>Ga0256834_1002537_pt1 | contig 11437 bp, 14 predicted proteins | sample 4281140metaG_FD_190536 | JGI IMG/M metagenome (GOLD analysis project Ga0256834, IMG submission 190536) | Hydrothermal vent microbial communities from East Pacific Rise, Pacific Ocean - 4281-140 | ecosystem: Environmental > Aquatic > Marine > Hydrothermal vents | place: Pacific Ocean: East... | reverse complement strand
GCTACCTCTTCGGAAGGGCGATGGAGGCAATCTTCCACGTCTCGGCGCTTTAGAGGTAAACCACCTCAACGCCGAGCTTTTCCGCTATTTTTCCCTGTTTCTCATCGGCCGTCGCGAGCTTTCCGTGCTTGAGGGCCTGGGCGATGTAGAGGGCGTCGTAGATTGGTATGCGGTGCTCGACCGCTATTTTCCTTGCCTCCGTTAGGTAGTTGGTTCCATCTTCGAGGATAAGGACGTTCGGGAGGAAGTCAATTACCTTTGACCGCCTCTCAAATTCCTCTCGCGATATCTCCCCGTAAAGGATGTGGTGCTTCCAGAGGGCGTTGGAGACCTCCGCGAGGGCGTAGTCCAGCGAAACGGCGTCGCCCATCAGGAGTTTCTCCACTTCCTCCCAGCCCGGCTCGAGGAGGACGTACTTCGCCAGAACGGAGGCGTCAATTACTATCACGGTCCTCCCTCACGTATCTTTTTGCGGTTCCTGTCTTGGCTGGCGTTCCATCCGCGAGCAACTCGTGCATCATCTCGAGTGTCCGCTTTTTTTCCTCCTCGCTTATCCTCGTCGCTATGAACCGCCGTATCTCCTCGCTCCAGTTGATGTCGTACTTCTTCATCTTCTTCTTAAGCTCGTCGGGAACGCGGACGCTTATGACCGCCATACAACCACCGTTTACAGAAACGCATTACAGAGATATAAACGTTCCCGTCACACCTTCACGTGCTTCCACTTTCCTTTCTTGAAAATCCACCAGTACATTCCTGCGCTCGTGAAGGTCTCGAGGCTCATCGCAATCCACGCGGCTATAACGCCGAGACCCTCGAAGGTAAAGCCCGGGAACGCGAATCCGAGCAGGTGAAAGCTCGGAATCGAGAATCCGAAGCCGAGAAGGTAGGCCGGGATAATTCTGAAGAGGAGCTTGCTTATCGCGGTTACGTACATCGGACTCTTCGTATCTCCAGCTCCCCTTAAAGCCCCGCTGAGAACGAAGACCCATCCAAGGGGAACCTCGCTCACGCCAACGATTATGAGGTAGATGCTCGCGAGGTGGAGAACCTCCCCGTAGTTCGGGTCGTTCGGGTTGAGGAAGGGCATGACGAGGTAGCGCGGGAAGAGGATTAGCACCGCACCCATGACGCCCATGAAAAGACCGGCCATCTTCATAGCTTCATAAACTGTCCGCTCAGCCTCCTCCGGCTTTCCGGCGCCGAGGTTCTGACCGACCAAAGCCGATGTTGCGACGTTGAAGCCGAACGCCGGCATATAGGCGATGCTCTCAATCCTGAGTCCTATCTGGTGCGCCGCCAGAGCCACGTCGCCGAAGCGTGTGACTATGCTCATGTAAAGGAAGTTGTAGAAGCTGAAGAGGCTCCTCTCAACGAGCGTCGGTGTGCCTATGCGGACGATTCTCTCCACGATGTCCCATTTGAAGCGCCAGCTCGGCTCAAACTTAAGGATGAGCCTGTTCGAGAACAGAAGAACAAGGAGAACAACGAGTGCCGAGCTTATACCGATTCCAGAGGCCCAGGCCGCCCCAACGGCTCCGAGCCTCGGAAAGCCGAGCTTTCCGTAGATTAGAAGGTAGTCGAAGAGCGCGTTGAGGACGTTCATCAGGATTCCTACCTTCATCGGGGTCTTTGTATCGCCGGCTCCCCTGAGGGCGGAGTTTATCGTAAAGACCACGAAGCGGACGGGATAGAACAGGAAAACGACCTTGAGGTAGGCGTAGGCGAGGCTCAAGAGCTCTCCCTTCGCGCCCATGATTCTCAGCACGTCGTCGCCGAAGAACCAGCCGAAAAGCAGGACGGGGATTCCGAGGAGAAAGGCAATATAGAGACTTTGTTCGAGAACGAGCTCAGCCCTTTTGAACTCCTTTGCACCTACCGCGCGTGCGACGAGGGCGAGGGTTCCAACGGAAACCGACATCATAATCGGGAACATAAACCAGCTGACCTGCCCGCCGAGGCCCACTGCGGCTATAGCTAAGGCACTCACGTGGCCGACCATGAGAGTGTCAACTAAGTTGAGCATCGTCTGGGATATGTTCGCTATTATCGCCGGCCATGCAAGCCGCCATATCCTCCGCTGGGTCTCGTTGCGGAGAATCATTAAGATGCCCCTCTAAACGAGCAAAAGAGCATTTTAGTTAATAAGGGTTACGGTTCCGTGAAGGGGTGCACAGAAGAGGACATGATGAAACAAAAGAAAAAGGGTTCAGAGGAGGTTCCTCTTCTTCTTCCACTTGTGGCTCCAGCGGTATTTTCTCATTCTCCTGCTCCTGCCGAAGCCACATGCGGCGCAGTAGCCCTTCTTGACGTTGAAGGCCCTCCTACCACAGCGCCTGCACCTGATGTGGGTAGGGGTACTGTTGCGCTTGCCCTTCGGCGCGGTTCCGGCTCCCATTGTATCACCCCGCCAATCACTCTATCTCAACCGGGGAGATTGCCAGAACGTTGTCTCCCCTGATGACGATTTTACCGTACTTTTTAACCTCCTCGCCGTCCTGCATGAGCGAGGCGTCCGCCAGAACCACGTTCAGGTGGATATCATAACCGATAAGCCTGCCCCTAAACTCGCCACCCCTCTTGAGGAGCACGAGGACGTCCTTGTCAAGAGACTTGTGAATAACATCGAGTGGTCTTTCCGCCATTTTCACGCACCTCCAAACAATCAAAGCTCATAGCCTAAACGACGAGAACGGTTTATAACTCTTTCCGTTTTTCAACATTGCGGAGCTTCGTTAAATCCCAAAACCTTTTTATGAAATTATCCCGCTCAACTCTCAGGTGATAGAGCATGGGAGAGCCTGATAAATACGAGATTCTCCAGGACCTCATGAGGAGGCGGGGCTTCGCGTGGGGTAGCTTTGAAATCTACGGCGGTTCACGCGGATTCTACGACTACGGTCCTCTCGGCGCGACGATAAAGAGGAAGATAGAGCGGAAGATAAGAGAGGCCTTCCAGAGGGAGGGCTTCTTCGAGCTCGAAACGCCGGACATAACGCCGGAGAAGGTCTTCATAGCTAGCGGACACGTGGAGAAGTTCGTTGACCCGCTCGTTGAATGTAAGAAGTGCGGCGCCAGATTTAGAGCCGACCACCTCATCGAGGAAGCCCTGGGAAAGGATGTGGAGGGATTATCTGCTGAGGAACTCACAAAGCTCATCAGGGAGCACGATATTCGCTGTCCGGAGTGCGGCGGCGAGCTGTCCGATGTGTGGTACTTCAACCTCATGTTCGAGACGAAAATCGGCCCCTACGGCGACCAGAAGGGCTACCTGAGGCCAGAAACTGCCCAGGGTATATTCGTGAACTTCAAAAGACTGAACGCCTTCGCGAGGAACAGGCTCCCCTTCGGCGTCTTCCAGATTGGAAAGGCTTACAGAAACGAGATTTCACCGAGACAGGGAATGTTGAGGCTCAGGGAGTTCACGCAGGCGGAAGCCGAGATATTCTTCAACCCGAAGGAAACCGAACACCCCCACTTCGACGAGGTCAAGGACGAGGTCTTGAGACTCTACCCGATAGAGCACCAGCTCAAAGGCCTTGGCGAGATTGAAATGACGGCCGAGGAGGCGGTAAAGAAAGGCTACATCATGAACACATTCTTCGCCTACTACATGGTCATGGTCAAGAGGACCCTCCTCGACATCGGCATTCCCGAGGACAGGATACGCTTCCGCCAGCAACTGCCGGAGGAGCGCGCCCACTACTCGCGCGATACGTGGGATGCCGAGGTTCACAGCGAACGCTTCGGCTGGGTGGAGTGCGTCGGTATAGCCAACCGCGGCGACTACGACTTAAGCAGGCACATGCGCGAGAGCGGGGCGGATTTGACTGTGCTAATCCACTACGACGAGCCGAAAATCGTGAGGAAGCTTGAGGTTTCCCTCAACCTCAAGCGTGTTGGCCCGAAGCTGAGGAAAGACGCCAAGAGGATAAACGAACTCATTAAGAGCTGGAATGAAGAAAAAAAGCGTGAGCTGGTCGAAATACTCGAGAAGGAGGGCAAAATCACGATAGAGGGCTACGAGCTTGAGAGGGACGACTTCATAATTAATGAAGTTGAAGAGAAGATTACCGGCGAGAAGATAGTCCCGCACGTCCTCGAGCCGAGTTTCGGAATAGACAGACCCTTCTACCTGCTCCTCGAGAACAGCCTCGTCATCGAGGAGGACAGGACGTACCTCAGGCTGAAGAAGGACATGGCGCCGATTGAAGTCGCAGTCCTCCCGCTCGTCGCCAAGGAGCCGCTGAAGAGCATAGCCTACGACGTCTTCAGGAAGCTCCAGAAGGCGGGCTTCATAGTAGTCTATGACGAGAAGGACACAATCGGAAGGCGTTATATGAGATACGACGAGATTGGCACGCCCTACTGCGTGACCATCGACAACCAGACGCCCGAGGACAACACGGTGACGATTCGCGACCGCGACACGAGGGAGCAGGTAAGGGTGAGCATCGAGGAGCTACCTTCAAAGCTCAGGGAGCTGATTTTCGGAGGAGGGTGAAATGCCCTTCTTCAGCTCTTTTGACGGCGTGAAAATACACTACGAGATACGGGGAAGAGGACGCCCCTTAATTTTTCTCCACGGCATTCCCGGGAGGGCTTTGAACTGGGCTCGAGTAATTGAGATGCTGAAGGGAAACTTCCTTGCAGTAGCGCTCGACTTCCGCGGCTACGGCTCCTCGGAGAAGCCCGAGAGGTTCACGATGCTCGACCACGTAAGGGATGTTGAGCTTCTCATCAGAGAGCTTGGAATTGAGCCGAACAAAGCCGTTCTCGTTGGCCACAGCTACGGGACAATGATAGCGCTGATGCTCTGCTCGAGGTCTCCGGTTTGGGGAACTCTTCTGATAAGCCCCCCGCTGGAGCTTAGGAAGGATTTCACGGACTTCATGATACTTCACCTCCCGAGCTGGATATGGAAGCCCCTCCTGTTTTCCAACAACTTCCTCACAAGAAGGCTCTACAGAAAGCTATTTTTCAGCCCTTCAACTCCAGAAGAGGTTTATGAGGAGTTCGTGGAGGAGAACGCCGGATACATTGAATCCCTCCCACCTCAAAGCTTCAAGAACCCGTCCACGTTCGAGTACAGGGCTTATGACTACGCTCCGAAGGTTAAGACCGTAGCAACAGTTGTCGTTGGCGAAGACGACAGTGTTACTCCCCCGGCAGAAGCCGAGAGGGTTGCCGAGCTTTTGAACGCCCGTCTCATCAAACTGCCGAACGCCGGTCACATGCTCCCCTACGAAAAGCCGGAGGCCCTCGCCAGGATTATCCGTGACTTCTGCGGAAGGCTCCCGGGTGTTGGGGAATGAAAATCCACCTAATCTACCGGCGGATTCCGAACCGGGTTCTGGAGCGGTACGACGAAGTTGTGGCAGATTTGGGAGACGTAATCGTCGCCAAAGCTAAGTTCGAGGGGATGCTCGCCCCGCTGAGGGTGAACGGCGTCGAGGTCATCAGAAACGGCTACACCATGCTCTACTTCGCCTTCGTTGGAAAGAACTACGACATCTTAAAGGTCTACGATGAGCGGGGCAACTTCAAGGGGCTCTACGTTGATGTTCTCGCCTACACAAAGCGCGATGGGAACACCTTGGAGATGCTCGACCTCCTCCTCGACATATTTATCTTCCCGGACGGGGAAGCTTTCCTCCTCGACGAGGACGAGCTTGAGATGGCCCTCAACTATGGTTTGATTGATAGGGAAACCTTCGATTTTGCCTACTCCGTCGTGAGGGAGATACTTGAAAAGGTCGAGCACGGTGAGTTCCCACCCGAAATCGTGTGGAAGTACGGGGAGGGTTCGAGATGAGCGCGGAGTTCTTGAAGGAGACTAAAGACGGGACGCTCCTTCTCGTTTACGTCCAGCCGAAGGCTAAACAAAACGAGATTGAGGGAATCGACGAGTGGCGCGGAAGATTGAAGGTCAGGGTGAAGGCGCCGCCCGTTGGAGGAAAGGCGAACAGGGAACTCGTCAAGTTCCTCTCGAAAGTTTTAGGAGCCGAAGTCGAGCTGATTCGCGGGGAGACAAGCAGGGAGAAGGATTTGCTGGTCAGGTTGAGTGCGGAGGAGGTAAAGAAAAGGTTGAACTCAACCGGAAGTCTTAAATACTAATCACGATTAGTACTAATCATGATTGGTAAATTCATTGACAGAAAAGACGAATTGGACCTGCTGGAGAGGGAATGGGAGAACACACCGTCCTTTATCGTGGTGTACGGCAGAAGGAGAGTTGGAAAAACAAGGCTTCTGAGTGAGTTTGCAAAGGGGAAGAGGGTATTCTTCCATACGTTTACTGAGGGCACTAAAGAGGGACAGATAGAAGCCCTCAGAAAGGAACTCGCAGAATTTTTCGGGGACGAGCTGTTTCTAAGTTTCTTGGATTGGTTTCCACTCTTCAAGTATCTAGCCTCCAAGATAAGCGGGCGAACGGCGGTAATCCTTGATGAATTTACGTACGCCGTTAAATCTGACAGAGAAATCCTGAGCGCCCTCCAGAGGGCGTGGGACCACGAGCTCTCGCGGAAACCAGTAATGCTTGTTCTCTCCGGCTCGCTCCTTGGAATGATGCGAGATGAGGTTTTAAGCTATTCTTCCCCCCTCTACGGCAGAAGAACCGCCGGTTTCATGCTGAAACCGTTGAATTTCAGGCACTCCGTTGAGTTCTTTGGTGACTGGGATTACGGACTCAGGGCCTACCTCCTTCTTGGGGGCGTTCCGGCTTACCTTGCCATAGCATCGAGGAAACGGAGCATTGAGGAGCTTGTGGAAGAGGAGTTTCTCTCCCCCCTCGGCTATTTCTATGACGAGCCTTACATAGTCCTTGCAGGAGAGTTGAGGGAGTTAAAGGTTTACTTTTCGATTCTCGCGACAATAGCGGCTGGAAAACACAGACCGACGGAGATAGCAAACAGCCTCGGCATCGAAGGGAGGAGGATATACCCCTATCTCGAAACCCTGATTCGGCTGGGCTTTGTGAGGAGAGAAGTTCCAGTGGTAGGAAAGGAAAAGAGGGGCATTTACCGGATAAACGACCCGTTTCTGCTTACATGGTTCTCGCTGGTTTACCCGAACAGAACCGCCATAGAGCTCGGTCTGGCCGATTTCGAAAGCGTTTTCGAGAACCTCCAGAGGGCCTACTCCATACGGTTTGAGGAACTCGCCAAAGAGTTTCTCGTCGAGCTGAACAAAGCCGGGAAGCTACCTTTCAGGTTTACAAGAATCGGCAGATGGTGGCGGAAGGGGGAGGAGATTGACCTCGTTGCCTTGAACGAGCGGGAGAAGAAGGCGCTCTTCGTCGAGGTGAAGTGGAAGGAGCTGAGTGAGCGGGAAACGAGAGGAATTTTGAGAGATTTGAAAAGAAAGGCAGAGCTTGTAGGACTTGATGACTGGGAATCGTTTTATGGCCTCGTGGCAAAGCGGGCTGAAGGAAAAGAAGGAATGAGAGAAGGAGGCTGGCTCGTCTGGGACTTGGAGGACTTTGAAAATACCATCCGCTGAGAATCACAGAAAAAAGAGAAAAAGCCCCTTCGATAAGCTCTAATCACTTCAAAATCCCCAAACTTCTGTTCGTCTTTCTTATGCTCTCCCACTTGTCTGCGAGCTCGAACATGGCCCTTATCGCATCTATGTTTTCAGGCACTACGTCGCTCTCCTGGTGAACCGCCTGGATGTAGAACAGCCTGTTCCCGCGGACGCTGATGCTCTCCTTCCAGACGGCTATCTCGTAGAGGTTGTTCCACTCGCGGTGCAGGTCGCGGGCAAACTCTATGAGCTGGGCGGTGCTGTCGAAGCCCTTCTCCTTCTCGAAGAGCAGAACGCGCGTGGTGTTCTCGAAGATATCAACTATGTCCTTCGCCTCGACCGGCTTCTTCAGCTCGACCATTACGCTGTGGACGTGCATAAGAGTAGTCGGGACGACGAAGGCGCTCGTCTCAATGTTAATCGATATAACAGTCTGGACGTCCGGCCCGTGGTGGGAAGGAACGGTAACGCTTGGTGTTATGGCGTTTATGGGACCGCGCTTCGTGTCGTTGGGGTCGGCCGCCCTTCTAATCATAACCGCGTAAACGTAGTCTATGTACTCCTGAATCGCGCTCAGCGTTCTGGTTAAGCCAGTGGTGTTGCAGGAGACGACGCGGACGTAGTCCTTTCCCAAGGCCTTCTCGTAGTTGGCCTGGGCCACGAAGGAAACCTCGGCAACGTCCGCCTTCTCACCGCCCTGGAAGACTGCTTTAACTCCTGCCCTCTCGTAGAGGGCCTTGTTCTTCGCCCCCATTCCCCCGGGAGTTGCGTCAACGATTACCTCAACCTCGCTGAGGAGGTCGCTCAGCGTTCCGGCAACCTCGAAGCCGGCCTTCTCAAACCTCGGCAGGAACTCCTCGCTTGCCGCATAAACCGGGATGCCCCTCTCCCTGGCGAGATAGGCCTCGAAGTCGGGCTTGGTCTTGGTTACGCCGATGAGCTTCATATCGTCCTGTTTGGTTACGGCGTAGGCGACGCGCTTTCCTATCGTGCCGTAGCCGTTGATTCCGACCTTAACCCTGGCCATGGCAACCACCGGGAGTTTTACAGCGATAAAATACTTAAGCGTTGCTTTCACTCATGGTGAAAAGCACTTCGAGGAGTGGCCGTTTTGACATTCTCCTGCAAAATCCCTCCGCTGGCGTTATAAGCCCTTGAGTTGAAAATTCTCCGGTGGTGGGAATGTTCGCGGAGATACTAACGGTAGGCGACGAGCTCCTCACCGGGAACACCGTTGACAGCAACGCGGCATTCATCGCGAAGAAGCTCACCGAGAGGGGCTACTGGGTGCGGAGGAAGACGACCGTAGGAGACGACGTGGAGGAGATAAAGACCGTCCTCAGAGAAATCCTCGATAGAAAACCCGAGGTTCTCGTTATCTCCGGCGGTCTCGGACCGACCCACGACGACGTTACTATGCTAGCGGTTGCGGAGGCCCTCAACAGGAAGCTCGTCCTCTGCGAGGAGTGCCTTGAGAGGATTAGAGCGTTTTACCGCGAGCTTTACGAGAAGGGCCTCATAGACGACCCCGAGTTAAACGAGGCGAGAAAAAAGATGGCCTACCTGCCGGAGGGAGCGGAACCGCTGGAGAACACGGAGGGTGCCGCGCCGGGGGCTTACATCGAGCACGAGGGAGTTAAGATATTCGTCCTCCCCGGAATGCCGCGCGAGATGAAGGCGATGCTCGAGAAGGAAGTCCTCCCGAGGCTCGGAAAGAAGAAGTTCGTTCAGAGAAAGCTACTGGCGGAGATAACGGACGAGAGCAAGCTCGCGCCGATACTCAACGAGACGCTGGAGCGCTTCAAGGTTAGAATTCACTCCTCGCCGAAGGGCTTCGGGAAGTACATCGGAATAATCCTCTTCGGTGAAAGCGAGGAGGAGATAGAGCGCGCGAAGGCCTTCATGGAGTCGAAGGGAATCCGCTTTGCTGAGGGCTGGTAACCTTTAAATCCTTCCCTCCAAGTTCGTTAGGGGTGAGAGGGTGCAGATACTCGAAGAGAAGCCCAAGGAGGGCATAGTGAAGGTAAAGGCCGAAACGCTGGACGACCTTTGGCACCTCTACCACGTCATAGACCCCGGGGATATAGTTTACGCGAAGACCCTTAGAAAGCAGGCCCAGAGAACGGACTCGCTGAGGGCCGAGAAGGTCGAGGTCATTCCGGTCTACCTCGGGGTTAAAGCCGAGAAGATAAACTTTCACAAGTTCGCGAACCAGGTCCGCGTTACCGGGCCGATAGTCTACGCGAGCAGAGAAGATGTCCCCCTCGGCAAGTACCACACGATAACGATTGAGGAAGGAACGGTCGTAACAATCCAGAAGCCCCGCTGGAAGGAGCACCACATAGAGCGCCTTAAGGAGGCGATTGAGGCCTCGAAGAGGGCCAAGGTCATGATTGTGGTGATAGACGAGGGAGAAGCCGATATAGCGCTCGTCCGCGAGTACGGCGTCGAGATGGTGGCGAGCATAAGGCGGAACCTCGGCGGGAAGCGCTACAACACCGACCGCGAAAGCGAGGAGAAGCGCTTTTTCCACGACTTGGCTAAGACTATGGCCGAGCTCATGGAGAGGGAGAAGATTGAGAAGGCGATTGTAGCGGGTCCGGGCTTCGTCAAGGAGGACTTCCACAAGTTCCTGCGTGAAAACTACCCCGAGCTGGCGAAGAAGGTCGTCATCGAAGACACCAGCGTAACCGGAAGGACGGGCATCTACGAGGTCATCAAGCGCGGAACCGTTGACAGGGTCTACCATGAGAACAGGGTTGCCAAGGAAGTCCAGCTCGTTGAGAAGGTCCTTGAGAACATCGCGAGGAACACTGGGTTAGCCACCTACGGCCTCAGGGAGGTGGAGGAAGCTGTGAACTACGGGGCCGTTGAGACGCTTTTGGTTCTCGACGAGCTTTTGAAGAGCGGACACAGGGAGAAGGTCGAGGAGCTCATGGACGCCGTAAGGTATTCACGGGGCGAAGTGGTCATCGTCAGCTCTGAGCACGAAGGGGGAGAAAAGCTGAAGGCCCTTGGCGGCCTCGCGGCGTTGCTGAGGTTCAGGGTGAAGTGATTGTTTGCATTTTAACCTTTTGTGTTCTTGCTCCCCCTACTTCTGGGGTTAATGTTATAAATCGTTAGAGTAAATACTCCAGTTAGGTGGTATGATGTGAGAAAAGGCAGACTCCTTGCGCTCCTCGGACTCGTGTTTATCCTTCTCGTACTGTCCTACTTTACATCAACGCCCACCATAATCCTTCACACAGTCAGCAATAAGACTCAGTCCAGCCACACAGCTCAGACAATTCTGACCGGTGTCTACCAGTACGGGCCCGAAAATGGCACTCTCGGGGCAATAACTTTTGACGGGGTGAGGCAACTGGTCAAGAGCGGTTACGGGGCCGTTGAGGTTTCAATACTCAAGCCCTCAGAGAAAAAGTTGGCCCTAAGACCAGGACAAGAGGTGCCCGTGGAGGTTAAGATAACTTACCTTGGAGGCTCAAAGACGCCGGAGAGAATTGTACTTGTCCTCGGCAAGTTTCAAGGGATTGGAGACTTCACGTTTGCCCCTGCTGGCTACGTAAATGAAAAGGAGGTTCCGCCGGAGATTAAGGAGTTTAAGCGTCCCCTTGGATACAACCTTCCGATGTGGGTTTTCTTCAGGTTCGACCGAGACACCATAACCATAGAGAAGAACTCCAGCGTGATTGTTACCGGCTACCTGAGGGTTCCCAAGTTTATTGTCGGCGGAAGCTACCTCCTGTCTCCCCCGGTCTACGTGCCCGTAAGGTGCTGGACGGAGGGAGTCGTGGGAACTTCTGAAGACAGCGTGTGGGTTACTGTTGGATGATTCAGTTTACTCAAAGAAAGCTGGGAGATAGAGCCCTTGTTTCAGTTCATTCACCCTGAAGGAGGAGCGCTCTCAGCC
>Ga0256834_1002536_pt1 | contig 11439 bp, 9 predicted proteins | sample 4281140metaG_FD_190536 | JGI IMG/M metagenome (GOLD analysis project Ga0256834, IMG submission 190536) | Hydrothermal vent microbial communities from East Pacific Rise, Pacific Ocean - 4281-140 | ecosystem: Environmental > Aquatic > Marine > Hydrothermal vents | place: Pacific Ocean: East Pacific... | reverse complement strand
TGAAATTTCTTTAACCTTAAAATATTCTTTTGGTAAAATTAAAAACTCTATTTATAAGAATAAAAATATAGATGAAAATTTGAATAGAGTTAGGTGACAGACATTAAAATCATTTAGTATAAAAAATGCGAACTAAAAAGTTCGCTTTTTTTATATTATAATTTGAATACTTTCTACTGACGATTTGCTACTAAAAGGTCAACTTCATCACCTTCTAAAGTTTCAACAGTAACTTCTTTTTTACCTTCAACTTCCGTAGTTGTGATTACTGTTGCATTCTTTTCTCCATTTTCATTCTTCATCAAAACTTTTACCTCAGTAGTTGTATTATCAGCAATTGTATTAGAAACTTCAACTGTAGTTACATCAGCATGACTTGAATCTGTATCATGTCCTCCTAAAATTGGAGCAATAACTAATCCGATAAGGCAAGTTAATTTAATTAAGATATTCATTGATGGACCAGAAGTATCTTTAAACGGATCACCAACTGTATCTCCAGTAACTGCTGCTTTATGAGCTTCAGAACCCTTATAAGTCATTTCACCATTGATTTCAACACCTGCTTCAAAAGATTTTTTAGCATTGTCCCAAGCTCCACCAGCATTATTTTGGAAGATTGCCCAAAGTACACCTGAAACTGTAACCCCAGCCATATAACCACCTAACATTTCAGCAATCATTAATTTATCCATTCCGAAAAGCATAGGTACAAAAGCAATTACTAATGGAAATCCAATAGTTAATAAACCTGGTAACATCATTTCTCTTAATGATGCTTGTGTAGAAATAGCTACACATTTATCATATTCTGGTTTGCCAGTACCTTCCATGATTCCTGGAATCTCTTTAAACTGACGTCTCACCTCGTAAACCATTTCCATAGCAGCTTTACCAACAGCATTCATTGCCAATGCAGAAAAAACTACAGGCACCATTCCCCCCACAAATAACATGGCTAAAACAGGTGCTTTAAAAATATTAATTCCATCAATGCCTGTAAAGGTAACATAGGCCGCAAAAAGTGCTAATGATGTCAATGCCGCAGAAGCAATAGCAAAACCTTTACCTGTTGCTGCGGTTGTATTACCAACAGAATCTAATATGTCTGTACGTTCTCTTACAATTGAATCTTGCTCACTCATTTCTGCAATTCCACCTGCATTATCTGCAATAGGTCCAAATGCATCAATTGCTAATTGCATAGCTGTTGTTGCCATCATTGCTGATGCTGCCATAGCTACACCATAAAATCCTGCAAAAGCATAAGACGACCATATTGCCGCAGCAAATAATAATACTGTTGGGAATGTAGAAATCATCCCTGTTGCCAAACCTGCAATAATATTTGTTCCTGCTCCTGTACTTGATTGTTGTACAATTTTTAAGATTGGTTTTTTACCTAATCCTGTATAATATTCAGTTACTGAAGAAATAACTGCACCAACTATTAAACCTATCAATGTTGCGTAAAACACACGCATTGATGATATATCTTGTAATCCTTCTCCAAAGAAGTTCATTTTCATTGTTTCTGGTAACATCCAAGTTACCAAAACATAACTTGAAACTGCAACTAAAGCAATAGAAACCCAATTCCCTATATTTAAAGCTCTCATTACTTCAGGCTCTTTTGCATCATTTGATTTAATACTAACGAGCATCGTACCAATTAAAGAAATAATAATTCCTACACCTGCAATTGACATTGGTAATAAAATGGGACCAATACCACCAAAAGCATCTTGAATGCTTCCACCCATATCTTTAATAATATAGTTTCCTAATACCATTGCCGCTAATACAGTTGCTACATAAGAACCAAATAAATCTGCTCCCATTCCTGCAACATCTCCTACGTTATCACCAACATTATCAGCAATTGTTGCTGGGTTTCTAGGATCATCTTCAGGGATACCTGCTTCCACTTTACCAACTAAATCTGCTCCAACATCTGCAGCTTTTGTATAAATACCACCACCTACTCTTGCGAATAAAGCAATAGATTCAGCTCCTAAAGAAAAACCTGCTAGTGTTTCTAGAACAATTGTCATATCACTAACACTTGTCCACCCATTTGGCATAAAATAATTAAAGAATATGATAAAAAATGCGGTTAAACCTAAAACGGCCAAACCCGCTACTCCCAATCCCATTACAGCACCACCGCCAAATGATACACTTAATGCTTTTGGTAAACTTGTACGTGCAGCTTGTGTCGTTCTTACATTTGTTTTTGTTGCTATTTTCATCCCCATGTTTCCTGCCCAAGCAGAGAAAAAGGCACCAAAAATAAAAGCAATTACAATTAACCAATGTGTAGTTGGCACTACAAAAGAAACCACAGCAAGTAAAGCACTTACTACCACTACAAATATTGCAAGCAGCTTATATTCTGCACTTAAAAAAGCCAAAGCTCCTTCGTAAATGTGGTCAGAAATTTCTTTCATTTTACCATCACCAGCATCTTGTTTCATTACCCAAGACTTCTTGATTACCATATAAATTAAGCCAATTATAGCTGCAGCTATTGGCATATAAATCATCATTGACTCCATATATACTATTATTTGATTGATTTAAAATTAGACCCTTAACTTGTTTAGGGTAAATTTTTTAAGCTTTCCTACTTTACTTGTAGGCGGGTGCAAAAGTAACAAATCTTATGAGATAAAAAAAGCCTCCTTTAAAATAAAGGAGGCTTGGCTATTACATCTAATTATATAGTAAAGGTTCGTTTCTTTTTATGTTCACTTAAATCGTATCTCTCTGTGCATTTTTCTAATATTTCATAAGCTTCTTTAACGTCTCCCCAACCACCAACATCTACTTTTTTCTCCTCTAAGTCTTTATACACCTGAAAAAAATGTTCAATTTCTTTTACTTGATGAGGGTTCATATCTGAAAGATCATTTAATTGATTCCAAATTGGGTCAGAAATAGGCACACAAATTATCTTTTCATCTGGTCCTTTTTCATCTGCCATATGAAATACACCAATGGCTTTCACTTCCATCACACACATTGGGAATGTAGGTTCTGTACCTAAAACCAATACATCTAAAGGGTCTTTATCTAAAGCCAAGGTCTCTGGTATAAAACCATAATCACCGGGATACATCATTGATGAAAACAAAGTTCTATCAAACCTAATTTTGTTTAATACAAAATCGTATTCATATTTATTTCTACTTCCCTTTGGTATTTCAATCAATACATCAAAAGTGTCTTTTACTTTTAAACTCATTTTTCTTCTTTTTTATAATTTTTAGCAAAAATACAAAAATCATAATGTTTGAAGTTATAATGTAAAAATATTCTTTAGATTTGCAATCTCTTAAATTGCCTTGGTGGCGGAATTGGTAGACGCGCTGGATTCAAAATCCAGTTCTTTCGAGAGTGTGGGTTCGATTCCCACCCAAGGTACAAACAGCACAACTAAACGCAACTTCATGGAACACAGTCTACCTGAACCAAAAATTTTTGCATGTTCTCAATCATTAGAATTGGCAGAAAAAATAGCCAAAGCTTATGGAATTAAACTTGGCAAATCAAAAAAAAATGTTTTTAGTGATGGCGAATTTCAAGTCTCTTTTGAAGAATCTATAAGAGGGAGGCGAATTTTCATTATTGGTTCTACTTTTCCTTCTTCTGATAATCTAATGGAAATGTTATTAATGATTGACGCTGCAAAAAGAGCTTCTGCTAGACATATAACAGCTGTGATTCCTTATTTTGGGTGGGCAAGACAAGATAGAAAAGATAAACCTAGAGTACCTATAGCTGCAAAAATGGTTGCTAATTTACTACAAGCTGCTGGTGCAACTAGAATTATTACAATGGATTTACATGCTGATCAAATTCAAGGTTTCTTTGAAAAACCTGTTGATCATTTATATGCTTCCACGATATTTTTACCAAGCATAAAAAGTTTAAATTTAGATGATATTACTATTGCTTCTCCTGATATGGGTGGTTCTAAAAGAGCATATGCTTACTCTAAATTTCTCAAAAGTGAAGTTGTTATTTGCTACAAACAACGTTTAAAAGCAAATGTTATATCACATATGGAGTTAATTGGCAATGTAGAAGGCAGAAATGTTATTATAGTTGATGATATGGTTGATACCGCTGGTACTTTAACAAAAGCAGCCGATTTAATGATAGAAAAAGGAGCTTTAAGTGTGCGTGCAATTTGTACACATGCAGTACTCTCTGGAGAAGCTTATGACCGTATTGAAAACTCCAAATTATTAGAGTTAATTATCACAGATACAATTCCATTGAAAAAAGAGGTTTCTAAAATAAAAATAGTATCTTGCGCCCCTTTATTTGCTGATATAATGCACCGAGTACAAGGTAATCAATCTATCAGTGATCAATTTTTAATGTAAAATAATTAAATTAATATACAATGAAATCTATTACAATCAAAGGATCCAAAAGAGAAAGCGTAGGTAAAGTAGCTACTAAAGCCTTACGTAATGCTGGACAGGTGCCTTGCGTTTTATACGGAGGAAAAAACCCTATTCACTTTTCAGCAGAAGAAATTGCATTTAAAAGTTTAGTGTATACTCCAAATGTATATACTGCAACGATTGAACTGGAAAACGGTGAAAAATTAAATGCTATTATGCAAGACATTCAATTTCACCCAGTAACTGACAAAATATTACATGTTGATTTTTATCAGTTATTTGATGACAAAGCTGTCACCATGAATATCCCAGTAGTATTATTGGGCAGTTCACCTGGTGTTAGTAATGGTGGTACCATGCGTTTCCCTAATCGTAGATTAAGAGTAAGAGCTTTACCAGCAAATTTACCTGATTTTATCAATGCTGATATTTCTAAACTGAAAATTGGCGATAAAGTATTTGTGGAAGAGATAAAAAATGATGCTTATGAAATTTTACACCCAGACAATATGGTTGTTGTTCAAGTAAGAATGGCACGTGCAGCTGTGGTAGATGAAGTTGAAGAAGAAGAGGGTGAAGAAGGAGCTGAAGGTGAAGAAGGAGCAACCCCTACTGAAGGTGGTGAAGCAACCAAAGAATAAATAATACAATTTTAATATTGCTTAAAAAAATAGCTTTGCAAATGCAAAGCTATTTTTTTATACTTTTACTTGATAAAATTTTGGTCAGCAAAAAAAAAGGCTTTGAGTTTTAATAAAGAAGCTTACAAACTATGAAAAAATATTTAATTGTCGGACTTGGAAATATTGGTGCTGATTATGAAGATACAAGACATAATATTGGCTTTAATATTCTAGATAAATTAGCCACTAAAGAAAATACAACTTTTGAAAATCAAAAATTAGGTGCTGTCAGTAAATTTAGATTTAAAGGTAGAACCTTTATTCTACTAAAACCTTCTACTTACATGAATTTAAGTGGAAAAGCTGTAAAATATTGGATGATTAAAGAAAAAATTAGTTTAGAAAACACACTTATTATCTGTGATGATCTAAATATTTCTTTCGGTACTTTCAGATTAAAACCAAAAGGAAGTGCTGGCGGACATAATGGTTTAAAAAACATCAATGAGGTATTACAAACACAAAATTACCCAAGATTTAGATTTGGTGTAGGGGCAGAATTTAGCAAAGGCAAACAAATAGATTATGTACTTGGCAAATGGTCACCTGAAGAAGACACTAAACTTTCTGAGAGATTAGAAAAATCTTGTCTGCTCATCAAATCTTTTGGTACTACAGGAATTGCAAACACTATGAGTGAGTTTAATGGAAAATAATTATTTGAACAATTTATTAACGTAAAATTATTCTACAGTAACAGATTTTGCTAAATTTCTAGGTTGATCTACATTACAATCTCTCATTACTGCAATATAATAAGACAATAACTGTAAAGGTATTGTTGTTAACAGTGGTGTTAAAGCTTCCTCAGTATCTGGTATTTCAATCACATGATCTGCAATTTCTTTCACTACAGTATCTCCTTCTGTAACTATGGCAATAATTTTTCCTTGTCTAGATTTTATTTCTTGAATATTACTAACCACTTTGTCATAATGACCTTTATTGGTTGCAATAACAACTACAGGCATTCTATCATCAATTAAAGCAATTGGGCCATGTTTCATTTCTGCAGCAGGATAACCTTCTGCATGAATATAAGAAATCTCTTTTAGTTTTAATGCACCCTCTAAAGCAACAGGAAAGTTAAAACCTCTTCCTAAATACAAGAAATTGGTTGATAATAAATATTTTCTTGCTATTTCTTCAACTTTTGAATCAATTTCTAATAGTTTTTCAACCTTATTCGGAATGAGTTCCATTTCATGTAAATACATTCTAAAATCACTACTAGACATTGTTCCTTTTGCTCTAGCCAATCGTAAAGCAATTAAGGTTAATACTGTAATTTGAGTTGTAAATGCTTTGGTAGAAGCTACACCAATTTCTGGCCCTGCATGTGTATAAGCACCTGCATCAGATTCTCTACTGATTGACGACCCTACTACATTACAAACACCAAACACGAAAGCTCCCTTAGATTTTGCCATTTTAATTGCAGCTAAGGTATCTGCTGTTTCTCCTGATTGAGAAATAGCAATAACAATATCTTTTTCTGTAATGATTGGGTTTCTATATCTAAATTCTGAGGCATATTCTACTTCCACTGGAATTCTTGCAAACTCTTCAAAAATATATTCAGCAACAAGACCTGCATGCCAAGATGTACCACAGGCAACAATAAGAATACGTTCTGCATTTAAAAAACGTTTCATATTATCTTCTATACCAGCCATTTTTATAATAGCTTCGTCTTTCAATAATCTCCCTCTAAATGTATCTGTAATAGCTCTAGGTTGTTCATGGATTTCTTTAAGCATAAAGTGATCATAGCCACCCTTTTCAATCTGCTCAAGATTCATTTGTAATTCTTGAACATTAGCAGTAACTACAGAATCATCGTTGATTTTTCTAATTTCAATAGCTCTACCAACTTTAATAATTGCCATTTCTTCATCTTCAAGATAGATTGCATCTTTCGTGTATTCTAAAAAAGGGGAAGCATCAGAAGCGATAAAAAATTCAGTATTATCTTTACCAATTCCTATAGCAATTGGGCTCCCTAATTTTGCTACAACAATTTCGTCAGGTTTTTCTATATCGAAAACAGCAATTGCGAAAGCACCAACAACTTCATTGAGTGCAATTTGAACAGCTTTACCTAATTTTACATTGTTATTCTTTTTTACTTCTTCTATTAAATTGATAAGAACTTCAGTATCAGTATCACTATGAAAAGTATATCCTCTATTGATTAATTCTTTTTTTATGGTATCATAATTTTCAATAATACCATTATGAACAATTACTAAATCACCTGACTGAGAAGTATGTGGATGTGAATTGACATCGTTTGGTACACCATGGGTTGCCCAACGTGTATGCCCAATACCTACATTTCCTTTTTTAGCATCTTCAGCATCAAATTTATTGAGAAGGTCACTAACTTTTCCTTTTGTTTTAGATAGGTTTATTTGTTTTCCATCATAAAGAACAACACCTGCACTATCATAACCTCTATATTCAAGACGTTGTAATCCATTAATAATTATAGGGTAAGCATCTCTGTACCCTATATAACCTGTAATACCACACATAGCAAGTGTTTTTTATTATTTCTAATTACTTTTTGTATAAAATATTTCTAGCTTTAATCTGTTAGCATTAGTTGTATTATTGCCTTTTAAAACTACTCCTTTAGCATCCCAACTATAATCTCTCATTAAAGTATCTAAAACATTATATGGTTTATCTCTTACATTATATGCTTTTATGGCTAGTTTATTTATATCTAATGCTTCACCATCATTTTTTAAAACTTCTGATATATAATCAGTAATTAAAAACTCATATTTTTCAGGTTTATTGTCTTCACCTCTTTTTAAGTTTCCATCAATAAAACCTTCAGTGGTAGCATCTAAAATTTGAGAGTTATAATCATATTTGTATAAATACAATTTATTAGGAATGATTGTATCTGAAGGGTTGTCAACATAAAGTGTTAGACTTGCTTCATTGATTAACCAATTTTTTTCTCTAATTTCATTTAAATCTACCCCTTTAAACAAATCTAAAATGGCTATTGATCCCGCAGCTCCCTGAACATATAATTTCTCTTCTCCATTAACTTTATCTGGATTATTAAATTTATTAAGAATATCAATCTCAGATGTGGTATAATCTCTCGTATATTGACTAGTACCAATTCCATTTAAAGAAAATGTTGCTGATTGATTGGTTTTTACATCTTTATCGTCAGTATCTCCATCCCCGTTTAAATCTCCTGTCGTTGTAGTTTCATCAGTCAAATTATTATAATATATCGTTACTGTAGCTTTTGACATAGCTAGTTGCATTATAGCCCCATCTGTGCCATCTGCGTCAATTACTAAACCTCTAAAATAATTTTTAAAATTATCATCAGAATCAAAAACTCCTGAATTCTCTTGGTTAAGAAAATGATTTTTGAAGAAATTTTCATCTAAAGGTATTTTAATAGAAGGTAGTAAGTTTTCTTTTTTAATAGAGTCTATTTTTCCAGATGTATTCAGCTTACCATCTATAAATTTTCTTTTAACTTCTAAAAGAGTATCATTTTTATTTGGTTTAAATTCGTTTGTTGAATATAATAAGGTCTTTCTAATGTAGTCGAACTCGTCAGAATAATATTTCTTTCTTTTTGAAGGATCAGCCGGATCTAAACTGTTTAAAAAAGTACCCAACTCATATACTTTAAGAGAAAACTCTACTTCTTTATTACCAATGATAGAATCTAATTCGAAATTTGGTGTACCATTACTATTTTTTTCTAGTTTAGTAGCGTAATAAGGAATATCTAATATTATGGTATCAATAGACATATCATTTGTAAACTCAAGTGTTGCAAAACTTAATTGACCTATGTATGAAGATTTTAAAAGACCAAAATTTTTATGATTATAAACTCCTAATAAACGATTTGTAATTCCGTCAACTCTAGATTTGTTGACTCTCTCACTATATGCTATTACTTCAAAAGTTTCAACGTCAGGTGAAAATAAGTTATTATCAACTAAACCGACTCCAACATTTTCAAAATCTTTTTCACAAGCAATTACACTAAACAATACAAGGGTAACTAAACCAATGTATTTGATACTGTTTACAGTTTTTGTAGACATAAACAAAAAAATTAATTTTTAAATTATTTTATAAAATTTCGGTAAGGTAAAAGTTAGAATATTTTTCAGAAATATCCTCAGGATGATAGTAATCTAGCAATGGGATATTTTTTTCTTTGATAAAATCTGATATTTCATCAGAAATTTCTTCACATGCTTTTACAACGCCATCAGAATTTTCTATAGCAATTTTAATAAGGTTATTATAATTTGCTTTTGCGATTAAATCTAATTTATCTGAAGCAATAGAATCAAACTTAATTTTATCGATCAACTTATCGCCTATTGAGCCTTCAAAACCATTATTATAAATTGACGTTATAATTTTACTCTCAGAATATAAAGGGTCATTTTTATAATACTCTCTTAAATACAATGGTAGTAATGAAGCCATCCAACCATGTACATGAATAATATCTGGTGTCCAGTTTAGCTTTTTAACCGTTTCTATCACACCTTTAGCAAAAAATATGGCACGCTCATCATTATCTGCAAACAACTTTCCATCTTCATCAGTATACACAGCTTTACGCTTAAAATACTCATCATTATCAATAAAATAGACTTGCATTCTTTCTTTAGGTATAGAGGCTACTTTAATAATTAAAGGCATGTCCATATCATTAATAATCAGATTCATACCTGATAGCCGAATCACTTCATGCAATTGGTGTCTTCGCTCATTAATCACACCAAATCTTGGCATAAAAATTCGTATTTGAGCACTCTTACCGTGCATTAGCCTTGCTAATTCAAAGGATGTTCTTGCTGTATCTGTTTCTGGCAAATAGGGTATTACTTCAGAGGAAACATACAGTATTCTCTTATCTTTCATATGTTTAAAACTTATTCTTTAATAGGAACATATGCAGTTCGCTATTAATCATTCTCTTGTTTATTAAACTCCAACATGCTCGTTTTATAAAATCCGCCTGTAATTTAAGAATATGCAAAAATACGAATTTTTGGTTAGATTTAAACTTAAAATACTAAGTTTACCTCCTTTTAACTACAAATTAACATAAAAGGATGAAAGTTTTCAATAAAAACAAGCTTTTACAAGGTTATTTATCTTCTTTAGCTACTGATGTTTCTATAGGTTTTATACCTACAATGGGTGCTTTACACGAAGGACATCTATCTTTAATTAAAAAAGCTAAAGCGGAAAATGATTGTATTGTAGTTAGTGTTTTTGTCAACCCAACTCAATTTGATAAAAAAGAAGATTTAGTAAACTATCCTAAAACTTTAGAAAAAGATTTAAAACTATTAGAAGCTATTGATTGTAATGTCGTTTTTACTCCAAATACAGATGAAATTTATAAAGGCAATATTACTTCAACTCATTTTAGTTTTGATGGATTAGAGTTTGTAATGGAAGGGGAACACAGAAAAGGGCATTTTGATGGAGTAGGCACTATAGTCAAACGATTATTTGAAATTGTAAAACCGCATAAAGCTTATTTTGGCGAAAAAGATTTTCAGCAATTACAAATTATAAAAAAACTAGTTCAAAAGCATCAAATCACTGTTGAGATAGTTCCTTGTGAAATTTATAGAGAAAAAGATGGTTTAGCAATGAGTTCTAGAAATGTTAGACTTACTAATTTACAAAGAAACGAAGCTCCATTTATCTTTAAAACTCTAACAAAAGCAAGAGATAAATTTGAAAAAAAAACTATTTCTGAAGTTATAGATTGGGTAGAAAAGCAGTTTGAAAAGAATCCTGTTTTGAAATTAGAATACTTTGAAATTGCTAATATTAAAACGTTAAAACCTACCAAACTTAAAGAAGATAAAATCATTTACAGAGCTTTTATTGCCGTGTTTGCAGGAAGTGTTAGATTGATTGATAATATCGCTCTAAATTAATTATATTTGCCACAACTAATTTTTGGTAGCTCTATTTGTTGATTACCTAAAAAATATTAACCTTTAATATACAACACGTGAAAATTCAAGTTTTAAAATCAAAAATACATAGGGTTTCTGTCACTGGTGCAGATTTGAACTATATTGGTAGTATTACCATTGATGAATTATTAATGAATGCTTCAAATTTAATTGAAGGTGAAAAAGTTCAAATTGTAAATGTTACCAATGGCGAACGTTTAGAGACTTATGTAATCACTGGTGAAAAAGGTAAAGGGGAGATTATTCTAAATGGTGCTGCAGCTAGAAAAGTTGCAAAAGGAGATATTATTATTATCTTTTCTTATGCTGTGATGGACTTTGAAG
>Ga0256834_1002535_pt1 | contig 11440 bp, 11 predicted proteins | sample 4281140metaG_FD_190536 | JGI IMG/M metagenome (GOLD analysis project Ga0256834, IMG submission 190536) | Hydrothermal vent microbial communities from East Pacific Rise, Pacific Ocean - 4281-140 | ecosystem: Environmental > Aquatic > Marine > Hydrothermal vents | place: Pacific Ocean: East... | reverse complement strand
GAGTTGTAAATAGAAGATGATAAATGAAGAAAGGATTCACTTCAAAACGGGCCTGAACTTGTACCCGTAGAGGATTATCCCGTCCTCGTCGAACTCGCGGAGTTTTCTTGTTACCATCTCCACCTCCATGCCCTCATGGATTTCCTCGGGGTCAACGTCGGTCAGCTGGGCCAGAACGACGGGGCCCTCCTCCAGCTGGATGAGTGCAAGGGGATACGGCCGGTAGTATTCAAAGCCGCTCGGGGGGTTCCGTACTATCGTCCAGCTTATGACCTTTCCCTTTCCCTCTAATTCGTATTCCTCGACGTTCCTGCTTCCGCATACAGGGCAGACACTCCTGTAGGGGAAGAATACATGGCCGTTCTCACATTTGCCCCCGATGAGGGCGTACTTCTCGCGGAAGTGCCTCCAGTGCCTTGCAACCTGCATAGGCTTTCCCATCTCAGACCCTCCTAAACACGTTGACCGTTATGTTCGAGCCCGTACCACCTATGTTCTGGGTCAGGCCTATCTCGGCGTTCGGGACCTGTATCCCCTCAGGTGCCTCGCCACGGAGCTGGAGAACCGCTTCGACCGTCTGATAGACACCGGTCGCTCCAACCGGGTGCCCTCTGCTCTTCAGCCCTCCCATGGTCTGTATCGGGTAGTCTGCATCGACCGCTATCTGGCCCTCCCTGGCGAGCTTCGCTCCCTCACCCTTCTTCGCGACACCGAGGGCCTCGAGGCTGAGCGCGGCCATGACCGTGAATGCGTCGTGAACCTCGAAGAAGTCTACATCCTTGGCCTCAATGCCGGCCATCCTGTAGGCCCTCTCCGCTGCAATCTTCCCCGCTTTAAGCGTGAGGAGATCCTCCCTGTTGGCGAGGTTTATGGTGTCTATCGCCCTTCCCATTCCAGCGACCTCGACCCATTTCTCCTTCGGGACGCCGAGTTCCTTGGCCTTCTCCCGTGTGGTGATTATCACGGCCGCTGCACCATCGCAGACCGGCGAGGCGTCGAAGAGCTTGAGCGGGTCTGCTATATAGGGGCTCTTGAGGACGGTCTCGACTTTGATTGGTCTCTTGAACATCGCGTAGGGGTTCTTGGCGCCGTTGGCGTGGGCGTTGACCGCGAAGAGCGCTAGGTCCTCCTCGGTGTAGCCGTGGGTCTTCATGTAGTGCCTCATTATGAGAGCGTTTAACGCCACAAAGCTGGCCCCGTGGAAGAGCTCCCAGTCCGCGTCGGCGGCGTAGGCCAGGTACCTGGTGGCATCGCTCGGCCAGGCGTCCGTCATCTTCTCAACGCCTACAACCGCAACGACGTCCTCAATGCCGGCCATCACGGCCTTTGCACCTTCCTGCACAGCCGCCCCACCCGAAGCGCAGGCAGCCTCGACCTTAACGGCCGGAACGTTTCCAAGGCCTGCCCAGTCGGCGATAAGGGCGCCGAGATTCTCCTGCTCAATGAAGGAACCTGAGATCATGTTTCCAACGTAGAGTGAATCAACCCTCTCGACTCCAGCATCATCCATCGCGTTGAGAAGAGCTTCAACGGCTATGTCCCTGAGTGAGAGCTTCCAGTGCTCCCCGACAGGAATCATACCAACGCCGATGATCACGGGCTTTTCAATCGTCATCTTAACACCCCCTTATAGTATGTACTTCCTCCTGGCCTTCGCGTAGAGCGCGTAGTCGATGTACTTCTTCCTGTTCACGTAGTCCATCGTCTTCGGTGCTAGGTCCCTCTTCTCCTCTATGGCGTCCTGCACGACGAGACTGAAGGCGTCGCTTCCCGCTCCCGAGCCAAAGCTCACCCAGAGAATCCTGTCACCGGGTTTGGCCACATCGAGAACCGCCGAAACGCCGACGAGGGTCGCACCGCTGTAGGTGTTGCCGATGAACCCTGTAAGGAGCCCTGGAAGGACCTTCTCCTTCGGGATGCCGAGTATCTTGGCGGCCGTCAGCGGGAACTTGACGTTGGGCTGGTGGAAGACCGCGTAGTCGAAGTCGTTTGGTGTGTAACCCATCTCCTCCATGAGGGTCTTGGCGGCGCTTATTATCTGGTGGAAGTACGCGGGTTCACCTGTGAAACGGTTGCCGTGCCGCGGGTAGTGCTCGTGCTGCCTCCTCCAGAAGTCGGGGGTATCCGTTACGTAGGAGTAGCTCGCCTCAAAGTACGCGAGGGTATCGGAACCCTTTGGACCGAGGATGTAGGCTGCTCCACCGGCCGAGGCGGTGAACTCAAGGTGGTCGCCGGGTCTTCCCTGTGAGGTATCGGCGCCTATGGCCATCGCGTAGTCAGCCATCCCGGAACCGACAAAACCAATGGCCGCCTGCATCGCTTCGGTTCCTGCCTTACATGCGAATTCAAAGTCCGCCGCGTCAAGATCCGGCGTTGCACCGATGGCCTCCGCTATAATCGTCCCGCTCGGCTTCACGGCGTAGGGCTTGCTCTCGGTGCCGAGCCAGATCGCACGGATGAGCTGGGGGTCAATTTTGGCCCTTTTAAGGGCGTTTCTTGCGGCCTCTATTCCTATGGTTATCGTGTCCTCGTCAAGTCCGGGGACGGATTTCTCCTGTATGGGAAAACTGCTTATACCCCATACCCTTCCTATCTCCTCCGCCTTGATTCTATACATGGGCACGTAGGCACCGTAGCCCACAATGCCAACATCCCTCTTTGGTTTCAGTAGTTTTTTCATGGCGCACCACCTGTAAAAGTTGAAAGTAACTTCGCCTGGGGTTCACCGGGGGGTTATAAAAGTCTTTCGGTAAAAGTGAAAGCGTTTTTCGACGATTAACGATTCAGGGGCGCGCGGTGGGTTCGGGAAGCAGATACCCCTCACCTTCGGTCCGCGGGAGGTTTTGATACCCCCATGGGTGAACGGTTCCACATCCGCCGAAAAGGTCGGTGGTACCGTTTACCATACGGTGGACGAATCCTTTTTGGGATAATCATATAAGGGGTTGTTGTACAACAGGTTTGAATATTCCCCTACACATGATGTGGAGGCGATGACGATGAGGAATGTCCTTGCCCTGATCGTGGCTGGTATTCTGCTTGGGGCTTTCACTCTCGTACCCCATGAGGTGAAGGCGGAGGGAGGAAGTTACTGGGCTAAAACCTACGGAGGAAACGGGGAAAGCGTCCTAAACGATGTTACAGTCATGCCTGACGGAAGCATCATAGCCGTTGGCTGGACTAACTCAACAGGTGCAGGTGGTGAAGATGCTCTTGTGATGAAACTCTCACCCGATGGAGGCGTGATCTGGGCCAAAACCTACGGTGGAGCTCAGGATGATGAAGCTTGGGCGGTGGCTGTGGCTCCCAATGGGGACATCATAGTGGCGGGCTACACTTCCAGCTTTGGAGCTGGCTCTTCCGATATCTGGGTTCTACGGCTTGATGAAAACGGCAACGTGAAATGGCAGAAAACCTACGGCGGGAACAATTGGGATGTGGCTATCGCGATGGCGGTGGCTCCCAATGGGGACATCCTAGTGGCGGGAGATACCGGAAGCTTCGGTGTTGATTTCACTGATTTTTGGGTCCTTCGTTTGGATGGTAACGGTAATGTAAAATGGCAAAAAATCTTTGGAAAGGGGAATGCCCGTGCTATTATCGTGGCCCCAGATGGGGATATTGTAGTAGCAGGTGATACCGACATATTTGGCGCTGGCTCTGCCGATATCTGGGTTCTGAGGCTAGATGCTGATGGTAATGTAAAATGGCAGAAAACCTACGGGGGAAAAAATAATGAGTGGCCCACCTCCCTTGCTCTCGCTCCGAACGGGGATATAGTTGTGGTGGGTTCAACTTTGAGCTTCGGTGCTGGCTGGTATGACGCGTGGATTCTAAGGCTTGACCAGAATGGGAACGTGATGTGGCAGAAGCGGTATGGTGGAGAATACAATGATGAGACTTGGGGGGTTGCTGTTGCCCAAAACGGTGACCTTATAGTGGCGGGTTACACCTCCAGCTTTGGCGCTGGTGGCTATGATGCTTGGGTTCTACGGCTTGATGGGGATGGTAATGTAAAATGGCAGAAAACCTACGGAGGAAAGTTGGGGGATAAGATTTATGCTCTTGATTTAACTCCGAAAGGGGATATCGTTCTGGCGGGTTCAACTTTGAGCTTCGGTACTGGCTGGTACGACGCGTGGATTCTTCGTCTCCCGTCGGACGGAAACCTTCCAGGTTGTGTTTTTTGCCAAGATTCAAACGCCGAGGTGGTGGACACAAACGCCAAGACGGTGGATTCAAATGCGGTCGCAAAGGAAAGCAAAGCCGTTGTGAGGGAGTCCATGGCGCATCCTCACCTATGGACTCCCAACGTGAAAACACAGTATCCACAGTCTCCAACTGCATCATCCACGACTTCTACCGCCCCGTCCACTTCCTCTACGGCTTCATCAACTTCACCCCGGATAGCTTCCACAACTTCTTCTACCCCTTCCACGACTTCGTCTCCCTCTCAGGTGATTTCCTCCGCCCCATCCCCCACTCCCCTACATAGCCCAACAACACCATCCACAAGCAGAACACACTCTAAGGGAAGCATCTGTGGCCCAGCAGCCCTACTTGGCTTGGCTTTACTCCCCTTACTCATCAGAAAGCGCAGATGACTGATCCTTTTTCTCTGATTTATTATGATTATGTTTTCTAAAATTGTAAATGGGTTAAAAATCGAAGGGATAAAGGCTCAAGGTTTCCGAACAACGAACAGGACGTGGTCCTTTTCGTATGGTTCGAGCGAGATTTCCTCAACGACCTCGAAGTATGTTGAAAGCTCCTTTTCAACCTCCCGGAACACCTGTTCCGGCTCCTTTGTGACGTCGATGCTTCTGCTCTTGACCGAGAGCATCCCGTATCCGCCGGGCTTGAGGTAGGCCTTGGCGTTGTCTATGAGTATCTTGGCTTGGGTGGGCTGGGCAACGTCCTCGAATATAACATCAACCTCGGGGACCAGAGCGCGGTACTCCTCCGGCTTGGTAGCGTCCCCCAGTATTGGTACGAGGTTTCTCCTCTCCTCCACCAGCGGGACGAGTTCCCTGAGAACCCTGGGTGAGAACTCCACTCCGAACACTCCTCCCTTCCATCCGACTATGTCGCTAACGTGGCTGGCGGTCGTTCCGCTTGCAACTCCCAGGTAGAGGACCCGTGAGCCGGGCTTTATTGGGAAGTTTTTGAGTCCTTTGAGTATCGCCGCACCGAGTTTGGACCTGTTCGGGTTCCAGATGCGGTACTCCTCTCCCTCCGACCTTATCGTCCTCTCACCGTAGACCTTCTGGCCGGGCACGAGGTTCTTGGTGGCTATCCTCTCGCTTCCGTCCTCGTCCACGAAGATGTAAACGCCGGGGAACCTGTGGGGTTTGATCCTCATTTATCTCACCTCTTCCTGCCTTTCTCCTTTTTCTTTTTCTTCTTCCCACTTTTCTCGCCCTTCTTGCCCCTGCCTTTGTCTTTCCTGCCCTTGGGTCCCTTGCCCTTTTTCTCGCCCTTGAAGAACCTTTTCTTCTCCTTCTTCGTGCCCTTTGCGGGCTTTGCCTTTTTCTTCGGCGGGTTGGGGTATTTACCCTTTATCTCCTCAATTCTGGCTTCTACTTCCTTCTTCAATTCCTCCGCTATGTATTCACCGGAGAAATAGTCAACGCGCGCCGCTATAGCGAGCTTCCCCGCCAGAGCCCTCGCGATTTTGCCCCTCTGCCACCACGGCGAGCGGTTTATGGCGGGGTACTGGAAGATAACCCCGTGCTTGGGCGGCTTTGCGCCACTCCTGAGGTGTCTGAACAGGGCTTTCTCGGCTCCGAGAACCTGAATGGTTGATGCCGGCATCATCGCCAGCTCCCTCAGGCCCCCCGCGAGGCTTATCAGCCGGGCACCGAGCTTCGCTCCCACGAGTCCCTTCAGGTTGGGGGCCACATCGTCCATAGCGGTCTCAAGGTAGTCTTCTATCTCCCTCCTGAGGCTGTAGAGGTCGTCCACCTCGCTGGCCAGCCTCTGGATTATGGCCATATCGAATTTGCCCAGCGAAGCGCCCATTGAGTTTCTGGCCGCGTTAGCGATTTTTTCGGCCTTCGCTTCATTGAAACCCAGTTTTATGAGCCTCTCCTTTGTTGCGTTGTTTCGGTCGCCTACGCTCTTGACGAACGTCACGTACTGCTCATGCTTCGGAAGGATCTCGTCGAGTTCAGGGAAGTGGAGACCGTACCACTCCCTAAGGCGTGATATTAGAAGGTTGTTCACCTTATCGATATCGTCAAGTGCTTCTATGGCCTGGATGACCATCTTGTCCCTCGCACCGCTCTGCTCCTGAATGCGCATCCTGGTGAGCGCCACACCGGCTTTGAAGTATCTCTCGAACCAGTCCTCCCCAAGGAACTCGGCAGGGGACCTTCTGAGGCTCTCTCCCGCGGGATTCGGAAACTCGCCGACCGCGTTGTACCCCAGCTCCTTCAGCTTCCTTCCCAGTTCAGGGCTCTCAACAATAAACTCGTCGTATCCGTTTGCACCCAGCTCGTCCAAGAATGAGAGCAACTCTTCCACGGGCTCTCCTTTGAGGAGCCCTTCAAGGCTCGCCTCGGGAACCTCTGAGAACTCCCGGTGCTTGATGAGGTTACCGTCCCCGTCGAAGGCGTAAATGCCCCCGACGTTTTCAGCAATGTACGCTTTCATAGCCATCACCCTTTCATTTTTTGCTCTGGTGGTATAAAAGGCATACCCCTTTTTAAGGCCTACCTTTAGAAAAAGGGTGGGAGAAGAGGTTCAGTCTTCCCAGGGCTCCCTGTACTTAAGCGCCCAGCCAAACTCCTCCTTCAGGATGTCTATTGCCGCCGATGGGGGTATTATGCCGCGCTCGGTTATGATGACGTCCACGTACTCCGGTGGAGTTACGTCGAACGCTGGATTCCAGACCTCGATGTTCTCCGGCCAGGTCTTGAGCTCCTCCGTTGGGATAACCTCCGCCGGGTCGCGCATCTCTATCTCAACGAGCTGACCCAGCATCGTCTCGGGGTGGAACTTGTACGTCTCGGCCGCTATCATCGTCCAGACCCGGTGCTCCTTGGCGGTGAGTGCTATGAGAGCTGTGCCGATCTTGTTTATCACCGCGCCGTTCACGGTTATGCTGTCCGCTCCCATGACGACCTTGTCGGTCATCTTCATGTAGTGCCTCGCCGCGGAGTCCACGACGTATATGACGGGTATGCCGTAATCGGCCAGCTCCTTCGCCGTGATCTTCCCCTGCCACCTTGGCCTCGTCTCCGTTACTATCACCTTTATCCCTTTCCCCATGTCCCAGGCTCGCTTCATAACGCTTATAGCCGCTTTACTGTGGCAGTGGGTCATTATAACGTCTCCGTTTTCGATGCGCTTTGCTCCGTAGTCCCCTATCCTTTCAAGGGATTTTTCGGAGTTGTGGATGAACTCCTTGGCGGCGTTCACAACCACGAATCTCAATTGGTCAAGGGAGGCGCCGCTCGCGTAGGCCACCTTGCCCCTGTGCATGACGTATCGAAGGGCGTTCGGAAGGGAGACCGCGGTGGGTCTTGTCTCGTACAGCACCTTGGCCGCCGCCTTCATGTCCTTCCAGAATTCGTCCGTGTTCGTGGCACTGCTCTTCTCCGCTTGGATATGGAGGGCATGGGCGGCGGAGCGCGCTATCTTCCCCGCTCCCCTTATCTTCATGTTCCGGATCTCCTCTGCTATCTCGAGGACCTCTCTCGCTACAGACATCACTAACACCTCCACGTAATAACCCGTTATGACGGGAGGGTTTATAGATGTTTTTATGGTCACTGGTGCATTATAAAGAGCCTTGATGTTCATTTGAGCTTCACACAGCTTTCTTTACAAAAGTAAAGGCGTCTAACGCTTATTGCAGAAAGATTTATAACCAATCGCCGCCATCCTAATGATGTATAGAATTGAGGACGTGTTCAGAAGTGTTCATTTTAATGGGGGGATAGAAGTGGAGGAAAAGCTGATGAAAAAGCTGGGTTCGGGATCACTGAACTTTGAGTCGTTCTTCTCGGAAAAGGCACTGGGCATGAAGGCGTCCGAGGTTAGGGAACTTTTAAAGCTCGTCGAATCCTCCGACGTTATAAGCCTCGCCGGGGGCCTCCCCGCCCCTGAGACCTTTCCCGTGGACGTCATCAAGGGGATCGCCGTTGACGTTCTGGAGAACCACGCCGACAAGGCCCTCCAGTACGGGACCACCAAGGGTTTCACACCCCTTCGCCTTGCCCTTGCCAGGTGGATGGAGAAACGTTACGGGATTCCAATGAGCAAGGTCGAGATAATGATCGTCGCGGGCTCTCAGCAGGCCCTCGACCTCATCGGCAGGACGTTTATAAACCCCGGTGACATAATACTCGTCGAGGCCCCGACTTACCTGGCCGCCATACAGGCCTTCAACTACTACGACCCCGAGATGATGGGCATCCCCATGGATGAGGAAGGCATGCGTGTTGACGCCCTTGAGGAGAAGCTGGAGGAGCTCAAACGGAAGGGGAAGAGAGTAAAGCTAGTCTATACCGTTTCCACCTTCCAGAACCCTGCGGGTGTCACGATGACCCTCAAGAGACGGAAGAAGCTGATAGAGCTCGCCAGTGAGTACGACTTCATCGTGGTTGAGGACGGCCCCTACAGCGAGCTCAGGTACTCAGGTGAACCGGTTCCACCGATCAAGCACTTCGATGAGGAGGGCAGGGTGATCTACCTGGGGACCTTCTCCAAGATACTGGCCCCCGGGATGAGGATAGGATGGATCGCGGCCCACCCACACCTTATACGGAAGATGGAGATCGCCAAGCAGAGCATTGACCTGTGCACCAACACACTCGGGCAGGCGATCGCCTGGAAGTACGTTGAGGAGGGACACCTCGACAGGCACATACCGGAGATAGTGAACTTCTACAAACCGAGAAGGGACGCCATGCTTGAGGCCCTTGAGGAGTACATGCCCGAGGGAGTCAAATGGACAAAGCCCGAGGGTGGAATGTTCGTCTGGGCAACCCTCCCGGAGGGGATAGACACGAAACTCCTCATGGAAAAGGCCGTCTCAAAGGGCGTTGCCTACGTGCCTGGTGAAGCGTTCTTCGTCCACCGCGAGGTCAAGAACGCGATGAGGCTTAACTTCACCTACGTGCCGGAGGAAAAGATACGTGAGGGGGTTAAGCGGCTTGCGGAAGTCCTTGAGGCGGAGATAAAGGCCTTAAGGACCTGAATACTCCCCTCTCTTTTGTCACCTTTAAACGTGCGTTGCTTGGAAAGCTTTTTATGCTTCCGTCCAACTCTTGATGGGTGGTCAAGGTGCGGCCTTTAATCGGTATCGTGGGTAGGATGGACTACTCCACCGGGAGACTCTTTCTTGATAGTACTCACCTCCGCAACGTCATCTCTGCGGGCGGTTTGCCCTCCGTCTTCGGGGTCAACGGCAACCCCGAGGACGTTCTGGGGCACGTGGATGGGATACTCCTCATAGAGGGACCGGATGTGCACCCCAGGGCCTACGGGGAGGACCCCTCCGAGTCGATAAAATACGTTGACGTCGCCAGGGATGAGTTCGAGATTCGACTCGTCAGGCTGGCTGTGGAGGAGGGGATTCCCCTGCTCGGGATAGGCAGGGGGATGCAGGTGATAAACGTCGCACTCGGTGGAACCCTCTATCAGGACGTCAGGGAGATTCCAAAGGCCATAAAGCATGACTGGGATCCGGGGAGTATGGATCCACGTCAGCGCGTTCACGGACTCAGAATAAAGACCAGCTCAATGCTCTACGAGCTCCTCAAAGAAGTTCTGGATATAGGGGGCACCAACGAGGTGTTCATGCGCGTCAACAGCTTCCACCATCAGGCCGTGAAGCGTGTCGGGGATGGGTTGAAGCCGGTCGCGTACGCGGACGACGGCCTCACCGAGGCTATTGAGGGGGAGGGAACCTTCGTGCTTGGACTCCAGTGGCAGGCCGAGTACCTCCCGGAGATGGGTGCCCTTTTTGAGGCGTTCGTCAGGGCAGCCAGGGATTATCACTCCGAGAAACTGGAGCTCAGCCGGAGGGAGCTCGAGGCGGAGGTCAGGGAGGAACTAAATGGGAACCATCACAGCTCGGATACGAATGATACCCCTCCCGACATGAGCCAAACGTAATCCCCGCGTTCTTTACCCTTCTCTCTGCCTCCTTCAGGATCTGAAACCGCAGCTCCCTGGGAAGGTACCTGTACCCTCCCACCCGTTCCCCCTTTTCGTAGAGGGGGTTCAGCTTCGCCATGAGCTCTGGAAACTTGGCCTCCATCCTTTTTCCGATGTCCGACCTCAGCTTCAGCGTTGATACCGTTATATGGCTGACGAACTCCAGGGCACTGAGGGTCGCCCCAAAATCTTCCCAGGTGTAGAACGGGATTATCGGATCTATCCGTGCGTAGACTGGAATGCCCGCTTCTCTTGCTTTCTTCAGCGCTCGGATTCTCTTCCTGGGTGGTGGGGCGTTTGGCTCAAGAAGCCTCGCCTTCTTCTCGTTTACGGTGGTTACCGTTATTCCAACGGCGCACTTCATTCCGCTCAGTAGGTCGATGTCCCTCTTGAAGATGTCGGATTTCGTCAGGAGGAGGCAGCGGACGTTGTAGCGCTTTAATAGCTCAAGAACTTTCCTAGTTATGCCCAGCTCCCTCTCAATCCTGGGGTACGGGTCCGACGAATAGGACAGCGCCACGATGTACCTTTTATCCAGCCGCCTCAGTTCCCTCTCCAACACGGGCAGGAGACCCTCTTTGGTCCTCACGTGGAACGCCTTGGGAATGTACGAGGTGATGTAGCAGTAAACGCAGGCGTGATCGCAGCCGGTGTAAACGTTGAGGGTGTATTTGAAGGGGCAGGTGCAGAGCCTTGACTTCCAGGGGTCAAAGGGCCTGATGTACATGTGTTAAGTTTTCAAAACTCATTTAAACCCTTTTCTGGAGTATGAACCGGGGATCAGAATGGCCGGAGAGGTCAGGGGTAGAGTGGAATGGTTTAAGGACACGCAGTTCGTTGGGAGGATCGAAGAGGACAAATGCTCGGTTATCCTTGGGGAAGGGGGTATAAGTCCCATGAAGCTCCTGCTTTTGAGTGTCGCCGGTTGCACCGCGTACGATGTTGTCATGATACTGCAGAAGATGCGGGAGCCTATATCGGGGCTGGAAGTGGAGATAAGCGGCGAGAGGCGTGAGGAACATCCCAGGATTTACAGGAAGGTCCACATCCACTACAGGGTGCACGGTGATGTCTCTGAGGAGAAGGTGAGACGGGCCATAGAACTCAGCCAGGACAAGTACTGCTCCGCCTCCGCGCACGTGAAGTTGAGCGGGGCCGAGTTGACCTACAGCTACGAGATAATCCACTGATTTTTGTTCTTTTGGTCTGACCAAAAGACGAACTGCCACTTCCTTTCGGAAGGGACCTTCCGCCCGAAAAGATAAATGGGGCG
>Ga0256834_1002534_pt1 | contig 11441 bp, 11 predicted proteins | sample 4281140metaG_FD_190536 | JGI IMG/M metagenome (GOLD analysis project Ga0256834, IMG submission 190536) | Hydrothermal vent microbial communities from East Pacific Rise, Pacific Ocean - 4281-140 | ecosystem: Environmental > Aquatic > Marine > Hydrothermal vents | place: Pacific Ocean: East... | reverse complement strand
TCTCGATTATCCCGAGGATAGCGAAGCGGGCGTTGATGGTAATTTCATTATGACCGGCAGTAAACAATTGATCGAAGTACAAATGTCCGCTGAAGGGTCCACATTTTCGCGTGATCAAATGAACCAGCTCATGGACCTCGCTGAAAAAGGTGTTGGTGAACTGGTCGAGATACAAAAGGCGGCAACACGTGCGTAAATTTAACGGTGATAAATTGGTAATCGCAAGCCATAACGCCGGAAAACTGCGCGAAATGGGGGCTTTGTTGACCCCTTTTGGCATAACAGTTTCTTCTGCTGCCGATTACAATTTGACGGAGCCAGACGAAACCGAAGATAATTTCATCGGGAACGCACGCATCAAGGCGCATTTTGTAGCCAAAGAAACCGGATTGCCCGCATTATCCGACGACAGCGGCATCACAGTAGAAGCATTGGATGGCGCGCCCGGTGTCTATACCGCGGATTGGGCCGAAACCCCGAACGGTCGGGATTTTCCGTTTGCCATGACCAAGGTCTGGTCCCTGTTGGAAATACAAAACACACCATTTCCCCGCAAGGCGGCCTTTAATTGCACGCTTTGCCTTGCTTGGCCCGATGGCCATGACGAGATTTTTGTAGGGCGGGTGGATGGTCAGGTGGTTTGGCCAATGCGGGGGGAAGAAGGCTTTGGCTTTGATCCCATTTTTATGCCTGACGGCAAAACCCAAACATTTGGCGAAATGGACCCAACCGAAAAACACGCCATGAGCCACCGTGCAGATGCATTTGCCAAGCTGGTAAAGGGTTGTTTTGCTTGAGGATTGGAAAACAGGTGGCTTCGGAATTTATATCCATTGGCCATTTTGCCAATCCAAATGCCCCTACTGTGATTTTAACAGCCATGTTTCCCTCGAAATTGACCAATCAAGGTGGAGTAGAGCCTATATAGCGGAAATTGACCGCTATGCCCAATTGCTTCCGGATCGCGTTTTAACGTCGGTTTACCTCGGCGGTGGCACGCCTAGCCTGATGAATCCGGAAGTTGTGCATGCCATTATTGAGCGCATCCGGCATCACTGGCCAACAATCAATGATTATGAAATTACTTTAGAAGCAAACCCCGGTTCCGTTGAAGCAACTCGTTTTCGGGGATATGCAGAAGCCGGCGTAAATCGGGTCTCTATGGGGCTTCAGGCGCTAAATGATCGTGATTTAAAACGATTGGGGCGCGTTCATTCGGTTTCCGAAGGCTTGGCAGCGTTTGAAATCGCTCGCAACACCTTTGACAGGGTCAGTTTTGATCTCATCTATACCCGACAGGACCAAACACTTGCAGGATGGCAATCGGAGCTAAAAACCGCCCTATCATACGCAACCGACCATTTTTCGTTATACCAACTTACTATTGAAAACGGCACTGCCTTCGGAGAACGCTATCGTTTGGGGAAATTGCGCGGCTTGCCCGAAGATGACCAAGCCTTTTCCATGTATCAAGCAACCAATGAGCTCTGTTCTGACGCGGGTCTATTGGGATACGAAGTATCAAATTACGCTGCGTTAGGGTCTGAATCTCGACATAATCTTATCTACTGGCGCTATGGGGATTACATTGGTATCGGCCCCGGCGCGCATGGTAGGCTGACTCTTCCTAACGGGCGATTTGCATCCGAAGGTTGGAAAAACCCTGGTCGCTGGCTCTCCGAGGTGGAGGCCGGAAATGGTGACCGGGTTTTGAACGAACTCACCATGCAACATCAGTCTGAAGAATTTTTGATGATGGGGCTTCGTCTATCCGAAGGTATTGATCCGGCCCGTTATGAGCGCCTCTCTGGAAAGCCCCTTTCCAGAAAAACCCAACATCACCTCACCGAAATCGGCATGATTTATGAGCGTGATGGTAAGGTTTGCGTCACAAACAATGGAAGAATGGTATTAAATGCCATTATTCAGGAATTTTTGGCGGATTAACCATGCGATATATCTGGGCATTTTTTGGATTGATATGTGTAGGCCTTGCCATTGTCGGCGTTGTGCTGCCATTGCTACCCACTGTGCCCTTTTTATTGTTGGCGGCATACTTTTTTGCCCGCTCGTCCGAGAGGTTACATTCGTGGCTTGTTTCGCACAAAATGTTTGGGCCTTTGATTTTGGATTGGCAAACAAATGGCGCAATCAACACCAAGGCAAAACGCCTCTCAACGGTTTCGATTGTTTTGATTTTCGTGCTGTCATTGATCATTGGTTTACGGCCGCTAATTTTGGGTATTCAAGCGGTCGTTCTCGGGTGTGTCCTATTTTTCATCTGGACGCGCCCTAATGGTTAGCGCTTAACATTCGGCACAATTCATCCAATTCATCCAATGTTTTATACTCAATCACCAGTTTTCCGTTTTGTTGACCCGATGCGTGGTTAAGCAAAACTTTCATACCCAAATTGGCTGACAAATCGCCCTCCAGCGCCTTGGTATCCGCATCCTTACCCAAAGAAGCTCCGGAAACACTTGCTTTTTTCGGCGCTGTTTGCGCATCTGAGCCCGCTTTGGCCAGTTTTTCAGTTTCTCGAACCGACAAACCGTCACGAACCACTTTCGCAGCGAGTTTTTCAGGGTCATCTGACGTAATAAGGGCACGCGCATGACCCGCCGATAATAATCCTTCTTGCAGCAAATTTTGAACTGCGTCTGGAAGGTTGAGAAGACGAAGAAGGTTCGCGATGTGACTACGACTTTTCCCAAGAGCGCTGGCAAGCTTTTCTTGCGTATGCCCAAAGCGATCCATCAGCTGTCTAAAGCCGGCCGCCTCCTCAATCGGGTTTAGATCGGCACGTTGAATATTCTCGATAATGGCAACTTCCAAAACCTCTGTATCGTCAAAATCTCTCACAATAACAGGGAGTTCATGGAGTTGTGCAATCTGTGCAGCGCGCCAGCGACGTTCACCTGCGACAATTTCAAACCGATGATTATCTTTCGGATCAACCCTCACGATCAGTGGTTGAATTACACCCTTTTCCTTAATCGACAACGCCAAATCATTTAGCTGATCAGGCGAGAAAAACCGTCTTGGCTGATCAGGATTGGGAGACAGCTTTTCAATAGGAACAGTAATATCCGAACTCTGCGGGCGCTCTCCTGCCTCCCGCTCGGGCACAACATCGGCCATCAACGCAGATAATCCGCGCCCCAAACCTCTGGACTTTCCTTTATTAGTCGCCATATCTTGCTCCCTAGCCTAGGCCGCTATCGAATTGTGTTTGATTAGAAGTTCCTTGGCCAAGTCACGATACGCCATTGCGCCCTTGGACGACGAATCATAATTTAGCACCGGAAGCGCATAAGAGGGCGCCTCACTTACCCGAACATTCCTTGGAATCACGGTTTTGAACACCATCTCACCAAGATTATCTCGCGCATCGGCCTCAACCTGCTGAGAAAGGTTATTTCTAGCATCATACATGGTCAAAACTATTCCCTCGATACGCAGCCCCTTGTTTGCCAATTGACGAACGTCTCGGATGGTCAACATCAATTGCGAGAGACCCTCCAACGCGAAAAATTCGCTTTGCAACGGCACCAGAACCGAATCTGCGGCAACCATCGCATTCACCGTCAACAAATTGAGTGATGGAGGGCAGTCTATCAAGATGTAGTCTAGGTTTAGAGCATCTACAGACGCTTGACGGAGCGCATCATGCAACAAAAAGCTGCGTTTTTCATTTGAAATGAGATCAATATCTGCCGAACTAAGATCTACAGTGGCCGGGATTATTAATAGATCATCAATGCCGGTTTTTTGCACAACATCAGCAAAATCTATATCCTCAAGCAGCAATTCATAGGATGTATATTCCCGTGCATCGGCGGAAATCCCCAAACCTGTTGACGCATTCCCTTGCGGGTCAAGATCCACCACCAATACACGACGACCCTGCTCTGCCAACGCAGCCCCAAGGTTTATCGTCGTCGTGGTTTTACCTACGCCGCCTTTTTGATTTACGACAGCGATAATTTTCGGGCTATCAGGGCGGGTAAAATCAGACATGGGAGAGTCCTTGGATTTTTAGTATAACAGCATTACTATCTGTTCTGCTTTTAACAACTTCACTATCAAATTGCCAGATTTCCCGCGCTTCAGCCAGTTCTTTCTTCCAATTCTCGCCTTTGGCAAATAATGCCGTGCCAGCTGGGGAAAGGTGGGTTTTTGTAAAACCTAGGAGTGTCTTCAAATCCGCCAGGGCCCGCGCCGTCATTAAGTCCGCATTAAGAGCCGGTGTTTTCTCTATGCGCGTTGTCAACACCTTCGCAGAAACACCTGTCTCGCGAAAAACAGTGCGCAAAAACACTGCCTTTCTTTGATCGCTTTCTATAAGGATGATTTCGGGTTGTTCATGAATTTCCGAACCCATAATAGCCAGAACCGCACCGGGGAAGCCACCGCCGCTTCCCAAATCAACCCATTTTCCACCAGTTTTCTCAATCAGGTCAAAAAACTGGATTGAATCAAGAAAGTGACGTTCCCACAGGACGTCTATCGTGGATTTGGCCACCAAGTTGATCTTTGGATTCCATTTTTTGAGTAGTGCCGCAAAAATTTTGAATTTCTCAAATGTTTCACGTGAAACAATTTCTGCTACGGATTTTTCATCAGTCATGAAATCTTCTCCCTCATCCTACGGCGCAGCGTGACAAGCAAAAGGGTCAAAGCAGCAGGCGTCATGCCATCAATTCGACCTGCCTGAGACAGGTTTTCAGGCTGAATATCGGTTAGCTTAGTTTTCAACTCGTTTGAGAGGCCGTCGATGTTTTCGAAAACGAAATCCCTTGGAATGACAAACCCTTCATCTCTTTTCATCGCTTCCGCATCTCGGTTTTGGCGCGTTATGTAATTCGAATAAAGGGCCTCATTGGCCAACTGGAGGCGCGAGGCCGCATCAACATTGGAAAACATATCATCAAGCGCAATGAGGTCTTCAAAAGAGAAGTCAGGGATTGAAAGAAGTTGAAACCCGGTGCGACGCGTGCCGTCCTGATTTACGGCTTTTCCTGAATTCATCACCTGTTTGGGTGTAAATGTCTTAGAATTCAAAACCTTACGGCCATTATCCAAAAGCTCCATCTTTTCATGGAATTTTTTGAGGCGCGCAGAGCCAATGCAACCGATGCCTTCACCGAATGGGGTAAGCCTCTGATCGGCATTATCAATTCTCAATGAAAGCCGGAACTCTGCACGAGACGTGAACATACGATAAGGTTCAGTCACACCACGGGTGACAAGATCATCAATCATAACCCCAATATAACTATTGGAACGACTAAACAAAACATCAGGACGCCCCAGTGAGGCAAGTGCAGCATTAAGTCCGGCAACGAGGCCCTGTGCACTGGCTTCTTCATATCCTGTTGTGCCATTTATCTGACCAGCCAAATACAACCCATCAACAGAACGCACCGAAAGTCGCGCATCCAAACCTTTGGGATCAACATAATCATATTCGATCGCATATCCCGGTTGTACAATTTTGACGTTTTCCAAACCCACAATGGAACGCACGTATTCTATTTGAATATCTTCAGGAAGTGACGTTGAAATCCCGTTTGGGTAAACGGTGGTATCATCCAAACCCTCGGGTTCCAAAAATATTTGATGTGAGGATTTATCAGAAAACCGGATGATTTTGTCTTCTATCGACGGGCAATACCGCGGCCCGACGCCATCAATGTGTCCGCCATACATCGCTGATTTTGCAAGGTTTTTTCGAATTATCTCGTGTGTGTTTTCGTTCGTGTGGGTAATCGCACAGGAGACCTGTTGAATAGCGGGCTTGGACGACAAAAAGGAGAACATCACCGGATCAACATCACCGGGTTGCTTTTCCAGAGACTCCCAGTTGATTGTGGTCCCATCAAGCCGTGGGGGCGTTCCCGTCTTTAAACGACTGACATCAAGGCCAAAGCTATCAATCCGTTGCGCCAATTTGACAGAAGGGCGATCCCCCATGCGACCACCCGGGCGCGCAACATCTCCGATATGGATCATGCCGCGCAAAAATGTCCCCGTGGTCAGGACGGTATTTTTTCCAGAAATCTGACTGCCATCGTCCAAAACAACACCAGAAACCCGACCGCTGGAAAAAATGAAATCCACCACTTCACCCGTCAGAACGGTAAGGTTGGTCTGGGCTGAAATCTCGGCAAGCATGGTTTTCTGGTATATTTTTCGATCTGTTTGCGCCCGAGGCCCTTGAACAGCAGGCCCTTTGCGCCGATTTAGCAGCCGAAATTGGATACCGGCCCGATCTGCGACACGGCCCATAAGGCCATCCATTGCATCAATTTCCCGAACCAGATGCCCCTTACCCAGACCTCCGATAGCAGGATTACACGACATAATACCAATGCCGCCCTTTGTTAACGTTACAAGCGCAGTTCGCGCACCGAGGCGTGCGGATGCGGCAGCAGCTTCGGTTCCGGCATGACCGCCACCTACAACTATTACGTCAAAGTCAAAATGTTTCACGTGAAACAACTCCTACTTTCCGATACAAAAACTTGTAAAGATCTCATCCAACAGGTTCTCGACATCAACGCGGCCAACAAGCGCGTCAAGCGCCCGTATTCCCGTTCTAATCTCCTCTGCAACCAAGTCAGTAGCAGCGTTCTCAACAGATAGCATATCTTGCGCCACTGTCAGGCCCAATTTGGCCTGTTCCATCGAAACCCTATGGCGTTCACGGGTCGCAATACCAACAACAGCAACCCGGCTTTCCAAGGTTTTTGCGAGCGTTAACATGAGATTGCTCACACCCAACCCTGTGCTCCCGGAAATTGCATTGCTTTGATCATCCAGAAGATCACCCTTGGCGCGCAGCACGATATCGCCGTCTCGAACCGGAAGTTCGGGCCTTGACCCATCCTCAACCAAGAAAACACGAATATCTGCGGTTTCAGCACGGTTTTTAGCCCGCTCAATCCCGATTGATTCGACATAATCATCAGAGTCCCGAAGGCCAGCCGTATCAAGGAGTGTTACAGGCAAACCCCCGATATCCATGCGAACTTCGATAACATCCCGTGTTGTGCCTGCGTATTCAGAGGTAATGGCGGCTTCACGACCAGCAATGGCGTTTAACAAAGTCGATTTTCCCACATTCGGCGCGCCGATGATTGCCACCTCAAAACCGGACCTAACCCGCTCTGCGACCTCAACACCCAGAATTTCGGCATTCAGTGAGTGCAACACCCCCGCAAGTAATGAACGGACCTCGGGCGTTACATCTGTAGGAACATCCTCATCCGCAAAATCTATTGTCGCCTCAAGCAAAGCTGCTGCCCGGATAAGATCAACACGCCATTCATCGGCACGGTTGCCCAATTCGCCGGATAAAACCCGCTGTGCCTGTTTGCGCTGCGCCTCGGTTTCTGCATCAATCAGATCGGCAAGACCCTCTACCTGTGGCAGGTCCATGCGACCATTTTCAAGGGCGCGGCGCGTAAACTCTCCGGGTTCGGCCATACGTAAACTCGGGACTTCCGACAAAAACCGCAGGACCGCTGCAACAACCGCACCACTGCCGTGAAGATGCAATTCAAGAACAAACTCACCCGTAAAGCTTGCTGTGTCAGGAAACGCCAAAACCAGCGCTTCATCTAACCGATCACCTGCAAGATCCGTCAACAAACGCAGACCGGCAACACGCGGTGTTGGCAATTTTTCAAACATCAAAAGACCAACATTCCAGGCCTCTGGGCCGGAAATGCGGACAATTGCCACGCCGGCCTTACCGTGGGCTGTGGCCAGTGCGAAAATGGTATCCATAGATATAACCCGTTGATTTACAACAGTAATTAGGTATTCATCGAGTCAAAGAAATCTTCGTTGGTCTTGGTTTGTTTGAGTTTCGAAATCAGGAATTCGATGGCATCCGTGGTGCCCATCGGATTCAAAATACGACGCAATACAAACGTCTTTTGAAGATTGACCTTATCCACCAACAGCTCCTCTTTGCGAGTGCCGGATTTAAGGATGTCAATTGCCGGGAAGGTGCGCTTGTCAGCAATTTTGCGATCAAGGATAATCTCGGAGTTACCTGTGCCTTTAAACTCTTCGAAAATCACCTCGTCCATACGGCTACCGGTATCAATAAGCGCAGTCGCGATGATAGTAAGCGAGCCACCTTCTTCGATGTTCCGCGCAGCCCCAAAGAAACGTTTTGGGCGTTGCAAGGCGTTGGCATCTACACCACCAGTCAAAACCTTACCGGAAGACGGCACTACGGTATTATAGGCGCGCCCCAGACGGGTGATGGAATCAAGAAGAATCACCACATCCCGCTTGTGCTCGACCAAACGCTTGGCCTTTTCGATCACCATTTCACAGACTGCAACGTGGCGTGTGGCCGGTTCATCGAATGTCGAAGAAATAACTTCGCCTTTAACTGACCGCTGCATATCGGTCACTTCTTCTGGACGCTCATCAATCAGCAGAACAATCAAAAAACATTCCGGGTGATTTTTCTCGATGCTATTTGCGATATTTTGCAGCAAAACCGTTTTACCCGTGCGCGGTGGTGCAACAATAAGCGAGCGTTGACCTTTCCCGATCGGGGCAACCAAATCAATGATACGCGCAGATCTGTCCTTAACCGATGGATCATCCACTTCCAGAGTGAGCCTCTCGTCTGGATAAAGCGGGGTTAGGTTTTCAAAGGCGATTTTGTGTTTGTTATTATCCGCCGGTTCAAAATTGATTGTTTTAACACTGGTAAGCGCAAAATAACGTTCGTTTTCCTCGGGTTGCGCCATAACGCCAACAACAGAGTCGCCGGTGCGAAGCGAATGAAGCCGGATCATCTCGGGCGAAAGATAAATATCATCTGGTCCTGGAAGATAGTTCGCCTCTGGGGACCGCAGAAATCCAAACCCGTCTTTGAGAACCTCGAGAACCCCGTCCCCGCAAATGATCCAGTCATCCTCTGCGCGTTCCTTCAAAATCGAGAACATAATCTCGCCTTTGCGCATCGTAGACGCATTTTCAATTTCCAGATCTTCGGCCATAGCCACAAGTGCTTTGGGGCTTTTTGCTTTTAGATCAGAAAGATTGAGCGTCTCGATAGGATCAACGGTAGAGTCAATGATTGTGTCATCGGTAGTCATGGATATATCCCTGAACGGCCAAAAGGCGCGTCATTTATATTTTGTCATTGGAAAAACAGATGCCCGGACGGGCGTGCTTGGATCGCAAATATCGACAACATCGGAAAATGTCAATCTCAATCAGAATTTCACCACAACCGAGAACACAATAATCATCATTAAAACGGTAGGAACTTCGTTCATTAGACGATAATTACGCGAAGATGTTGTGTTGGATCCGGTCACAAAAGATTTACGCTTGCTCCCAAGCCAAAAATGAAACCACGTCATAGTGATCACTGAAATTGTTTTAAGATAGGGCCAAACATCCCCCCAATCCACAATCCCAGGTGTAAACACCAATGCCAGACCAAAAATCCACGTGGCAATCATCGCAGGATTCATGATGATCCGATATAGTTTTTCTTCCATTCCCTGTAACACCAAATCAACCTGATCCCCTTTGGTTGATTGTTCCACATGATTGACGAGCAATCTTGGAAAATAAAACAGGCCTGCCATCCAGCTAATGACCGACATAATATGAAGCGATTTAATCCACGGATAAAGATCAAGTAAAAGATCAGTCATTTCTTGGCCCTGTTTTCTAATCAATTGGGTCAAACATTACACAAGACCCTTTTTGTATCTCTAATTAAATAAAGAAAGATTAGAAAGGATGATGTATTTGTAGGGACCTTAAAATCCGTGGATTAAATAACCATCCACAGGTATTTTCAATAAAACTCAAAAGGATTATCAGGTTGTGGATAGTATCTTATTCATGTTTAAAACCAATTAGTTAAAGAAAAAACTTTGACATAATACGGTGGACAAAATTGATATAACGTCAGGACAGAAAAACATATCCGCAGATGATTTTATTCATATCCACGGTGGAGAAAATGCGCGGGAACCGCATGAGAGTTGTCAAAAAGAGGTGCTTGCGCTTGCGACGCATTTTGCCCAAAAATAATACCTAACAAACACTTAATATTTCCACAGGTTTATACACATGGCACATCGTTTGATATTGGCATCGGGTTCGGAAATCCGACAAAAAATGCTTGGGGATGCCGGTGTTGAATTCAAAGTTGTTGTCAAAAGCATTGATGAAGACGCCATTCGCCGCGCGCAATTGGCCACCGGATCGCCGCCCCAATATATAGCGGAAACACTAGCCGTAGAAAAGGCAATGAAAGTCAGCCGGATTGAAAAAGAGGCCTTGGTGATTGGCTGTGATCAGATACTCGCGTTTGATCAACAAATTTTTGCCAAACCGACTTCGGTTGAACATGCCCATCAACAGCTGTGTCAATTGCGCGGGAAAACCCATCAATTATTTTCGGCGGCGGCCGTATGTCAAAACGGGGTGGTTCTTTGGCGGTATACGGGCCAAGTATCTCTTGAAATGCGAGACTTTTCAGATGCGTTTCTTGATGGGTATCTGGATCGCAACTGGAACAGTATTCGACATTCTGTCGGTGGATATAAATTGGAAGAAGAAGGGATTCGCCTGTTCTTGGATGTCAAAGGCGACTATTTTACCGTTTTGGGTATGCCGCTGCTGCCCCTTCTGGCATACCTTGTGGAAAGCGGAGAATTGCAACAATGACACTGGCAAAAATACCATTGGCCGCCGTGATCGGCACGCCCATAGCGCACTCTAAATCACCGCAATTGCATCTTCATTGGCTTAAAACCTATGGAATCAAGGGCTTCTATATTCCGATGGATGTGGCTACCGATGATCTTGAATCGGTGTTGCGCATGTTGCCAAAAATGGGATTTGTGGGTGCAAATGTTACGGTCCCGCACAAGGAACGGGCAATGGAAATCGCGGATTTGGTCACCGATCGTGCAATTTTGATTGGCGCGGCCAATACGTTGATTTTTCGCAAAGATGGCAAGATCCATGCCGATAATACCGATGGCTATGGGTTTATCGAAAACCTGCGACAAAATGCACCCGAATGGAACCCAAAAGCAGGGCCAGCGGTGGTTTTGGGGGCTGGTGGTGCGGCGCGGGCGATTGTTGCGTCATTACTTGATGTGGGGGTTCCTGAAATCCTGATCGCCAACCGGACGCGTATTAGGGCGGAGAAGCTCAAGGATGATTTTGGCAACCGGCTTCGGGTGGTTGAATGGGTGCAAGCGGGCAATATTCTTGAAGAAGCAGCGACAGTGGTAAATACTACCTCTCTTGGCATGATGGGCAAGCCGGAAATGCGGGTGCCGCTTGACGGGTTGCAAAAAACCGCCCTAGTGACAGATTTGGTTTATGCACCGTTGAAAACGCGACTTTTGCGGGCCGCAGATGAAATAGGCTGT
>Ga0256834_1002533_pt1 | contig 11446 bp, 13 predicted proteins | sample 4281140metaG_FD_190536 | JGI IMG/M metagenome (GOLD analysis project Ga0256834, IMG submission 190536) | Hydrothermal vent microbial communities from East Pacific Rise, Pacific Ocean - 4281-140 | ecosystem: Environmental > Aquatic > Marine > Hydrothermal vents | place: Pacific Ocean: East... | reverse complement strand
CCAATAATTCCATACCTATCATCACAAAAAGAATGGTGTTGAGCAATACATCAATCAACTCCCAAAATTTATCGACATAAGCCTCGGTTATTTCGCTCATGGCATTGTTTCGAACGGTATCGTTACCTATAACCAATCCGGCGGTAACCATTGTCAGCGGAGCCGAAACATGTAGTTTGTGTGCTATATATGTGCCACCCATTACCACGGCTAAGGTAACCATAACTTCGGCATCAAAATTGTCTATTTCTTTCATCATTTTATAAGCAATATATCCCAAGAGCAAACCCAAACCAATACCTCCCAATACTTCTATCCCGAAAAGTTTTGCTACTTCGCCCGCATGAACCGATTCCAATCCTTTTTGAGCCACTTTAAAAATGGTCAAAAAAATAACAACTCCAACGCCGTCGTTAAAGAGCGATTCGCCTACGATAACGGTCTCAACTTTTTTGTCCACACCTACTTTTTTCAAAATTCCCAATACAGCAATAGGATCGGTAGGCGAAATAAGAGCACCAAAAAGCAAAGCATAAATGAAATCGACCCGAAATCCCAACAGGTATAACAACAAATAGGTTAAACCTCCTACCAAAAAAGTCGAAATCAAAGTGCCGATAACCGCAAAACCGAATACAGGACGCCGCTGCACTTTGAGTTGTTCAAAATTGGTATGCATGGCACCGGCAAATAACATAAAACTCAACATCATATCGAGCAAAACAGTTGAAAAATCTATTTGACTTATCAATTCTTTTTGATGATTGAGCAAAGCCGGATTGATATAACTAAATACAATGGTCAAAAGCGTAAAAACAATGGCAATCAGCATCAAACCGATAGTAGTGGGTAGTTTCAGATATTTTTCATTCAAATAACCGAAAACGGCTGACATCATAACCAAAATGGAAGCTATTTCAAAATATTGCATTAATAATTGTTTTTGTTGTGTTACATCTTTGTTTTACAAATATAAGCTTTTTGAAAATATTTTTTCAAATCGACTAAAATTTGAAGTTTTTCAGACTTTCGTCTTTTGCATTATGTCTATTTTTATGTAAGTTTAACTTTAAAAAAAACTGTTCACTTATAAAAACATCAATCATGAAAATATTTCGTTCCGAAAGTCTGGCAGATTACAAAACCTATACATTTAATTATGCCGTATATTGTCGGCAAGAAAACAGTAATGAAACGACCGAAATTTACCGACAAGGGTTTTTGCCGTACAGCAATTCGTTACAGCTTGAAACGCCGCACTATTACTTGGCTCGCAGCTTACGGGTTGAGTTAAACAATTTTAAACCCACCTCCGAAAACCGGCGCATAAACAAAAAAATACTGCCAATTGACCCGCAATTGAAAATAATAGATAAAAAAGATTTTGATCGCAATCAAACTTTTGATAAATTTTGTATGGACTATGCCGCCACTCGTTTTGACGGAGCCATGTCTTTACAGAGATTTAGTTATATTTACAATTGGGAGTTCTTTAATAAGATATTCAAATTTGAAACTGCCGATAACAGAATTTTGGGATACGTCTTTGCAGTTGTAACCGACAAAATTTTGCACTATTGGTTTTCGTTTTACGATTTGCAATACAGCCGATTGGGATTGGGTAAATGGATGATGTATTCGGTGATTGAACAGGCAAAAGAACAAGGTTTGCAAGAAGTTTATTTAGGCACTTGTTACGGCGAAAAAGCCATGTATAAGATGCGTGATTTTAAAGGTTTGCAATTTTTTGACGGCAATACGTGGAACAACGATATGAAAATACTAAAAGCCAAATGTAAATCGGATGGAAATTTCTTGACCGACGACTTTAAATCAACTTTTAATTAATTTTCTTGAATATTAAAAACACTCATCAATTCATCAAAATTCAAAGTTTTTTTTCGATTGAGTGCTTCGAGCATAATTTGAACCGATTCGGGGTGTAAACCCATTTGCATGGCTAAACTTTTCAGGGTATTGATTTCTTCGGGGGCTATTTCTTTATCTACTTTCATCATCAAAGCCAAACGATATATTTGTATTATTTTTTGTTGCTTGTCCTTGGGCAAGTCATAGTTGTTTTCGACTTCAAACATTTCTTCCAATTTTTCCAAAGGGACTTCCATAGAAAGGGCTATTTCATACAAAAAATTATACTCAACAGGCTTAATAGTACGATCGGCTTGGGTCATTTGATAGAGTTGTTTAAGTAGTGCAAGTTTTTCTTCCAGTTTCATATCAATTGCATTTAACGGAAAATATTTGTAACAGTTCTTCGTCTAACAGCATGCCTCCTTTATTGGCTTTCATCTTAACAATCATTACATCGACGCCTTCGTCGGTTAAACCCAGTTGAATGGCATAATTTTTTAACAATATCATTTCTTCGTCCGAAATAACATGATCAACCATCATCATAACGGTTAATCGATAGAGTTGTCTTATTCTGTCCAACATTTTTTCGGGGAGCGGTGCTACAACTTCTTTTTCAATAATATCGTCGAGTTGGGTGGCACCAATACCCAAAACATCGGCTATATCGGTAAGGTATTTAAATTCGACAAATTTAAATATCTTATCGGCTTTTGCCATATTAACCAGCTGCCGCAACAGGTTTAACTTTTGCTCTTTGTTTAAATGATTAAAATCTCGATTTTGATGCATGCATCATTTTTTTTGAATAAGCAAAAATATATTTTTTTGAATATCAAACAAAAAAAAGGAGAGACATTTTTGCCTCTCCTTAAATTTAATAGTAAAACAGACTTATTTTATGATTAATTTTTGCAAAGCAACATGTTCGTTTTCAACTATTTTCATCAAATAGATACCGGCTTGCAATTGACCGATATTAACACCTTGATTATCATTTACGGTAGCTGTAAACACTTCTTTGCCTAAAACATTGTAGATATGAAGTGTTTTTTCGGTTTGGTTATCGGAGGTGATATAAATCGTTTTGTCGGTAACCGGATTGGGATAAACTTTTAGACCGGCAATATCGTTTGCGGCAATTGCGTTTACGTTTTCAATATCATTGCTGTCTCTGGGGAATATTTGGGCATTACCGTTGTATTCGGCGGCAATACCGGTTACGTGAACGGTTCCCGTAGGGATAGGTTCACCGACAATATCAGGAAAATTGGTTCTTAAAATTGTCGTATCGGTTCCGTCGGAAAGGTCATAGTTATGTCCTCCTTGAAAATTGGTATCACCATCGGGATCAATGGTTACGTTTTCAATTTTTATCAATTGCGATTCGTAATTGTCATGATTGGCATTGTAATCGGCAATGGTAACCACAACGGGGGTTTGCACTTGATTGGTTCCTGTCATGGTAAAATCTTCGGTTAAAGCAATTTGGGTAACTCCGTGATAATCGGAAAGTTTACCTTTGATGTCGGTTACTCCGTCCCCTTCATTAGGCTGATTCATGGTTGTTCCGGCAGGTATAAAAGCGGCAATACCGGCTGTGGCATCTTGTGCATAGCCTACCATGGTTCCGGAAGTTCCGATAGGTTTTCCGGCGGTTACATAAGCGGTTCCGGTATAATGATAATAATCGCCGATGTTACCGGCTCTCAAATCAGCCAAAGTGCTTACTTGAATATAATCGGCTATTTCAAAAGTTACACTGGCTGTTACCGGAGGATTTAAATCATTGTGATTGTTATCGACCAGCCACATATCAACTGTATGTGTTGAACCCGGAGTAAGTCCCGAAATAGTAATAGGGTCGGTATCATATTTCATCGTTACTGATCCGTTGTCTAGTTTCCAATGAATATGACCATTTCCGCCGCTTTGAGCAACATTAAAATTTTGAACGGTAAAAACAATATCTACATCGGTTGTATTGGGTGCAAAAACATCACCGTTGGAAGGTGAAGTAATTACCAATGAAGGATTGGCAACGGTGGGAGGCGTATAAGTTCCGATGCCTATTATGGTTTCAAAAGGATCGGTTCCTCCGTTGCATAATCCCAATCCGTCCAAGCCGCGATTATGTCCTGTCCAGTTGGCAGCTACAAAAACGGGATCGGGACCTGTTTCGTTGTTTCTTTTGGCATAACCGTCTTTATATTCCCAAGTTTCGCCGGTTCCGTCGCCATCACCAAATACATCGACAACAGTCGAAGTTGCGGTTTCTATAATACGCAACGGGTCATCACCGTTAATACCCAAAACACTCGATGAAGAAGCGTCTAAGGAAGCTGTTGATGCAACCGAAGGGAATTCGGCAGCAAAAATACCCGGATTGGCACTTCCGCCGGTTCCTTCATTGTAAACATATACAAAACCGTCGGTAACGGTTCCCAGCGGGCTCAAATCAAAATTACTGCCCCAGCTTCCGCCATTGGGAGCTTTTTGCAAAGTATAGTTACTAAAATCAACGGTTCCGTGTGCATAAATTTCAATAACTTTGGGGGTTCCGCCGGAGCAATCGCCGTCGGCAACCATGGTAATGATAGGTGTGCCTTGCCCGAAAGACAAAGTGGTTATCATCATTAATAATAAAAAGTAGATTTTTTTCATGACTGTTATGGTTTTAAATTTTGTTCTCAAATTTACAAAAAAAAATCATTCTGTCGGTTACTTTTTTACGGTATTTAACCCAAAATTCACATTTACCAAATCCGCCACATCATCGGTCTTTTTCGGGTCAAAAACAATAACGGTAGGAGACAGGTTATCGAGACTGTTTAAATCAATCGAAAAATTTGATTGATTTTGATAGAAAAATCCGTATTTGTCGTTTAAATAACGTGCCAAATAAATTTGTTCAAATTGCCCCGGCGTTGGTATCCAAATAACTTTTTTGTGCATGGCGGTCAAGTCCATAACCGAAGTGTAACCGCTTCGGCTGATAATTACTTCCGAGCGATTGATTAGTTCTTGCAACTTTTCGGCTGTTAAAAAATTGAAAATATCGGTATTGTCAATAGTTTTATGCGTTTCACTATCCGATACAACTCCTTGAACCAGAGCTGTTTTTGAAGAAAAATTTGAAAGTTGTTTTAAAATTTTTTGTTCCAATAAACTTCGTTGCGGCTCGGGTCCCGATAACAAAGCGGTAATTGCATATTTTACCGAAAGTTTTTGGGGCTGCATACGCGTTAAAACACCAATGTATTTTATTTTGGAATTCGGATTTGACAAATGTCCCAGCTTGCCCGACAAATTGGTTTCGCCCGCAAAATCGGGCACCCAAATTTGGTCGTATTTTTTGTATATCAAACGATGTAACCATGTTGTAAAAAACGAAAAAACACCCGACAAAACTCTTAACTGATGGGTTATATAAATACTTGTTACTCGACTGTCTCTAAATCCGAAACGGTTGTCCGAAATAATTAAATCGGGTTGGTGTTTATCCACCCAACTTTTTACCCAATTACGCTCTTTGTGAACGGTTTTTAAAACATTCGGTAATTGTCCCGTCAATTTAAAAGGCATACATATTGCCTTTTTACTGTATTGAATGTTATATGACGGCAAATGATATGATATTAAATCGGGAAATTCGGCACGAAGCAATTGCAAAGCTTTTCCGTCGGAAGCCAAAACTACTTCATGTCCTTCGGCTACCAGTTTTTTAATTATCGGTATGCTGCGGGCAGCATGTCCCAGTCCCCAGTTTAAAACCCCGAATAATATTTTTTTCGGTTTGTGCAATTATTGTCTATTTTTGTGTTGCTAAAATTATAAAAAAAGTGGGGAGTAAAAACAAATTAAAGAGATTTCTTGAAAACGAAACCTTTTCAAACCTGTTTCAACCGACCAGAGACGAATTGTTAAACGACAATTTTTCTTTGAAAGGCAATTGGAACAAACAATACTTTAAAAACAATCGTCCCATTGTATTGGAATTGGGTTGTGGAAAAGGCGAATACACTTTGGGCTTGAGCAAACGCTATCCCGAAAAAAATTTTATCGGCATAGACATTAAAGGGGCACGTATATGGCGCGGTGCCAAAACCGCTTTGCAAGAACAACGAAACAATATCGCCTTTGTTCGCATGCAAATCGAATTGATCGAAAAAGTTTTTGCTCCCGACGAAGTAGCGGAAGTCTGGATAACTTTTCCCGACCCGCAAATCAAATACAAACGTACCAAACACCGTTTGACCAACCCCGATTTCTTGAAACGTTACCAAAATATTTTAAAAGAAGACGGTGTTATCCATCTGAAAACCGATAGCGAATTTTTGCACGGATATACCATTGGTCTGTTGCAAGGCTTGGGACACGATATTTTGTATGCCCACCACAATATCTATGTCAATACTTATGCCCCCGAAGAAGTGGTAAATATTCAAACTTTTTATGAAAAACAATTTTTGAAACAAGGCAAAGCCATTACTTATTTGAAATTTAGATTGACTTAATTTGAAACAGATGCTTCAAATCGATATTAAAAAAATTATCCGTTCGCAAAAAAATCCGAAAATTGCCCGGATGCCCGGCTTTCTTATTCATTTGATCAAATGGTGGGTCAAAGAAAAGGAACTCAACATATTACTCCGCAAAACTGCACACCTCAAAGATTTTGAATTTGTAGAAGCGGTCAATCGCGAAATGGACTTACAATTTGAAATCAAAGGCATTGAAAATATACCCGATCGCAACAACTTGATTTTTGTGGGAAATCACGCATTGGGCGGTATCGATTTTTTTGCTTTGGTGCATGCTCTCAAACGCAAAGGTTTTCAAAGAATAAACCACCCTGCCAATGAAGTTTTACGTAGTATTAAACCTTTGGAAGGCATTTTGGTTCCGATAAATGTTTTTGGTAAAATCACCGAAAAAGACCGAAATCTCTTAGAGCAACGACTATCAGACAATACGGTGCCCGTTACCATGTTTCCTTCAGGCGAAGTGATGCGTAAATACAACGGAACACCCGATGACGGCTTATGGCGAAGCGGTTTTGTGCGTTATGCCCGTAAATATCATAAAGATGTGATACCTTTTTACATACCAACCGAAAATTCCAAAATGTTTTATAGAATCGCCTCGTGGCGTCGCAAACTCGGTATCAAAGCCAATATCGAATTGTTCTGGTTGCCCCGCGAATTGCTGAAAAAACGAGGCAAAACCATTCAAATTATCTTTGGAAAACCTATTTCGTGGAAATATTTTGACGACACCAAAACCCGACACGAATGGGCAGCCGAGTTAAAAAAAACAGCTTATGCTTTGGGAGGTTACAAATTATTCAAAAACACCAACTAAGCTCCTACTGAAATAAATTTTTCAAAAAAGATTGAATACCCGGTGTTACGATTTGTTCGTCCGGCATGCCTATGGCTTCGTTTACTTCGCTGTGCGAATACGGATTAGTTTCAAGTTGTTGAACTTCAATTTGATTTTGACGCAACGAATCGACAAACATTTCGGCATGTGCCATGCGTTCGGGTGTCCCTCTTTTTATGATTAAAAATCGAGGGAAATAATCGGTCGAATTTAAGTGTCGGTTTGCCGAAGCTTCAATATTTTGTTGCGGGTCATCGCCAAAAGCATTGAGATACAAATCTAAGGGAGGATAGTTTTGAATAATGTTATAAACGTCATACATGCGCGTATCAACCGGTATCACGGCTTTGACAGCTGTAACAGGCACGCCTGCCTGTTGCAAAAAAACATGATAACTGCCGGCAAGAGCAACCAATTGTGCTCCGGCACTGTGTCCCATCAAAACAATTTGGTCGGGATCACCGCCGTAATCTCTAATATGCCGGTGAACCCAAGCAACAGCATCCGCCACATCGGTAATATGAACAGGAAATTTCAAACGATTGGGGTTATTCACTTCATAAGGATACGGACTTAGCCGGTAATTTACACTCACAAACAAATAGCCCATTTGTGCAAAAAAGTCTATTTTGTGACTTATTTGATAGTTTTTATCACCAATACTCCAACCGCCTCCGTGTACCCAAATAATAACGGGTTTGGGTGAAAGTCGGTTTGGATCGTAATATAAATCAAGGCTTAACAAATCGGGGTCTGTCCCTTGTATTTGTTTGTATGGAACGGTTAATTTGGTGTAATGTAAAGTTGTGTTGTTTTCGGTATCATTTTCTTGTGAATGCGTGCACGAAACAGATGCAAAACTTAACAAAATCAGGTAAAACAATGTATATTTCATATTTGATATTTTTACCTAATTAGACTTTTGGGCAGTCAAAAGGTTTAACCGATTATGTAACAACATAAAACTTTATACGAAATTACATGATATTTTTCTTTTTTAGTTCCCAAAAACAACGGGCAGTTGCTTCGATATCGGCGGCGGCATCATGAGCACCTTCAAAATCTTCACCAAAAAGTTGCATGTGCAATTCGGAAAGTTTGGGCCATTTGTAACCGTAATAACCGGGAATCTTGCAATAATCAACCGACGAAAGCATGGTACACAAACGTGGTTTTTGAAACAAACGTGTCGGTATTTGTTTTCGGTATAATTCGGCACCTACAATTTTTTCGTCAAAACTGATATTATGAGCCACCAAATACTTTGCTTCGTCAATCAATATATTAAATTCATTCAAAACTTTTTCTAAAAAAACGCCTTCTTCCAAGGCGCGTTCGGTTGTTATACCGTGTACACGCGATGCTTCTTGGGGGATATGAAAACCTTCGGGTTTGATGATATAATTTTTTTGTTCAACAGTTTTGCCGTTTTCATCGGCAAGTATCCACGCCAATTGTATCATACGAGGCCAATTGTCGGTATCGGTTACCGGAGCCTTCCAATTACGAGGCAATCCGGTAGTTTCGGTATCAAAAAACAAATACATGGTTTATTTGATTTTAAAAGGGTAAATCGTCTTCAATATCTTGGTTAAAATCGTCGGCGGGTTCAAAACCGTCATCAACCGGCGGAGGCACATCTTGCGGTGCTTCGGTATCGAGTTTGGTAATACGCCAACCTTGAATAGAGTTGAAATATTTGGTTTCTCCTTGTGGCGACACCCATTCGCGTCCTTTCAAATTGATGGCAATTTCCACTTCGTCGCCTTCTTTAAAACGGTCTAACAAATCGGTTTTGTCTTGTATAAATTCAATGTTTAAAAACTGCGGATATTGTTCGTCGGTAACGATTACCACTTCACGTTTTCTAAATCCGTTGGTTCCGTAGGTTTTGGTTTCGGTTATCAATTTGATTTTTCCTTTTACTTCCATAATGTATATTTATGATTTGGTTTGTTTTGTATATTTTGACGGTATTTTGGTATTGGGTATGGCACCGTATTGGGATTTTGGGGTCGATTCAAAATAATTGTATGTGAGCACCAAAAACAACAAATATAATGATGCCGCAGCTCCTATAATTACATCGTAATAAGGGGTTGATGTCAAGGCTATTCTGATAAAAATAGTTGCCAATATAAAAGCCGAATAGCGATACATGGTGCGATAATCCAAAGCATATCGAATGGTTATCAACAAAACAAGTATATCGCTAAAAATAAGCACGGTAAAAAACGTATGAAAAGACGAAACATAGATGCTTTTGAGTATCAATTGTTTAAAATCCAAAGCAATGATAATAACAAAAGCCAGTAAGAGCAACAAAGAAATTGTCCTTTTAAATCGGACAAAATTGCGTTGTGCTCTATCGGTGCGACAAATCAAAATGTGTCGTTGTTTTTTGTAAACAATTCCGATTATAAAATAAATAAACAAAGAAACCGCACCGTAAACAAACATGTGTTGCACGGGTTTAACCATTTCGTGCCAATCGAGCGAGTGCACATCGGAAAACTCTTGAAAGCCGTGTCTTAAAAAAATCAGCGACAACAATTCAAATTGTTTGGCAACCGATTTGGCTACCGATTTGGGTAAAACAAAAATCATCGATACAATTTCGGTCAGTAACAAAAAGGTAAACGAAATTTCGATACTAAAAAACGGATTACCAAAAGCTTTTAAGATGCCTTTGGCGGGTATGATTTCATTTTTAATCAAAAAGAAAAACAACAAAGACAACAAAAATATGGTCACCAACGAATTGCTGATGATACGATGTGCCTTTTCGGTTTCCCAGTTGTCTTTGACTTTTAAATAAAGTTTTTCGGCGACTATTAGAATTTTATCGGTAAAATATTGTTTCAAATCCGTCTGTCTTTCCAAAACATATTAATTTTCAATTGCAAAGATAATTCAAAATATTCATTCTTTGAATCCCGCCAAACCACTTTGTATTTTTTTGTAATGTCATCTTTTGCCACCTCAAGACGGTATTCAAACAGTTTCATCAATTTTATTTAAATCAAAAAAAAAAATCGATAAAAATTGATTTAAACACACATACTTGTATTTTGATTTTTTGTAGCTTTCGTTAAAAATACAACATACATGTTTCAGTATATTATTGACGAAATTTTTTACGAAGTAAAAAAATTAGATTTAAAAGGCAAACAAGCCGAATACATACCCGAATTGGCAAAAGTTTCTCCCGAAAAGTTTGCCGTCAGTTTATTTGATTTATCCGGTAACACTTATGAAGCCGGTGATACAAACGATAAGTTCAGCCTGCAAAGTATCGCCAAGGTTTTTGCTTTTACCATGGCTTATCGCATCAAAGGCAAAGAAATATTTCGACGGGTTGGTGTAGAGCCTTCGGGTAATCCTTTTAATTCGCTTATGCAGTTGGAACAGGAAAACGGTTTTCCGCGCAATCCGCTTATCAATGCCGGAGCTTTGGCGGTTTGCGACGTGCTGATTGACGAATTAAAACACCCCGAACGACAACTACTCGAATTTATAAGATTAATAGCTCAAAATCAACACATTACATTTAACAACAGTGTCTATCTATCCGAAAAAGAAACGGGCTATCGCAACCGCGCTTTGATAAACTTAATGAAATCGTTTGGAACCATACACAATTCTACCGAAAAGGTATTGGATTTGTATTACAAACTCTGTTCGGTTGAAATGAACACCGGCGAACTGGCAAAAACTTTTTCGTTGTATGCCAACGAAGGAAATATTTATGGCACAAATAAACAAATTTTAACCAAAAGTCAAACCAAACGCACCAATGCCATTATGCAGACTTGCGGTTTTTATGATGAAGCCGGCGAATTCACTTTTCGCGTGGGACTTCCGGGCAAAAGTGGTGTAGGCGGCGGTATTGCTGCCGTGCACCCGGGCAAATATGCCGTTGCCGTTTGGAGCCCTCTCCTTAACCGAAAAGGAAATTCGGTCAAAGGCATGAAAATACTCGAACTATTGACAACTAAATTGGGCTGGAGTATATTTTAGTTTTCGGGGTATTATATTACAACTCAAAACATAATTCTACTGTTTTTTTTTATAAATTTTCACTTTTTAAAAGCAAGAGAAAAAAGTTAAAGTTTAAGTATTTTTTTAATCTGACCGGATTATTAATATTTTTTCATGTAAATTTGATTACAAAAATTTTTATAAAATG
>Ga0256834_1002532_pt1 | contig 11449 bp, 7 predicted proteins | sample 4281140metaG_FD_190536 | JGI IMG/M metagenome (GOLD analysis project Ga0256834, IMG submission 190536) | Hydrothermal vent microbial communities from East Pacific Rise, Pacific Ocean - 4281-140 | ecosystem: Environmental > Aquatic > Marine > Hydrothermal vents | place: Pacific Ocean: East Pacific... | reverse complement strand
CAAAGGGAAAAATGGTGAGTTTTGTGACTATTGTGAAGGAGAAAAATCAAATTATTCATCTGTTCATCCAAATAGAGCTATTGTAACTTTACAAAGTTCACGAGGAACAAAATACGGAAATTATATTTTAGCAACTAATGAAATATTAAAGGCTTATGATGAATTGCGAAATAGAGAATCCTTAAAATTATACAATCAACCTTTTAATCAACTTTTAAAAAAAGCAAAATATAATACCTCCAATCTGACTTTAAAGAACAAAATAAATATTGTGAAAAATAGATTTCCAATATTTTTTACTGAAGTAGAACCTATTAAATTAACAAATTAAATTACTATTTTATTCAAACATAGATATTCTAACAAAATAAAATGTACTTAGAATCTATTTAAAACTAGTAAAATTTAATTAAATTTGCTTCAACCAATTTTAAGTATTCCATGCAAAAAATAATAAAGTTACTTTTTATTATTATTCCGTATCTATTATTCTCTCAAGAGAATACTTTTTATCATTATGGCATTGAAGATGGTTTGTCACAAGAAACAGCGCAAACAATTATTAAGGACAAAACTGGTTTTGTTTGGATAGGCACACAAGAAGGTCTAAACCGTTATGATGGTAACTCTTTTAAAGTTTTTAAAAATGATATTGAATCACCAAACTCCATTTGTGGTAATGACATTAAAAAAATTATTGAGTTTAGCGACTTTATTTTTGTTGGTTCAAAAAATAATGGCATTTGTTATTATGACAAATCATTAAATACTTTTTTCAAAACAACTATTACAAAAGGTACTTGTACTAGTTTAATTAGACATAACAATATTGTCTATGCTACAATTCTAAATATTGGTTTATTTAAATTTGAAGTAGAAAACGACTCTTTTAAAGTTTCTAAAATATTCGACTTTAATGAAACGTTAACTAATAATCTAACCGCACTCTATATTAAGAACAACATTCTTTATGCTGGTACAAATACAGGTTTATTATATTACGCCACTCTTGAAAAAGAAATGCGTTTTACCAAAATAAAAATTACAGATAAAAATGGAAAAATAAACACATTATATGATGATGAATTTAATTTTTGGATAGGTACAAGCAATGGTTTATATATTTACGAAACTTCTAATGCTACAGCACAAAAAATTCAATTAAATAAGGATTTCACAAAAAAAATAAGTGTTAATAAAATAATAAATTCTAATTCAAAATACTTTATAGCAACAGGCAACGGTTTATACATTACAAGTAACTTTAATGTAACAAAAAAATATTTTGAAAATAGTATACTATATAAAGGTGATGAAAATAACATTAATTCTATCACATCAAATAGGGTTTATGATTTATTACATTTTAAAGATGTTTTATGGATTGGTACAAACAAACTAGACGTTTTAACGCTCAAAAAAACAATTTTTAAATCTATTAATAATAAAAGTATTCCGAATATAAATAACAATCATGTTTACTCTATCTTAAAAACTAAAGATTATTTATTTATTGGTACAAGAAATGGTTTAAATTGTATTGATAACAATAATATAACTACAGTATTAACTAAAGAAAACACAAATAATAACCTTGTTTATAATGTAATTAGAGGTTTAACCAAAGATGCTAACAATAATTTATGGATTGCTACTACTAAAGGAATTTCAATTTTAGATTTAAAAAAATTCAATCCTAAAAAACCAAATTTAATTACGATTCGCCATGAAAATAACAATTCCAATTCTTTAAGTCATGATATTACCCGAAGTGTTTTTATAGATAACAAAAATAATGTTTGGGTTGCTACCTATGGTGGTGGAGTTAATTTATTTACTGGCGATTTAAAAACTAATAAAATAACATTCAAACATTTTAAAGCTTCTTTAGTTGAAAATTCTATAAGTTCAAATTTTGCATTTTCTGTAAACCAAACCTCTGCAAACACCTATTGGGTTTGTACAGATAGTGGTTTTAATAAAATAGTTTTTGAAGATGCTCAATTTAACAATCCTACATACACTAATTACTATAAAAACTTAACACATAAAAACACCTTAAAAAGTAATTCTATTTTAACTTGTTTAGAAGATCAAAATGATAAAAATATTTTATGGATTGGTACAGACAATGGTTTACATAAGTTTAATATTTTTAATAATACCTTTAACTATTTTGGTGCAAAAAACGGCTTAACAAACACGGTTATTTATAGTATTTTAGAAGATGTAAATAATGATTTATGGGTTTCTACAAATTCTGGAATATTCAAATTTAACAAAAATAATACTAGATTTACTAACTATTCCGTTAATGATGGTTTATTAAATACCGAATATAATCTTGGTGCCAAATTTAATGATAAATCAAAACAAGAACTCTATTTTGGAGGTACAAACGGTTTAAATCATTTTACCACTAATGAATTATCAAATTTATATAGCGAAGGTGATTTAATTTATACCTCATTATATATTAAAGGTAATGAAATTAATGCAACATCAAATTCTATTATTTCTGAAAATATAACTAAAGCGAAAACAATAAATTTAAATTATAATGATTTCCCTACAAAATTAACCTTCGCAGATTTAAATCATAATTTTCCAAAAAGTAATGAATTTGTTTACAAATTAAAACCCAACGACCAAGATTGGAATCCTGTAACAAAGCAAAATGAAATTGAATTTTTAGATTTAAAATCTGGCAGTTATAAATTGTTAATACAAGGTAAAGGTAAAAATAGATTATGGTCCAAAGAACCATTAACCATTAATTTAAAAGTTTCTCCGCCATGGTATAATAGCAAGTTAGCCTTTTTGCTTTATGCTTTATTATTATTAGCTAGCGTTTATTTATTTTATAGTTTTCAATTAAATAGAAGTCTAGAAAAGAAAGAAAGCATCCGTTTAAAAGAACTAGATGATTTAAAATCGAAACTATATTCTAACATCACCCATGAGTTTAGAACTCCTTTAACAGTAATTCTTGGAATGACTGAAAACATTAAAGAAAATATTCATCCAGAAAAAAATGATAGTTTTTTAGAAATGATAAAGCGAAATTCTAATAACTTACTTCAATTAGTAAATCAGATTTTAGATTTAGCTAAAACCGAAAAAGGAAAAATTAAATTAAATTTAGTGAATGATGATATTATCAAACATCTAAAATATTTAGTAGAGAGTTTTGCACCATATAGTGAGGAAAAAGGAATTTCAATTATATTTTATAATGAAATACGAAATCTACAAATGGATTTTGATAAAGATAAAATAAATAAAATTATATCTAATTTATTATCAAACGCAATAAAATTCAGTCAAAAAAATAGTAAAATAATTGTTGCTGTAACTAAAGAAAATTCTAATTTAATCATTAATGTAACCGATAATGGTTTAGGAATTTCAAAAGAAAATATACCATTAATTTTTGATCGTTTTTATCAGGTAAATCAAGATAATAATAATTCGGGTTCTGGTATTGGTTTGGCATTAACAAAAGAATTAATTAATTTATTAAATGGTACTATTAAGGTAAAGAGTATAGAAAATGAGAAAACAACCTTTACTGTTTTATTACCAATTAAAAATAATCTTGAAAAAGAAAAACTTATTGATATACATGATAAAAAATTATTAAATACCAATAATCCTATTGCACTTATTGTAGAAGACAATAAAGATGTAAGTACTTATATAAAAACCTGTTTAGAAGACAAGTACAATATTATAACTGCGTTTGATGGAAAAGAAGGAATAGAAAAAGCACTAGAATACACACCAAACATCATCATTAGTGATGTAATGATGCCAAAAGTAGATGGTTTTGAATTATGTAAAAAGTTAAAAACAGATGAAAAAACTAACCATATACCAATAATATTATTAACTGCAAAAAACTCACAAGAATCAAAAATTGAAGGTTTAAAAACTGGTGCGGATGCCTATCTAACAAAACCATTTAACAAAGAAGAATTGTTAATTAGAATTAGCAAGTTAATTTCTTTGAGAAAATTATTAACCAACAGATTTAAAGATGTGGTTAATATAAAATTAAAAGATAAATTAACCGATATTGATGATATTTTTATCAAAAAAGCAATTACTTTTATACAAGAAAATATCGAAAATTCCGATTACCATGCAAAGCATTTAGCAGAAAATATGTTTTTAAGCAAATCACAATTATATCGTAAATTAAAAGCACTAAGTACTTTTTCAACTGCAATATTTATTAGGAAAATACGATTGCAAAAAGCAAAAGAATTGTTAGAAACCACCAACAAAACAGTTTCCGAAGTTTGTTACGATACTGGTTTTAATGAACCAAGTTGGTTTAGCAAAACCTTTAAACAAGAATTTGGCTTCTCTCCTAGCGAAATTAATTAGTAATTCTAATTTGTTTTTCTCTTTTTTATTATTTCAAAAAATAATTTTTAACTTAATTTTAATTAATTGATAATGTTATTGTTATGATTTTCCATGCAATAATACTTCAAATGAATGCATAAATAGTCATAGCATTTGCATAAATAATATTCGTCTTTGAATAAATACTACAAGTAAAAAATAGCAAGCTACTTCATCTTTGCAGTGCCGAATAATCGGTGATAATCTTAAAATATAAAACAAGATGAAAAATTTAACAAAAGTAAGTTTATTATTAATTTTAATTATGACCACATGCGTATTTACTAGTTATGCAGGCACTAATCACTCGGATTCATTAAAAGGTAATAACATTACAAAACCATCAACAACCTTATCGGTTGCTTCTATTAGAATTTGCGTAAATGGAATTTGTATTGAAGTAATTATTGAAAGTGATAGTTTTAAAGACAGTACTATTAAAGCAATATCAAAACTTAATAGAAAAGGTTCAAAAATAATTTATTCGAATTTTCCAAAAGAATTAGATGGAGCAATAGTTTATGTTAAAAGACAACAATTTTCTGGAATGACTACAGATACTGGCAAAACTTATATTGTCCCTGGAAAATATCAAATTAAAAATGGAAGTTTAAAAATAAATGTAACACATAAAAAACGAGAAGCAAAATAAAAGAAGTCTATTAAATAGTCCTAAACAAATACTATAATTTAAAACAGTAATCACTTTATTTTTATAGTATCAAATAATTAATCTTAAAATATAAAACAATGAAAAATTTAAACAAATCAATTACAAAAAAAATGATTTTATTAAAAATTAATTCTATCACATTACTTACCTTAATATTATGTGTATTAAGTGTTAGTACTAACGCACAACTTACTTCAATAAAAAGAGCTACAAATAGTTCTACTAATTCGAATTTTGAAGGTTGCAAACAAGTACTTAAATCTAAAACGGGTGTTGTATATTCAGCAGCGCCTGGTATATTAGAAAAAAGAGCTACATCTAATTCTGTTACTATTAAAGTGAAAAAAACAGCAGGTAGAGCAGAAACTCAAGTTAATATTTATGTAAATGGAAACCTAAAATTAAATAAAAAAATTGAATTCGATAACGGTAATTATACTACAGATTATAAAACGAGAGTTTTAAATGGCGTTAAAGGTAAATTAATTAAAGTCGAAATTGTTAATCAATCCGTTGCAAATACATTTAGTTATAAAGCAAGAATAGTTGGTAAAAGAAAAACAATTACTAACTCAGGTAAAGCATATACAGGTTTTCTTATAGGTCAAACTAAAAAAACAGTAAATGCAAAAGAATCTTGTACAGGTAAAGTAAATGTAATTGTGAAAAGAACAAGTAACAAACCTGCTGCATCAACTGCAAGAGGTGAGATTAGAGTTTGGGAAAAAGTAGGAAGTAGTTGGAGAAAATTAGGAGAAACTAAAGTGTTAGAAAAAAACCAAAGAAAAAGACTTTTAACATTTAATACCAATAAAAAATTAAAAGTTGAACTAAAAAATGTTTCAATTGGTAATACATTAGAGTACAAAATTAATGTAGTAACAATACAATAATTATAGCTAAAAGAGAATTTGAAATAATCAAATTCTCTTTTATTTTAAACTTAATCTATCTATCATGAAAAAAATAATTCCAATAATAATCATTCTTTTTTTAATTAGTACAACTGTAAGTGGTCAAATAAACTTTAAAAAATTAAAATCAAAGTTATTAAATAAAAAAACCAATACGGAACAAGTAAAAAGTACACAAACAAATACTAATAATCAACGTTCAAGCAATTCAAATACCACAGTAAATTTTGCAAAACAAGGTAGAAAATGGTATGTGAGTAAAACTACAGGTTCTGGTCAATTAGGTACTATAGAAAGACCTGCTAAAGATTTAGGTAATATCATTCATCATCTAAAACCAAATGATGAAATCTATATTGCAGAAGGTATTTATATGAGTAAAGGCAAACGCGGATCGGATGAAATTAATGTACCTGTTAAAATTTATGCTGGTTACGACACTTCATTTACCAAAAGAGATCCTTGGGTTGCGCACAAGACCATTTTTACTGGTGTTAATGAATATATGAAATTAACAACACCTCGACTTTATATTAGAACAGATCAACAGCGTGAAAGTAACGGACAGTTATCACAAGGTTCTGTTATTATTGTTGATGGAATTATTTTTGACAATGGTCCAAGAAACAGATATCATCATAATAAAGACTTAGCAATTAGACGAAAAGCAAGTCCTAAATCTGGTCAAAATCCATCGCCTGAATCTGGAGGAATTGTTATTGTTGGTAGTAAATATACCAATATTGCTGTCCAAAATTGTGTGATTATGAATACCGCACCAACCGAAGGCGCACTTTCTATTCGTGTTTTTAAAGGTGGAAAAGGTGTCATTCAAAATAATTTTTGCATCAATAATACAGGTTATGGAATTCAAGCAAGAACAGGTTATGTTGGTAGTGATGATAGTTTAGTGCCTATTTTTACCATTAAAAACAACACCTCTTTATTTAACTGGAAACATGATGCTATTGCTTCGTATGGAGGAAATGCTTTAGCATTAGACCAATACATTAAAGCAATTGTTGAAAATAATGTATTCGGTTTTGGTCATCAAGGCGGAATCTACAACAAAGGTTGTCCTTTAAAATTGAATAATAATCTTTTTACAGGGAATTCAAAATATGACTATAAAGAAGTAAATGATATGATGAAAGTAGAAGATATCGTTGATGAAGCTGCTAAAATAGATCCATATAGTGAAGGAAATACTTCAGAATTAATTAAAATTAATGTAGCCGAAAGATGGGCAGAAATTTATGGAAATAGAATAGAAATATCTAGAGCAGAAGTTGATGCTTCTGTAAGCGCAAGTAATTCTGGTGCAAATCAATTAAGAAGCATGTTAGGTCTTAACTTACAAGGTAATAGTGTTAAAATGGACGCAGAAATATTCTTACCAATAATAACTATTGATGAAGCATTGCCTGCTGGTTTATTACCTTGGAATGGCAAAGGTTGTCAAGCACCCAAATTTGAATAATTTTTTCATTTGACTGTCTGAAATATGCTAAGTTAATATTTACCATTTGTTATTTTCAATTTAAAATCAACCAATTAAATAACAATTTTCAGACAGTTTTTTAACCAATTACTATGTCAACAACAACAACTTATATATTATTAATTTTTACACTAGTAACATTTGCTCAAAAACCATCTAATCTATTTGAAATTGAACCCATATTAAACAAAACAACAAACTATACAAGTAATTTAAATATCGGACAAAAATTAGATGATTTATCTTGGGGTTGGAATAGTTCTAACGCTTGTTTTTCGGCAACACAAAAAGATAATTTTAATGGAAATCATGTTTTTTTTACCAGTATAATTCCTGAAAATTCAACATATAAAATTTCATTAACACCAAAAAAAAACAATTACAATATTAACCTATATGCATATGAAATTAAGCTAAGCAATAATTATTTAGTGCCGAATTTACCAAACAGCATAAGATGTATGTCGGATATTACAAGTGAATCTAATACTAGAGAGGTTGTTAACCAAGTACTCTCTAAAGAAAAATTCAGATTAGTTATTGGTGTGGTTGGTGCAAATAAGTTAAATGAAGGTGAGTTTTCAATTAAAATTAAAATTAGTAACAACCCTTGAAAACATAATTAAATAAAATATAAAATAATTTAAAACTCTATTCATTTTTGAAAAATTAATCCATTGACTAAAACAAATAATCTAGTTACTAAAGTAATAAAAATATTAATTTAAACGGCAATCATGAAAAAATTTATTCTACTAACAATCATTATGTTATGCGTTAATTGTGTGTCTGAATCGCAACAAAATGGTTTAGATAAAGTGGCATTGTTATATAATGCAACAACTAGTTACACCAAAGGCTTTAAAACTTTAAACGGCAAAAAAAACACTTATTTTACAATTAAAGTATCCAATAGTAAAATGATTGATAGTTTAAATTCGGTCACAACCTGTCCAAATATTGCCTTAATGCTTTTTGATGCGTTTACAAATAAAGAAAAAAAAGCATACACTTATATTCATGTGGATCTTAAAAGTAAAAAAGATACTACATCTTTTAAGTACGAACCTAAAATGCTTGAAACTGGTTTAGAGCAAGTAAAACTATTCACTCAATTTTCTAATAATTTACTCAATCAAAATTATAAAGGAATGGTAAATCAAATCGATCCAAAATTTATAGTGGATGACTTAGAAATCTTATTAAAAAATTATTTCGATATTTTAATTACAAAACACGGTGCTATTAAAAAATATACTCGTACTGGTTTTGGAAGCGTTAATTTAAAAAACGGAAAAAAATTATACCGATTTAGTGGTTACTTAAATTTTAATGACGGTTACAATAGGTTTTATTTTGTTAATGTTCCAACACAAATAAATAATAAAAAAATACAAGGATATGATTTTCTCAATAAATAAATTCAAAAAAGGGTAAAAACCCTTAAATAAAAATAGGGTTTTTCCTTATAAATTAATACTATATCTTAATTATTTTTGTGACGTAATAAATGTAAATTACTTTCTTCTTTTAATGTTTAAAGTAATCACACTCACTCACAAAATGCATTAATAGCACCAGTGTTTTTTTAATGCTCTTTATAATTTTGCATAAATAATTTATTAAACCATATGAAATTAAAAATCGAAAAATCAATATCATTAAATGAAATAGCAATTGAAATAAATACATTTAATAATTTAATAGCAAAAAATACGGCTATTCCAAAATTACATTTTGAAATCAAAAATATCACCGAGTGCCAATATTTTAAAAGTGAATTGCAAATTGCATATCAACAATTAATAAAAAAACGAATTAAACTTTAAATCATAACAAGCAGACATTTCAGAAGTTCAAAAAGACATTTCAGAAGTTCAATAAAAAAAATATTCATAAAGCGAATTACTTTTACTCTTTATTATCAGTAGAAACAATAAATATTTAAAAAAATAAAAATCTAATTATCAAGTACTAAAACAAATATTAACCCTTGAATTTATATTAAAATGAAAAAATAAATTCAAAATAAATTTTTTATTAAAATCTAAAACAATCAAATTATGAGAAAAATTACAATTTTATTAGCAATGCTGTTTATTACAGCAATTAGTTTTTCACAAACTATTATTTTTACAGAAGACTTCGAAAGTGGCGGAGCCGCTTGGACAGACCAACAACTTGGAGACGGAGATTCTTTATGGCTTTTTGACACAGGTGTTATAGCAGGTAATGGTACTGCTAATGATTTCACGACACTTGCAGCTACATTCGACGATGATGATGCAGGAAATGATGCACAACACGATTACAGACAACTTTGGCATGGACCAGAAGATGTTTCTACATATGCAAATGTAACATTAACGTATGATTATGCTCTTAATGTATTAGGTTCAAATCTAGAATTATTACACGTAAGTTTATGGGATAATACAAATACTGTTTGGATTAATATCGCAACTTATGGTGAAGATACAAATCCAACAACAGATTCTATTGATGTATCTGCAGCAATGTTAGCAAACCCAGGAATTGACCCGAACAATTTGTTCTTTGGTTTTGGTTACGACGACTTAGATGGTGGTTGGTCTTGGGGTGTTGGTGTTGATAATGTTGAATTATCTGGTGTTACAGGCGAACCTGACACTATGTTTATTCATACTTCAACTGCAGCAAATACAGGTGGAAATGTTACCACTATTAATCATCCATTATTAAATGGTAATCCAGATGCTAAAATTGTAGTTACTCACAATTGGGAAGAGTCTGGACAACTTAATGTAAACACAGAAGGTGTTTGGTATAATGGTTCTCAATGGACAATTTTTAATGAAATTCCTACTATACCTATGATAGTTGGTGCTACCTTTAATGTATATATAGATGGTATTGACTCTAATACTTTTACACAAGTTGCGAATGCAGGAAATTCTGGAGGCACACCTTCATATACAATTATCGACGATGCTGCAGTAAATGGAGATCCTAATGCAATCATCGTTTTCGGAAAATATTGGAATCCTTTTTCTGTTTATAATCCAGATCATTATGGTGTTTTCTATAATGGTACAAATTGGGTTATATATAATGAAGATAATGGAGCTTCAAATCCAATACCTACAGACGCTGCATTTAACATCGTATTAGCACCTTCTGGAAGTAACGTAGTAGCATTTAAACATCAAGCAACTACAGCAAACACAACTCAATATTGGACTAATCTTGATCATCCGTTAGTAAATGGAAATCCAGATGCCAATATTGTATTTTCTCATAACTGGGGATCTGTTGGTGATGTTTCAAATCTTTTAGTAACTAATACGCAAAGTCTTTGGTATGATGACGGTTCAGGTACTTGGAGAATATTTAACGATGATATTGCAAATATGAATGTAAATACATTATTTAATATTCTAGTTATGGAAACTCCTGCTGTTGTTGATGTGATTGCCCCTGTGGTAGATGTCGTTAACTTACCAGATGTAGTAGAACAGTGTGAAGTTACATCATTGACAATTCCTACAGCTACAGATAATATTGACGGAACAATTAACGGAACAAATAATGCTAGTTTCCCTATTACTGCAAGTACAACTGTAACTTGGACATATACAGACTCAAGTGGAAATACAACTACACAAAATCAATCTATTATTATTAATGATAGTATGGGACCTGTTGCTGATAACGGAAGTTTACCTAATATAACGGAACAATGTGAAGTAGCAAGTTTAACAGTAGCAACTGCAACAGATAATTGTGATGGAGTTATTTATGGATGGCATAATGCAACTTTCCCAATTATAGCAAGCACTACAGTAACTTGGACATATACAGACTCAAGTGGAAATACAACTACACAAAATCAATCTATTATTATTAATGATAGTATGGGACCTGTTGCTGATAACGGAAGTTTACCTAATATAACGGAACAATGTGAAG
>Ga0256834_1002531_pt1 | contig 11453 bp, 10 predicted proteins | sample 4281140metaG_FD_190536 | JGI IMG/M metagenome (GOLD analysis project Ga0256834, IMG submission 190536) | Hydrothermal vent microbial communities from East Pacific Rise, Pacific Ocean - 4281-140 | ecosystem: Environmental > Aquatic > Marine > Hydrothermal vents | place: Pacific Ocean: East... | reverse complement strand
ATATAAAATTTTAAATAACTCGTTCTAGTCCCAATTTCTCGGGGTTTAAACACTCCTCTTCTTTAAAGGAGCCGAAATTATACCCCCTTGATGCTTAAAATTTGCTTAAATTATTGGAGGGTTGGCTAAAATATAAATTTTTCTCAAATCTATTTTCTCTATTTAATATTATTATAATATATGTATATAACCTGTTTCTGGTTCAACTCTTATGACTATGCTCTCTCCATCATTAGTTAATAATCTAATATCACAAGGTATAGATAATAAACGAGAAGTTCCATTTCTTGAATAAGGTGATGTTAAGCTATTGATTGCTCCAGTCAATGGTCTACCAATATTATCAAAAGCTATCCTATTACTTACATTATTACAACCACCACTCATGCTAATACCTCTATTTAAACCTCTTCTAACATTTGATATACCATAACTATGTCCTAGATTCATCTCTTTTGTTATTTTTGAGTTTACAGTACCTGACATTATATAGGGAAGTATGTTTGCAGTATAACCGCCTGTCATGTACTGAGATTGTGGATTTAAAATATTTTTTGCAATTTCAGATATATCAGCAACACCTGTAGAGCTACCAGCGTGATCAGAAAAAATTGTATATGCCCACTGATTATCACTTCCTTCGGTATGACCAAATTGAATTTGCCATCTTTTTTTATACCAAAATTGATCATTTGGATCAAATTTATTATCCATCATAGCAAGATGTTGTGTGTATCTTATATGTGAAGCTAACTGATGGGCTGCTTCTGTTAATGTAGATCTTGTAAAATTTGGAGCAAGCAAGGCTGATAAAATACCAATAATTACAATTACAAAAACTAACTCTATTAAAGTAAATGCTTTTTTAATCTGGTAAGATATGAGTATATCCTGTTTCTGGTTCTATTGCAATTTGTCTAATATTATTATCACTATCGTTGGTTCTTAATATAATTATACATCTAGCTGTCATTAGTTCGGATGTATTTGTAGTATTTAAATATTTAAACATCATATTTATTGAATTACCAAGTATTGGTCTTCCAAGATAATCAAAACTAATTGCATCTCTACCTGCACAAGAACCTGCTAATACTAAACTCTCAATTCCATATTCAGTTTGAAGATTTAATTTTGATGAATAATTTACAATATTTACTCCTGGTATCGTTATACCAATTTCTCCGATATCGCCACTTAATAACACTGATTGATTTGCAGGGTCTACAGCTACATCAGTAGATATTAAATTATTAGTTCCATCTCTATTTGAAGCGATTGTGTAAATTGGAAATACAGTAGTTCTAGTAAGAAGTTTAAAACTTATATTCCATCTTTGTCTTTGCCATCCACCTACAATTGGATCAAACTTATTATCCATCATAGCAAGATGTTGAGTATAACGAATATGGGAAACTAGCTGGTGAGTGGCTTCTGTAATTGAAGGTCTATCAAATCTAGGGGCTAAAATAGCTGATAAAACACCTATTATAACAATAACAAAAACAAGTTCTATAAGAGTAAAGCCTCTTTTCATGATAATACACCTTCAACCGATATGGAAACTTCTATATATAATATCGGCTAAAGTTGTAATATCTTTACAATTTATATCTCATCTGCCTCTGGAACATCATAAAGAATGTCGTCCATTGGGTGTCTATACATTGGCATAGCAAGTCTTTTTTCATCAAGCACATGACCGATAAAACCTATACTTCTACCAACAATAAAGAAAGCATTTAAAGTTCCAGATTCGATAAATTCGTTGATTTCATCTTCACCATAATCTAAAGCTCTCCACATATCTACCATCAATATACCAATAGTGCCATCAACATTTAATATAAGATTATCTTTTTTAGATGTTGTGAGTTGCTCTACTGTGAGTGCATAATCAAGCAAAGGCGTACTAGGAAAATGCTCTTTTGCAAAATTTTTAAGTCCCTCAACTCTTAAATCTGGATTTCTTAAAGATTTAATTCTATGTCCAATACCAGGAATTGGCACTCCCTCTTTTTTCATATAACCCAAAAACTCTTTTGGAGATAGATTGTTGTCATCTGCATATTTAAAATACTTAGCAGCACCATCAATCGCCCCACCAAATCTAGGTCCAATTGTTAAAAGACCAGTTACAAGTGACTCAACAACTGATTTTCCTGCTCTTGCGGTTACTTTTGCATTGTGTGCTCCTGAAACGGCAGGTCCGTGATCTGCTACTGTTTTTAAAACTGTTTCAATAAACTCTGTTGCCCACTTTGGATACTGTTTTTTAAACCAAAGAAGTGAAATCACATCACCTATACCTTTGCCAGTATCTGGAGTTGCAACTGAAGAGATAGGAAAACCTGCATAAGTTGCTTCATCACCTCTATCATCTGAAATTGTACAGATGAAGTTTTTAGCTCTTCTTGTCTTTGGAACAAGATTAATTTTTGGCTCTGGAATATCAGTGATAGTTCCTGCTGCTTTTAAATCATTGTAAACTTTATTGATTGTTGCTGGAAGTTCATTAAATGAAGATGGTACATTAATTCCTGCTTCTGCCATTGCTATGTTTTTTGAAGCTGCTGTTTCTGCTTCTGCATTTGCACTAGCACCTGCATGCCCAAACTGTACACCTGAACTAAAATGTTTTGCAATTGTCCCAATACACCAAGCTATAATTGGTTTTTTAATCTGTCCACTTTTTACAGCTTCTATAATTTTATACTCTTCAGTACCACCAACTTCACCTAAAAGTACCATATATTTTACATCTGGATTGCTCTCCATTCTAAGCATGTTGTCGATAAATACTGATCCAACAAATCTATCTCCACCAATCGCCACACCCTCGGCAATACCATCAGCATTGATAGAGATAATATTTGAAAGTTCATTAAAAAGTCCACCTGATCTTGTTACAAGACCGCATGAACCACATCTATGAAGTTTTGAGTTTACGATATTTTCTATCGTACCCCCAACATTAGCAATCTTAAATGCACCAGGAGAGATACCTCCAACTGTTGCAGGCCCTATGATAGTAACTCCTGCATCTCTTGCTTTTTGATTCATTCCTCTTGCTAATCTCTCAGGAATTCCTTCAGCCGTCACCATGATAGATTTAAACTGACCTTCAATTGCGATAGCTTCCATTGTTACATCATAAGCTGTTCTAAATGATGCAAAGTTCAATAAAACATCTGCATTTGGATGAGCTTTTGCTGCATCTGCTGTTGTTTTATAAAGAGGTATCATAACCTCTTCTGGTCCCCAGAAAAACTTATCAAATTTATTTCCACTTGTTGGTGCTACTATACCTGCAACTGATGGAGTCTCTCTTCCTATTGTGTAGTCATAATCCAACATTCTTTGTATTGCACTTTTGTTGTTGTTCCAGAAAATTGCCTGTGTATCTTTTGTAAATAATGCTCCCATGATTATGCCTCCAATGCCATTCTAACTATATCCGTAACATGAGTCTCAGGTCCATAAACTTCTATATAAAGACCCATTTTATCTGCTGCTTCTTTTATATCTTTCAGACCTTTTTCATAATTTGGTCCACCTCGTCTAACATAAATTTTTGTTTTATGCTCTTTTAGTTTATCTTTATAAATTTCAAATGCTTGGATAATACCTGTAAATGTTTTTGCAACATCTGTAAAGTTTGCGATAGCACCACCGATAATTAAAACTTTTCCTCTTGGATCTTCATATCTTGTCATAAGATCAAAGATTGTCTCTGCATAAAATTGTGTTTCACCAGTTGTCGGACCACCTGAATACTCTCCATAATTTGCCAAATCTTCAACACCAGCAAAATCTGCAATAGTATCAGCATAAACTACAGATGCCCCACCACCTGCTACCATTGTCCAGATTCTCCCTTGTGGATTTAAAATAGTAAGTTTTAATGAAGCTCCAGATTTGCTATCTGCTTCTGCTATTGCCTTCTCTTCAGGAGATTGATCTTCCATTCCAAAAGCTGTTGGAAAATCTACATCACCCCATTGATCAACCATCATAAATCCAGCAGTATCATCAAGTCTTGCAACAAGATCTAAGATATGTGCATCTGTATCTATCAATACAATAGGATTAATCTCAAGATATGCAAAATTCATATCTCTATAAAATTTAAAAAATTGTATTGCAAAAGATGTAAAAGCTTCTCTATTTTCAGAAGGAATACCTGAAGGAATTTGTGAACGAATCGACTTCTCCATATCTATATCACTCATAGTTATAGGAATAGTAACTTCAGTCACTTTCTCATCCCAACCATCTTCAACTTCCATACCACCTTCAGCTGACATATAAAGTACATCATCTTCACCAACAGTTGTAGCAGAGATATAATACTCTTGTTCTTGAGTATGCGGAGTAAACGGCTCAACAATAAAATGTGTCAAATTACCTTTTTCACCACTTAAAAGTGTCTTCTCGTGAGACTGTTTTTCATCTAACCACTTTATAGCATCTTCAAGTGTTACATCTCCTGGTTTTTGAGTTTTAAACAAAACTAAATCATTTTTCCCTCGTTTACCAAAAAGCATATCTGGTTTAACCACAAGTGCATCTTGATTTAACCACTCAAAACCATGTTCTTGTGATTTTGCCTTTAATTCATCACTATTTGTGACAAGTACAGATTTAAATGGGTATTTGAACCCATCAAAGTATTCATTCCAGTGTTTAGAGAAAATTGCTTTTCCATCGTATTCGCGTATAGCTCTTTGAGCCATTGTTACTCCTTTAAAATATTTTTGATATTGTAGCAGGTAGATTGTAAGGAAATACTAAAAGTTAGTTATTTTTTTCGAAAAAAATTGAATTTTTGTGAAGATTTGAAACATAAAAGGATTTTATACCCCTTCCAAAGTAACTAATTGTAACACTTTTTAGATTATCTGCTTCTTTTTTATCTGAAATTTTATACTCATCTCCTTCATAAATTCCATAAAATTTTAATCTTTTTTGCATCTTTTCATCAATTTTAACACTATTTATGCCATCTTTTTTTAACTCTTTTGCCAACTCTTTTGCTATGTGATATTTGTATGCTACATGTTTTGAAGGGTTATTCATAAAAAGATATAGGTATTGATTTAAATGTGTAAAGAAAAAAATCAAAATCAATGAACCAAAAATAAATGCAAAATAGAACTTATACCAATGCCTTAACTCTGGTAGCCGTATCCTATAACTTGTTAAAAACATTGACAACATAAGAGGTATAGCAATAACCACAAATGGTGCAAAATCCTCAATCAAAACCATCTTTCTAGTTGAAAGCAAGATAGAGAAAACCAAAGCAACAAAAGAGATATACCAAATAAGCGACTTTGTCTCTTTTATCAAAATCCTATAAAGCACATAAAAAAAGTAGAGAAAAAGAAATGGTGAAAAAATCAAAGCATAAATAGCAAATACATTAAAAAAGTAAACTTTAGCATCATTTGTCAAATCAAAACCATAAACATACAAAGAGACTAAAATAAGCATAAAAGAGAAAATCGTTATAAAAAGCTCTTTTTTAAAGACACCATATACAAAAAGTGCCAGATAAAGAGTCAAAAATGAATCATCAATAAAAATCAAAAAAGGCAACAAAAGTGAGTATAAATTCTCTTTTTTATTTAAAAACAGATATACAAATAGTAAAGTAAAAAAGATAACAACTGCTGCACTATTTACAAGTATAGCCGCACTTGTAACTCCTGGTAACATTATAAACACAAGGAGATTGATAACTCTATCTGTCTGATTTTTTAGATAAAATGCACTTATCTTATACATCAAGACAATACTACCAATATGAAAAAGCATAAAAGGAAGACGAAGAGCAAAATCATTTTGACCAAAAATAAGTGTTGAAAATTTAGCTATATAATGTATAAAACTCTTCTCATCAAAAAAAATTACCGCTTCGTGATAACTAATAGAGATAGTTTTAACACCATAAAGTAAAAAAGCTATATCTACCACTATAATCAGAGGTAGAATTAAACGAATATTCATAGTTTTAAAAAATTGTCTATCATCTGATGACCGTGTTCACTCATAATAGATTCAGGATGAAACTGTATGCCATATATATCATATCCTTTGACCTCTAGTGCCATAATCTCTTTGTCATCTTTGCTGTAAGCTATTGGTATTATAGTACTAGGTAAATTCTTTTGATTTACGACCAAAGAATGGTATCTTGTCGCTCTAAACTCTTTTGGCAAGGTATCAAAAATTTTTGTCCCTTTTACAACTTGCATAATTGAAGTTTTTCCATGCATCATATTTTCAGCTCTAACTATCTTAGCTCCAAAACTCTGTGCAATTGTTTGATGACCTAAACAGATACCTAAAATTGGAATTTTGCCTTTAAAAAAATCAACCACTTCCAAGCTAACTCCTGCTTCATTTGGAGTAGCAGGACCTGGAGATATGATAATCTTTTGCGGATTTAAATCCGCAATCTCTTTTATACTTAAATCATCATTTCTTATAATTTTTAAATTCGCACCAAGCTCTAAGCAGTATTGAACTATGTTGTATGTAAAACTATCGTAATTATCTATCATTAATATCATAAGAGCATTTTACACTCTGTTTTATTAATAACTACCTTTTCGCATAAAAATAATCGCAGCAGTTTTTACCAAAATCATAACATCAAGCTCCATTGACCAATTTCTTACATACCAAACATCTAGACGAACTCTCTCTTCATAAGATATATCATTTCTTCCACTAACTTGCCACAAGCCTGTAATACCTGGTTTTACAGCTTTGAAATAGTCAAAGTATTCATCATACTTTTCAATCTCATCTTCTATAATTGGACGAGGTCCAACAAGTGACATTTTTCCTTGAAAAACATTGTAAATCTGTGGTAATTCATCTAAAGAAGTTCGGCGTAAAAATTTTCCAACTTTTGTTATACGGGGATCATTTTTTAGTTTAAATTCTCTCTCCCATTCTAATTTAAGCTCAGGGTTACTATCAAGCATCTCTTCAAGCATCATATCTGCATCAATTTTCATAGTACGAAATTTATAAATGTTAAATGTTATTCCATCTTTTCCTATTCGTCTTTGTTTATAGATAGGATGCCCATTTGAAGAGATATAGACAATTGCATAAAGTAATAACAATATCGGTAAAAATAAAAAGAAAAGTATAAAAGAGAGTGTTTTATCAAAAATCATTTTTATATTTCGTTCAGTCTTTTGTAGGAGTCTGTTTTTTACATAAAGAGCCATTCCTTTATGGTTTATAGAGTTAAAAAATTCGGAATTTATCAAAGGAAGCTTAGATATTTTTGGCAATACAAAAACACGACTTATATGATGAAGTAGATAATTAACCATCTGAAATGATTTATCCGTTTCACTATTTGCCAAAGAGATGACTACAGCATAATGTTTATAATGATTTACCAAATCTTTAATACGATTTTGGATCTCTTCTTCACTCATACCATCAACTACTATTTTGTTTGCAACATTAAACCCAAAAGAGTTATCTTTAACAAACCAACTATTAATCTCTTCCTCTCCATCTTTATCACAGATAATCAATATATCTTCTCTATATCTATCGTACCTCATAAAATGTCGTTTAAGCATAAATACCCAAATAGGCATCAAAAAATTTAAAATAACAAATATCAAAATAACACTACGGGAATAATAAACAGAACTCTGGGATGCAAAAATAATCAAAGTAATAATAATCAATGCAAAAAAATTAGCCTTTTGTATATACATAAATTCCATAGACATTACCATTCTCTTTGAAATCAAACGATAAAAAAGATAAAAAAGAAGAAAAATTGGAATCATCCATATGTATTTTAACAGATAATGATCACTAGGAACCTCAATAAATGTATATGCGATAAAAAGTGACAATACAAGATTAATCAACAACAAAGAGGTAAAAATAGCTAACTTTAGTATGGTATACTGCACTTTTTGGTCCGTTAAATTTGAAATAATTTACTTAAACGATAATATCAAAAAGTTGTTTAATGCTTTAACCAAATTTAAAAACTTCACATCAAATCATAAGCATTCACTAAATCTACTTCCAACTCATTTAACTCTTTACTTGTATCAAGTTGTAAAATTTTTGCCATAGTAGTTAGATGAAAATCTGCTTTTTTAAGTTGGCTGTTTAATTTTATTGTTGATAAGCTCATATCACTCAATACACTATAAAGAAGATCTAAGTCATTAGCATCTGAGATGATAATAATTTGATTTTCTCCAAGATACCCTATAAATTTACCAAAAGCATGCTTTTCTACAGCTTCTTTTACTATATTGGAAAATTCTATTTCGACAGCTATTGTTTCTGCTTTTCCATGCCATTTTGCTATATTGTCAAAGTTTTTTACACTAACCAATAATACATTTAGCTTATTTGTATATTGTTTTAGTATCTCCATCTCTGCCCATACAAATTTTCTCATAGGCAACTTTGTATGACTCTCAAGATACATAGCATCATAAATAGCTGTAATATCGCTAAATGTAAGTATATAACTATCCTTATCTTCTAGTTTTGTCAAACTTATCTGATACTCATGTGTTTTTTTATCTCTTATAATTCTTACATTTTTTTCATCATCACTTAAACTCTGTAACTGCTTTATAAGTTCACTGTTTGTTGTTGCATTTATGGCATGAGATGACCCAGCAAATAATACTCCAATCTCAGGCATCTCAAGATTTAGTGTTTCTAGTGAATCAAATCCGCCAATTTCTAAGAAAGCTCTATTGACCATATCAACTCTATTTTCTTTAATTGTAACAATTCCAACTTTGATTTCATCAACAATAATTTGTGCATCTTTTGAGAGTAAGTTTATCTTATCTTGATGTTTTATGTTCTCTTTTTCTCTGCTTATCTCTTTAACAATTTTATATAAAATATAAAGAAACTGTTTATTATCAAATGGCTTTAATATAAATCGCATAACATGTAAATTTATAAGTTTCATAAGATATTCACTATCACTATGAGCTGATGTTACCAATATAACCTGCTCATAATTTACCTCTTTTATAGCTTCTATCATCTCTATACCATTCATTTGTGGCATATTTATATCTGTAATTACAACATCAAATTTACGCTTTTTGTATTTTGCAAGTCCGATAGAACCATCTTCTGCCAAAACAACATCAGGGAAAAAACGACCTAAAAAATTTGCAGTTTGTGTGCGAATCAACTCATCATCTTCTACATATAAAACTGAACACTCTGAAGCATATTTTTTTAATTTAACAATATTTATATCCATTTATAACTCTCCTTGATAAGGTATATTTATGGTAAAAGTAGTTGTATCTTCTTTTGAATGCACAAAAAGAGTACCGCCAAGATGATCTTCAACAATCATTTTAGACATATAAAGTCCAAGTCCCGTACCATTTTTCTTATCCTTTGTGCTAAAATATGGATCAAATATCTTAGTAATAATCTCAGGTGAAATACCTCCTGCTCTATCTTTTATAGTGATTGTGATCTCTTTTTCATTACTATTTGTACAGATATAGATAATACGCTCTTGTATATTTTTCTCAATATAAGCGTCCATGGAGTTTTTAACTAGATTTAAGATAATTTGCATAAGATCATTTTTCTTTGTTAAAATTGTTACTAACTCTTTATAATTTCGCTCTATTTTTATATTATGATTTTCCAAAGAGGTACTTATAACAGTACATGACTTATCTACAAGCTCATTTATGTCTACTTTCTCTGATTTTTTATTTGGTTTGAAAAAATTTTTAAAATCATCAATAGTGTGTGACAAATAACTAATTTGTTTATTAACAAGTTCTAAATTCTCTTTGAACCTATTTTCATCTAAATCATGAAGCTCTATATCTAAAAGTAAGTTATTTATAGCCATTCCCATACCAGTCAATGGCTGTCTCCACTGATGAGCAATCATACTAGTCATCTCACCCATAGCAGCAAGACGAGATCTATCCTTTAAAAATGCCTCTTGTTCTTTCTCTTTTGTAATATCTACGATATTGGCAACGATAACAAGATTCTCTTTTGTACCTGTATAATCAATTAAGATTTTAATAGGGAAAATAGTTCCATTTTTATGTTTAGCTTTAACCTCAACACTGCTCTTTATTAAACCAGAAGATTTCTCTGTTTTTATAAAATTTCCTAATGCCTTATCGTGTGAGCTTATAAATTGTTCAGGAATGATACAGTGAAGATTATTTGATATTTGCATCTCTTCCAAAGTATAGCCAAACATTTTTTGGGCAGCTTTATTAAAAGTCAAAACTTTTAACCTGCTATCAATCGCAATAATAGCACTTGCAGATGTATTAAGGACTGTTGTTAGATGGTTTAAAGTTTTTTGATTTTGCAACATGTTTAATTTCTCCCCAATCTTTACATGTCCACATAATCGACTGATATGAAAAAAAATTAAATTTTAAGGTGGACTTATTTTTAGAATCGAATATTTTTATTTATGCCAGTTTTTATGAAGAGATAGAAATACTCTCAGATACTTTGGCAGTTTTTGATGATAAAAACCTAATTTAAAAGCTAAATATTTTGTCATAGAGAAGCAAAATGACTTAGGAATTAAACTCTTATCTATTTTAAATAAATATCTTAACTCTTGCATCGCTTGTTTTACACCAGTTGATTCAGTTTTCATATATTGGTTTACTTCATCTGTTATCCAGCTATTTGTCTTAAAAAACACCCCAATATCAAAATATCTTTTAAAAATATCACTCATATTATAATCATGCGAATGATACACTTTTGCATCGGCTACATATGCAATCTTTTTACCATTTAAAATAACACAAGCAGCAAACTCCATATCTTCGTTCATGATAAGCCCTTCTTCAAAACCTCCAACTTTTTTAAAATAGCTAGCTCTATACATAGCACAAGAATTAGAGTTAAAAAATGTTTTTATACCAAGAGTTGCTAAATCTTTTCTTGATTTTATTTTTGATTTTTCAGGATAGTTTGTATCTCTTGCAAATTTTTCTATGAGATCCGCACTACTATAAGGTATCTGTCTAGCATAACTTACAACTATATCTGTATCTTCAAAAGATTTTAAAAGATTTTCTACTAAATTCTCATCTACAGGCTGTGCATCTTGTGTTAAAAAAAGATAAAAATCAGCCTGATAATTTAAGGCTATATTTCTTGTAGTTGCATGATTGAAATCATCTTGATTTATGGATACAATATCTACACTTAACTTTTGTGCTATTTTAACTGTATCATCAGTTGAGCTAGAATCTATGACTAAAATATCTTGATTTTTTAGTAAATTCAAATGTCTTTCAATAGTTGTTGCTGCATTTAAAGTGGGGATTATGACTTGAATTTTATTCATCTTAACCTTGCATTTACTTCATCTATATCAAACTCAAAAAGTTCAAAATCATCCTCTA
>Ga0256834_1002530_pt1 | contig 11463 bp, 6 predicted proteins | sample 4281140metaG_FD_190536 | JGI IMG/M metagenome (GOLD analysis project Ga0256834, IMG submission 190536) | Hydrothermal vent microbial communities from East Pacific Rise, Pacific Ocean - 4281-140 | ecosystem: Environmental > Aquatic > Marine > Hydrothermal vents | place: Pacific Ocean: East Pacific... | reverse complement strand
AATAGCTATTCACGAAATGGGCACTGCCAGAATGGGTCGTGACCCAAAAACTTCTATTCTAAATAAACACAATCAAATTCACACAGTTCCCAACGTATATGTTACGGATGGATCTTGTATGACCTCCTCTGCCTGTCAAAACCCTTCACTTACCTATATGGCATTAACAGCCAGAGCAGTAGACCATGCGGTAAAACAATTTAAAAAAACCAATGGTTAAGATGAACAGAAGAAATGCTTTAAAAGGACTGGGATTATCACTGGGTTATATGGTTGCAACACCAACAATATTGGGTATTTTACAAAGCTGTCAAAAGGATTCGGAAATCATGTGGGTTCCCAAATTCTTCTCAAAAGAAGAAGGTAGTGTTATTCATAATTTAACAGATCTTATACTTCCTGCCACAAATAACTCCCCGGGAGCACTTGATGTAAATATTCCTCAGTTTTTAGATCTTTATTTTGATGAAGTTGAAAGCGAAAAGAAACAGAAAGATTTTAAAGATGGAATTCAATCTATCATTCAAAAACTAGGAAACCGTACAAGTGAGATATCAGAATATGATAAATTGCTAACAGTATTTCTTAGAGCTGACAATGAAACTAGAAAAAAACTTAAAAGTGACAAAACGGATCAATCTATTTATGAGACTTTATTAAAATTGCGAGAATTATCCATCTGGGCTTTTCTCAATAGTGAAAAAATTGGAGAAGAAGTTCTTGCCTATGATCCAATTCCCGGAGTTGAAATTGGTTGTTTAACCGTTCAGGAGGCAACCGGGGGTAAAAAATGGTCTTTATAAAATACCGTTGATGAACAAAACCACACTTTTAGGAACATTATTCTTGATTTTATCTTTTTCGGGTATCTATAGTTATGCACAAAAGCAACCAAAAGTTTTGGTTTTTTCAAAAACAGAAGGTTATCGACATAAGTCTATAGAATCTGGCATCAAGAGTATTAAAAAATTAGGAAAAGAGAATCATTTCAGTGTAACTGCAACAGAAGATGCAGATGTTTTGATTTCATCATTAAACAGTTGCAAAGCTATTATTTTTTTAAGTACCAGTGGTGATATTTTAAACAATAAGCAACAGGAGAAATTTAGAAATTTTATTGAAAATGGAGGTGGTTTTATAGGAATTCACAGTGCAGCAGCAACAGAATCTGACTGGCCGTGGTATGGCAAACTGGTTGGGGCTCAATTTATTGATCATCCAAAACTACAGAATGCGATTATGGAAGTGGTTGATCAGAAACACCCTGCCACTTCTTTTTTAGATAAAAACTGGAAAAAATTTGATGAATGGTATAATTTCAAAAACATAGCACCAAACATTTCAATTTTGTTAAATCTTGATGAAAATTCTTATCTCGGAGGTAAGAATGGTAAAAATCATCCCATCGCCTGGTTTCAGGAATTTGAAAAAAGCACAATGTTTTACACCGGATTAGGGCATACAGAGGAATCCTTTAAAGATCCTGATTTTTTAAAACATTTGTCAGGAGGCATTTTATCAGTTCTTAACAAGACCAAAACCAATTAAATAATCATTATGAAACAGTTTTATTACTCTTCTCTATTTATCCTGTTCAGTTTGATCCTGTTTTCAAGCTATAAATATAAAAATGATATTGAAAAAGAATCCAAAAACAAATGGGTAAAATTGTTCAATGGAAAAAATTTGGATGGTTGGGTTGTTAAAATAAAAGGACATCCACTAAATGATAATTATAAAAATACATTTCGAGTGGTAGATGGTGTTATACAGGTAAATTATGATAAATATAATGAAGCTTTCAATGCTTCATATGGCCATATTTTTTATAATAAATCTTTTTCAAATTATAGATTTAAATTGGAATATAGATTTACCGGAAAACAGGTAAAAGACGGAGCCGGATGGGCTAAAAGAAATAGTGGTGTTATGATACATTGTCAAAAACCTGAAACCATGGAACTGGATCAAAATTTTCCGGTATCCGTTGAGGTACAATTATTAGGAGGATTAAACAATGGTGAACGTCCTACCGGAAATTTATGCACCCCTGGTACACATGTGGTAATGGATGGTAAATTACTAAAAAAACATTGTTTCAATTCAAGCTCAAAAACCTATAATGGAGATCAGTGGGTGAGTCTGGAAATACTGGTTAGAAATGATTCTGTTATTTCTCATATGATCAACGGAAAAACTGTTTTAACATATACCAAACCTCAAATAGGAGGCTCGGTTGAAAATGTAGATCCTCAAGTTTGGAAATCAAGAGAAGGCAAACCCTTAAAAAAGGGATATATTTCTCTTCAAAGTGAGAGTCACCCAGTAGAGTTTAGAAATATTGAAATTTTAGAATTGGATTGATCCATATCTATCTGCTACAACAAGATTTATAAAATTATTCATCCTTCATGAATTTTTAATTTAGTTTTCTTTGTGTTGATAAATATTAAATGGGACAAGGATTATTCCCTACAGTAAATGTGCCATAATATTTTGCGAATACTTAACTGCTTAAATGAGTGTTCTCTACCGCTTACCAACAGAATCTGAATAGGAGCATGTAGATAAAAAAGGGTATCCAAAAAATGAACACCCTACATTTAACAAAACTCAAAATTAATTATTTAATTACCAAATGTTTGATGCTTATGCCCTTATCTGATCTAATTTTTATCAAATACATAGAGGTTTTTAACGAAGAAATATCGAAAGATCTATAACTATTAAAATCACCATTGAAACTTTTTACTTTTCTGCCAAGCATATCATAAATATCAACAGCGGTTACAGATTTATTCAACTTGAAATTTCCCTGAGCAGGATTAGGATATAAAATCAAATCTTTATCATCAATATTTACTTCGTCAACAGGTAGTGGATCCTGTAATAATTTTGTTGAGTACAATCTGTATTCTCCTGGTTGTAAATTTATCAGGGCAGTAGTATCGGTGATATTTACTTGTGAACCTGAATAGTACTCATACCATGTTCCTGTTTTTGTGAATTGAGGATTTATGGATTTTGCAGTCACATCAAAATTACCGATTACAACAACATCCATAGAACTATGCCGAAGCACAATTCCTTTAACCAAAGTATTCACATTTAAAGTGAAATCTGTAGTTTGAAAAGCAGGTTGCTCCTTTTTAAATGCTGCTAAAGTTGCCCAGACATCATATATTTTTCTTCGGTTAACATCATCAAAATATTCCCAATGTATTGGTTTTCTACTTAATCTGCCTCCTTGTTCAATACTAATGTCATACCCAAGTTCACCAAACTGCCATATCATTTTTGGTCCGGGAATCGTAAAAAAGAAATTTCCGGCAAGTTCCTGACGAGCCAAGGCCGTGTTCAAATTTTTTACATTATAGGTTCCGCTACTATTTCCAAATTGCAGATTTTTATACATCAAACGTTCTTCGTCATGACTTTCCATATAACCTAGCACATGAGGGTTAGCCCATCCTCTTTGCTTATACGACATCCATGAAATATCAGAATCACTACTATAACCCATCGTGTTTTGGTTATAGTTATGATTGCTATTACCCCAAATTAACATTCCATAAGCTGCCAATTCTTTCTCTTCAGTGTTTTCGGAAAAATGTTCTAAAATGGTGTAGGCATTTGAATTAACCGACCAAACATGATCAGCATAATCTTCTAAAATAGCAATTCTGGTTGTATCATATTGCCCCCATAAATTCACATTTCCAAGAGTGTTTGTTTGTGTAAATCCTTTCGATAAGTCAAATCTAAATCCATCAACTCTGTACTCTTCTAACCAATATTGCAAGGTTTGTTTTACATAAGCTTTTGTATAGGCACTTTCATGATTGAAATCATAACCTACATTATAATCGTGTTTAGGAACCTGATTTAACCAAGGATTATCAGAAGATGGTCGTGAATTAGAGGTGTCCCAGTACATTTGCGCTAAAGGACTTTGACTAAAAGCGTGGTTATAAACCACATCTAATATTACAGCAATATCACGTTTATGACACTCATCAACAAATTTTTTCAAATCATTTTTAGTACCATAAGCCTTATCTAAAGCTCCATGAAAAGATGGATTGTAACCCCAGCTATCGTTTCCTTCAAATTCATTAACCGGCATCAGTTCAATAGCATTTACGCCAAGGTCTTTTAGATAATCTAAATGTGTCATAGCTCGCTTTAAATCACCAATATCACTGGTGTTTACCACTTCAAAATCTCTTAAAAGTAATTCATAAACAATTAAATTTTCCTTGTTGGGAGGTGTAAAACTATCTGAAGTCCAGTTAAATGTTGCTTCATTTATCTTAAAAGTAGAAACATTTCCTGTAGTTAGACCTGTTGGATATGTTTTTAAATTTGGGTATGTTTCATCTGGAATATACCCATCATTATTTGGATCTAATATTTTCTCAGAATAAGGATCGGCAATTTTAATGGAATAATCAATTAAATATTGGTATGCATATTCTGTATTAGCATCTAATCCGGAAACGGTAAGCCAAAACTGATCACCATCTTTTTTCATTTGGTAATTTTCATTCAAGCCAAAATTATTGAATTCCCCTAATACAAAAACATCCGTTTTATTGGGTGCTGTAAGTACAAATGTAACCGTTCCATTTCCATTATTGTTATACCCATCTTTTACTCCTGCAGGCAGATTTGCGTCTTGTGTTGTTGTTTTTACATAAATAATTTTTTCATCACTTGAATTATCTGATCCTTTATTGGCATCCACTTTTATGGTATGTGAACCAGTAGATGAAAAAGTGTAAGGAAAAGATATGGTAGTAGCATCTAAAACCGTTTTTACAGAAGTTCCATTAACAATTAATGCAAGATCTGCAGAAACGGAAGATTCCGCAGTAAGTGTAATATTATCATTTAAGTTATAAACTTCATTATTTTTGGAAGGATTTGTTAAAACTACATTTAAACCAGCCTGAAAAATTTCAATGAATATATCTGGGCTTGTTTGTTTATTTCCGTCTGAAGAACGAAAAACGAAACTAAGCTCTGTAATCGTTTTAGTGGTTTCTATTCCATAAAAGCCAAAAACATCTGGTGTGATTAATAATTTGTAAGTTGTATTATCTACTTTGGTTAGTTTGGGTTGGGTTGCATTGTCTCCCCAGGAGCCAATCACATTTTGCCATTGATTTCCATCAACAGTTGCCCCTGTATGTGCATAAATATCTCCGGTATAACCATCTAAACCTGTTCCTGTAGTGGTTAAGGTTACTGTAATTTCATCGTTTGCAGTGGGAACTGCAGGTGAGGTTGCTACCTGCGAGGCAACAATAAAAGGTAAAAAAAAGAGTAGAGAAAGTAGTTTTTGTTTCATGGTAGTCGTTTTAATCAATATGTGATCGATAAAAAAAGATTCTGAATTTACTTCAGAATTAATAAAAATTTCTTGAAACCAACTATCCCCAAGGCAGAGCCTTAGGGGTATTTCATTGGTTTCGTTTTGACCTAAAGGTACAAAACCGAAATTTATTATTTAGATCCCCTTTCGGGGATGACATTTTCATTGGAACCCCGACACAGAGCGTCGAGGAATTTTTTTCGATTAAAAAAAGGCTGTCTTACAACAGCCTTTTTTTAAATATAAAATTATTTAGCAATAATTGTATAGGTAGCTACGCTTGGATTTGAAAAATCTAAAGTGATATCATAAGTACCTGCAACACTTGGGATATTATCCCCTCCTTCTTCTAACACTCCGTCAAGTCCGGTATCTCCATAGTTCTTACCCCAGTCATTATTGGTTCTGAACTTAATTTCACCATCTAACAAAGTGATATTATTTGCATGGTAAACACCTTCTTTTTCATAATCAGGAATGAAGGCAAAATCAGGAGTAGCTCCCCAGTCGTTATAACCAGAACCTACAACACCCCAAATTTCAGTTTTTTCTAAGGTATAGGTTAAATCATTCAGGTTAACAATAATTTCATAATATCCAAAAGTTACAGGAATATTTGCTCCTCCTGCATCTAAAGTTCCATCTAAATTATCATCTCCATAGTTGGTTCCCCAGTCATTATTCAAACGCACTTTGAATTCACCATCATTTAATTTAACCTGTGCTCTCCATGTATCGGTAAACGGATCATAGTTTAATTTCATGTCCGGGCCATCCCATCCGTTTTCAGTCGCATCACCAACCAATCCCCAGGTAAAAGCTTCAACAGTATAGGTAAGTGCTGCTTCATCAAATATAATTTTATACGTTCCGGCAGTTGCAGGTATATTTGCAGCCCCTTCTTCTAACGTTCCATCACCACCATCATCACCATAATTAACCGTCCAGTCATTATCTTTTCTGATTTTCCATTCACCATCCAGTAAAGTTACATAAGCAACAAATCTATTAGGTTCTCCTTGAATTTTATAAAAAGGAGCATCCGGAGTTGCACCCCAGTCATTATATGCAGACCCTACTATTCCCCAAGGAGAAGAAAGATCTAATGCATCAGCATAAGCCGTTGCCATAAGAGCATTGACATCTGAATTCAAAGAAGTACTGTTTGACAAGATAACTTTCACTTTAATTTCAAGTCCTGTCGCAGTATCTGGTTCTACACCTAATCCAATTAAGATCTTATTCAACTCTTCAGTTTCAAATGTATAAGACAACTCCTGACCCGTTGATATAACGCTGGCAGAACTAAAATCACCTCCTGCCAGATCGATCAAAAGCTGATAACTGGCTGCTGCACTGTAGCCAAAATCTGGCTTAGTCCATGTTACAGATAAAGCATCTTGTCCTATATTGGCTTTTTCCAATACCACATCATTTGCTGATAAAGAAGCAACGGTTGTAGCATTTGGGCTTAGCACCGCAAAATCTCTGTCATCCGTACAAGATCCCATAAAAACAGAAATTGCAAGGAAAAGAAATATATTTTTTATTATTTTTTTCATGTTTATATCTTTTAAAAATTAATAACCCGGATTTTGAATCAAATTAGGATTTGCAACCATATCTGAAGATGGAATAGGATAAATATCTCTAAAACTTTCTGTAGTTTTACCTTCTTTTACTCCTCCTTTCCAAGGCCAAACACCCTGATCAGAAAATTGTCCAAAACGAATCAAATCCGTTCTTCTGTGTCCTTCCCAGAATAATTCTCTGGATCTTTCTGCTAATACAAAATCTAAAGTCAACTCTCCAGCAGAAATATTTCCACTTGTATTACCATAAGCTCTTTCTCTTAAATCATTGATATAGTTTACAGCTGTTCCTACATCTCCTCCTCCACCTCGTAAGGTTGCTTCAGCATATAGTAAATAGACATCTGCCAAACGGAACATTGGAAAATCAGTATCAACAAAATTACCCGTTCCATCTTTTCCAGGGTTTCCCTGGCTATCAATATTACGCCATTTTGTAATTGCATAACCATCTCCAAAGTTAAATGGATCCTCTATCTCAAGTGTTTGTTCATCCGTATAGAACATATTTCTGGCATCACCAGTAAATGGAGACATTACATAAGTATTATTATCCAGATCCATTGTAATAAAATAAGTTCCTTCCTCAACAGCAATATTTTCACCGCTTGGTTCTAAACTACCATCGCCTCCATTGTCTCCAAGATTATTACCCCAGTCATTGTCAAATCTAAACTTTATCTCTCCTCCAGCTAATTTTACATATAAAGCATATTGATTAGTTCCTGTTTCATACATTCTCATATCTGGCCCGTCCCAGCCATTTACAGTTGCACTTCCAACCAGTCCCCAATTAGACAAGTTTCCTAATCCTTCATTTAATTTATCAATATCGATATCAAATTTTTCAACAAAAGTTTTGGTTGTTCTTAATCCGAACCAACCACCATTGATACCATAATCTGATGGGTTCATTGTTCCTCCTACAGCAGCATGTACCAAAAAAGTAGTTCCACTATATCCAATAGTATTTAACCCATCAAATGTAATAGGAAAAATTACTTCATTTTGAGCTCCGTTACTATCATTATCTGCTAAGAATAAATTTTGATAAGAAGGAGATAAGGAATAACCTGCCCCGATAACCTTATTAATATAGGTCATAGCTTCTGAATATTTAGCAGAGCCGGTATAAACTTCGGCATTCATATATAAATTAGCCAATAGCATCCATGCTGCTCCCTGATCAGCTCTACCGTAAACATTTTGTTTAGCAGCTTTTAAATCTCCTAAAATGTCTAATAATTCTGATTCAACATAATTGAACACATCCGTTCTACTTGCTTGTTCCGGTATTCCGGTTCCAACTTTATCTTCTTCCGTTACGAAAGGAATATTTCCGAAAAAGTCAATGGCATGCCAGTAACTCAAAGCTCGTAAAAATCTTGTTTCAGCTCTATAAGTTTGAATTTCAGCCTTTAAAGCTGCATCTACACCTCTTCCATCTAATTTTTCATCAGTAGTTTCTCTCAAAAACTGATTAGCAACTCCTATTTGATAATATATTCTGTCATACATTGCTCTGATAAATTCATTGGAAGGTGTCCAAACCTGATTGTGAAGATCATGAATTGTACCGTCTCTCCATGCAATAATTGCTTCATCGGTAGTCAATTCCTGATGCTTCCAAAACTGACGCATATAATTTGAAAATCCTTCATCAATTCCCTGAATATCTGGTTGCCCCGCAGGTCCTTGCTGCCCACTTACTGCAAATCCGGCATAAATTCTTGCCAAAAACTCTTCATAAGAAGCAGGATCTGAAAAAACCTGAGATTCTGTTAAATCAGTTATTGGCTCCTTATCTAATTCACTTTCACATGAGGTGAAAGCCAGTGCAAACATTACTATAATAATGCTTAAACTGTACTTTATTTTATTTTTAAATACTTTCATCTTTTAGTGTTTTTAAAAGTTAAGATTAAATCCTACCAAGAATGTTCTTGGTCTTGGATAGAAATTATTATCTATACCATCATTTATTTCAGGATCTAGTCCATCGTAATCGGTAATTGTAAATACATTTTGAACCGTAGAATAAATTCTTAATCCAACATCACCTTCTTTAATATTGCTAAATCTATATCCCAAAGAAATATTATCCATCTTCAAGAAAGAGGCATCCTGAATATAGTGATCAGACCAGAATTGCTGGTCTTTAAATCCGGTTTCCAAATAAGAACTATGTGCATTTCTCAAGGTATTCAAATTGTATAATGCAAACTCATTACCAATATTAGATGCAACATTATTATAAGCATAATTACCTAAACTTGCTCTCATCACAAAGTTAAGATCCCAGTTTTTCCAGTTTAAATATGAAGATAATCCCATCAAATAATCTGGATTTGGACTGTGAAAAATATACTTATCCTGTTCATTCCATATTCCATCACCATTCAAATCTTCATAAACACCTTCTAAAGGAGAACCATTGCTATCGTAAACTTGTTTATATACCAAAAATGATCTTTGTGCTTCACCAACCTTGTTGGTTTGGATCATATTTCCAACACCACCACTAATACCACCAAGAGGTGTTCCTGAAGAATTAGGATCATCTACTAAATTCAATTTAGTAATTTCATTACTCAACCAGGTTGCATTGAACCCAACATTCCATGTCAAATCTTCCGTTTGAATAATATCTGCATTAACAGAAAATTCAAAACCTCTACTCTCCAGATCTCCTATATTAGACCAAAGCACATTGGTAAGGTTAGAACCTGCAGGTAAATTTACATTTTGTAAAATATCACTTGATGTTCTGTTGAAATATTCAATTGATCCCCAGATTCTATCATCTAAAAATCCATAATCTAAACCAATATTCCACGTTGCAGATTGCTCCCATTTGATGTTTTCATCATAACCGGAAGGTCTTACCGTATTCACAAATTTATCACCAAACTGATATCTTACATTATCACTTCCAAGCATATAAACCGGTAAATATGCAAAGTCAGATCCGATTTCCTGTTGACCTGTTTCACCATATCCAAATCTTAATTTGAAGGTAGAAAGTACTTCACTATCTTCTAAAAAGGCTTCTTCGGCAATATTCCATGCAAGTGCACCGGAAAAGAAATTTGCCCATCTGTTATCTGGATGGAATCTGGAAGAACCATCCCTACGAAAAGTTACTGTAACCAAATATCTGCTATCAAAAGTATAATTCAAACGAGCCATATATGATAATAAGGCATTTGTTGTAGCTGTGTGTAATTCTGATACAGCTCCGTTACCATCAACACTAAAGGAATCATTTTCTCTATAAAAATCCTGAAAAGACTGACCAGCCATGATATCCAGTTTATGTACATCATTAAGCGTATTTGAGTAATTTACATAGACATCTGCCAGGGTATTTCTTTTCATACTACCATAAGTACCAACTAAATCAATTCCGTTATTGATAAATCCTTGGGCTGAAGTACCGGGAACCAAAGTCCTTCCTTTTACTTCATTATAATCAAAACCAAAGTTAGCCTTGATCGATAACCCTTCTAAAAATGGAAATTTATAATTGAATTTTGCATTTCCTAAAAATCTTTCTGTATTTGCGTGATTTTTGTTCTGCATCAATAAGCCAACTGGGTTTCTTGGTGCTAAATTTACCGGTGCTCCATCGTCCTGAAGCCATTCCCAATATCCACCGTATTTGCTATCACCACTATAAACTGGTTTTGTAGGATCAAAAGTTGCAGCGGAACCAATAGCTCCACCATCAGCAAAATTATCGTCAATAAAACTTCCTCTTATATTAAAGTCCATACTTAAACTATTGTCAAATAAGTTTTGACGAAAGTTTATTGCCATATTCTTTCGTTTAAAATCAGAAGTTTTTAAAATCCCTTCCTGATACATATACCCAAAAGAAATACGATAAGAAGTATTATCAAATCCTTCTGAAAGAGTCAAATTATTATCTGTACCAAAAGCTGTTTGGTATATCTCTTTTTGCCAGTCGGTATTTTCATCACCTATTAAAGCAATTGCATCAGCATTTCCAGTATTTTGAACAGCAGTAATAAACTCATCTCTGGATAGAACATCCATTTGGTTCACTTTACTTCCGGTAGATAAATAACTATCAAAAGTAACTTTCATTTCCTGATTCATCTTACCTGATTTGGTAGTAATTAAAATAACACCATTTGTTGCTCTGGATCCATAGATAGCAGTTGAAGATGCATCTTTTAAAATATTGAAACTTTCAATATCATTTGGATTAATTGAGTTCAAAGCAGGACCGTCTTTTTGATCAATAGGAACTCCATCAATAACAATAAGTGGATTATTACTACTTAAGGAAGAAACACCTCCTCTAATCTTAATAGTACCTCCTTCACCAGGTCTACCGCTTGGTGGAACTACATTTACACCCGCAGTTTTACCTATAATTAATTGTTCTGCAGAAGCTATTGCACCTGCATTGAATTCTTCAACACCTACTTTTTCAACAGCTCCTGTTGCATCTTTCTTGGTGGTTGT
>Ga0256834_1002529_pt1 | contig 11463 bp, 8 predicted proteins | sample 4281140metaG_FD_190536 | JGI IMG/M metagenome (GOLD analysis project Ga0256834, IMG submission 190536) | Hydrothermal vent microbial communities from East Pacific Rise, Pacific Ocean - 4281-140 | ecosystem: Environmental > Aquatic > Marine > Hydrothermal vents | place: Pacific Ocean: East Pacific... | reverse complement strand
GGCGTTAAAAATGAAACGCGAGAAAAGTATGCACTTTTTTCAGAGCCTTATTTTGAAGCAAATAACTATTTTTTTATTCGAGATGACCTTAACGTTAGCCAAATAAAAGAATTGAATGGAAAAACAGTTGCTATTCCTAAAGGTTTTGCAGGCATTGAACTTATTCAAGCGTATTATCCTAAAATTGCGGTGCTTGAAGTGAATTCTATGCAGGATGCAATTGAAGCGGTCATTCAAAATAGGGCACAAATGTTATTCAGTTTGTACCCTGTTGCGTCTTATTTTTTAAAGAAAACAGGCGTGAACAGTATCATGCCCTTTAAGGCAACCCGTAAGGGACTTCAGAACATACGTTTTATTATTCGTGATGACCTTCCTGAGCTGCAATCCATTGTTAATAAAGGGTTAGCCGCCATGTCGATATCAGAAAAATTGGCAATTGATGCAAGATGGTTTACGGCAAGAGTTCAGCCTACACTTGAATTGACACGTTCTGAGCGTGACTGGGTGATGGCTAATCCTGTTATTAGGGTCGCCGCAGAGTTTGACTGGCCTCCTTTAGATTTTGTGGATAAGAGCCAAAACCCCGTTGGGCTTTCGATGGATTATTTGGCGTTGATCGGAGAAAAAACGGGGATAACATTTGATATAACGGTTGACCGTTGGGAAACGAATTTAAACAACTTAGCGCAAAAGAAAATAGACCTTCTGCCAGCTGCATTTAAAACGGAGGATAGAAAACAATTTGCGCTGTTTTCCGACGCGTATATGGAAGCACGCTATTATTTTTTTATTCGGGATGATTTACACATTCAAACCCTAGCGGATTTGAATGGCAAAACAGTTGCTGTCCCTAAGAGCTTTGCTCAAATTATGGCTTTGAAAAAATACTTTCCTAACATTCGCATTCTTGAAACCGATACCATGCAAGATGCGATTGAAGCGGTCATACAAAATAAAGCGCAAATTTTGTATGACATCTATCCTGTTTTATCTTATTCATTAAAGAAAGCGGGCATTAATACCATTGTTCCCTTTAAGGCAACTCACCAAGAATCACAAAGTGTTCATTTTATGATAAAGAACACGGCACCAGAGTTACTCTCGATTATTAATAAAGGTTTGGCGGCAATTACTGAAGATGAAAAACACACGATTGATTCAAGGTGGTTGGGCAAACAGAAAGACTTTCCCTATGAGATGGAGTTTGAGTTAACAAGGACTGAGCGGGATTGGTTGCAACAAAATTCTAGCGTTCGTTTTACGGGTGATCCTGACTGGTTGCCTTTTGAAGCGTATGACTCGCAAGGGAACTATTTAGGAATAGTCGCCGAATTTTTAAAATCAGTGGAAAACCAAATTCCGTTAGAATTTGATATGAATCCCGTAGCAACTTGGCAAGAAGCATTAATTTTGGCAGATAACAAAATGGTTGATGTGATTTCGGGTGATGCAGATGATGTCCATTTAGCTCAAAATTATCGACCCATTGAAGCTTATATAACGGTTCCAATTGTTATGGTGATGAGGGGAGAGGTAGATTTCGTTAGTTCTCTTTCTGATCTAGAAGGAAAGTCGTTAGGGATTGTAAAAGGGTATGGTTATACTGATAAACTTTTGACAAAATATGAAGGTCGTCATTTTATAGAATTTTATAGCACCTTGGAGCTTTTGGAAAGTGTGTCCACAGGGAAAGTAGATGTGGCTTTGTTGTCGTTGCCCGTGGCCAGTTATCTTATCAAACAAAACAGTTTTCATTTGTTGAGTATTGTGGGTAAAACGACATTAAACATGCAGTTGACTCTATTTGTTTCTAAAGAAAAGCCTGAATTATATAAACTGCTTAATCGAGTTATGAAAAAAGTGAAAGAAAAGAAGGGGGAAGAAATTCTTAATGCTTGGACCAAGCTCAATTTTGCCTCTAAAACTGATTATGGATTGATTGTTAGAATATTGTTGATCGCGCTTTTTTTTATTGGCGTTGTTTTTTATTGGAGCTTAAAATTAAATCGAGAGGTTAAGCAACGTAAAGCCATTGAAGAACAGCTAGAGATAGAAAAAAATAAATTTAAACACTTATTTGATCAAGCGGCAGATGGGCATTTGATTTACCAAAGAAATAAGTTTGTAGAGTGCAATCAGGCGGCATTGGATTTATTGGGGCTGGATAATAAAAAGGCGTTGCTTCAACAGGATATTGTTAACTGGTCACCAGAGTATCAGCCAGACGGTGCACATTCATCGGCTAAACGTAAAGAATTTGTTCAACGTTGTTTTAATCAAGGAATGCAGCGCTTTGATTGGGTGTTGAAAGATATTCATGGTCATACTTTTTGGGTTGATGTGGTTTATACCTCAATTCCGTATTTGGGCAAGCCCGCCATTTATATTTCATGGCGTGATAAAACTGAGCAAAAAGTGCTTGAAGACTCTTTAAAACAAAATGAAGAGCAAATTAAATTGGTGATTGACAGCATTCCTTTGATTGTTTTGGTCATTAATTTTGAAGGGGATGTTTTAAGTGCAAACCGCAAAGCACTTGATGATTACAACGTTGATTTAAACGATGTTTCAGCGTTGAATGTTAAAGATTTTTATCAGAATAGCAGTGATCGAGATGAAATCACCAAATGTTTACAACAAGAAGGGAGAGTGGATCAAAAAATTGTTACCATGAAAGACGTTCAAGGTCGAGCACGTGAGATGATGCTCTCTATGATTCCAATTAAATACCATAAAAAATCAGCGCTATTAACCATTTCTGTTGATTTAACTGAGCGAATTTTAGCGGAAAAACAGCTTAAAGAGGCGATGGAAAAAGCGGAAGCGGCTAATCAATCGAAAACAGAGTTTTTAGCCAATATGAGTCACGAAATTCGAACGCCGATGAATGCTATTTTAGGCTTTACAGAGTTGCTGAATGAACAAGTTAAAGAGCCAAGACTAAAATCATTTATTCATACCATTCAGTCTGCGGGCAATACACTATTAATGTTAATTAATGATATTTTAGACCTCTCTAAAATTGAAGCGGGCAAAATGACGCTTCATAAAGTCGCAACTAATCCCAGTGATTTATTTAAAGAAGTTGGGGATATTTTTATCATGAATATTCAGAAAAAAGGATTGGACTTTTACATAGACATTGCACCAGACATTCCTGAATCACTGTTACTGGATCCCGTGCGTTTAAGACAGGTTTTGTTTAATTTGTTGGGCAATGCGGTTAAATTTACCGATAGAGGGTCAATTAAACTCTCGGTTAAATCGGTAAATGTGTTTGAAAAACTGAGTAAAATTGACCTGTTAATTAAAGTTGAGGATACTGGCGTCGGTATATCTTTAGATCAGCAAGAGCGGATTTTTAATGCCTTTGAGCAGCAAGTAGGGCAAGATTCGGGTAAGTTTGGTGGAACGGGATTGGGCTTATCCATTACGAAGCGTTTGGTTACCATGATGAACGGGTATTTGAGTGTGGAAAGTACACCCAGCCAAGGTTCTACGTTTACCGTATTACTTGAAAAAGTGGATGTTGCTTCCGTACACGTTTATAACGAGCTGGAAAATTCACTCTCTTTTAATGCTAAAACAATTCAATTTAAGCCCGCAACGGTGTTGGTGGTGGATGATGTGTTGAATAATCGTGAATTGATTTGTCAAAATTTTATAGGATCTGAGTTAACCATTATTCAAGCTGAAAATGGACAAGAGGCCATTGACTGTTATAAATCGAATGCGATAGACCTTATTTTAATGGACATTCGTATGCCTGTTTTAAATGGTTATGGGGCGGCTAAGATGATTAAATCGCTTAACCCAGACATTCCAATTATCGCCTTAACCGCGTCGGTAATGCAGGATGAGTTTGAAAAAATCAATCGAGCGTATTTTGATGATTATTTGCGTAAGCCTGTGTTACGTAATGACCTTACTCAAACGTTATCACAGTTTTTAGAATTTAATCAAATGCGACCAGAAGAAATGAAAGAGGCAGAAGATACTTTAGCGTTTAGCAAAGAGCATCTGCCAGAAGCATTGCTTGCTCCTATCAAAAACGAACTTTTACCGTTGTATAACACGGCAGTGAGCAGCAACAGTGTTGAAGACATTAAAACGTTTGCCAAAAAAGTTGCGGATTTAGCGGATGCACACACTAACGATGTATTGGATCGTTTTGCCAGTCAGCTATTGGAAAAAGTAGACAGTTTTGATATTGCAGGTATGCAGTATTTGCTTAAACAAGCAGAGTTTTTAGTGGCGTTGTAAATTTTTATACCCCCCCCCTTTGAACTCTCTGTTTTATGTTCAGTAGTAGACTACTTTTTAAACATACGCATTAAAAAACGTCCAAAAATAAACAGCCCAAGTGCCATCCAAATATAGACAAACGGTAAAATAAAATTGTAAAACGAGGTTAAAGAACCTTCCATGTGCTGTAGGCTTTCAACGGTTAAAATACCGCCTTCGGCATTGGAGAGTACGATGAGTACAATCACTAAAAGAATGGCGCCAAATGCGGCGCTTGAGTAGGTAAAAATTCGAGACCAAATGTCCATTTATTGTGTCCTTATTGGGGGGGAGAGGAAGTTGAAAATTCAGTAAAACCCTTTTCGGTAATCACGCCATTTAACGGAATGTCCCAAGTGTTTACAGGCAGTTGTGCAACGTGTTGACAACTGTGCGCCCAACCAATGAGTAGGGGGGGGGATATTTTAGAGGATTGCTGTTTAAATTGAAAGGTTCGGTCATAATACCCCCCCCCCATGCCCATGCGGTTTCCAAAGGCATCAAACCCAACCAAAGGGGTTAATACCATGTCCAATGCTTGCCCTGAGAGCCATTCATGTTGGGGAACATCAGGCTCTAATATCGAAAATTTATTTTCTTTCATGGGCGTGGTTGCCGTGTAGTGGGCAAAGGCCATGTGTCCTTCAGGATTGGTTTTTAAAATGGGCAAAAAAATTTTATGGGGGGTTGATTGCCATAATGACTGAATGGCCAAATCGGTTGCAAGTTCACCGTCTTGTGCAAGAAAAAAAGCGATGTTTAAGCTTTTTTGAGTGAGGGAGCTGTCAGTCGAGGTTAGAAAATGCTCTAAATGTTGTTGTGCGCGTTTTGCATGTTGCTTTTGTTGCGCTAAACTGAGTGATTGCCGTTGTAATCTGAGTTGTTTTCGAAGCGCATTAGGGGGGGATAAAACGGTCATAGCAATGGTTTCATTGTTTTGTTAAGTAAGGGTAAATATAAATAGGGGGGGGGGAGAAAAATAGAAAGGCGCATTGTCGTTGAGCAAAAATCCGAGAACCGAGCAGTTCAAGGTGGCAGTCTCCTCAAGAAATTTAGGCTTCTCGGGTTAGTCAGCTCTTGCAAGACAAACTAACGAGATGCGCACCATTTCTAGCATCTGACCCCAATATAATAATTATCGGAAAGGGGTTTATGCCCAGCAACAATGAGCCAAGGCTTTATTATACCAAAGATAGAGACCAAATAATGAAACTAATCGGAGACATTCGATTGAGATACGTGCGTAATCACCGTTCCAAGCTGTTTTTCGACCTGATCGGTGTATTGTAAGGTATCCTCTTTGAGCTGAAGGTAGTCATAACAAAGGTTAAGCGCCATCATGAGAACCTTTCCTTCTCCCTTTAGCTCGGGCAGTTGATCCAGCTTGTCTTCTAACAATGTCGCCGCTTCAATTAAACGCGCTTGATCACTCTCTTCACAAGGAATTTCAAAATTGTGATTCATTAAGGTAAGTGTTAACACTGTCTGGCTCCGAAGGGGGTAATGGGTGGTTTTTATGATATTATTCCCCAATCATTACGCTTTAACAAGAGAATGTTTTATGAATTTCGATCAAATCAAAGAAATTATTGCGCCACACGCCGATCTTGAGTCTCCCTCTTTTATTCAAGGAATGTTAATTGGGCTTTTGTGTGGTGACAACGAGGTACAGGAAGCCGTTTGGATTAAAAAACTGATTGAAGAGGCGAATATTAAGTCGCTCAAAGAGTCTTTTTTAAAAGGATTGCATGAACTTTATTTGGAGACGAATAAAGGGTTAAATGGCTCAGGGTTTGAGCTGGAACTGTGTTTACCTGATGACAGCGAATCGGTGGTTTATCGCGCCACCATGATCGGGCAATTGTGCGAAGGCGTGTTGTATGGTTTGGGATTGATTGGGTGTTTGCAAGACGCAGAGAATGAAATTGCCCCAGAAGTAAGAGAGCTGATTAATGATTTTAGTGACATTGCCAGCATTGATGTAGATGGATTAGGAAAATCGGTGGCCGATGGCGAAACGGAGGAGTCAGACTTAATGCAGTTGGTGGAGTTTGTTAAAATTGGTGTTATGACTATTAATGAATCGTTAAACCCTGTTGAAGGTACGCCAATTCCTGTCTCAAATACCTCTTTCGATTCGTATGACGATGAGAATACTCTTCATTAATTTTTTAACAAAACATAAGTGATTTCTTCATGCTAAACACCCCCTTAGAACAGCCCGAATTTTACCAAAAAAATCGTCAGATATTAATGGATATGTTGCCTGAAAATAGCATGGTTATTGTGCCTTCTGGTGTAGAAAAAATTCGTAACCGAGATGTGGAGTTTCCGTTTAGAGCCGAGAGTGATTTTATCTACTTAACAGGATTTGGAGAACCCGACTCGGTCTTGGTGTTATTAAAAAAAGCCAAGACCGTGGCGAGTCACCTTTTTGTTCGAGCAAAAGACCCTGAGCAAGAGACATGGCAAGGTCGGCGTTTGGGGGTGGAGGCCGCTCCCAGTACGTTGCAGTTAGATTGTGCGCATGAGATAGACATGTTGGATGACGAAATTTTGGGCTTGCTTGATAATATGGAATCGGTTTATGTTTCGTTTTCGCAATCGTTGGATTTTTTAGGAACGGTGCATCAGTGGATTTATGCATTAAAAGAGCAGGGTCGAAAAGGCATTGAAGCACCAAAACAAGTGTGTGATTTAGACGTGCATTTGCATGAAATGCGTGTCATTAAATCTGACACTGAAATTAAACGTTTACGCAAAGCCGCCACCATTTCGGTTCAGGGGCATTTAGCCGCGATGAAGTCGGTGCAGTCGAGTGTGTTTGAGTTTCAGGTACAGGCAGACTTGGAAGCGGAATTTTTGCGCTTAGGATCGCCGAGAGTGGCGTTTAACTCCATTGTTGCCAGTGGCGAAAACGCGTGTATTTTGCACTATACTGAAAATCGTTCTGAGATTAAAAAAGGCGATTTGGTCTTGGTGGATGCGGGAGCGGAATGGCAGGGGTATGCGGGCGATATAACCACCACTTTTCCAGCCAGTGGATTTTTTAGTGCAGAGCAAGCCCAGTTGTACTCATTGGTGCTTGCCGCACAGCAAGCAGCGATTGATGCAATCAAGCCTAAAGCCACTTACGATATAGTGCATCAAGCCTCTATAAAGGTGCTAACACAAGGATTGCTCGATTTAGGACTGTTGCAGGGCGATTTGAATACGGTATTAAAAGACGAAGGGTATAAACGATTTTTTATGCACGGCACGGGTCACTGGTTGGGTATGGATGTGCACGATGTGGGGGCTTATAAACAGAACCAAAAGTGGCGCACGTTTAAGCCTGGCATGGTGGTGACGGTTGAGCCGGGATTGTATGTTTCTGGTGAGCATCAAGATGTGGATAAAAAGTGGCATAATATTGGTATACGAATTGAAGACGATATCTTGGTGACTTCAATAGGTCATGAGGTCTTAACGACGGGCTTACCACGAACCGTGAAAGAGATTGAAACGTGGATGCGTCAAGACAAAGAACAAGTAACGATTGAGGTCTCTTAAAGTGCAACAATCCATAAAAAATGAGGTGGTCATCGCCGGTGGAGGGCCTGTCGGGCTTATGTTGGCATTGGGGTTAGCGAAACAGGCAAAACAGGTTGTTTTGGCCGAAGCTTTGTTGCCCGTTGAAAATGCGGCCAACTCCTTTGATGGCCGTGTATTGGCGTTGTCACATGGGTCGATGCTGGTACTGGAATCGTTGGGAGTGTGGAACGATTTAATCCCGTTTGTAACCGATATTTATCATGTTCATGTCTCGCAAAAAGGCTATTTAGGGATGACCACTCTGCATGCCGATGACGTGGGTGTGCCTGCCTTGGGTTACAGTATTCAGTCCAGTGATTTAGGGCGCGTTTTATGGCAACATGTTAAAAAAAATGCCCATATTCAAGTGTTTTGCCCTGCACGAGTTGTGGATTTTCAAATGCAAGCGGATAGAGTGTTGGTGCAGATGGCTGTTGATGCATCGTCTGATAAGAAGAGTATAGAAATTGAGGTGGAGACCAAGTTGATTGTGGGTGCGGATGGAACGAACTCTCAAGTACGGAAGTTGTTGCAACTGCCTTTAGAAGAAAAGTCGTACCATGCGTTTGGCGTTTTGGCGCAAATCGAAACGGAAGAGCACCCAAATAATTGGTCATTTGAACGGTTTACCGAAGAGGGGCCTGTGGCGTTATTGCCTATGAAAGGGCACGCGCATAAAGCCGTTCTGGTTTGTTCAGATGCAGAAATTGAGCGTGTTAAAGCATTAAGTGATACGGAATTTATGGCGTTGTTTGCCTCTAAAATGGGCGAACGTTTGGGGGCGTTTACCAAAATCAGTCCACGCGTTGCTTACCCGTTAAAAGAGACGTACGTTGCTCAAATGGCAAAAGGTCGAGCCTTATTAATGGGAAATGCATCACATACTCAGCACCCTGTTGCGGCACAAGGTCTTAATTTAGGCATTCAAGACATTGACGTTTTTTTAAACCATATTGGGCAACGTGCGAAAAAATCTGTTTCAGCAGAGGCTGCTGTCAGTATTGATTTGGGTGAACCAGCGTTTTTAGACGATTATGCCGCGTTACGAAAACCCGCGCATGAAAAAGTGATGGGGTTAACGGACGGTTTGATTCAAATTTTTCAACACCGCTCTCCCATTGTTGGACACTTGAGAGGACTGGGGTTAATGGCGATGCAGGCCATGCCAACGGTAAAACGTCGCTTTGCTCGATTTGCAATGGGGGGGCAAAAATGAACACGATGGAACAAAATGTAACCGATACCGTTTGGGATGTGGTTGTGGTTGGCGGAGGAATGGTCGGTGCCACGGTGGCACTGGGTTTAGGGCAACAAGGGATGAAAGTCCTCTTACTGGAGCGACAAGCCGTCGATACCGTTTGGCGTGACGATAAGCCTTACCAAGTACGCGTCAGCGCCTTAACGCGTGCTTCTGAGCATGTGTTGCGAAATGTTGGTGCATGGGGGGGGATTAAATCTCGTCGTTATCATGCCTTTACTGCGATGCATGTTTGGGACGACCTCTCCTCAGGAGAAATTCATTTTTCTGCGCAAGAGATGGGCGAACCCAATTTAGGCTATACCGTTGAAAATGAAGTGATTCAAGCCGCACTATGGGAGCAGGTACAGGCGTGTGATGCCATTCATGTGCTGTTAAATCCAACCATTAAATCTCTACGGTTAGAAGAGGGTCAAGCATGGCTTGAACTTGAGGGCATAGGTGATGTTCAGACAGAACTGCTTGTCGGGGCAGACGGTGCGCTCTCTCAAATAAGACAACTGGCTTACATAGGACTGGACACGCATGATTATGAACAGTGTGCGGTTGTGGGGTGTGTTAAGACAGAACGGCCTACGGAGGATACTTGTTGGCAACGTTACACCAAGGATGGACCCTTTGCGTATTTGTCTATGGGAGATCATTTAAGCTCAATTGCATGGTATCTGCCCACTGAAAAGATGCAATGGGCATTGAGTTTATCCGACCAAGCGTTTGCTTTAGAAGTTTCTAAGGCATCCGATTATCGCTTAGGTTCGGTCGTTGAGGTGGGTGAGAGAGCCGCGTTTCCACTCACACGACGACATGCCGAACATTATGTGAAACCCAATTTGGCTTTGGTGGGCGATGCGGCACACACGATTCATCCACAAGCGGGTCAAGGTGTTAATTTAGGTTTGCTGGATGCGGCGGCATTGATTGAAACGGTGTTATCCGCTAAATTAGCAGGCAAGCGGTGGGGGCGTTATTCGGTGCTTAGAAAGTATGAGCGTTGGCGGCGTGGGGATAATGCGATTGTTCAGCGCTCGATGGAGGCATTTGATTGGCTATTTAAACAAGATTCCAATTTAAAAACGAGCTTTAGAAAAGGATTTTTACCGCTTGCAAATCGTTTGACACCCGTTAAAAATTGGTTGATGGGACAGACATTAAATGGGCGAGAAGCGTTGCCTAAGTTGGCAACCTCAAATGCTCTACATGTAAAACGTAATAGAAAAGTTTGAATGAAAAGATTAAAGATTAAAGCCTTTTTGGGGGTTGCGGGTGTTAACCGCTCAGAGAATAGGCGCGCTCGTAAGGTCGGACACTGGCTTGAAATATTAGTTCTATTGGCTTTGTTGCTCACTTTTGCTCAGTTGTTTATGTATTACTCCGTTCAGGCAACGGAAATTCCATGGTTGTCAGACATTATTTGGGGTGTATTTGCATTAGAACTGTTTGTAAATCTCATGTTGGTTCAACGTAAAGTACGTTATTTACGAGAAAATTGGCTGGGTGTCTTAATCGTTATTATTGCTTTTCCGTGGATTGAGTGGGGCAGTGACTGGGCGGTGATTGTTCGTTCCTTGAGATTGTTGTTGTTCTTACGTTTCTTTTCGGCCTTTTTTAAAGGGGTTTCGATTGTATTAAACCGAAATCGATTTGGGCAAATTTTAGTGGCTTTTGCTTTTTTAATCGTGGGTGCAGCGGCGGTGTTTTCCTACATTGAAGATCGCCCTTTTATTGATGGCGCTTGGTACGCGATTGTTACGATTACAACTGTGGGGTATGGCGATGTGGTGCCTGCTACCGAAAACGGACGAATATTTGGAGCCATTTTAATTCTATTTGGTGTTCTATTTTTCTCTCTAGTGTCCGCGAATATCGCCGCTTTTTTAATCGGCTCTGACCAAAAGAAAATGGAGGGTGATATGCTGCATTATATAAAAGGGTTGGAAGCATCATTTGTTCGCCAAACACAACAAAATGAGAAACACACTGAGCGTTTGATAGAGCATATGTCCAATGAAATTAAATCATTAAAGCAAGAGTTAAAAGAGATGAATAATAGGTAAATTTACGACGCGCAATAAGCTCTACTTATCGCTTGTTATAAGCTGAATCTATTAGGTCTCTGTGTAATGCTTTGTTTTGAAACTTCTTTAAATAAGTTGATTGACATTCTTTAAAGAACAACCTATATTCGCTTGTCTTGAATTTTTTTATGATGAACCAAGGAAACTTTATATGTCCGATCGACGTCTTCAGGTATTTCATACTGTTGCAAAAGTAATGAGCTTTACAAAAGCGGCCGAGACATTGCATATGACTCAGCCAGCGGTAACGTTTCAAGTGAAGCAGTTAGA
>Ga0256834_1002528_pt1 | contig 11464 bp, 13 predicted proteins | sample 4281140metaG_FD_190536 | JGI IMG/M metagenome (GOLD analysis project Ga0256834, IMG submission 190536) | Hydrothermal vent microbial communities from East Pacific Rise, Pacific Ocean - 4281-140 | ecosystem: Environmental > Aquatic > Marine > Hydrothermal vents | place: Pacific Ocean: East... | reverse complement strand
CTTTATCTCGTGCTCAACCTTATGTGCAAGCTCGTGAGCTTCTCTTAAGCTTAGGCTTGGGTCTAGTAGTAGATCAACTTCTGCAACATAGTATCGACCAAAGTCTCTTACTCGCACATTCTTTACCTCTCTTACACCATTAACGTTCTTTGCGACTTCTATGACTTTTTTCGCAAGTGCAGGTACTGTCCTGTCTAGTAGTATTGATGATGATTCCCTCATTATTTTAACGCCTTCTCGAACTATGAAACCGCATATTGCTAATGCTACTGCAATGTCTATTAGATGTACATGTGTAATGTATGTGAGGACTAGTGAAAATGTTACGAATATTGTTATAATGCCATCTGCAAGATGATGTTTTGAGTCTGCTATACATAATCTCGAGTTGTATTTTTCACCTAAGTACTTGGCGAAGTACCACTGGCCTAGCTTCACTACTCCCGTCAATGCAAATACGGTAACGTATAGTGTAGACAAGCCTTGTAGCAGACTAACTTCATGAGTAACATAGCGCTGCACAGTCTCATATACTAGGTAAGCTCCGATGCTCACCACTACGAGACCGATAATATTCGAACCGAGTGCAAGTGCTCTTCCATGACCATAGGGATGCTCTTCGTCGGCTGGTCTGTCAGCATATATGCTTGCAGCGACGACTATCGCCGATGTTAATGCGTCGATGAGAGCGTGCCACGCATCTACGAGAGCAGCAGCGCTGAGCGTCGCTATTGCTACAATGTACCTGAGAAGCCACACGATAATTGACACTACAATACCTGTAACGCCCTCTATCTTCTCGGCTAATGATGGTGTGAGAGGCACGTCTCTCCAAGTGATTATGATACGCAACGTATAATTTTGTAAAGTTAATTACTTGGCTACACTCTCCAGCACGCTCCTGAACGAATCAAGAAACCTCTCCATAACATGCATGGGTCCAATGGTTACTCTAATACATCTCTCACAGAGAGGTTCACTACTCCTACGCACATAGAAGCCTCTCTTTCTAAGCTCGGTGAACACTTTATCAATGTCAATATCCTCTCTCAGCTTTATGCACAGGAAGTTAGTTGACGAAGGAAACACTTTCTCTATGTAACTACGAAACTCCGTAAGTAACCTTGTCTTAACGATCTCACGCACCTTTCTGGTTTCCTCGATGCATGAGCGAACAATGTTGAACATATCTATAGCTATTTCAACAACTCTCAGCGCAATATTACTAATATTGAATGGCTGTGCTATTGATCGAAAAATCTTTGCGAGCTCTCTTGACGTCACGATATAGCCGAGTCTTAAACCAGCGAGACCCCAAGATTTTGATAATGATCTAATAATTATGACATTATCATACTTCCTAACAAGATTTGACAAGTCCTGATTTGAGTACTCGAAGTACGTCTCGTCAATCATTATCAGTGCTCTATCCACGAGCTCTGCAACTAGCCTCTCAATATCTCTGTATGGAAATTCTATACCAAGCGGATTGTTAGGCGTACAGACATAGATCAGACTACTCGTATTGCCTTGCAGTACTTCTTCTATGATATTCTCTAATGGTATCTGTAGAGATCTTTCGTCTATTACTACGTCCCGTATGTCAAGACCGTAGTTCTTAGCATATATTCTTGGTACCGAATAACAGGGTCTTACTATGAATACCTTACGTATATTAAGCAGAAGGGATAGGTCCATTGTTAATTTTATACCTTCATCAGCACCTGCTGTTAAAACTAGATTTTCCTTATCGATATTATATAACCCTGCAAGCTTTTCTTCAACGTTCCTCTTGTAAGATACTGATGGGTAAAATCTCACCAATTTATCAAAATCGTTAGAGAGTCTTCGCAGTATTTCGAGATAAAATTCTTTTGGAAGGAAAAGGTTTTCGTTGAATAGTAGTCTATTCTCTAGACTTAATGCTTGAAGCTCTATTAGTGATAGTGGATCTTGGTACTCTTCTACTCTCTCACTAAGTTTACGAATTTCTTCTCTAAGCTCTGGCATTCTGAGATGGGTCTAGCTTGAAAGAACGCTTATAAATGGTCGTACGAGCTCAGGTGAGAGTAGTCATGGCTATAGTGCCAGAGCTTGATCTGAGCCCATGGATAAAGCCAAAATGGGAAGTGCCTAAGAAGGTCAAGGTATTTGACCTTGATGGCAATCCTGTTGGAGAAATAGAGCTACCACCGCACTTCTTCACGCCAGTGAGAATAGATCTAATTAGAAGAGCGTTCTTGAGTGCATTCACGAAGAGACTGCAGCCAAAGGGCACTGACCCAATGGCTGGTAAGAGAACGACAGCTGAGTCGTTCGGAGTAGGTCTTGGTCTTGCAAGAGTACCCAGAATTAAGGGACACTTATGGCCGCGTGCAGCATTTGCACCAATGTGTGTTGGTGGAAGAAGAGCTCATCCACCTAAGGTGGAGAAGAAGATTCACGAGTACATTAACAAGAAGGAAAGGAGACTTGCAATCAGATCAGCCATAGCAGCGACAGCAATTCCTGATCTGGTACGTGCTAGAGGACACATAATCGACAATGTTGTACAGATTCCACCAGTCGTTGTGAAGGACTTCGAGAACCTTCAGTTCACATCGGATGTCAAGCGAGTTTTCAAGAAGCTTGGACTATGGGATGATGTAGAGAGAGCACACGAGAAGACTAGAATACGTGCAGGAAAGGGCAAGCGAAGAGGAAGACGATACAAGACGCCAAAGAGCGTCCTAGTCGTTGTCAGCGAGAAGTGCCCGGTCATGCAAGCTGTAAAGAACCTGCCAGGCGTCGATGTAGTGACAGTAAACAATCTGAACATGCTAGTCCTAGCACCTGGTGGACAACCTGGAAGATTAACGCTCTGGACGGACGAAGCTTTAAGAAGACTAACAAACTTGTTCGTTGTATAGTGAATATGCAGCCTCACGAGATACTCATAAGATTTGTCCTAACAGAAAAGAGCCTCAGACTAGCTGAGAGAGAAAATAAAATAACGGTCATAGTCAGGAGGGAGGCAACGAAAAAGCAGATCAAGGAAGCCATAGAGAAGCTATACAACGTTAAGGTAGTCAAAGTAAACACATTAATAACACCGACAGGTGAGAAGAAAGCCTACGTAAAACTTGCACCAGAGTACAGTGCGATGGATCTCTTAACAAAGCTAGGACTAATATAATATCGACCTATTCAGGTTTTCGAAATACAACAATTTTCCGCACAAGTGTGCTATTCACGTACTGAAAACCAATATCAACAATTTCGAATCCAATCTCCTCTCCAAAATCCTCTATAGGGAGAGAACATATTGTGGAAACAACTAACCTACAACCTTTCTTTAACACTCTGTAACTATTCTTTAAAAAGTTCAAATATAACACATCAATATCTTCGTCAATAATAGATAATCTAGAGTATGGAGGATCTGCAACGACACAATTAACACACTCATCTTTTAGCGGTGCATTACCTGCATCCGCAACAAAGAACTCTGATATAAAATCAAGATTTTCTTTAGCAGTCTTAACATATCTGTAGACAAGGTCTCCACATAAAACCTCTGCACCGCACATGCGAGCTTCAGCTAAAATTCCTCCTGAACCACAGAACGGATCGAGCACTATAGAACCTTCATCGACTCCTCCTAAGTTTACGAGTAATCTCGATACGGCTGGTTCTAATGGTGCAGATGCTGTATCCACTCTTTTTAAAGGAATGCGATTAATAACAAATCCCCTACCTAGCCTAAGTTCTACATTGTCATCTGCCGAATAAATTCTCTTTATAAAAACACTTCGACACAGATAGTTCATAAGTTTCTTTAGATCATCAACATTATCGAGAGTAAGCTCAATTTTTCTAGAGTCGTTTAGTTTGTAATCGATGCTAATTCCTGATAGTCTAACGAGGCTGAGTACTTCCAATATTTTCAGATTATCTGTAAATTCTCTATCTGCTGAAAGTTCAATAATTATTTTATATCCATTATTTCTCATATTCTTATTCTTCTCACAGTCTTCGTTACTACTAGAAGCGTTAGTATATTTACTACGACATACGCTATTATGCAGGTTACAAACTCTGTGAATGGTTCTAGTCCCATGACAAACCACATAGCTGAATTTAGTATTATTGTCGGAAATAGTGATACAGCAACTGTAAGTACTATTTTTCTACTGTCGATTATTCCTTTCTTTGCATATACTTCTATTATGTTTGTTAGTAACGATATTGCTATGACTATACTCATTACATCAAATATTGTCGGTCTCTTTAGGAATAGGCTTTGTATATTCAGTTTTAGTATGTAGGCATTGACTAGTGGGTATAGTATCATTAATACTGTTGATATTACAATTGTGAAGAATGTTAGCTCGTACTTTCTAATAAATCTTAAGATTTCCGAGTGTACGTTAAATGCGTATAGGAGAGCTGCAATACCTGCAAGCATCGCTATTATTGCTCCGACAACTACAGCAACTATCGAGGGCATGTATGCCGAAATTATCGAGAATAGGCCATAGAGAAGGAGTATCGATCCAGGCAGACCTAAAGCGTACTTTCTGTACCTAGGCTCAACTACGAGCTTAGCAATGTAGTGCTTCATTAGTACTGCAAATTCTTCGAAACCCTTTGATTGACGAACAACAACGCGTTTTATCGAGATTACAGGTCTCTTTGACTGAAGTAGTGGTACAACACTTTCATCAGCAGGACCGTCAGACACTACTATTATTGAGTCTGCGTTAAATTGTGACAATACTTTATCGACTTCGCTTAGTAGTTTAAGGTCCGCCATTATATCTTCACTGCTAGAACCTGTGACTAATGCTACCTCTACGTTCTCTTTTCCTAATGTTATTACGAGGTTGTCATATAGCTGTATTGCTGCGAACATCGCGTTAGCATCCGAATCATCGGGATAGCGTAAGATGTACTGTATAGCTACTTTGAGAAGGTTATCTCTTCCAATCACTGGTGTAGGTACACCAAGCCGCTCGCCTACATCATTGTCTCTATCAATGCAGAGTATCAGCACCTTGCCCGGTATCGAGCTCATTCAACTATCATTGTTCTTCTAGATACTGTGCTATATTTAGCTCCTCCAATGAGACACGCTCACCACGCATAAGTCTCTCGTAGGCTTGCCTGAACCTCTCCTCTAGCATTCTCTTCTGCTCAAGCTTCTTCTGCAGCTTCTCACGCAATTTCTGACTCTTCTCTGCAGCAACTTTCAGAATCTGTATCCTCTGAAGCTCCTCCCTCAGCGAGTAGAGCTGCTCTCTGAGCTTCTTTATTTCAGCATAGTGTCTCAGTATTTCCTCCTTTATGCTATCTCGCCTGCTCTTCAGTTCCTCCCTCTTGTTTATCAATTCCCTTATCTGGGATACTATATTGGAAATTTCGTTCCTAAGCTCCTCTATCCTCTTAGTGACTTCAGGAAGTTCCTTCTCAGATATTCTCCTAATATCCTCATCGACTAGCACAAGCTCACTCTTGGCGTAGTCAAGCTCCATCACTAAATTATTAGCTCGCTCACGTAGCTTATCTACAAGTTCCATCAAGTTCAGCTCACGCTCGAGACTCATTATTTTCCTGAAGAACTCCCACTCCTTCTCAGGATCTGTTGGAGAAATCTCGTGCTCAAGTTCTAATTGCTCTATCATTCTCTTGATATCATCTTTACTGAGCTTCTTACCAAGTCTAATGTTCTGCTTAAGCTCAGTTATTAGTTGTCCAAGCTTTTTGATTAACTGTTTTTTATTACGTATCTCTATTGAAAGTTCTCGTCTTCTCTGTTTAAGCTCTCTCAACTTCTGTATGAGCTCACTTCTCTTATTCTTGAGCTTATTAAGTTCCTCACGCTTTTCTTGAAGCGTCTTGTTAAGTTTATCAAGCTTGTTCCTGACATCATTTATTTGATTTCTTATATCGTTAAGCTGCGTCTTGAGCTCATCTATCTTAGAGAAGTGATATTCAATCTGAGAGTTTATTTCATTAAACTTAGCTTCAATTTCCTGGAGCTGCCTCTCAAGTTGCTCAAGATCGATTAACATTTTTCTTCATGTCTTCAAAGATCAAGGTTTTAAACATTGCTATGGATGTGCCACATGATGTTAGAGTTCGGAAGAGACGTAATTTCCGACATTGCTCGTCTTATTGCAGGAGAGATAGCGCTTTCTGATAATCCTGGAAAAGTTATGCGAAAATGGAGAGAATTTTTCGAGATTTCACAAGCTGAACTTGCTGAAAGACTTGGAACAACACCAAGTGTGATAAGTGATTACGAGTCAGGTAGGAGAAGGAGTCCAGGTGCTCACTTCATTAAGAAGTTTGTCACGACCCTGATAACAATAGAGATGGAACGTGGCGGCAAGAGACTAGAGTTACTAATGAGACAACTACGTCTTAGTGATAGATTTCTCGTAGCCGTGATAGACATGATAGACTTTGAGCGACCAGTACCATTTGAGAAATTTGTTGAGGCAATAGAGGGTAAAGTCGTTGTTCCACCTGACGTCCAGAAAGTCGATATTCACGGCTACACAATTGTTGATAGTATAAGACTAATACTAGAAGTATCGCCACAAGACTACTTCAGGCTTTATGGCTCAACAACAGAGAGAGCTGCAATATTCACAAACGTGAAGTATGGACGCTCTCCGCTTGTCGCTATTCATTCGCTTTTAGCATTTACAGACCTAAAACCGGCTGTCGTCGTATTACATGGGATCTCCGAACCTGATCAGCTCGGTGTCGAGATTGCAAAACGTGATAAGATACCTCTAGTTGTGACACAGATGAACATATCAGATATGATAAGGAATCTTAGGAAACTCGGTAGTTTATTTGAACTTGCTTAAAATTCCTTGGTCATGCTTTAAAACTCTTAGAAACACGTGTCAGTTACTATGAGATTTAGAGTAATCTTCTTCGAAATTCTTAACACGCTAATGCGCGTAGAAAACTTCGAAGAGGAGATAGCTAGACTTCTACAGGCAGAGCTAAGACTATCAGCCAATCTCACAGAACTTGCAGAGAAGATAAGAAACGAATGGCAGAGCAGGTACAGCGCCTTAATAGCTAAGGGTAACTACAGATCGTTTAGACAGCTTGCAAGAGAGGTCATAATGTCCGTAGTTAGACAGTACACAATAAGCCTGAGCCCGCAGGAACTCGACTACTTCAGTAATGCCGTCTCATCCATACTAGTTGAACAGGCTGTACCTTACGAGGACGCGCAAGAGACTATACAGACATTAAATGAAAAAGGCTACGAGATGTACATACTGACAAACCTTGACAACGATATAGCGAAAAAGGTACTCCTAAGACATAATATGCTAAGATTCTTTAGAGGTGTAGTAAGTTCGGACTTATCAAGAGCTGGGAAACCATCATTAAGAATATACCAGGCAGCACTTGCAAGAGCAAAAGTTGCTAAAGAACAAGCACTCATCGTGAGCGGATTAGTTGAAGATGTGATTGGGTCAAAACTTGCAGGAATAAAGATAGCGTTTGTAAATAGGGAAGGGAAGAAACTGGAACTAGCACCAGACTACGTTGTCGAAAACCTTAAACAGATATTACCGATACTTGAGTCGAGCTCCTAACAATTTTCTAACTGCTTTATCAAATACAGAAATAGATTCAAGGAATTTGCAATAGTCTAAAGTTGTTGTATTTAGCCTAAATGACGAATCTAGCAAACTAACAGGTACAGATTAAGATAAGGATTTTTAACAAGCTTAGTGACCGCCCTTTGCACGTGCTGCTTCGTGTCTCTTCTTGAGCTCTCTCTCCTTCTGCTTCTTCTTCCACTTGTGCTTGTGTGTCTCCTTCAGTTTCACCGACATTAGTCCTCTCATTCTTCGTCCTGCTGGTGTTAGTCCTCGGAATACGCGACCACGCTTTGGCTTTATCTTAATAATCTTCGGCAAAGTGGGATCAGGAGGCAATATTTCACCTTTCAGAACCTTGATTAGCCATTCGCGAAGACGCTCAATATTATGCTGCCAGACCGTCTTTCTTCGCTCGTCAACGTATATACCTAGTAGTCTAGCCTCTCTTACCGAGAGTCCGAGGGCCTTTATCTCTCCCACAGAGTATCCTCTGCCGATTTTCCACTCCCTTGGCTGAAGTCCCGCATGTGATATTAGTCTCGGTACCTTTACCAGCGGTGGAGGCGGCGGTACTACAGGTGGCTGCTGAGTTTGTGTTGACATTTTCTATCTCGTCTGCGTTGAGGTAATGGAATATAAATGCTTTGCCCACGGAGAGCAGAAGTGGATAGGCTACTCGTGACGTTAAGCTATCTAAGAGCAGTAGAGCTAGTTATAGCCTATGTATTGCTGTTCGAGTTTCTATGCAAATCTGTTGTAAGAATAGTACTAACACTATATGCAGTATCGCTAGCTCTGACTGCAGCAACAGCAGGACTAAGCACAACAGTAACCAACAGAGGAGTAATAGTGCTTATCACGGCTGTGTTACTATTCTGTGCAGATGTTGCAATAATAGCATTTGCCTTACCAAGTGGTCTTCCACTAATCTTCGTTTACTTATCTTCTACTGGTAACATAATGATAGACATAGTATTAATACTGATAGGAGTTGAGTTAGTAAGGTACTAAGCTAAGGAATTTAAACTTACTGAAACACTAAGTTGACAGATTTCGTAATAGTATACTCAGATAACTTACCAATAACTTTCACAGTAACATACAACTTTATTGTTCTTGTCTGAATGTCAGGAAGAGCGTCACATATTATCACTGTATCCTTACCAACAAGATACACATGTCCCTGAGGAGAGTACGCATTTTCAATTATGAAATTTCTACACAGATTCGATAAGCCGAGATTTATTACATAGCATTTGCTATATTCCACTTTGTAATTCTTTTGTAATAACTTCGATATCGTTAGCACAACTCTATAGTCCTGTACCATACGCACAAACACAACAATTAAAATTAAAGCAACGAGAAGGGAGAGTACAATATCGTACAGCATCAGCTAAGTAGTTTTACTCCAAGCTGATCACACATACTTCTAATGTAGTTTACTGTCATTTGAGGAGGCTCTGCTATTACTCTCGTACCATGAAATACTGAGACAAAGCTAGCATCACCATTCCATCTCGGAACCATTTGTATTGCAAGGTGAGGTTCGTGAACTATATCTAAATTAAAACCGTGTGGTGAGTATGCTTTTGCTAGAACTTCTAGACACTTCTTTGATATTTGAAGCATTTCTTTAAGCGTTATATAATCAACGTCGTATAACGATTTGTGCTCGCGCAGTGCCAGTATTATATGACCATTGTTGTAGGGACGTTCGCACACGAAGAGAATGTACTTATTATTCTGTTCAATAATTAAATCAGGCCTTAGCTTAATGTGCCTACAGATTGGGCAGACAGGTATATACTCGACTCCTGCTATTCTGAACACGTTGAACGCTGTTACTTGATGGGTATTTTTATGTTGAGCTCTCTTGCAAGCTCCTTGTACCTGTTCCTGACAGTCACCTCCGTTACCTGTGCTGCCATTGCAACCTCCTTCTGCGTCCTGATTTCACCCTTCAGCAGTGATGCTATGTAAACTGCAGCTGCTGCTAGTCCTGCAGGATCCTTACCGGCTGTTAGGCCTCTCTTCTTAGCCTCATCTAGTATTCTCATTGCCTCTCTAATGATCTCGCCACTTAGCTTCAGCTGCTCGCATATTCTAGGTACGTACATTTTTGGATCTGCAAGAGGCAGCTTAATACCTAGCTCTCTTGCTATTAGTCTGAAGCATCTTGCTATCTCCTTTCTACTAGCCTTTGTGTACTGCGCAATCTCGTCAAGGCTCCTTGGTATTCCATGCTTTCTGCAAGCCATGTGTAGACATGCCGCAACTATTGCCTCTATGCTTCTGCCCTTCACTAGGCCTTGCTCAAGTACCTTCATGTAGATAGATAGTGCCTCATCGACTACCGTCTTGGGTATGCCAAGCTGTGATGCAAGTCTGTTGAGCTCATTCAGTGCCTGCAGTGTGTTTCTCTCATGGCTTGTCTGTATTCTAATTCTCTGCTGCCATCTTCTGTACTTGATTATCTCGAGCTTATGCTTCAGGCTGAGCTCCTTGCCGCTTGAGTCCTTATGTACAATGTCGATCTTCGTGGTAAGCGCCTCACTTGTCAGTCCTAGATGGCGCAACGGTGATCCTGTTCTAGAGCGCGAATCCTTCTCCTCTGGCGTAAATGCTCTCCACTCAGGACCTAGGTCGAGTGGCCTGTCCTCTATCACGAAGCCACAGCGCTCACATACGAGCTGTCCTAGTTCATTCTTGATTATCTTAGTGGAACCACAGTGTGGACAGACCTTGGGAATCTCAGGCTCCTTCTGCTCGACTGTCTGCTGGACCTGCTGCTTCTTGTGAATTGAGTATAGCTTCTCGAGTATGGACTTTGCCTGTGTGCTGGTCTGCTGGTTCTGCTGCTCAGGTGGTGGACTCACGATCTGGGGTTCGGGCTCTCTTGTGTTCGGGGTAAGGTTCGAACTCATACGAGACCCCTTTTAAGCTTTGTGTCAAGTATGTTCAGGACTCGTTTAAAAACCTTTCTTTTTCGTATATACGATACTTATTGGGACGTGTACTCACTTACAATACGGCGTATTTTAGATAGGAGACCAATTATCTGCGCACGAGGGTCAGCACCACGCAAAATTCTGTAATGAGCGTCTCCGATCAGTGCTATAAGCTTAGGCTTTACGTGTTCTGCAACCTTGATTTGTCCGTAGCTTGACATGACTTCCCTATGTATTGCCTTGACTATGTCTATGGGATCTGCACAGTACACATTGAAAAGTTCGTCAAGCTTATGGAGCGCACGCTCAAAACTTCCGTATAGAGCCTCCTGCAGAAAGGCTTTAATCAGCGAGGGACTAGCCTTGCCAAGTGCTTTGTACACAACTTCTGCGTCTATTTTTGTTGATGTAGAAGCTGCTGCCTGTAGTATGTTTATTGCTTTTCTCATATCTCCCTGTGAAATATCCCAAATAGCCTCAAGACCATCGTCTGTTATCTCTAGGCCCTCACATTTGGCTATGTATTTGAGACGTTCAAACATGGCCTCCTTGGGTATTGGCGCAAATCTAAATACGGCACATCTTGACTGTATTGGCTCTATTATTCCAGATACGTAGTTAGCAATTAGGATGAATCTGGCAGTCGAATAGTAAAGTTCCATTATTCTTCTCAATGCCTGCTGTGCGTCTTCTGTCATGTTGTCTGCCTCGTCAAGTATAATTAATCTAAATGATACATTCCCCGCTGTAGGCAAACTTCTCGCAAATTCCTTTACTTTCTCACGTATTACCGCAATTCCTCTTTCGTCGCTTGCGTTTAGTTCTAGGACGTTTTCTCTCCAATGTTCACCATACAACTCATAAGCAATAGCAAGAGCCATCGTAGTCTTACCA
>Ga0256834_1002527_pt1 | contig 11470 bp, 9 predicted proteins | sample 4281140metaG_FD_190536 | JGI IMG/M metagenome (GOLD analysis project Ga0256834, IMG submission 190536) | Hydrothermal vent microbial communities from East Pacific Rise, Pacific Ocean - 4281-140 | ecosystem: Environmental > Aquatic > Marine > Hydrothermal vents | place: Pacific Ocean: East Pacific... | reverse complement strand
GTATTGATGCCGAGCTGACTGCGGCCAGTAGCGCTGATGATCCCTTGAGTTACGGTTTGACCAACACCAAAAGGGTTGCCGATAGCGAGTACCACATCACCTACACGTAGAGGTGCACGCTCGTTGGTTGGAATAGCAGGCACTTGGCGCTGTTCAATTTTTAAAACGGCGAGGTCAGTCTCCGGATCAGCACCAATGATGGTGACAGGTACGCTGGTATTATCAGCCAGCACTACCTGAATCTCAGCAGCCCCTTTTAGAATATGGTAGTTAGTGAGTACATAGCCCGATTCAGTAACAATGACACCTGATCCTAAGTTTGTCTCACGCCGCTCCTCTGAGTGTTTTGGTAACATGTTGCCAAAGAGGTACTGCAACATCGGGTTATTAAATTGTTGTCCTTGAGTCTCCTGTCGTATTTTTGTGGTGTAGATATTGACCACAGAGGGGGCGGAGCGCTCTACCGCATCGGCATAGGAGACTAACTCTCGCGGTTGAGGTATCAAGGTTTGTGGTGAGAGCAACTCAGGCCGTAAAAAAAAAATGAGTGCTGCTGCAGCAAGCCCTGCGGTTACAGAGACAATAAATAGTGTGATCGCCTTATGGAATTGCATGAACAGGTGTTGGCCTTATAGATGGTGGAGAGTGTCGATGGTAAGTGTTGCGGAAATAGAACGCTATTGTAACCTGGAACTGCAAGTGGCGCAGTTTGAAGATTATGCACCGAATGGTTTGCAAATAGATGGTGGCCGAGAGGTTGCTCGCTTGGTCAGTGGTGTCACAGCCAGTCAGGCGTTGATTGATGCTGCGGTGGAGGTCAAAGCTGATGCCATCTTGGTTCATCATGGCTATTTTTGGAAGGGGGAGCCACAACCCTTAACGGGGATTAAAGGGCGGCGCATAAGAACCTTGATGCAGCATGGGATTAGCCTGTTGGCTTACCATCTTCCATTGGATGCACACTTAGAAATAGGTAATAATCGTCTGTTAGGGGATTGTTTAGGGCTAGTAGCGCAGCAGTCACCGCAGGGCAAAGGGATGGTGTGGCAAGGCACTCTGCCAGTGTCAATGAGTGGCGATGAGTTTGCACAATTGATTGAAGAGCGGCTTAACCGTAAACCACTATTTCTTTCAGGTGGTGATAGCTCTATTCAAAAAGTGGCGTGGTGCAGTGGTGGTGGTCAGGGCTATCTACCGCTGGCAGCTGAACTGGGCGTTGATGCCTATATAAGTGGTGAGGTTTCAGAGCAGAGCTGTCACCTTGCTAAGGAGTTAAAAGTACATTATTTTGCGGCGGGGCATCATGCCACAGAGCGGTTTGGTGTGAATAAATTGGCTAATCGGTTGGTTGATATGTTCAATGTTGAACATATCCCATTAGATATACCTAATCCGGCGTAGGGTATACCCGTATTTATGATGCGGAAGTGGTATTTTTGCCTTGACGAAAGGCGCTTCATGCAGCAGAATTCACGCCCAATTTTTCCGGTTTTATTATCCTTTAAAATTATGACTAATTTTGGTCAAAGCCCGTTCAACCTTCGGGGAGTTTATATATGAGCGCAGATGGCGTAGATCTAAAGAGGCGGCGTACGCTGACCCTCGCAACGAGTGCATTCGGAGCGGTTGGCGCCGGTTTCGTTGCTGTACCTTTTTTGGCATCTTGGAATCCAAGTGAAAGAGCCAAAGCGGCGGGTGCCCCCGTTGAAGCGGATATCAGTAAATTGGAGCCAGGTCAGCTGTTACGTGTCAAATGGCGCGGCAAGCCAGTGTGGGTTGTCTCTCGTACAGAGAAGAACCAGCAAGAGCTTGCGAGAGATGATGCTGAATTGGCTGATGCAAATTCAGAGATGGTGCAGCAGCCTAGCTACTGCCAGAACCCGACACGCTCTATCAAAGCAAAATACTTGGTAGCGGTTGGTATCTGTACCCATCTTGGTTGTTCACCGACCTATATGCCAAAACGTACCATCGATGGTCTACCAGAAAACTGGAAGGGCGGTTTCTTCTGTCCTTGCCACGGTTCACGGTTTGATCTTGCTGGTCGCGTTTTTGCAGGTTTACCAGCCCCGACAAATCTTGTCATTCCAAAGCATCAGTACCTCTCGGACACCACGCTCCTGATTGGTGAAGATGGAGGAGCTTCCTGATGAGCGAAAATAAAGGTTTCATGGCATGGATAGACGCGCGCTATCCAGCCACCCAAGTGTGGAATGAGCATCTCGCTGATTACTACGCACCGAAAAACTTCAACTTTTGGTACTTCTTTGGCTCACTCGCCATGCTGATGTTGGTCAATCAGATTTTGACGGGTGTTTGGTTGGCAATGAGCTACAAACCAGATGCTACTCTGGCCTTTGGCTCTGTTGAATACATCATGCGCGATGTGGAGTGGGGTTGGTTGATTCGCTATATGCACTCAACCGGTGCTTCTTTCTTCTTTATTGTTATCTACCTGCACATGTTCCGTGGTCTGTTATACGGCTCATACCGTAAACCACGCGAGCTGCTTTGGGTTATCGGCGTTGTACTTTATGTATTGATGATGGCAACTGCATTCATGGGCTACCTGCTACCATGGGGCCAGATGTCCTATTGGGGTGCACAGGTTATTGTGAATCTCTTCTCTACCGTGCCGTTTGTCGGTGAAGAGCTGGGTATCTTCATTCGTGGTGACTTTGTCATCTCTGATGCTACCTTGAACCGCTTCTTTGCGCTGCATTTCTTGTTGCCCTTCCTGCTCTGTGCGGTTGTCTTCATTCATATTGTTGCACTGCATAAAGTGGGTTCTAACAACCCAGATGGTATCGAAATTAAGAAAGGTCCTAAAGGTAACAAATGGAGCGATACAGCACCTGCTGATGGCATCCCTTTCCACCCTTACTACTCAGTTAAGGATATCGCCGGCATCATTGGCTTCCTGATCCTGTTTAGTGCGGCACTCTTCTTTGCACCAGAGATGGGTGGTTTCTTCATTGAACATCCAAACTTTGAGCCAGCTAACCCGCTGAAGACCCCTGAGCATATCGCTCCTGTCTGGTACTTCACTCCTTTCTACGCCATTCTGCGTGCTGTACCGTCAATTGCCGGTTCTGCATTCCCTGGTGTGGTAGCGATGGGTGCTGCGATTGTTGTGATGTTCTTCCTACCTTGGCTTGATAAGAGCCCAGTTAAATCGATTCGCTACAAAGGCCCAATCTATAAAATTGCACTGGCGGTATTTGTTGTCTGTTTCGTAATCTTGGGTTACTTGGGTGTACAGCCTGCAACACCGGGTAAAACACTGTTGGCTCAGATCTGTTCTGTTATCTACTTTGCTTTTTTCCTGCTGATGCCGTGGTACAGCAAAATAGATAAAACCAAGCCCGTTCCAGAGAGGGTGACACAATGAAAAAGCTGATTATTGCATTTGTAATGGCCGTAGTTCCCACATTTGGGATGGCCGCAGGTGGTGGTATTAACCTAGACTCTGCTGATATTGACCTGGGTGACCAGGCTTCACTGCAGCGTGGTGCTAAGCTCTTCGTCAACAGCTGCTTGAGCTGTCACTCGGCCCAATACCAGCGCTATAACCGTATGGCTAAAGACCTGGGTATGAGCGAAGAGGAGGTGAAAGCCAATCTGATGTTCACCACCGATAAAATCGGTGACACGATGAAGGTCGCCATGAAGCCTGAAGATGCGGCGGCTTGGTTTGGCACACTGCCACCTGATTTGAGTGTTATTGCTCGCTCTCGTGGTGTTGATTGGCTCTACACCTATCTGCGTGGCTTCTATGTTGATGAGAACCGTCCATTCGGTGTCAACAACATCGTCTTCCCTGATGTCGGCATGCCGCATGTCTTCTGGGAGCAGCAGGGTATGCAGAAAGCGATTTTCAAGGATGTTGATGGCAAACAGGTGTTTGATTCATTTGAGCTGGTCTCAAAAGGAACAATGTCTACAGAAGAGTTCGATGGCACTATGCGCGATCTGACCGCCTTCTTGAGCTACATTGGTGAGCCAATTCAGATGGAACGTAAAGCGTTAGGTGTCAAAGTGATTATCTTCCTGCTGTTCTTCTTTGTTGTCGCAATCATGCTGAAGAAAGAGTACTGGAAAGACGTTCACTAAATATTTAGTTAACATCTAACCTGATCTTGGGCGCGCAGTTGAGTTATACTGTGCGCCCTTTTTCGTTATTGTATATGGGTGAAGTTCTCTAGTCGGTGTCGGCTTGAGAAATGGATAATCACCTCGTTATAAACTGGAGTGGTGTCGATGGCTGTAGCCTCAAACAAAAGACCCGTGATGACCTTCTATTCTGATGCGTTGAGCGCATACTCTCATAGAGTCCGTATCGTGCTGGCAGAAAAAAATATCACGGTTGAAATTACGGATGTAGATCCGCTCAATATTCCTGATGATCTGATGGACCTGAACCCCTACGGCACACTACCTACGCTATCAGACCGTGATCTGACGCTGTATGAGTCACGTATTATCATGGAGTATCTGGATGAGCGTTTTCCTCATCCACCACTGCTGCCTGTTGGTCCTGTCTCTCGTGCCAAAGCGCGACTCTTTCTGCATCGTGTCGATAAAGATTGGTACACGCTGGCAAACGCGATTCTCTCTGGACGAAAAGAGCCCGCTGCACGTGCTCGCAAAGAGCTGCGTGAAAGCCTCATCACCACAGCCCCCATTTTTGATGCCAAACCCTACTTCATGAGCGATGAGTTTACGTTGGTGGATTGTAGTTTAGCTGCGCTGCTTTGGCGTCTGCCTTCTCTAGGTGTTGATCTGCCTGCACCGGCTAGCAAACTGGTTCATGATTACGCCGAGCGTATGTTTGAGCGTGAGTCATTTCAGTTGAGTTTAAGTGAAGTTGAGCGCGAGCTTCGTGGCTAATAGAGCTTCAACGTGACTTCAAACCGCCCTTATCTGATTCGAGCACTCTATGAGTGGTTGCTTGATAACCAGCTTACACCACACCTGTTGGTTGATGCTGAACATGAGGGCGTGTCTGTTCCACAGGACTATGTGGAGGGTGGTCAGATCGTTATGAACCTCAACCCGAGTGCTGTTCGATCACTCGAATTGGGTAATGACTTGATCACCTTTAATGCGCGATTTGGTGGTGTGCCACAAGATGTGAGCGTGCCACCGACAGCCGTTCTTGGCATTTACGCCCGGGAAAATGGTGTGGGTATGCTCTTTCCTGATGAGGGGTATCTCTCAGAAGAGAAGGCACCAGAAAAACCTGAGCCACCGCCTCGCCCCACTCTGACGGTTGTTAAATAAGCAAAGCAGCGTGAAAAATTAGAGCGGAGTGATATCTTTTACCCTCTCTAGCTGAGCGATATCGATCGACTCAAACCTTGATCCAATCATTGTAATCTCCCCCTGTTCTCTTCCCACCCCCTCTAAACTGTAGTCAAAGCGGTAGGCGCGTCGTAGCCGGATGCCTTGCTGTGTCCAGCGGATGCCAATAGAGGTTAGTGCGACGGTTTGGTCTAAAAACTGTAGCTGGTGCGTGTTGCACTTTAGCTTAGCTGTTTTTGTTGCAGCTTCGCGAGCATGTAGGCTATCGATCCAGAATAGAGCGGCAAGTATGGCGATTAGAATATAGATGAGTCCGAGCATAAGAGTGCCAGTTTAGCAGGGGTGGTGTAATTAATCGTTTTTAATCTCCCATTTTTTCTGCAGCTTAACGACCCCCTGTTTCAAATTAAGAAAATTCTCAACTAAGTGAGGGTCAAAGTGAGCGCCACTCTCACTCTTAATGGTTTCAAATGCCTTCTCAACGGGCCAAGCCTCTTTATAAGCCCGTTTCATTGTAAGGGCATCAAAAACATCGCTGATAGCGGTGATGCGTGCTGATTCAGGTATCTCAATACCTACAAGACCATTGGGATAACCGCTGCCATCCCAGCGTTCATGGTGATTCAAAGCAATCTCAGCAGCTATCTGAAATAGTGGCGTTTTGCTCTTACTTAAAATGGAGTGGCCGATGGTGGTGTGAGTTTTGATTACCTCCATCTCTTCATCGGTAAGTCGTCGTGGTGCTTTGAGAATGGCATCTGGGATACCTATTTTACCGGTATCGTGCATGGGTGCCGCTAGCTCAAGTAGAGCTGTCTGCTCGACGGACCAGTGTACAGCACGAGCAAGCAGAGCGGCATAAGAGGCCATGCGCCAGATGTGGTTGCCGGTATCCGAATCATTATAGTGGCCGGCTGCACCTAGCATACTGATAGCCGCACGTTGGCTCTCCTCTAATTGCTGAGTGCGCTTTGTGACTCGTGCTTGGCATGAGCGTTGCTGCTTTGAAAGGGTGAGGTGTGTTGCAACACGCCTCTTTATGATGTCGGGGTGGAATGGTTTTGTAACGTAGTCAACGGCACCTGCATCAAAGCCACGCTTCTCATCTAATGTATCACTCATTGCAGTGATAAAAATGACCGGTATTATTGCAGTATCAGGGTTAGATTTTAGGCATCGGCATACTTCATAACCGTCCATTCCAGGCATCATGATATCGAGTAAAATGAGATCGGGTGAATAAGACGCTGCGATCTTCAGAGCTAACTCACCATTGATGGCTGCTTTGATCATGTAGTGTGGCGATAGCAACTCTTTGATGATGTCTAAATTCTCGGGTGCATCATCCACCACTAAAATAGTCTGTTTTTGAAGCATCTCATGCCTCTCCAGTTGCCATAATGTCTTTGGGTGCCTAGGGTTGCAGCTCTACAAGTGTAATATCATCTGCCTGCTGCTGAGAATGACAGAACTGTTCGACAGATGTTTGAACCTCCTCAAGAGTGATCTCCTTGTATGCGACTTGAACTAAAAGTGCTTCAAAGCGATCGTAGCCAAACATCTCCCCTGTATCATTAATCGCCTCTATCAAGCCATCTGAGAAGATATAGAGCCGGTCATCTTTGGAAACAGATATAAGGTTATTTTCACCAAAAGAGAGGTCGCTGATGCATCCTAATGGGGGGGAGGTTGATGGGTAGCGTCTGCTGCCTTCCTCCCCAACAAATAGTGTATCTTGTAGTCCGGCATTCCAGACTTTGAACTGCTCACGTGTATTGGGAATCTCAACAAAAGCAGCCGCGAGGAAGAGATAGGAGGGGAGATGGTTGTAGAGAACCTCATTGATCTCAGTGATGATCTCAACGGCGCTACAGTTGCGCTCAGTCATTGAGTAGAAGATATGTGAAACCAGTGGTCCACCAATAGCGGCAGGTAAGCCATGGCCTGTAAAATCGCCTAACATCAGATGCTGTGTTCCATCGGCCTTGCAGGCGGAGAGCAGTATGTCACCACTGGTCTCCTCAACGGGTGAGTTAATGCTGCACAGGTGCCGTGGATCAAAATGGGAGTCTTCACGCATCTTGATGACGATATTTTCGATTGTTTCACGCTCCTCTTGAAGTATCTGCTGCTGCTGGAGTATCTCCTGTTTTGCTCGCCTCAACGCAAGGTGTGTGCGTACACGCGCACAGAGAATGGGGCCGCTGATGGGTTTAGTGATGTAGTCGATAGCACCGGCATCAAGCCCCTTAACTTCATCACTTACTTCGCTCATGGCTGTGACAAATATGACAGGAATATTGGCACTCTCTGGCTTGCTCTTTAGCTGCCGACACACCTCATAGCCATCCATCTCAGGCATCATGATATCGAGTAAAATGAGATCAGGTGGCTGTTTTTGAACGATTTTGAGTGCGGTTAAGCCATTGGTGGCTATTTTCACTGTATACTCTTTTCCTAGGATTCCTTTAATAATGTCGAGATTGACAGGTGTATCGTCAACAACCAGTACGACCTGTTTTTTACAATTATCTACCATTGTCTGTTCCTATGTTCATCCTAGAATAGAGTGCTTCTCAATCAACACTTTTAGCTCAACTGTGGCATTTTCAAAGTCATAACTGCTGACCAACTTCTGTAGGCTCTTGAGATCAGTTTGTAGTGCTGTATTGAGCGGTAGTTGGAGTATCTCTTCAAGTGAGTCATCAGATTCTGAGTCATAATCTTCTAAGTGTTGTTGTAGCTGTTGTAATTTTTTAGCCAGCTCATCGGAGCTAATGGCTGCTCGTGGGGTAGTGGTCTTATCATGGCTGATCTTTAGGGGGGCGATAAGAGCCAATAACCTATCGAGCTCAGCCGCTGTCTCTGCCATGAGTGATTGAGGCTCTCCATTGCCCTCCCGCAGTAGCGTCTCTAGCTCAGTCGCCTTTCTTTGTAGGGCGGTTGCACCTATATTGCCTGCTGTTCCCTTTAAGGTGTGAGCAATACGCACGGCTAATGTTTGATCGCTGCTCTCTACAGCTGCTTGAGCTTGGTTGATTATATCGGCTTGGCTCTCAGCAAACTTAAGAAGCAGCTTTCGATAACTCTCATGGCTACCGCAAACGCGCGCCAGTGCTGTGGGCAGATCAATCCCTGGTAGATCAGGTAGCTTAAAGCCTGTGTCGCTGTCACTGGATTGAGTGGTTAGTTCAGGTACTGTACGTTTTCCAGGCTCTATATTCTTTGCCAAGACGGCAAACATATCTTTGGGATCAATGGGCTTGGCGATGTGCCCATTCATGCCTGCCTCATGGCAGCGTTGTTGGTCTGCGAGGAGTGCATTGGCTGTCATTGCGATGATAGGCAGTGAATCTTTGCTGGGGTCACTACGTAGAATTTTGGTGGCCGCATAACCATCCATTATGGGCATCTGAAGATCCATAAGGATGCAATCAAAGTCTCTGCTATTAGCGAGTTCCACCGCCTCTTTGCCGTTATTGGCAATGGTGATGTGTAGCTGAGCCTTTTCAAGTAACTCGATAGCGACCTGCTGATTGACCTCATTATCTTCTACCAGAAGGATTTGAGCACCGCGAATGCCTTTAACTTGTTCCAGCCCAATATCCCAAATTTCCTCTTGCAGTGGTGGTGATTCTTTAATGTGCCCCTGCTGATGGAAGGCCGTCATAATGGTGTCATAGAGTGATGATGGGGTGATTGGCTTTAGAATTAGGGCATCTAATGCGATGCTGCTGGTGTGGTGAATTAACTCCTCCCGTCCATAGGAAGTTGCCATGATGATGGCGGGCTGAGGATCTATTTTTTTATCAGAGCGGATGATTTGCGTGGTCTCAATGCCATCCAGTCCAGGCATTTTCCAATCCATAAGAACCAACTCATAGGGTGTGCCATCTTGTTGTGCTTGCTGTAGAAGCTTTAACCCTGTCTTGCCAGAGAGTGCCGTTGTCACATTGAAGGAGAGATTTTGTAGCAAATTTTGCATAATTTCTAGTGAGTTGGGGCTGTCATCAATGACGAGTACGGGCAAGTTATGAAGCTTATTGGGTAGCGTGTGCCGAGTTGCTGGTTGTGCCTCCTCATGGGTCTCAAAGGGGATATAAAAGCTAAAGGTGCTGCCCTCCCCGTGGCGACTCTCTACTGAAATCCCCCCATCCATCAACTCAGTCAGCTGCTTGCAGATGCTCAGACCTAGACCGGTGCCACCAAATTTTCGAGTGATGGAACTATCGGCTTGAGAGAAGGCCTTAAACATCCCTGCAAGCTGCTCTTCGGTCATGCCAATGCCCGTGTCGCTGACTGAAAATTGTAGTGTGAGTTGATGATGATCGTGCTTTATAACGCTTACTTTGATGACAATTTCACCTGTTTCGGTGAATTTAACGGCATTATTGACTAAGTTGGTTAAGATTTGCCCGAGCCGCAGTGGGTCACCGACCAAACCGTTAGGCACTTCTGGGGCGATGGATATGAGGAACTCAAGCCCCTTATTGCGGGTGTTGATGGTGGTGAGGCTGGTCAGATTGTCTAGGACATCATCCAGGTGGAAGGGGGTTAGCTCTATCTCAAGTTTGCCCGCCTCAATTTTTGAGAAATCGAGAATATCGTTAATGATGTGTAGCAGCGCATTTGATGCATTGAAAATTTTCTGAATATAGTCTTTCTGTTTTGGGTTTAATGAGGTCTGCATTGCCAAGTGTGTCATGCCGATGATGGCATTCATCGGGGTGCGAATCTCATGGCTCATGTTGGCTAAGAAATCGCTCTTGGCTTGGGTGGCCAGTTCAGCACTTTCGAGTGCTTTTTCAAGTGCTTGACGATTATAGTGCAGCGCAATACCCATGCTGAAAACCCCTGCTACCTGAATCATAAATTCACGCTCACTAAGTGAGATATGGCGTGAAGGAGGTAGATAGAGAACAAAGACCCCCAGCACTGTATCACCCTGTAATATGGGCATGTTGATATGACCATGATCAGCCATACCGTCAAAGCTGATATCGTGCCGCTCATCAACATGTGTGCAGGTCTGTATCTCTGCCAATTGGGCGGCCCGCCCACACAGACAGTGACCAAAAGAGACGTTGTTGCAGAGTGTTAGCAGCGGATCAGAGAGGTTCTTCTCTGCAATCATCTTCAATGTCTCGCTTTCACCCTCATTTTTGGTGAGGAAGATAGCTCCTTTGGGTAGCAGGGAGAGCCAAGGGGTCATGCCGATGAGTGTATCTAAGGCGTTTTTTAGGTAGTCACTCAAACTGTTATCAGCAATAGATAGGCGCAGTAGTTCCTCTAAAACCTTGGTCTCATTAGCGTGGCTATCGGCCTCCTTCTTTGCACTTTGTAGCTGTAGCTCCATCGCTTTAGCTTCACTAATATCCTCCATTAGGGCGAGATAGTTGGTGATCTCATTTGAGGGGCCATGGATTGAAGTGATGATGCTCTTATCCCAGTAGACACTCTGATCTTTACGCCTGTTTTGAGACTCCCCCTCCCAGCCATTCTCTTGAGAAATGGTGTGTAACACTTTGCTGAAAGCATGATTGGCTGTTTGGTCTGCCTCAAGAAAATCTGCTGTCTGGCCGAGTACCTCCGCCAATGAGTAACCGGTGTCTTTGGTAAATGCGGGATTTACATATTCGATTAAGCCATCGGTGTCGGTGATCATCACCGCTATCGGACTCTGCTCTATGGCTTGAGTGAGTTTGGAGAGTTCAGCGGTGCGCTCCTCCACTTTCTCCTCCAACTCATCACGTGCTTTGCAGAGTGCTTGGTTGGCACGACCACTGGTATATAAGATTGAGATAGCTGAGAAGATTGAGATGAGCAGTGTGATGCTGATGACACTGATAGTGGTTTGACGAATGGTGTAGTAGGTAGCTAATGCCTCTTCAACATCAATTTCTGAGGCAAAACCTAGGCCAAGTTCGGTATCCCACTCCCAGGCACCGTAGACGAGTACACCACGATAGTCTCGATAGCCCACTAGATCACTGCCAGCCTCTCCTGCAATGGCGCTACTGGCCATACGGGTCAAGGGCTGTTTATGGCGTGGTAGCAGGGGAGGGTCGCCACTAAGAAGATTGATGCCTGGGTCACGGATTTGGATGTTGAGCGTACTCTCTTGTTGCTCCTTAATCAGGCCGATTTTATACAGTTGATCATCAAA
>Ga0256834_1002526_pt1 | contig 11470 bp, 10 predicted proteins | sample 4281140metaG_FD_190536 | JGI IMG/M metagenome (GOLD analysis project Ga0256834, IMG submission 190536) | Hydrothermal vent microbial communities from East Pacific Rise, Pacific Ocean - 4281-140 | ecosystem: Environmental > Aquatic > Marine > Hydrothermal vents | place: Pacific Ocean: East... | reverse complement strand
TAAAATAATTTCATCATTAAACTGAATAGTAATTTGATCATCATCTTCTTTAGCATCATCCCAAATATCTAAAATAAATTTATCGGAACTCCAAAAAATCGTTATTTCTTCATCATCTTTAATGGTGATTTTTTCGTCGGTTTCAAAAGTTGGTAGTACTTCTGTTACCTTTATTTCTGGTTTTGGTTTGTTTTCTACCAATAATCTTTTTTCAACTTTAATAGTTTCTTGTAATTTATGGAAAACGTCTAGACTAATAATATTAATGTCTCCTTCACTACACTTAGTTCCGTTTAAAGTTTCCTCAATAAAAGAACCTTTTATTTTACTTATTCTAGGGTTAATTTCCATAGAAATAACAGCATTTAAAAAACACAATTCATCAAATCTTTTTCGAGATTTTGTTACTAATTTTTTTGTTTCAGAAAATATAATTCTTTTTGTTTTAGGGTTAAAAGTACCATTAATAATAGATTTAGTTTCGTAGGATCTTTGGTCGCCAGTAAATGCGTAACCAGATATTTTACCATTATTAATTTTGAATAATAATCTGTAAAAAGTGGCTTGATTCCCAAATGTTTTACCACCAAAAAAATCATATACATTTGGATCTTTTTGAGCAAACGTATTAGAAATACATAGAATAAGAAATATTAAAAAAGTTTTTTTCATAGCAATAAACTAATTAAACAGTCATTATTTCAACCTCTTTTTGTTTGAAAATTTCATCCATTTTTTTAATATGTATGTCGGTTAAATCCTGAACACTTGCTTCTGCATTTTTTTTCATATCATCAGATGCATCTGCTTTTTTGATTTCATTATTCGCATCTTTTCTAGAATTACGAATACTTACTTTACCGTTTTCGGTTTCTGCTTTAGCAGATTTTGCTAACGTGATACGTCTTTCCTCGGTTAATGGTGGCACGTTTATAATAACACTTTCACCATTATTAGAAGGATTAAAACCTAAATTAGCAATCATAATTCCTTTTTCGATTTCTTGTATCATCGTTTTTTCCCATGGTTGTACAGAAATCGTTTGTGCATCTGGTGTATTAATATTTGCAACCTGATCTAAAGGTGTTTGCGAACCATAATAATCAACCATAACACCTTTTAACATCATTGGCGATGCTTTTCCTGCTCTAATATTTACCAGTTCTCGCTTTAAATGATCAATAGCACTGTTCATTTCTTCTTTTACTGTATCTATTATTATTTCAATTTCTTCCATGGTTTGGATTTTGTTTTTGATTTTTATCGTTCGTTTAAAATCAAATTTTATTTAATATTTATTTCTATTCAATTATAATGCCAATCTAAATTAGAAAACATTATACACTAACTATAGTTCCTATCTTTTCTCCTGAAAGTAATTTAAGTAGATTACCTTGTGTATTCATATCAAAAACAACAATTGGTAAATCATTTTCTTGACTTAATGTAAATGCTGTAGTATCCATAACTTTTAAACCTTTATTTAAAACATCTTTAAAGGAAATACTATCGAACTTTACTGCATTTTTATCTTTTTCAGGATCTGCTGAATAAATTCCGTCTACACGAGTACCTTTTAAAATAACATCTGCTTCAATTTCAATTGCTCTTAAAACTGCTGCGGAATCGGTTGTAAAGTACGGATTACCTGTTCCGCCTCCAAAAATAACTACACGACCTTTTTCTAGATGACGCATTGCTTTTCTTCTAATAAAAGGTTCAGCAACTGCATTAATTTTGATTGCCGTTTGTAATCTTGTAGGAACGTCTTCGTTTTCTAAAGCTGATTGTAATGCTAAACCATTAATTACAGTTGCAAGCATTCCCATATAATCACCTTGTACTCTATCCATACCAGCACTTGCGCCAGCAATACCTCTAAAAATATTTCCGCCACCAATTACAATAGCAACTTCAACACCGCTATCAACTACTTCTTTGATTTCTTGTGCATATTCCTTTAACCGTATTGGGTCAATTCCATATTGACGTTTTCCCATTAGCGCTTCCCCGCTTAATTTTAGTAATATTCTTTTGTAAGGCATTCTATATTTTTATAGTTAGGCAAATTTAATATTAATAAATGAAAGATTAAATGAAAATGAAATCGAATTTGAAAATGAAGTTGAAAATGAAGTTGAAATCGAACTTGAACTTGAACCTTGAACTTGAATTTGAATTTGAATTTGAATTTGAATTTGAATTTTTAATTTTTAATTTCAACTTAATTTTTCGATTTCAGATTCGATTTCGATTTCGATTTCAACTTCATTTTCGATTTCAACTTCGACTTCAATTTCATCTTTTTATCTATCTTTGAAAAATCACTAAACCAACAAAATGAAATTAACCACTTTAGATTACGCAATTATATTCGCTTTTTTTGCTATTACCTTAATTATAGGTATTGTAGTTTCCAAACGTGCTGGTAAAAATACAGATGAATTTTTCCTTAGCGGAAGAAATATGCCTTGGTGGCTACTTGGTTTTAGTATGGTTGCTACAACTTTTGCGGCAGACACACCTTTATATGTTGCCGATGTAGTTAGACAAAATGGTGTTTCTGCAAATTGGGAATGGTGGACGTTTTTAATCACTGGTATGCTAACCGTTTTTGTATATGCAAAACTTTGGCGGAAATCAAATGTAAAAACAGATATTGAATTCTACGAATTACGTTATGGTGGAAAACCTGCAAAATTTTTGCGAGGTTTTAGAGCAATCTATTTAGGTCTAGTTTTTAACGTGTTAGTAATGAGCGCTGTAATGCTTGCTGCAATTAAAATTGGTGGTATCATGTTAGGTCTTTCTCAATACGAAGTTGTTGGTTATGCTGGAATTGTAACGGTGATTTTTTCTGCCATTGGCGGATTTAGAGGTGTTGTTTATACCGATTTCTTACTGTTTATAGTAGCGATGATTGGTGCTATTTTAGCGGCTTATTATGCGGTAAACCTACCACAAGTTGGCGGTCTTACTGCTTTATTTGAAAACGAATTAGTAGCAAGTAAAATGTCCGTTTTACCAGATTTTAATAATACAGAATTAATGATGACATTATTAGTCATTCCGTTAGCAGTACAATGGTGGAGCGCTTGGTATCCTGGCGCAGAACCTGGCGGTGGCGGTTATATTGCGCAACGAATGTTGGCTGCAAAAGATGAAAAAAATGCGATTGGTGCAACTTTCTTTTTTAATATTATGCATTATGCTATTAGACCTTGGCCATGGATTTTAGTTGCTTTGGCTTCTTTGGTGGTTTTCCCAAATTTGGAAAGTATTCAGGCGGCATTCCCAAGTATTGAAGCAGGAAAATTAGGACATGATTACGCATATCCTGCCATGCTTACTTTTCTACCAAAAGGAGTTTTAGGTTTAGTTTTAGCATCTTTAGTTGCTGCTTTTATGAGTACGATTTCTACACATTTAAATTGGGGTTCTTCGTATATGGTAAACGACTTTTACAAACGTTTTGTAAAACCTGAAGCAACAGAAAAAGAACAAGTTTTAGTTGGTAGATTATCTACTATAGTTTTAATTATTTTAAGTTCTATATTAGCATTAGGATTCACAAATGCTGGGCAAGTGTTTCATGCAATAATTGCTTTTGGCGCTGGTACTGGTTTATTATTTATCTTACGTTGGTTTTGGTGGCGCATTAATTCTTGGTCAGAAATTTCTGCCATGATATCTTCGGGTATTGTTTCGTTAACTTTTACTTTTAACGAAAAAACGCTTTTTGGTGCAGAAAATATGTTTCCTGCATGGTCAAAATTTCCGTTAATCGTTTTAGTGACTACTATTATTTGGGTTTTAGTTACCTACCTTACCAAACCTGAAGAACAAGATGTCTTAGAAAAATTTTATCAAAAAATTCAACCTAGTAAAATTGGCTGGCATAAAATAATAAATAAAGCAAAGGCAAACGGAAACGATATTGTAGACCCAACAGTAAACACAAGTCTAACTTATGGTATTATCGCCATGTTAATTAGTACACTTATGGTTTATGGTATTTTGTTTGCTACTGGTAATTTTATTTATGGTGAATATCAATTAGCACTTATTTTAAGTGGATTTGTTTTAGTTTGTATTTTTATTTTAATAAAACTTTGGGAAAAGATTAAAGTTGGGTTGGTTTAAGACACGGATTGCACAGATTTCTCGGATTTCTTTTGTTCTTTATGCATTTACTGGAAAGATTTTTTAAAAAGCAAAAACAATTTTTCCAACTTTAATTTTCATAAGAATATTAATGCTGTAAGAATTTTAAAAAAGATTCTTTTTGGAATTTACTATCAAATTAGAGTAGATATTTATTAATAAAAAAGTTAGATATATACTCGAATGCAATATTCTTTAAAACATATAATTTACCCGTATTGTGTAATTGCGTTTTTCGTTACAATAAGAACAGTAATGGTTTAAAATGCTCTTACTTTGAGTTGTATAAATAGTCCAATTTTTTGATTTTTTTCTATTCAAAAATAAAATGTAAAATTTGAAAAATTTTGCGGACTTCGTTTTACAAAACCAACTTCGAGTTAAGTAATTAACCATTATTACTTATACTGATCTTAAGTTTGCAGTGTTATTGTATAGCGTAATTTGTTCCTGCTCCAATTCCAAATTTTTCAATTAAATTTTCATTTACTAATTTTGTTAATATTCTTTTGACAGTTGGATTTGGAATATTCAGTTTTTTAGCAATATTTCCTGATTTAGCTCCTGCATTATTTTCGATAAACATAAGGATTGATTTTTCTCTTGGTGAAAGTTTTGTTTTTATTCCTTTAGTTTCTAGTTTTTTCATTAATTGTTCTTGAATATTCATTAGTGCATCAAAAAAGAAATTTATCCAACTTGTAACATCTTCGTTTGGTCTTTCTGCTTGACATTTTCTTAATTCAATGTAATATTCATTTTTTCGACTTTCAATTTCGTGTTCTAAACTAACATATTGTATCCAATTATAACCGTTTTTTAATAATAAAAGTGTTGCAAGTAGACGACTTAATCTTCCATTTCCATCTTGAAAAGGATGAATACTTACAAATTCATATGAAAATACAGCAGACTTCACCAATGGATGAGTTTCAGTATCATTTTTATACCATTCGATTAATTTTCTCATTGCATCTTCAGTTTCATATCCAGCATTTGTTGTTTGAAAGATAATTTGTTTAGTTCCATCTGGTAAATTTGCTTCAACAGCATTAGAATGTTGTTTGTAGTTTCCTTTATGCCATTGGTCTTTGTCGCTGTGCTTTAAGAGTATATTGTGTAAATTTTTTAGATTATTTTCTGTAATGTCAATTTCAGTATGATTTTCAGAGATTAGGTCTAAGACTTCAAAATATCCTATTACTTCTTGAGCATCTCTGTCTTCGATTTTTGTAACATCTATTTTGTCAAGTAATACTTTTACTTCTTCATTACTCATTTTAGAACCTTCAATTCGTGTAGATGCTCCAACACTTCTAACTGTAGCAATATTTTTTAATTGCTTAAGACTTTGCTTTTCTTTTTTTTCAATGATCGTCCAAGACGCATCAAATCTATCTAACTTACTTACATTTTTTAGTAAATTCCAATCCAAGTTGATTGTGAAATCAAATACTTTGTTTTCCATGTCGCAAATATATTAAAAATATCATTGTGATACGATATGATACGAAAATATTCGATTGTGATACGGTTTTTTATACTGCACAACGCTTATATATAAAATCGTTTCAATATTTTATATATAACGAATGACGAAGTTAGTGAAAATAATCAATAAAATCAAGTATTTGAAAATACTCTAAAAAAAAACCTCAATAAAATTAATTAATGAGGTTTTAAATATCATACGATTAAAAAATTATCCTAATCTAACTGTTTTAAAATCTGCTACTGCTACGTCACCATAAGTTTTAACGTAATCAGAAACACTTTTCTTTTCGTCTTTAATAAAGTTTTGATCTAACAAACATTGCTCTTGATCTAAAGTTGTATTATCAGAAATAAAACGTTGTATTTTACCTGGTAAAATGTTACCCCATATTTTTTCTGGTTTACCTTCTTCTGCTAATTGCTTTTTTGCATCTTCTTCAGCTTGTGCTAAAACAGCATCAGATAATTGTGCCATAGAAATATATTGAGGTACATTTATTAAATGTTTACCTAAACGTACTCTTTCTTCGTTATCTTTTTCGATAACAGCAATTCTTGCTTCGGTTTCAGAGGCAACAAAATCTGCATCAAAATCTTTATAAGATAATGTAGTTGCACCCATTGAAGCTGCTTGCATAGCTAGATCTTTAGTTAACACATCTGCTTTAGCGACAACGTTATTTAAACCAACAATCGCTGCAATTTTATTACCATGCACATAAGAACCAACATAACTTGCTTCTACTCTTTCAAAAGCAGGTATTTCAATTTTTTCACCAATAACACCAGTTTGCTCAATTAACTTTTCAGAAACAGTCATACCACCAAAATCAGCAGCTAAGAAAGATTCTCTATCTTTATGGTTCATTGCAATATCAACAAATTGACCAGCTAATTCTTTAAACGAATCATTTTTACCAACAAAATCAGTTTCACAAGCAACAACGATAGCAACACCAACAGTATTGTCATCATTTAATTTTGCTATTGCAACACCTTCAGCAGAATCTCTATCCGCTCTTTTTGCAGCTACTTTTTGTCCTTTTTTACGCAATACTGTTATTGCTTCTTCGAAATTACCGTTTGCTTCTTGTAATGCATTTTTACAATCCATCATTCCAGCACCAGTTGCTTCTCTTAATTTTTTTACGTCTGCAGCAGTTATTTTTGCCATTTTTTTTATGTTTTAAATGCGGTTAGGCATTAGTTATTATATTATTATTTAAAAATGCCGTTCCGATAAAATCGAAATCGGCATTTGTATTATTATGTTTTGAAATTCTTCGCTTTTACTTAGAATAACAAAATTAAAAATTTACTATTTTTTATCTTCTTTCTTATCTTCTTTTTTGTCTTTACCTAATTTTCTTTCGGCAAGACCTTCAGAAATAGCACTTGTTAAGTGACCTAAAACTTCTTCGATAGATTTAGAAGCATCATCATTAGATGGTAAAATAAAATCAACCAATCTAGGATCAGAATTAGTATCTACCATTGCAAAAATAGGAATGTTTAATTTACGTGCTTCTGCAATTGCGATATGTTCTCTTCGGATATCTACTACTATTAATGCTCCTGGTAAACGAGTCATATCTGTAATAGAACCTAAATTCTTTTCTAACTTTAATCTAGTACGATTAATTTGTAATTTTTCTCTTTTAGAAAGTGCATCAAAAGAACCATCTAATTTCATTCTATCAATAACGCTCATTTTTTTAACGGCTTTACGAATAGTGATAAAGTTAGTTAACATTCCGCCTGGCCATCTTTCAGCGATATAAGGCATGTTAACAGACTCTGCATTTTTTGCAATGATTTCTTTTGCTTGTTTTTTAGTAGAAACGTACATGATTTTTCTACCTGAAGCTGCGATTTTGTGTAATGCTTTTTGAGCATCTTCAATTTTTGCAACCGTTTTATATAAATCTATAATGTGTACACCTTTACGTTCTGTATAGATATATGGTGCCATATTAGGATTCCACTTTCTTGTTAAATGTCCGAAATGAACACCTGCATCTAACAATTTTTTTACTTCGATTTTACTCATTTTATTTTTGTTTACTTTCCTAGTTATTATTTATTAGCAATAATTAAGTAGCTTTTGTCAAGATCTTAATCATTTGGATGCTAAACCTTTTATTATTTAACGATGAACAATTAGACTAAAGTCAAATGTCCAAAGACCAAATTAACCATCTTAACGTTTAGAGAATTGGAATTTCTTACGCGCTTTTTTCTGACCGAATTTTTTACGCTCTACCATTCTTGGATCTCTAGTTAATAAACCTTCTGGTTTTAATGCTTTTCTGTTTTCTTCGTCTAATTCGCAAAGTGCTCTTGAAATTGCTAAACGAACTGCTTCTGCTTGACCAGTAATTCCACCACCAAAAACATTTACCGATACGTCGAATTTATCTACGTTTTCAGTTAATGCGAAAGGTTGGTTTAATTTAAACTGTAACGTACCAGTTGTAAAATAATCTTTTACATCTTTACCGTTAATTGTCATTTTACCAGAACCTTCACTCATATAAATACGAGCAACTGCAGTTTTTCTTCTACCTATTTTGTGTATTGTATCCATATTTTATTTGAATTCGCTTAAATTAATTACTTTTGGATTTTGAGCTTCTTGTTTATGCTCACTACCTGAATAAACATATAAGTTTTTATAAATAGCTCTCCCTAATTTGTTTTTAGGCAACATCCCTTTTACCGCTTTTTCTACTAATCTTATTGGATCTTTTCCAAACATTTGCTCAGCAGTTAGCGTTCTTTGTCCTCCTGGATAACCTGTATGACGGATGTAAGTTTTGTCCGTCCATTTTTTACCAGTTAATTTAATCTTCTCAGCGTTGATTACAATGACATTGTCACCACAATCTACGTGAGGCGTAAAGTTTGCCTTGTGTTTACCTCTAACTAGTTTTGCAACTTTAGATGCTAAACGACCAAGCACTTCTCCCTCTGCATCAACAATTAACCATTCTTTATTAACGGTTTTTCTGTTTGCTGAAACAGTCTTGTAACTTAATGTATTCACACGTATATTTTTAATTAAACATTCCTCTTTACTCTAAAGAGTTTGCAAAAGTAATACTAATTATTAGTTTAACAATGACGTAATGTGGTTTTTTTACAATGATAATTTATTGATTTTCCACAAATAAAACAATACAAAATACCTCATAAAAACTTAAAATACCAAATTATTTCATAAACTTGTAACAAATAATAAAAATAACCAACCAATTAGTAAAATCACCAAATGTTCAAAAAATTTATTTCTTTAGAATGGAAACAATTTAAACGTTCCGCAAATTTCAATAAAGGTTTAGCTATTAAAATTTTTATGGGTATTGGTGTGTTTTTTCTATTAATGTATGCTATTGGCGCTGGCGTATTTCTTTATTTTGGTTTGGAAGAGTTTTTTCCTGAAACAAAACCATGGACTTTGGTAAATAATTTTATTCTATTTTGGTTTCTTCTCGAATTAACTTTCAGATATCTTATTCAGAAAATGCCTGTAATTCACATAAAACCACTTCTTATTTTACCTATAAAACGAAAATCGGTTGTTCATTACGGATTAAGCAAATCTTTAATCAGCATTTTTAATTTTATACCTTTATTTATTTTATTACCTTTTTCTGTAGTTTTAATGATAAAAGGTCAAAGTCCTACAAATGTAATCGCTTGGTTTGTTGGCGTATATTGTATTTCGCTTTCTTTGAATTTTGTAACTTTATTAATTAATAAAAGTGACGCAATATTTTATAGTATTATAGGTGTTTTAGTGTGTCTTATTGGATTAGAATATTTCGAAATTCTGAAAATTTCAACATTTGCAGGTAAAGCATTTAATTTCTTATCACAAAACACTTACGTCTCTCTTTTACCAATTATAACACTAATTGCTAGTTATTATTTCGGGTTTAAATTCATGTATAAAAATTTAAATCTAGATAATTTAGACACAAAAATTAAAAACGTAAACACTACAGATTTATCTTGGTTAAATCGTTTTGGCGATGTGGCGCCATTTCTTAAAAACGATCTAAAACTTATTTGGCGCAACGTAAGACCTAAAAAAACCGTTTTATCTGCTGGCATATTTTTATTTTATGCTTTATATTTTATTCTCGTAAAACAAAGTGGCGGAAATTTGCCTGTTTTAATGGCATTCGCTATGATGTTTGTAACTGGTGGTTTTGCTATGACCTTTGGTCAATTTGTACCTTCGTGGGATAGCGAATATTACCAATTACTAATGAGTCAAAATATTAGATACAAAACATATCTAGATGCAAAATGGTACTTAATGGGGTTTGCTGTAATTGTATCTTTTATATTAGCAACGCCATATATTTATTTTGGATGGAGAATTTACTCCTTATTAATTGCTGGCGCGTTTTTTAATTTAGGAATTAATTCCTATTTAGTATTATTTGGCGGTGTTTTAAACCGAATGCCACTAAAATTAAACGAAAAAGCAAAAGCCTTTGGCAATACACAAGGTTTTAAAATGTCAAATATGTTAATTGCATTACCCAAAATATTTTTACCAATGCTACTATTCGGTGTTCCATATGCTATTTGGGGATTTAATTCTGGCATTATTACGATTATTGCATTCGGAATTGTTGGTATACTTTTAAAAAATTATATTCTTAAAAAAATTGAAAATACCTATCAAAAAACCAAATACAAAATGATCGCAGCATATAATCAAAAGAACTAAAGACTAAAGACTAAAGACTAAAGACTAAAGACTAAAGACTAAAATACAAACCATAGAATGATACAAGCAACTAACCTAACTAAAAAGTACGGAGACGTTACCGTTTTAAATATTAAAAACCTACATATTAAAAAAGGACAAAGTATTGGTCTTGTAGGAAATAATGGCGCTGGAAAAACAACTTTTTTTAATTTATTATTAGATTTAATCGAACCAACCACAGGTGAGATATTAAATAATAATATTAAGGTAGATAAAAGCGAAGATTGGAAACCTTTTACCTCTGCATTTATAGACGAAAGTTTTCTTATTGGTTATTTAACTCCAGAAGAATATTTTTATTTTATCGGCGAATTAAGAGGAAAAAGTAAAACGGATATAGATGATTTTTTAACACAATTTACCGAAATTTTTAATGACGAAATTTTAAACAAAAAAAAATATTTACGTGATTTGTCTAAAGGTAATCAGAAAAAAGCAGGTATCATCGCTGCTTTAATTGGCGAACCAGAATTGATTATATTAGACGAACCTTTCGCAAATTTAGATCCGACCACACAAATTAGATTAAAAAAAATGTTGACATCTTTAACAAAAAACAAAAATGTAACCGTTTTAATTTCAAGTCATGATTTGGGACATGTAACCGAAGTGTGCGAAAGAATAATAGTTTTAGATAAAGGCAATTTAATTAAAGATTTACAAACTTCACCCGAAACCCTAAAAGAATTAGAAGCGCATTTTACGGTTTAATTTTTTCTCTCTCAGATTTTCGCAGGTTTGACTTTTGTTTTCTTTTGTGTCTTTTGTGGTTTTAGTTTCACACAGATTTTACATTATTCTTATATGCCTTATATGATTAAATAACAACCGAAATTTTAACAAACAAAAAAGATTCAATTAACCATTTAAGACATATAAGTTCATATATGCAAGACGCAAACCTATGGTTTTAGTTTCACACAGATTTCACAGACTATTCTTATATGTCCTTCTATGCCTTATATAGTTAAAACAACCGTCAAAATTTCAACAAACATCAATTTAAACTTATATTTTCTAAGTTTA
>Ga0256834_1002525_pt1 | contig 11472 bp, 7 predicted proteins | sample 4281140metaG_FD_190536 | JGI IMG/M metagenome (GOLD analysis project Ga0256834, IMG submission 190536) | Hydrothermal vent microbial communities from East Pacific Rise, Pacific Ocean - 4281-140 | ecosystem: Environmental > Aquatic > Marine > Hydrothermal vents | place: Pacific Ocean: East Pacific... | reverse complement strand
CGAGCTTACTGGCAGCAAGGTCGTGAGATTCTATACACAAACCTTTGCACCCCCTCGTTCCAACCGGGTGAGATACTGTGATTGTTCTCTCGGACCAGCCCTCTGGAAGCATAGCAACTTCTATGGGAACATCGCACGCGGCGCGAATGGCGTGTTCTAGCTGGTCGTACCTCATCGCCTGGTCTCCATCAGCTTGAGCATTATATCGCGCTCATCTGGTGTCAGAACTGCGAAGAAAGGGGAACTCCTTCTTAGTCGCTCGGCTCGTGAGCTTTTGGATACTAGCAGCCCTCTTAGTCGTTCAGGTGAGTATGTCTCAAGAAGCTGTCGCCACTCACCTATGTCGCTATTTGCCGTACCTTGTCCCTCGTGTAGAAGCCGGCCTGTGTAATGAATGGCTCGCTGGATCAGGGAGGGGTCGGACTTGAGCAGTTCGGCAATAGCCCGCGCCATCCTTAGTGAGCGTTCTGCAGATTCGGCATGGGTCTGGACACCCGATGATCGGTCAACATCAGCACCCGCCCCGAGCCCCCAGAGCATAACAGCGCCATTGGGAATCTCGGGGCTGTCAGCGCGGGTGAAAACATTAAGTTCAATGTGTATGGTGCTGCTTGCTGCGCCCAAGTTTGATACGGATGGGACAAAGGGCGCAGCAAGCAGCGCCCCTACATGAAAACCATATGACCTGATGCTGCACGACTATCGTCGGCGCGATGACTTCTGGCTTATCATTTCGAACAAACAATTCAACTTCATGCAGGAAATCAATCAACGGCTTGCCCCCATCGTCCAACTTTGTACAACCGGCTGCCAAGCAGTATAGCTGCAATCGTGAGGCCTATGGTCAGGCTGATCCAGAAGCCTCTGGCTCCCATTGGGTCACCCCAGAGGTCGGTCAGGGCCAAGCTGTAGCCGAGAGGCAGACCAACTACCCAATAAGAGAAGATGACCATCAGTAATGGTACACGGGTGTCTTTATAGCCACGCAGAGCGGCTGCTGCGCCGATCTGGAAGGCGTCGGAGAACTGGTATAGAGCGTTCAGATAAAGCAGACTGACGGCGATGGTGATAAGCTGTGGGTCGCGGGTGTAGATCGCGGCGATGTTGTCAGCAAAGACTACGGTCAATATCGCGGTTACCAGGGCAATGGAAACATTAACTAACAGGCCGGTGCTGCAGACGAGACGGGCTCTGTCAAAGCGTTGTTTGCCAATGGCGTGGCCAACCCGGATGGTGATGGCCGTGGAGATGCTTAGAGGAATCATGAAGATCAATGAGGAATAATTCAGAGTGATATGATGCGAGGCCACAGCCAGAGCCCCTAATGGCGACAAGAACAGAGCAATTAAGGCAAAGATGCTGGCTTCAATCATCAGGGCAAAACCGATTGGCATTCCCAACCGGATAATCTGGGTAGCTCCTTCGGTACCGCGTTTTTTAGCAAAATCAAAGAAGTGAGTCATGTCGTATCGTCTGACCCGCCAGATGGTCAACAGCATGCATATGCACATGAACCAGAGACTGACTGCTGAGGCCCAGCCGCAACCGACTCCACCCATAGCTGGCATACCCAGTTTGCCGTAAATGAAAACATAATTGCCTGCCACATTCACTGGAATGCTGGCCAGGCCGATAATCATACTTGGCCGAACCAGACCGAGCCCTTCGCTTAAGTTGCGCAGCAGGAAGAACATGGCCAGTGCCGGTAGCCCCCAGGAGATAGCTTTTAGATAGTCGGTAGCGATGGCCGCTATCTGCGGGTCAACCTCCATCAAGGTAAAGACAAATTCGACATTACGCAGCAGCAGAATGGCGATCAGCACCAGTGGCAGTGCCACGACGATACCACGGCGGACCAGAGGGCCGGTTTCATTGGTTCTGCCTGCCCCGTGCAGTTGCGCGACCATCGGTGTGATAGCAAGCAGTACACCGTACAGAAACAGAAAGAGCGGGCCCCAGATGCTGCCGCCGACTGCTACACCTGCCAGGTCTGTCGCACTGACTCGGCCGGCCATTACCGTGTCAGTAAAGGCAAGGGTCTGTTGTGCCAGTTGCGCCAATAGAATTGGGGCTGCCAGAGGTATCAGCAAGCGAGCTTCTGTTTGCAGCAGTTTGAATTGTTTTCGTTTATGGCTGGTCATGTGGGTTCAACAATGAAAAAACCAAGCTCATTTTCAGGTGATTACAAGGTTTTTCCTGATCGCCTGTTCCGTTTGTCGCCAACTCTCATCAAGACGTTTTTTCAGGAATTCTGCCAGCAGGCTGTCAAAGAGCTGCAGGCCCTCTTCAAGCAGGTACATCCTTTCAAAGAAGACCGCCTCATGCTCCATGGCCGGATCGACATTGTCATCCTTCTCCAGAGTCACCGGTGGCGCCTTGAAGGAGGCGAAATGGAAGTTGTCGCCTTTTAATGTCATTTTCCATTGATGTTCGTGTTTTTCAAGATAGAGCACCGCTTCATATATCTCCTTGCCCCCCTGCAATGCGGTGCGCACCTCGCTGAAGTGATCCTGTTGCCCGGTTACGGTGACTTTCTGCACACCGTTTTCACTGCTGGCTGCCAGCAGCAGGCGATCATTAATGTAAGCGATAAAGCTTTCACCGGTTACTGCCGGACCGGCTTGGTTGACAGTGTACACAGACGCAGCGTTAATGGTCTCGTGCATCAGCCAGAGCAGAAGATCTGTGCCGAGCCACTGGTTGGCCTCGATCTGATCTAGAACGGCTTCACTACTGCTGCAATTGGTTTTGGCAAGGGCTGGCTGAAGGGCCTCGTCGATGACTTGAGATGCTCGTGCCAGAGGGTGCAAGGGCACCAGTCGCAGACCGTCAAAGCTTTTTTTGAATTGTTCGACAAACAGATCAATGGTGTTGCTGCTGAGGTTGCTGAAGGTGACCAGATTTTTACGGGTATCCCAGATCACATCATAGATCGCCGGTGTCGGCAGGGTTTTGGCGAGCAGGCTGCCACGCACCGCATCACACAGGTCTTCGCGTTGCTGCCTTGGCACACGTTTGAACGGTGGGTTGGCTGCCAACCACTCCTGTTCGGCTTTCAGCATGTACGACTTGACCAGGGTGGCTGGCAACTTGCGTTGGTCGCGACGCAGGGCGAAGGCGAAGTAGTGGTCATGTTGGAAAGTGTGCAGACCTGCGAAGTCACTCTCCTGATAATCATCCAGTTGCACCCAGCCGAACGACAGCTCTTCGCTGGTATCTTCGATAGAACGGAAGCCATCACTGGCAAGATTTTCGCCGACCCATACCTCCAGATCTGTGGCTGGTGGTGTGCCGAGGACTTGAAATTGGCAAAGGCTGACAGTGTTGTTTAGGATTCCCATATTTGTGTACTCCTGACAGGTGGTTTAAGGGGTTCAGGTGTTACACTTTTTGGGCTTGGAGGGCAAGTAGAATCGCCTTAAAAGCTTGCTTGTTTTTAATTATCCGGTTACAGAAACAATCTCATTAAAGGTGGTGTGACCCTCAAACATTTTTCTGATTGCCAATTCTCGCAGGGTGACCATGCCATCAGCTTTTGCCACAGCGTAAACTTCGGCCATGTTGGTGCGGTCGGTGATCTTTGCCTTAAGGTCATCTGTGAACTCCAGCACCTCAAAGATCCCGGTTCGTCCTTTATAACCCGTCCCCCGGCAGTTGTCGCAGCCTTTACCTTCCCACACCTTGTATTCTTTCTTCTCAAGACTCAGGTAGGTTATTTCACCATCGGTCAGCAATCTTTCGTATTTACATTCCTGGCAGATGGACCTGACCAGCCGCTGGGCGATGATGCCATTGATCGTGGTTGTAATCAGGAACGCCGGGACGCCAATGTCAAGTAAGCGTGTTATCGCTGTTGGTGCATCGTTAGTATGCAGGGTTGTAAGGACCAGATGGCCAGTCAGGGAAGCCTGAACGGCGCTGTCAGCTGTCTCTTTGTCACGGATCTCACCGACCATCAGTACGTCTGGATCCTGGCGCAGAATGTTCCGTAAGATGGTAGCAAAGGTGACGCCGATAGTGGTCTGTACTCCAACCTGATTAAAGTCCTCCATGACCATCTCAATCGGATCTTCGATAGTAACGATGTTGATTTCCGGTGACGAAATGGTTTTTAATGAAGAATAAAGTGTTGTTGTTTTGCCGCTGCCGGTAGGCCCGGTCACCAGGACGATGCCGTTAGGTTTTCTGATGAACGAATCGTAAAGTTGATATTCGCGTTCGTAGAAGCCAATCCGGTCAAGCTTCTGCATGAGGATTTCCGGGTCAAAAATACGGATAACCACTTTTTCGCCAAAGGCGACAGGTAGGGAGGAAACACGTAACTCGATATCTTTGCCCAAATGCTGAGTCTTGATACGACCGTCCTGAGGACGACGTTTTTCGGCAACATCAAGGCGTGCCAGCAGCTTCAGGCGTGAGACAATCGCCGGATGTAGATTCATCGGCACTGTGTGAATATTGTGCAGGACCCCGTCGACCCGGAAACGGATCGTTGATTTCTCTCGTTTAGGTTCGATATGGATATCACTGGCGCGTTGATCAAAAGCATATTTCAACAGGAATTCAACCGCAGAGATAATGTGCTGGTCACTGCTTTCTATTTCATCGCGGCCACGCATCTTGAAGAGCTGCTCAAGATTAGATAGCTCCGAACCGAGCCCCATGTCAACTTGTGCTGCCCGTACTGAAGCCTGGAATCCAAAAAACTCTTCCAGGATTTTCAGAATATCACTGCGCGAGGCAAGAATCCGTTTGATCTGAATGCCCAGTGCATGTTGCAGATCTTCAATTGGTCGGGTATTGAAAGGGTCAGCTACAGCAATGGTCACGACACCTTCTTTTTCATCGATCGGGACAACCAGATTTTTCAGGGCAAATGCTCTGGGGATCTGATCGGTAACGACGTCAAGTTCAAGCTTGAGTGGATCGATCTTGATATATTCAAAGCCAGCGGCCTGGGCAATCAACTCGGTAATGGTATCTTCGGTCAGCTTTTTATGTGTGGCAGGTATCTCCAGGCTGAATGAAGTAATAACCTGAGCAGGTGAGGCCAGTTCTGCCAAATAGATGTCTTTTTGTGTATTACTTTTGGGGAGATGGCTGTTAAGACGTGCCGCCTGTGCCTCACTGTGGTTGAGAAGCATTTCGTACTGTTCGTCGCTGATTCTACTTCGTTGGTGAAGGAGTTTGGCAACGTCCTTGATCGCCAGCATATGTTTTTTGATTTTTCTGTCATTAGCTCGGCGATGAGGCTGTGATTTGTCTTTAAGCTGTTCTTTGTCGGCGTGCGACATGCTGGACCTCATATAATAAATGGTGGAGGGCAGATTCCCACAACCTGTTGGACTGAAGCTTTACACATACATTATCAGGAAATAACTGAAATTGCTCAAGGTTTATCTGTCACTATAGTTGAAAATTATCTCCTAAATGCGTTGCCGAACTGGTTCTGCGGGTGTATCCTTAGAATTTACACAGATGCGAATAGTTTGTTGTCTTTAGTTTTTATCAAGGAGTTTTTATGTTGAGCAATTTAGGTAGATTCAAGTTAGATGCAGAAAAAGCCGTGTTGGTTGTGATTGATGTCCAGGAACGCCTGGTCTCGGCCATGCCACAAGAGATTTATCTGCGTATGCGTGACACCATCGGGATGTTGATCGACGGAGCGAAACTTCTTGGTGTCCCGCTATTAACCACGGAACAGTACCCGAAAGGGCTTGGTCATACAGTTCCGGAGTTGGCAGAGGCTTGTAGTGGGACCATTGTTGAAAAAGTCAGTTTTGGTTGTTGTGGTGAACCCGGTTTTATGGCTGCCCTGAAACAAACCGGATGCAGCCAGGTCATTGTAACCGGCATGGAAGCCCATGTTTGCGTCTATCAGACGGTACTCGGCTTGCTGGAGGATGGTTATAATGTCCACCTGGTTCGTGATGCTGTTTGCTCGCGTTTTACACCAGATTACCTGTCTGGTATCTACAATGCCAGTCAAGCCAGAGCTGTGGTTACTACCGCTGAGACGGTATTGTTCCAAATGTTGCAGAAATCAACCCACGAACAGTTCAAGGCTGTGTCAAAACTGATCAAGGGAAGAAGTTAAACCACGTGGTTTCAAGGAGTCTATATGGCCCGCAAGGTTTTTGTTGCCGCAACCAGCCAGAATAGCGGCAAGACCACAACCAGCCTTTCGTTGATGTACATGGCCCGCAAAAAGTATGCGCGCGTTGGTTTCGTCAAACCGTTTGGACCCAAGCCAACTGTTGCCGACAACGGTATGGTGGTCGATAAAGATGCTGCCTTGATAGCCGAAGTCTTTGGTCTGGAGGAAGATCTTCGATTGATGTCGCCGGTCGTTCTTATGCCTGGAGACACACAAAAATTACTGGATGGTGAACTTTCCAGTGCCGAGATGTTACAGAAAATACTGGATGCCGTCGCTGAACTGGACCGGAAAAATGATTTTCTGATTATCGAGGGGGCAGGGCACACCGGGGTTGGTTCGGTTGTCGGTTTTTCCAACGCACGGGTTGCTCGGTTGATCGATGCACCGGTTGTTATGGTAACCGGTGGTGGTGTCGGCAATGTGGTCGATGATGTCTATATGAACCTTGCCTTGTTTCAGAAGGAGGGCGCGGAAGTCCGTGCCATTCTTGCCAACAAGATTATGCCTGAGAAACGCAAGAAGATCTTGCGTTATCTTGAGCTGGCATTCTCCGAAGAGCCGTTCAAGGTGATTGGTGGTTTTAATTATCAACCGATTTTGGCCAATCCGACGCTGCGACGTATCAGCCAGACCCTTAATGTTGAGTTGCAGGGCTCTACGGAGACTGCAGGAAAGATTGTCCACCATATACAGATTGGCGCGGCAGCAACCCAGCGCGTGACTGAGCTTCTGAAGGAAGCCTCGCTGGTTGTCGTCACCAGTAGCCGTGATGAATTGCTGGTGACCCTCGCTAATATTTACAATATTTCCGAGTATCGTCACCTGCTGGTTGGTCTTGCCATTCCTGGGACCGCCAAGATCAGTGCGATCACACAGAAGATTCTGGACAACAGTGGTATTCCTTATATGCGCGTCAACTGCACCACGTCAGAGGTCTTCAACATAATCAATGATGATGTTTCAAAACTTAATGCCAGGGATACACAAAAGGTTGACCTGGTTATGGAGCTTGCAGATAAGCGTTTTAACTTTAACGCTATTGATGCTCTGCTTGGTTAAAAACCACCTTGGATTTGTTTGCGCAAGAAGCATTGGCCTTCACCATGGCGACTGACAATGCCGGGCTTTTGCGAGTGAGCTTTTGAATGAAGATTATGCAACAGCGTTTACAGAAAATAATTGCCGCAGCTGGATATTGCTCTCGTCGGCGTGCCGAAGAACTGATTGCTGCAGGCAGAATTCGTGTTGATGGCAAGATCGCCCAATTAGGTGATCAGGCCAATGCAGAAACAAACATAATCCTGATTGACGACAAACCACTTAAAGCCGCTGAAAACCTGGTTTATTTGCTTATTAATAAGCCACTCGGAACAGTTACCACACTGAGTGACCCGGAGGGACGACCGGTTGTTTCAGATCTTGTTCGTGACTTGCCCGTACGGTTATTTCCGGTTGGCCGTCTCGATATCAATGCTTCCGGTCTGCTTCTGATGACCAACGATGGCGCACTGGCGAACCGCCTGGCGCATCCAAGTCATCAGGTCGATAAAATATACCTGGTTAAGGTGCGCGGGCGATTATCAGAAGAGTCAAAAAATATGCTGGAAAAGGGAATAGTCCTTGAAGATGGACTGACAGCGCCGGCGAAGGTTGATAACCTTCGTGTTCGTGGTAGTCACACCTGGTTTGAGTTGACGATTCATGAAGGACGCAATCGTCAGGTGCGGCGCATGTGTGAGGCCCTGGGCCATCAGGTCAACCGCCTGGTCCGTATTGGCTATGCTTTTTTAACTCTGGACAATCTGGCACCAGGACGGAAGCGTGTATTGACTGATCAGGAAGTGGCGCGATTGAAGCGTCTTGGTGAGTAGGATATAGGTAGCACATAAGGGGCAAGTTTATGCAGATTTCTCTGGATTACAGCAATATGATGGCGGATGCTATAGGTTCAGAATTTGGTATCTATGACGGGGCTATTTCCGGCTTGTCCGCTCAAACTAAGAATATCCACCAAAAAATCCAATTGCGGCGTGAACGTGGTGAGTTGCCGTTTTTCGATTTGCCTCACAGCTTAGAAGTTGTCGAGGAAATTTCAAGTCTTGCCAGTGAGCTACAGGAGACTTTTGATAATCTGGTGGTGCTTGGGATTGGCGGGTCTGCACTTGGAACCACAGCAGTTTTCAATGCACTCCGCTACGGGCACAACCTTATCGATAAACAACAGAGGGGCGGTTTACCACGTTTGTTCGTACTTGATAATGTCGACCCGGATGGTTTCTTGGTTTATCTCTCGCTTTGCGATCCTGCACGAACCTGTTTTCTGGTGATCAGCAAATCGGGTACTACTGTGGAAACAACCAGTCAGTTCCTGGTGGCTAGAAAATGGATTGAGAAGAAAGTTGGCGACCATTATCGTGACCATTTTATTCTGATCACTGATCCTGAAAGTGGGATACTGCGGGAGCTGGTCGATCGTGAAGGGTACCGTAGCTGTAATATCCCTACAGGAGTCGGTGGCCGATTCAGTGTTTTTACACCGGTAAGTTTGTTGCCTTTGGCGTGTGTTGGTGTTGATATTGCGGCGCTTCTCAAGGGTGCTGCTGACTTTTCATCTCTTGTTTGCCATGATGATCTGGAAAGTAATCCAGCCTATCTGAATGCGGCACTGCAATATTTGGCCTACCAGAGAGGTTTGAGAATCTCTGTCTTGATGCCTTATAGTGATCATCTGCGTGATATTGCTGATTGGTTTCGGCAGTTATGGGCAGAAAGCCTGGGCAAAAAAATCAGTACTGACGGTTCCGTTCGCCATGTCGGACCAACCCCTGTCAATGCTCTCGGTACGACAGATCAGCATTCTCAGGTGCAACTTTATATGGAAGGCCCTTTTGATAAGGTTGTCACTTTTGTTGTTGTTGATGAATTTTATCAGGATCTTCAAATCCCCAATTACGGGGCAGCACCTGAAACGGCCTATTTGTCTGGTCATACTATGGGCGAGTTAATTCATGTAGAGCAGCAGGCGACTGCCGCAGCCTTAACTCGAAATCAACGATCCAACTGTGCAATTCATATCCCCAGGGTGACAGAGGCGACTGTTGGTGCGCTGATATATATGTTTGAGGTACAGACGCTTTTTGCTGGGTATCTGTTTGAAGTCAATCCTTTGGACCAGCCGGGCGTAGAGGAAGGCAAGCAATTCACTTACGCACTGATGGGGCGACAAGGTTACGCTGATAAGGCAGGAGAGTATGCATCAATAAAGGCTTGCATGAAGCCTAGGGTTCTCACTTGTGGATAAAGACCTATTTAGCTGATTTTTAAATAAAATTCAGCTTAGATTTCGGTCCTGATTGCTTGACGCTCCAGGGTTTTTCGTTTACTGTGATTACTTATCTGTTTTGTAATAAATCCAGTAGGGGAAATCCTTGGCAAACAAAGACAAACTCCTCGCAAATGCCCAGAAATTTCTTTCTAAGGGGCAAGTTCCGAAAGCGATCAGCGAATATCAAAAGCTGGTCGACGCTTTCCCTAAGGACGTGCGAAATCGACAGAAACTTGCCGAGTTGTTTAATCGTGTCAATCGCAACGACGATGCCCTGACCGAATACGAAGAAGTCGCCAAGCATTACACGGAAGCAGGCTTCTATCTCAAGGCGATTGCAGTCTTCAAGCAGATGCAGAAGATTGAGCCTTCCCGGGTGGATATCTACCACCGTCTCGCAGAACTCAATGAAAAACAGGGACTGGTTGGCAATGCCCTGACCGAATATCGCAATCTGATTTCTTTCTACGAAAAGAAATTGATGCATCAAGAAGCAATCGAAGTGCTGGAGAAGATGCTTGCTCTTGATCCTGACAATCTTAATTTCGCTGCCAAAATTACAGAATTCTACATGGCCTCAGGGCAGAACAAACTGGCCTTTGAAAAATTTAAAGAGATTATCGATCCTCTTGCCGCTAGAGATGAGCATATCAAGGTCATCAAGCTCTATGAAACGTTTCTTGATGTTTGTCCCGAGAATGGAACTGCCAGGCTCCCCCTTGCACGCGCCCTGCTTAAGAGTGGCTCCCCTGATAAAGCTGTACCGCTTCTGAAGGATCTGCTTAAACATTCCCCTGATGATCATGATATCAACCAATGCCTGACTGATGCCTATGTTGCAAGTCAGGATTTTGGAAATGCTCGTCTCACTCTAAAGCATTTGTTAAAGCAGAACAGGGAAGATCTGGATCTTCGTGAATATTACGTTCGGATCTGTATAGATGCGGGTGAACTGGAGCAGGCCAGAGACCGACTTGAAGAATGGAAAGATACTTTCTTTCAAGCCGAGCGAGTTACTGTTCTGAAGCGTTTCTACGAAGAACTCAAGGATCGCCTTATTGATGACCCAGTTGTTGCCGCCACCCTTTCTGTAATCTATGAGATCGTGGGAGAAGCAGAGAAATTGGGCGAACTTGAAACCTCAACGGAAGCATCGGCAACAGCTGTTGAGACTACTGATGATGCTGTCCTTGATGTGGCTATCGATGATGTAGAAACTTTGGAAATGGTTGGCGAAGAACCAACTCCAGATGTTGAGGTGCCACCTCTTGAAGAAAAAGAGCCAGCCGAGAAGCCATCATCAGGGAACATTTGTGAGGTAGCTCTTGAGCTTGATCTCGATCTTGACCTTGGTGTCCCTGTAGCTCAGCCGGAAATTAAGGCGGATGATGAGGTTTCCGTTGTCGAATATCATCCTGAACCTGTTCAAGATGAAGGGGGGGAGGCAACACCTGAAGATGAGATAGACGTCGAAGTTGAAATGGAAATTGATTTTGACGATATGGGAGACCTCGATCTTGAGTTTGAAGAAGAGGTTGTTGCCGAAGACGAAGAGCTGGTCACTGAGAATGAAGAGTTAGTCGTTGAAGGGCAGGAACCATCTCTGGGTGCTGATGCTGAGCAACTCGATACTGCAGCAGTAGAAATGCCTGCGGATGATGTGCCGACCGACAGCGACTTTTTAGAGTCCTTTGAAGCAACAGAGGACTCAGGTGCTTTTCCTCCAGAGGCAGAGGCTATTGAAGCTGTCGAAAAAACTGAAGCATTGGAAGCTGTTGATGGTGCAGAGAGTCCTCTGTGTGAAGTTGCAGACTTCGTAAGTCATGAAGAGCCGGAAGAACTTGAAGAGCTGGAAGAACTTGAAGAGCTGGAAGAAATAGAAGAGCTGGAAGAAATAGAAGAGCTGGAAGAAATAGAAGAACTGGAAGAACTTGAAGAGCCGGAAGAACTTGAAGAGCCGGAAGAACTTGAAGAGCCGGAAGAACTT
>Ga0256834_1002523_pt1 | contig 11479 bp, 10 predicted proteins | sample 4281140metaG_FD_190536 | JGI IMG/M metagenome (GOLD analysis project Ga0256834, IMG submission 190536) | Hydrothermal vent microbial communities from East Pacific Rise, Pacific Ocean - 4281-140 | ecosystem: Environmental > Aquatic > Marine > Hydrothermal vents | place: Pacific Ocean: East... | reverse complement strand
CTATAGTTAGAAACTTTTTTTATCTGAATGGTCCAATAGTCCTTCTATTGTATGATTTGAACTATCTTATTTGGAGATCCCTATATGAACAATATCGACCTCGTTATCATTTTAAGCACCGCATTTTTGGGTAGTGTCGGACACTGTATCGGGATGTGTGGAGGTATTGTTGTTGCCTATAGTTCAGGTAAGATTGATCAAAAAGACTCATGGGTAAAACAGACCATTGCCCACCTCTCCTACAATTTTGGACGTGTAACGACCTATGCCATGCTTGGTGCAGTGTTTGGTCTTTTGGGTAAAGCCATTGCGTTTACACCTACTACCAAGGGGGTACTCTTTCTGCTGACCGGTATCCTTATGATCCTTGCCGGTCTCTCTTTATTGGGCAACCTCAAATTTCTAAATTCTGCAGAGTGGTCTGTTTCTAAAAATACCTGGTATCAAAATGCCTTTCGACAACTCATCAGCTCCAAATCTCTGCCAAGCTTTTATCTTCTGGGTATGCTCAACGGTATTATACCCTGCGGCCTGGTCTACTCTTTTGCCATTTTTGCAGCCAGTACGGCAAGTCCACTCTGGGGTGCCATTGTCATGGCAACCTTCGGTCTGGCAACTATCCCTGCCCTCTTCTTTCTTGGTACCGTCACTAAATTCCTCCAAAAAGGCTCTCTGCGCGGTACGATGATGAAACTTGCAGCCATGCTAGTGGTTTTTTACGGCCTTTACACCATCTATAAAGGATACAACTTCATAGCACATCCGCAAAAGACACAAAAGATGATCGACAGTATGCGGTCAGGATCTGTTAAAAATGCTGTTGAAGGAAAATGTGGCGGTATGAAATGTGCACCTGGAAAATGTGGGTAAATAAAATAATTTAGCTATAATCCCATTTATGAATCACATTAAAAATTATGCCTATCCACATACACCTCTGAAGTTTGACTTCAAACAGACCATTGAACGTTTTTTTGTTGAAGAGGTACCTCTTTACAATTTTACAGGTACAGGTAATTTCCTCATACTTAAGATCAAAAAGACCGATATGAGTACCTGGAAGCTCATTACCGTTTTGGCAAAAGCCACTGGTTTACAGGAGCGTGACATCGGTTATGCAGGGTTAAAAGACAAAAATGCCACTACGATACAGTATATCTCTCTGCCTAAACAGTTTGAAAAAGAACTCAATAAAAATCTGACCACAGAAAAGATCGAAATACTTGAACGTACTTATAACAAAGCGCCTATTAAAATAGGTGCTTTGAAAGGTAACCGCTTCTCCATTATTTTGGAGCGCATCTCAGAGAGTGATGCCAAGTTCTTCAATACCACTGCAAAAATGATGCAGAGCAAGGGCATACCAAACTATTACGGATACCAGCGTTTTGGAGAAGACAGCCGTTCCTACCTTCAGGGCAAAGAGATCGCCCATTCAGGTAAAAAGCTCAAAGGTAGCAAAGAGAAACTGCTGGTCTCTGCCTATCAGAGTCACCTTTTTAACAAGTGGCTGGGGCAAAGGGTGAAACTTTCTACTATTATCAGCAAGGACAATGCAGCCTTTGCAGCTAAAAAACTGCAATATCCGCAGGAACTGGTTGAAGTTCTGGCAAAACAGCCTCAGTTCTTTAAACTTTTCATAGGAGATGCAGTCATGTCCTACCCTTACGGAAAACTAAACTTTGTAAAAGACATGACACAGTCGGCACAGGCATTTGAACAAAAGAAGATCTCTCCCACAGGACTGCTTTGCGGTGCCAATACGGAACGTGCAAAATCTGATGCCTATTATCTGGAAGAACCTTATGACGATACCGAGCTGTCTGCACTGAAAGGTGATAGACGTTTTGCCTGGATCTGGCCTAAAGAGGTAGAAACAGCATATAACAAAGAAAAGAAAAAACTGACAGTTGAATTCTATCTGCCAAAAGGATCCTATGCTACCACTTTCCTTGAAGAGATAGGGAAGTTCTCACTTAAAGAAAAATAGCGTTTATTTCCCTTTGTTTAAATCGTAATTGCAAGTGATTTTTTAGAAGAAGGGTTTCAGGAATCTTTTTTTGGAAGAAATTTACCACAGCCTTTATCCGGCGTACCACCAAAACTTTTTACTTCTCTTGCTGTGCCGTTCTCATAGATCACTGTTCTTTGACAATTTGATGCTTCTTTGCACGTTTCATTACTACATCCGATATCTTCTGCTACTGCCATAGGTTTTCCTTATCATTTATATTTGTTCGTATAATACTGAAATATCTTTAATAATGAAAGAGGATCTTGTATTATCTTTTTCCTCTTCCACGCTTCTTGTCTTTTTTATCCGGTTTTGGTTTTGCGGCATCATAGGCTTTAAAGGCATCTCGTTTTGTGGTTTTCCGTTTTTTACTTTTAGGTACGACACCTGCGGACTTTCTCTTCTTACCGAACGCACCATCGGTCTTTTTATGTTCATTTTTATTCTTACGTGCACCTTTTTGCACAACTTCAATCTTCGGTGCATACCCTTCAAGCTTTTCCTGAGGCAATGCTTTTCCCATCAAACGCTCAACATCTTTTAATGCAACCATTTCCGTCGGTGAAATAAGCGTGATCGCCAATCCTTTTGCTCCTGCCCTGCCCGTACGGCCAATACGGTGAATATAATCCCCTGTCACATGCGGGATATCATAATTCATTACCACTTCCAAAGCAGGAATATCCAAACCGCGTGCGGCAATATCGGTAGCGACAAGAACACGTATCTTTTCCTCTTTAAATCCTTGTAAGGCTCTGGTACGTTCCCCTGAACTTTTACCTCCATGGATCACCGCTGTTTTCAAACCTGAATCATTCAAATAAGAGCCCACATCATCAGCAATTTCTTTTTTACGGACAAATACCAGTACCTGCCGGTAATTCCGTGAACCTATCAAATAAGATAAAAGCTCAGATTTTTTCTCTTTTTCTACAGGGTAAACGATCTGTTCCACCGTATCTGCAGAGGTACCCATTGCATCCACTTCTATCAGTTTGGGTTTTGTAAGTATCTGTTCTGCCAATCTTTTGACAGAACCGGACAGTGTTGCCGAGATCAGCACATTTTGTCGTCTTTGCGGTAAATATTGCAGTATTTTGCTGACTTCTGAGACAAAGCCCATATCTAAGATCGTATCCGCTTCATCGAGTACCAGATAATCCACAGACTCCAGATTGATATTTTTCTGATAAATATGTTCCAGTAGTCTGCCTGATGTCGCAACAATAATATCTACACCTCTTTTAAGTCTATTTGCCTGTGAGGTAAGATTTGAACCACCGTAAAGCACCATACTCTTCAGAGGAAGATACTTTCCGTACGATTCAAAGGAGGCATGTACCTGACGTGCCAGTTCTCTTGTTGGTACAAGAATGACTGCTTTGGGGTAATGCCGCCCATGCACAAAATTTTTACTTAACTCTTGAAGTATCGGTAAAGCAAAACCTGCTGTTTTCCCGGTGCCTGTCTGTGCCCCTGCCATGATGTCACGTCTGGTGAACATAACTGGTATTAAAGCTTTTTGTATAGGCGTTGCAGAGACATACCCCTTCTCCTGCAAAGCTTTTAATATCTCTTCACTGAGTCCAAGCGTTGCAAGTGACATACTAAACTGCTTCGTTATCGTTACTGTTCTGCGAACGTCTTTTCATACGCATCTTATGCTTGGCCACTTCTCTCATATCTGCATGGGAATCACTCTCATCCATGATCTCAACACCCAAAATGGTCTCAACACAGTCTTCCAGTGTGACGATCCCTTCCGTCTGGTCATAAGAGTCAAGTACCAGGAACATATGCTCTTTCTTCTTAATAAAGAGATCCAGTGCCATAGAGACAGGAATATTTTCATTGATCTTGTAAATGTCTTTCTGTATACTCTTCAGTGCTACCGTATTATCTTCAAGCGCCTGTTTAAAGATCTTCTTTGTCATGATCATACCTGTGATTTCTTCAATGTCACCGTCAAAAACCGGTACCCTTGAGAATTTAAAGATCGCCGGTTCTGTTTCAATAATATCTTTGATCGTACGGTTGCCATCCAAGCCGAATACAACGGTTCTGGGTGTCAGTATCTCATGGATCTTGATCTTGTCCAAAAGCAGGATGTTTTCGATTACATCAGACTCTTTTTCATCCAGTACACCCTCATCTTCACTCATAAGTGTACTCTCGATAAGCTCTTCTTTGGTCAAAGACATACCGTCATCGTTCTTTTTGATCTTATTGGTCACAAAAAGTGTCAAAAGAATGATTGGATACGTAATGAAAATAAAGAACTGTATCACATAGGCAGCAAGAGGTGCAAGAGATTTCCAGTAAACCGCTCCAATGGTCTTGGGAATGATCTCAGATAAGAATAAGATCGCAAAAGTCAGGATAATGGAAACATAAAAGACAGCACCATGCCCATAAATGGTCTCTGCCTGTGCACCGACTGCTGCTGCACCCAACGTATTCGCAATGGTGTTTAAAATAAGAATGGAAGCGATTGATTTATTGATATGTACTTTATGTGATTTAAGAAGTTTTCCTACATTGGGTTTCTCTTTTTCCAAAACAGAAATATAAGGCATATTTACTGACAGTAAAACCGATTCAAGTACGGAACAGATGAATGAAATAACTACTGCAGCTAAAAAATATAATATTAACAAGTCCATTTAAGTGAAAAATCCTTTATACCCATTCACGGGGTTTATAATAAAATAAGGGTCGCCAAACCCAGAAAACTCATGAAACCGACCACATCAGTGACAGTTGTCAAAATAACAGTACTTCCTATGGCCGGGTCAATATCCAGTTTTTTCAAAAGCAAAGGAACCATAGATCCAAAGAAGCCTGCACTTAAGAGATTAATAATCATGGATAGACCTATCACCACACCCAGCATGCCTTTGTCAAACCATACAGAAGCAATAATTCCCATGATTATAGCAAAAATAAACCCATTTGCAAGGGAGAGTATCACCTCTTTCTTAATGGTCCTGTAGGCATCATGTTTCGCAATATCACCGAGGGCAAGCTGACGCACAACAACCGTCAGACTCTGTGTACCGGCATTGCCGCCCATAGAGGCAACAATAGGCATCAAAATGGCCAGAGCCACAATACTCTGCAGTGTAGCTTCAAACATTCCGATGACCAGTGAAGCAACTATGGCTGTTACAAGATTCACTCCCAGCCATATCGCACGCGCTTTTCCCGCTTTTAAAAGGTCATCATCTTCTTCTGCATCATCATTGACCCCGGCAAGGTTATACATCTGATCTGTTGCCTGTTCATTGATGATATCATAGATATCATCCGATGTAATACGACCAAGCAGTGCGCCGTTATAATCAACAATAGGCATGGAGGAGAGGTCATACTCCTGAAATTTCTGTACAATATCATGGATGTCATCATGATTGTGCCCAATGACCGGTTTATATTTTTCCGGATTCTCTTCAATATTCTCTTGCAGGGTTTTTTCAAAATCAAATACCAGTAGATTGTCCAATCCAACACCATAGCGAAGAATATTTTTGTCATCGACAACAAAAAGGTAATTGACATTTTCCAGTTCATCCTGCTTTCTAAGCTCTGCAAAACCTTTAATGACATCATGCACTGTATCATGCAGATTTGCCGTATAGACCTCTGTCTGCATATAGGCACCGGCTTCATTCTCATCATACTGTTTAAGGTGAAGAATATCTGTCTGGTCATCAATATGAAGTTGATTGAAGACTTCTCTAGCGATCTTGTGATCGACCTCTTCAAGTTCCTGAATAAAGTCTGTCTGATCATCGGATTCAAGTTCTGCAACAGATTCCGCGATCTCTTGAGGCGTAAAGGATTCTACAACATCTTCAAAATACCTGTCGGGCAATTCAAGGGCTACGTCGGCAATAAGTTCTTTGGGGATCGACTGAATCGCTTCATTAAAACTCTTTTCATTCAGATCTTTAAGAAGGTTGGCAATTTCCGAGGGGTGAAGTTCATCATCATGATGTGTTTCTAAATACTCTTTTAATTTATCCATGACTCCCCTCCTTTATGAATACACGGTAAATGAATACTGTGTGATGATTATTGTGTGAAATTATACTTGAATTTTTTGAATAATGGAACAAGAAGATGTACAAAAGGGAAGATATCCTTTTGTACTAAAAGTATTATGCTGGAATATCACACTTTTTAGTAATGATACAAAGAGGACAAAAGTTACTAAGCCCTGCAATTAGAGGGATAACCCCCAGATAAAACCACTTATTCCCGGTATAAATACCTATACCTATCAGTGACAAACCTAAAACAATTCTAATAGGTCTACATGCTTTTCTTATTTTATTTACATCCATCGATACTTCCTTTAATATATTTTTGAATTATAGTGGAAATTACTTAAAATAATATAAGAGTATATCTCTCTGAATATTACTATTCTTATGTGAAAGAAATGGGGAAAACCCACATCAAGATATGTGGGCTACTTCTTAAAGTTGAGGACCTGCTGATGCATAATCAAATTCTCCGCCTTTGTCGTCATAACGGTGAAAATTTTCTATGAACATGGCTGCAAGTTTGTCACGCTGTGTATCAAACTCCTCTTTATCAGGCCATGCATTACGCGGGTTTAAAAGACTTGGCTCAATATCTCCAAGTGTTTTAGGTACTTGAAGTCTAAAGGTTCTTGTTGTATCAAACTCGCTCTCTTTAATACTTCCATCAAGAATAGCATTGATACAGGCACGTGTATCTTTAATACTCATACGTTTTCCTACACCATAGGCTCCACCTGTCCAACCTGTATTTACAAGGTAAACACTTACATCATGCTGGTCGATCTTTTCACCAAGAAGTTTTGCATAATCCGTTGGGTGCAATGGTAAAAATGCTTCACCAAAACATGCGGAAAAAGTTGCGACCGGCTCAGTGATCCCTCTTTCTGTTCCTGCTACTTTTGCAGTATAACCGGATAGGAAGTAATACATTGCCTGCTCTTTACTCAACTTTGATACCGGTGGCAATACACCAAAAGCATCTGCCGTAAGGAAAATAATATTGTTTGGATGACCAGCCTGAAGGTCTGTTTTATGGTTTTGAATATGCTCGATCGGATACGAAACTCTCGTATTTTCTGTTTTCGAACCATTTGTATAATCTACTTCACCATCCTCATCTGCAACCACATTTTCCAAAAGTGCATCTTTGACAATGGCACCATAGATCTCAGGTTCCGACTTTGCATCAAGGTTGATTACTTTTGCGTAACATCCACCCTCAAAGTTGAAAACACCTTCATCATCCCAACCATGTTCATCATCACCGATGAGAGCACGGTGCGGGTCAGTAGAAAGTGTGGTTTTCCCTGTTCCCGAAAGTCCAAAGAAAAGACATACATCGTCATCTTTACCAACATTGGCAGAACAATGCATAGAGAGTTTACCCTCTAATGGCAACCAGTAGTTCATCATAGAGAAAATACCTTTTTTCATCTCACCACCGTACCAGGTACCACCGATAATAGAAATATTGTCTTCGATATTGAATACGACATAAACATCAGAATTCATACCATGTTCTTTGTACTTTTCATCTACCGTTTTACAGGCATTGTAAACGGTAAAATCCGGTTCAAATGTCTCCAACTCTTCTTCTGTAGGACGGATGAACATATTTTTAACAAAGTGTGCCTGCCAAGCCACTTCTGTAATAAATCTAACTGATCTTTTACTCTCGGCACTTGCACCTGCAAATACATCTGTTACATAAATATTTTTACCGGAAAGTTGCGTCAAGGTTAGATCTAAAAGTTCTTCATAAATTTTTTTATCTATTTTTTTATTCACATTACCCCAGGCAATGTGCTGGTTTGATGGTGGCTGATCAACAAAATATTTATCTTTTGGACTACGCCCTGTGAAGATACCTGTATCACACATTGCTGTGCCTGTTGTAGAGATCTTACACTCTCCAGCTTCTACTTCGTGCGCTTGCAACTCATCATAACTCAAATTATAATAGACATCACCAATATCTTTTAATCCCAGTTTGTCAAGTCCATTAGGCGTTTTGGTACTCATAGTATCCTCTTTTATTACATAAATTTATTTGTTCATGCCAAAGCATAAATTAGAAAATCATCTTATTTTCTAATTTATACTCCCTTCCAAAAAGGGAGCATAGATCTTTATTTAAAGATCGACAACAGTACACCGGCTGCCACGGCTGAACCGATAACTCCAGCAACATTTGGACCCATAGCATGCATGAGCAGAATATTACCCGGTTTCTCTTCAGAACCAACTTTAGAGACTACCCTTGCTGCCATCGGTACGGCAGAAACTCCTGCTGCACCAATGAGCGGATTGATAGGCTCTTTTGAGAACTTGTTCATCAATTTTGCCATAAGCACACCGGCTGCTGTTCCTGCAGAGAATGCAAGAAGACCGATCACCATGATTCCCAATGTTTCTGCGACAAGGAACTTATCTGCCTGAAGTGTCATTCCTACACCAAAACCTAAGAAGATCGTCACAATATTGATCAGTGAGTTTTGCATCTCATTAGACAAGCGGTCAACCACACCAGACTCTTTTGCAAAGTTACCAAAAGCAAAAGAACCCATAAGCGGTGCCGCATCCGGCAAGATAAGTGCGATCATCATGATGACCACGAGAGGGAAAATAAGTTTTTCCATTCTGTGTACTTTTCTTGTTGTTTTCATAACGATCACACGTTCTTCTTTACTTGTCAAAGCTCTCATTATCGGAGGTTGGATAACAGGAACCAACGCCATATACGAATAGGCAGCAACAGCAATAGCACCTAACATTTCAGGTGCCAAGGCAGACGCAATAAAGATCGATGTCGGACCATCCGCTCCACCAATGATTGAAATAGCAGAACACTGTTGAAGCGTGAAATCAACAAAACCTGTATATTGGGAAAGTACTGCTGCACCTACCAATGAACCAAAGATACCAAATTGCGCTGCACCGCCAAGAAGTGCTGTTTTAGGGTTTGAAAGTAATGGACCGAAGTCTGTCATTGCTCCAACACCCATGAAGATAAGCAGTGGAAAGAATTCATTGGCAATACCCATCTCGTAGATAATACCCAACATATGTCCAGGTGCTGCCATCTCGGCAATAGGAATATTGGCAAGAAGTCCACCAAAGGCTATAGGGAGGAGAAGGAGCGGTTCAAACCCCTTACCAATGGCAAGATAAAAAAGTACAAAGATGATGAGGAACATAATAGTACGTCCCCAACTCTGTGCAAATGTAGAAACTTCTTCACCATGGGCATTTTTCAATCCTTCAATCGGATTTATCATTGCATCCAAACCTGTAGTATGAAAGAATGCAGCGATCAATCCTGTTACCGATTTAGGCTCATAGTTTTTCTTTTCCTCTGCGATCAACTGCTCTTGTGTCTTAAATTTAGTGACGCCTGCATGTTCATTCGCAGTCGCTACAGTGGTCAAAAAACCAAATGCAAACAACAGCGAAAGTAAAAGATGTTTGAGCTTCATATTTACTCCATTGTGGCTAAAAGTTGTGCGTCTGCAACTGTATCGTTAACATTGACATTAATAGAGACGATCTTACCTGCTTTAGGCGCAGCAATATCGATCTCCATTTTCATCGCTTCAAGGATCATAATAATATCACCTTCAGCGACAGTGTCTCCCGGATTCTTAAGAATTTTCCATACATTTCCGGGAGTTTGGGAAAGGATCTCTTCCGAACCTGTTCCTCCAGCTGCAGGAGCAAGTGTTTCTGCTGGAGCTGCATTTGCTGCTACAGGAGCAATTTGCATATCTCCTTCACCCTCTGCTACCTGAACACTGTACTGTTTACCGTCTACTACTACTGTATAATTTCCTGCCATTTCTGCTTCTCCACTGTTATTTTGTTTACCTTTTCTTATCATGAGGGGACCTTCACCCTTCAAGAACGCAATACCTTTCTGATCACATGCACCTGCAATGAAAATATTTTCATCACTTGTCTCAAGACCTTCATCTTCCAGTACTTTTGTCCAATGTGCAATTGATTTGTTCTCGTCTCTGTCTGCAATGTCCAAAGGATTTTCTGTTGTAGGATCCAATTTCAATTTTTCAGCTGCAAGTTTGATAATCTCATCATCCGCAGGTACCGGTGTTTTACCAAAGTAACCCAGTACCATACGTCCGTAACCCGGAGCGATCTGCTTCCAGGGACCGAACATCACGTTTGCATATGCCTGCTGCCAGTAGAACTGGGAAACAGGTGTCACAGATGTACCGTAACCGCCTCTTTCAACCACTTCTTTCATCGCTGCGATCACTTCATCGAATTTATCAAGATCTCCGGAGTCTCTCATCATCTGTGTATTGGCTGTCAATGCACCGCCAGGCATAGGCGAGAAAGGAATGAGCGGAGATACCTGTGTTGCCTCAGGCGGGATCATATATTCTGCAAGACACTCTTTGAGTCTCTCTTCATATTTAAGGATCTTGTCAAGCTTCAAGTCACCAAGGTTGTAGTTGGTACCTTTGGTTGCATGCAACATAGTCAAAATATCCGGCTGAGATGTACCGCCGGAAACCGGTGATGCTGCCATATCGATACCGTTTGCTCCCGCTTCAAGCGCTGCAAGGTAAGATGCTACAGAAACACCTGCTGTTTCATGTGTATGCAGTCTTAAATGTACAGAATCACCAAGCAGTTTTCTTGCCATTGCGATCGTCTCATAGACTTTATGTGGGTTCGCTGTTCCTGAAGCATCTTTGAAACAGACTGAATCGTATTCGATACCGGAATCCAAAATGTTTCTCAATGTCTTTTCATAAAAAGCCACGTCATGTGCACCTTTACATCCAGGAGGCAGATCCATCATTGTAACCACAACTTCATGATTCATACCGTGTTTTTTGATACACTGTGCAGAGAATTCAAGGTTGTTTACATCATTCAATGCATCAAAGTTTCTCACTGTTGTGGTACCGTGTTTTGCAAACATTTTTGCAAAAAGGTCGATCATCTCACGGCTTCCTGTGTCAAGCATCACGGTATTGATACCACGTGAAAGTACTTGAAGGTTTGCATCTGGACCTACGATCTCTCTGAAACCGTCCATCATTTTAAATGCATCTTCCTGAAGGTAGAAATAAAGTGACTGGAATCTTGCTCCGCCACCGAATTCAAAGTGAGTAATACCCGCATTTTTCGCTGCTTCTACTGCAGGGAAAAAATCATCCATAAGCACACGACCGCCGAAGACAGACTGAAATCCGTCTCTAAAAGTTGTGTCCATTACATCAATATATTTTTTAGCCATTTAAAGTACCTTATTGTATGATTGTTTTCATGATTTTTTATTACAAAAGTCAGTGACTGCGGCAACGATAGCTGCAACACGGCGAGCTTCTTCCTCACTGTCATTTGTAGTAGGAGTAGCAACAGCCGGTGCTTCTTCCTTGAAGTATTT
>Ga0256834_1002522_pt1 | contig 11479 bp, 15 predicted proteins | sample 4281140metaG_FD_190536 | JGI IMG/M metagenome (GOLD analysis project Ga0256834, IMG submission 190536) | Hydrothermal vent microbial communities from East Pacific Rise, Pacific Ocean - 4281-140 | ecosystem: Environmental > Aquatic > Marine > Hydrothermal vents | place: Pacific Ocean: East... | reverse complement strand
GTGAGCCCGAAAGCGTAGAGAGCAAGTATAAGGGGAATCTCGACCACAGCGTGACCTGTTGAGACTATCAAGCCTGAAAGTGGGTTCTTTCTCCCCTCAGCGAGAGTGGCTGCAAACAAAGGGCCGGGAGCCATTACGCCGCTGAGAGACACGAAGATGACGGTTACGAGAAAGGCTAATAGATCCATTCCCCTACACCTTTTCAGTTATCTCAGCTACTCAGTTCAGTGGTTCAGCCACCTTCAAGCTTCCCTATCAGCTTCGCAGCCAGTAAATCCGATTTCGTTCTATCTATTAGATTTCTCGCCAGATCGACCTTGTGCCTCAGGTTCGGCACGAGCTTCTCCGGAAAGCTGAACTGAACGAGGTAAGAGTAAACTTCCTCCATCGCCTCTATGCACTTCTCGGCCTCCTCAACTTTTCCGAACCTCATCAGGTCAAGGGCATACCTCCTTATCTCTCCAACCGCATCCGCATAGCCGGTGAGGATAGAGGGTGTCTCGAGATCGAACTCAGGAGCCCTCTCACCTTTTACGAAGCTCAGAAAAACGACTCCCTCGATGTACTCCTGCATAGCCTCGCTAGATATGGTTCTGTAAAACGGGTATTCTCTGTAACCCGCTATCTCTTCAAGAATCTCCCTCGCCTTCTCAAGATGTTCTTCAGCTTCCTCCACGCTGCCTGCATGAACTCTCGCAACGGCCTTGGTAGAGTGTATCCTCGCCTCCCTGCAGAGCTTTATCAGCTCCTCCCTAGCCCTCTCAAGCACTTCAAGCTCCAAGTATAGCTTTTCAAGTTGTTCCTCGTTGACGATCAGACTCATTTCGTTCACCTTTTCAAAGATTTACTCAAAAATCAATTAATCACTTATGTCAGTTACGCCAACACCTAGCTCAACAAATCAACCAAAAACTAACTTCAAGTCACTTGGCAAGCAAGACAACCCTGCTTATCTTCGACTCGTCCTTTATGCTGTAGTCCGTCAGCTTCTCAAGCTCCTCCGCGAATGCCCTAACTTCTTCGTGCGATGGCATCGCACTTCTTTCCAGCCTCAGCCTCGAGTAGCCGAGGTGCATGTAGGCTTTAGCCTCTATGAAGTCCGGGGAAGCCATATCTAACAACTCCACGAAGTTCTCAGGCACCATGTTAAGACCCTTTATCAGCGTCAGCCTTATCACGGTTCTGCAGTCCTTGTTCGCCATTATCTTTAAAGATTTCAGTATCTCGCTCCAGAAGCTCTTCTTCGGCCTGTTCAGTATCATGTGGCTCTCCTCACTGTATGCTGTCAGGCTTATGTAGAGCTGGTAGGGCTCTATTTTCTCGACCATCTCTGGTTTAGTGCCGTTAGTAACGACGAAGGTCGTCATCCCTTTCGAGTTGAAAATTTCTACGAGCTCATCGAGGTGAGGGTATAGAGTTGGCTCTCCTATGAGGCTTATCGCCACCTGATTGGGCTTCTTCGCCTCCTCGAGCTTCTTCCTGTTTACGTCGCTCAAACCTCCAAAGCCACTCAGCAAGACCCTCTGAGCTTTTATACTCTCCTCGGCAACGTAATCTGGGGAATCCCATCCCTCTATCTTTGGCAGGAGATCGAGTGGTCTCCAGCAGTAAACGCAGCTCTGGTTGCAAAGCAAAGCGGGAGTCATCTGCAAACAGCGGTGAGAGTTTATGCCGTAGAACTTCTGTTTGTAGCAGACTCCTCTATCCCTCAGGGACTTCTTGAGCCAGAGGCAGAGCTTTACGGCCGAGTGCTTGCCAACTATCTTGTAACCTTTTAGATCATCCAACAGCTTTTTCGGGATACCCGATGCGCCAGGTTGTGTGCCCATTACGCCAAGTTAATTGCACAGGTATTTTAGGGTTGCCGTAAGTTGCGATAGAGCACAAAACTTTTAACCAGCCATTTTTAACAATCCTCAGAAGCCACGGTAGCTCAGCAGGTGGAGCGCGTGCTTGGTAAGCACGAGGTCCCGGGTTCAAATCCCGGCCGTGGCTCTGCTTTTATTTCTGTTCGATCTGGACTGGCCAGAACTTACGCGCCTCGAGCTTTTTCGCTCATCTAGATAAACGGAATTGCAGAGATTTTTGTTAGCAAAAGTATTAAAGAGGAATTTGATGGATTGATTTACTACAAAATCATTATGGGAACCTACGCCGGACAGTGTCAAGATTAACACCTCCAGTAGTTATACAACGCCATAAAACTATCCAACCAGCTCTGAACTGAAGTGAAAGAGCTATTGAATGGAAATCTATTCCAAAACTCTTCGTTCTATCCTTAAACCTCGAAAAGAATCCCTCAACAGCATTTCTTTCTCCAAACGTTTCGTGTCTGTACTTCAATCCTAATCTTTGTAAAGCCCATTTGTACCAGAACCCCCTGTCAACAACTATTTCTGGCCTGTTTTCACAGTACTTCAGAATCTCTTTTAAGAAAACATAAGCATGAAAGCTACTTCTACCTTCAGATACCCAGATAGACAGGCATTCCTTTGTATCGACGTCTATTGCAGCCCATACGAAGACCTGATTATTTTTCAGCTTAATTTTGGTTTCGTCTACTGCTATTAACCTTCTTTTCTTCTTTCTTGGAGGTTTTAGAGTTGTTTTTAATCTGTGATAGTAAATTCTGACTGATTCATGACTTATCTCTTCGAATAGAGATAGAAATTTGCTTGTCTTAGAGAAAGACCAAAGAAGTACAATAAGGCAGCTAATATCTTGAATTCTACGTTTTTCTTATTTCTCCGAAAGACTCTTGTAGACTTAACATAGTTTACAGTTGGCGGAGTGTGGGTTGCATAAGTTGTGTCTCTGTTATTATTACTTATTTTGACACCGCCTGTAGCAATAATAACTTGGAGTTTGCGAGATATAAACATTCAGCCAAAGTGGGTGAGTACATGTGAGTGAGTATCTGGTATTTGTAGAAAGAGCGAAAAGAGCTGAAAAGGCTTTCAAAATACTCTGGGAAAATGGGCTCTACGAAGATGCCCTATCAAGAGGTTACTACGCGATAATTCATTTATGCTTTGCAATCTTAATTAAGAGCAGCCTGACGACTCCAAAAACACATGCAGGATTGATTGCAAAATTATGGCAAAATAGGAAGAAATTGAAACTCAATGAAGAAACGATTAAAAACATTTCAAGGATTCAAAGCTTGAGGGAAAGTAGTGATTATGGAGTAGTACCTACTGTTACCGAAAGTGATTTAAAAGTCGTTGAGAGGGTTATTAGGAATCTCAAGGAGGTTTTGGAATGCTGATAAGCTTGCAGGATGTAAGGGATATAATAGATATTATAGCATTAAAGCTTAAAGATGTTGCTGAAGAAGCGTATGTGTTCGGATCTATCGTTGAAGGAAGCGCCATAATTGGAGAATCTGATTTGGATCTGTTGATAATACCGGGCAATAGAGAGGTGGATTACTTTTCATTGCTTGATGAGGTGATAGAAAAATTGCTCGATATCGGCATAATCTTGCATATTCACATTGCAGATAACGCAACATACACGCATTTACTCGAACATATAAGAGGTAATGCCGTAAAAATCGTATAAATTTTCGAAAGTTGTGAATATACTCAGTCTTCTAGATTAATGAAATATTAATCAGATATCTTCCGCAGGACTGGTTCGATTTAGGTTTGGCAATTTCTGCTACGACTTTTATAGGTTGCATCTCATTCTACGATTGGAGATGAGAAAGGATAGACAAATGGGCTAAAGAGATTGGAAGAAAAGTTAAAACGACATTGAATAAAGTTTTAATTATCGAAGTTCCGGATTGGGTTGATGATAACGAAATTAGAAGCTTAGTAAGGAGGTACATTGAAGATAAGGTGGATAAAGGTTTGACTCTGGAGGAGTTCAAGAAGATCTACAAAATCAAGGAAGAAGAAATAGTTGAGCGCTCTTTGGAAGAAGAATTGGAATTTTTGAGACAAATGAGGGAAAAGGAAAAAAGGAGATTAAGTGAATGATATTGTTGATACAAACATAGTAATAGAAAAGGTTTAAAGAAACGAAGAAATTCACGAAAATGTAACAATTTTAGAGTATCCTGTGATACCAACTTACAAAAGGTTTTATGGAAGGATTTATACTTTAAGTCAAATGGATATAAAACTAGCGATAAATCTGCAAATTAAATTGAGAAAGTTGGGAAGACAAAAGCCAATAGCAGACCTGTTGATAGCTGCAATTTGTATAAACAGAAACGAAGAACTAATAACTAGAGACAAAGATTTCTTGGATATAGCTGAAATCTCTGATTTGAAAGTTAAACTTGTTTAGAGAGGGTAAAAGACCTCAACACTCTTACTCTGCTCGTTCTCCACTTCGTTAACTGCTTCTGGATCAATGAAACTGGAAACCTTGAAATCATAATCAGATACTTTCCGCAGGATTGGTTCGAGTTGGGTTGAGAATCTCTACTCTGACGTTTATAGGATGCATAAGCTACCTCTTCTACGACTGGTGGAGAGAAAGGGGGTAGGTTTAGGAGAGACCATTAATTATAAAGCAAATAGTCATAGATGTTCCAAATGTGTTTTCCGAAATGATTGAGAGGGACGTGAAGTTAAAAGAAAAACTATCCTCAAAAGTCATCGAACTCTGATTAGAGAAGTTGTAGAAGAGAATTTTTCAAAAGGTATCAAAAGATTTTGAATTATCTAGCGAAGGGAAAGGATGTTCTGTTAGAGAACTAAGAGATAATACTTGAAGAATTAAGAGAAAAGAGAAGGAGAGAGTGAAAGTTAAATGACTATAGTAGATATTAATTTTACTATCGAAAGATTTAGAGCTGGAAACGAAATTGAGGAAAACATAACAATGATAACTAAATAGAATTTCTATGATCTTAATTTACGAAAAATTTTTCGGGATGTTTATACAATCGCTCCAGAAGACCAAATCGCATAAGAATTCAAAGATTGCTAAGGAAATGAGCAGACCTAAGTTTCTAGCTGATATTTTAATCGTTAATTTGTATAAACAGAGGTAAAGATTTAATAACCAAGGATAAAGACTTTCTAGATATCGCCAGAGTTTCTAAAACTTAAAGGTTAAATTAGTTTAGCTAGCGTTTAGAAACTATGCCCGCTTTATCTATTCTACGACTAGAGAAGAAAGAAAGGGAACAGATGGGTTAGAGAGGTTTGAAAGGAGATTAAATGAAGCTTTATCAAGATTCAGGACAAAAATGAGACGAAAGTGATTTAAAAGTTCTGAACGAACTAAATCTCATGCCAAAAATCATCGAAGTAATCTACGAAAACGGAGTGTTCAAACCCCTCGAAAATGTTAATCTTCCTGAAGGCTCAAAACTCAAGATATTGGTTGAAGACTTCAGCGAAATTGATAGGCTACACGAGAACGTTAAAAAGATAACGGGAGAAACTTCTAAGGAAAAGATCCTTGAGGTGCTCGGTGAGGCATGGATTTAGTTTATCTCGATTCAAGCGTTATAGTAGAACTTCTACTTGGTAGTGAAGAAAGGAGACAGAGGATAAAGTTGCTCATAGCTGGTAAAAGACGTTTCACGTCAGTAATATCTTTTAGCGAAGTTCTTTACGTCACTTTAGCTATAAGTGCTGAAAGACGCTACGGAAGTAGAAATCGCAACTTTGTAAGGAAATTTGTTAGAGATTACCACGATCTCTATGTTACCCTCTACGAAAATGTATGTCGCGTTTATTTGGCCCTGGACTTAAACATATTGTACCATCCAAAGGTAGAAACTCTAAATAGATTAATCAAAAAGTACAGTCTCCTTCCAAGGGATTTGATTCATATCGCTACCGCAATAGAAAACAACTGTACAAGATTTCTGACCCTTGATGATGACTTTAGGCAAATCACTGAAGGCATCGATATCGCCGTTATCGAATAAGGACAATAGAAATGTCGATTCTGATCGAGGAGCTTTTTGGATAGAATTGTTAATAACCTCCTAAGACGAAAGTGATTTAAAAGTTCTGAACGAACTAAATCTCATGCCAAAAATCATCGAAGTAATCTACGAAAACGGAGTGTTCAAACCCCTCGAAAATGTTAATTTAGCAGAGGGAGTAAGATTAGCTTAAAAATATACACAAAGAGTAAAATGAAAAATATAAAATTATAAACGCCCTAGTTTTCTTAATATGTACTTTTTGACTTCGGGATCCTCGAGTAGCTTTTTGATATCTTCTCTTCTTATTTTGTATTTGTTCATAATTTCGTCTGTAATTCTATTCACTTTCGTTTTTTCTATTTCCTTCAATAATTTTACTATACTTTGTGCAAACTTTATTTTTTCAAATTCTATATTGTCCAGTATTGGCTTTACTTCCTTCATTGGACAGTGTTTCAAGTGTGCTCTAAGAGCTTGCTTGTTCCTGAACCACCTGCCGTAGTACTCACACTTCACCATTCATTTTTTGTTGCTTGCCGGCACTCAAAAAAGCTTTCGGTTTACAAACGTTTACGTCTTCTGAATCCGGAGGTTTTTCCGTAATTTTGCCTGTGTCGGCACACTAAAAAATTTGCGTGCCGGTACACTACCGGCACACTGCACTTTGGAAAACGTTAACTACTCAACTCTTTGGCGTGGTTACGATGGTAGAACTAAGAACAAAGTTCGTGTATGCAACAATTTCTCTCCTAATAACGCTGCAGTTTGGTTTAAAAGATTATATATTCACATTAGACTGGATTCCTGTTTTAAGCCACGTTGAGGTGTTAAAATTGATTTACGGATTTAAACCGCCCGTTTACGGTGGTAGTCTACCTCTAACCTTACTTGAAATACTTATTCCAGCATGGCTTTTTCAGAGATTGGTCATTTTTTCTGTGCTGTTTTTGAGTGGAATTTCTGCTGACGTGTTGGCTGGAAAGTTCGTCAACTCAACTTTACCAAGACTTTACGCTGGTATTTTGTACATGATAAATCCTTTTACTTATGTTAGGTTGCTTGTTGGACACTGGATACTGCTGTTCTCGTACGCCTTCCTACCTTTGGGGATTTACACGTTTCTAAGGGTTTTGGAAGAAGGAAAAGTTGAACGTTGCATCGAGTTTGCGCTCGTCGAAACGGTAATCGGATTCAGTGCACACATGCTTTTGATTTCTTTCGTGGTCTACTTGATTCTCCTACTCGCTATACACGAGTTTTCCATTAAGTTGATTAAAAAGTTGGTTCTATCATCCGTCTTTTTTCTCGTTTTGTCTTCGTACTGGATACTTCCCTTGATTGCTCACAGAGGTTCTACAGTAATTAGCTTCATAACGGTAAAAGACCTGAACGTTTTTGCCCCTAAAGGTTCCATGTTTGAACTTCTAGCTATGTACGGTTTCTGGAAACAAGGTTACCTCTACGCTAAGGACTTTCTGGGAGTTTGGTGGGAAATACTGTTCTTGATTATCTTTGGTTCTGTTATGCTGGGTTACTTTTCGGATAAAAGGAAGTCCCTTCCTTTTCTGGTTATACTTCTCGTAGGCTTCGCTCTGGCGAGCGGTATAAGGGGTCCCCTATCTCCCATCTTAACACCTCTCTTTGAGCACACTTTACTGAAAGGTATGAGAGACAGCCAGAAGTTCGTGGCGATGTTAGTAATCAGTTACTCAGTTATGGGGGCTGTGGCTTTAGACAAGCTGAAGAAAAAGTACGTGTGGATCGTATTAGTCATGCTGTTCGTACCGTTCATTTACTCCTTCACTTTTTTTAACTGCTTTGCCGGCCAGGTTCACCCCTGTGACTATCCTGGTGACTGGTACAAAGTTAAATCCTTCTTAGACGAAGACAAAGACAACTTCAGGGTGCTGTTTCTACCCTGGCACCTCTACATGACATTCCACTGGGTTAAAGATAAAAACAAGCTAATAGCGAACCCGGCACCCCTATTCTTTGACAGAGACGTTATAGCTGCAAAAAACATAGAAATTCCTGGTGTTTATACCGAAATCTATACGCCTTACCAAGTGTACGTAATGGACTTGTTGAAAAATAAGACTAAAATTCACGACTTTGGAGAGAAAGTAGCAGTCATGGGAGTCAAGTATATACTGCTAACAAAAGAGGTTGATTACAAAAAATATTTTTTCCTGTTCAATCAAAGCGACCTGAAACCCGTTATGGAAACTGAAAACTTCTACGTTTTTAAGAACCTGGACTTTCACGGACTGGCGTACACGATTAACAGCAACATTAGCAGGGTACAAACAACCGTGGTAAATCCAGCAAAAGTTCTCGTAAGAACTCAGCAAGGAACTCTCATCTTTACGTGGCAGTACAGTCCTTACTGGAGTTTGAACGGAGAAAAACCTTCTCGCTTTTTAGCAGTTTGTAAATTTGAAGTGAAGGGGTTTTACAGAGGCTACATCGTTTACAGCAGGTTCTTTGTGGCTCTCGTCTCTTACCTGGTATCTCTGGTCTCTCTTTTCCTTGTTACGTTTTATTATGCTTACAGACGTTTGAAATTTTCTTCCTGACACTTTCGGGTAGCGGTGCTAGTATTGTGTCCATATCGCTATCGTCTATCACTCCTGTAAGCACCAAAACTACCACGTATAAAGCGTAAGTCAGGCAGATAGCTGCGAATGCAGAAACTCTGCTTTGAGGGGTTAACAGGCCACCTAAAAACGCTATGTTTGCCATAATTACTTTTGCACAGTCACCCACCCTAATTCTGATTTTATACTTTGTTGCGTAGTACGCGAGAGTCGTAAAGGCCAGAAACGCAGCTGACACTTCTACCGCCTTAGCAACTCCTTCTGCCGTTTTGTGCTGGAGAGAATATGCACACATAATTAAAACTCCGGTAACTACAAGCACAGCGGGAACTTTGTTATCCTCGAATGCCACCAGGTTCGACAGAACTACGAAAGCGATAGATGTGAGCCCAATTCCAACGACTAAGATCCTCAGTACTTCTTGGCTCACTAGGTACTTTGAACCGAAGAACAGAATTAGCCACAGTTTAGGATTGATGTATATCGAAGCTACCACTGGGACTATAAAAAGCAGGACATACCTGAGTGACCTGACGGCGTAGACTTCCCTGTCCGGATCGCTAGAAGACGTGTACGAAAAAACGACGAGAACTAGAGCAGACGTGAGGAAAAAGACTCCTCTGGATATAGTTAAAGCGGCGTTGAAGTCCCCTATGACGCAGTTGCTTACGTTAACAAGCTTAAGTATTATTATGTTAAAATTTATAATTACGGTTATACCTGTAAACACCACAGCTACGAAGACACTCTCCTTTAGCAGTTTTTTAAGTATGTTCGTGTCAATTGTAACTCTCGTGCTTATTCTGTTTCTTACAACTCCAAGCAAGTAAGCTAGAGAAACGCACATTCCAACCAAGACGCCTGAAAAAGCTCCTGTTGCTCCGTAACCTGCTACAACCAGCAGTATTGCCGAAACAAACTTTGTAATTGAACTTAATACGTTTGCACAGGCTATGTTCGAAAAAAGCTTGTGAGCTCTTAGGTACGAGTTTATCGAAGTTAGTAAGGCCCCCACAATTAGGGTGGCAGATATTAGGACACTCAAGTTAAAAAAACTCGAAGTTTTTGCGATGTTAAGAGCGACGGCTGACAAAAAAATGGCTAGTGCTAAGTTGCCGAGAAGCACGGCGTCAAAAATCTGCGGAGAGAGTTCTGGCTCACTTGCCATGTACCTCGTGCCGCTCCAGGTGAACGTGTTTTGAAGTAAAACTGCTACAACGAAGAAAGTCGATAAAGCTAAACCCAACACGCCAAAGTCCGAACGATTTAGCATGTTGCCCATTACTACTTGGTACAGGTAGTTGAACAAACTTGAAACGATGAGTGAGATGAATATTATGTATCCATATTTGCTGATCTCGTGTTTTTTGCTATTCACAGTCGAGGCTTCTAGATTTGGTTTAAATACTTTAAGTTACTTGCTATATTCGCTTTGGAAAAAGTTATTTACTCCGCATAGAGTGGTTAGCATGTGTTCGGGAAAACGGCCTTGCTATTGATCTTTTTGTTTGGAACGGTTGTTCATCACGGCTCCGTATTTGTGGACGACAGCCATTACCATATTGCCACTATCTATCCGTCAGATAATTTAATCACTAAAGCTATTTCTTCAGACAAGTTCGTCGTAGGATTTAGCAGCTACAATAAGGGTTACTTAGTTTTGGAGTTTAACATTTCTCGAGGAAATTACGTTTTAAAGTATTACGTTTCTAAAGTAACGTTTGACAACCCACTGAAAATGAACATTTACCTGAAGAAGGACGGTAAGTGGATCTTGCTGAAAAAAGATGTTGCGAGCGTTGGCTGGCATGTAGTGCCGATACCAAATGTCTGTGGTATGATCTTTGTTAAGTTTGAATCCTGTGGGCCCGTTGAGCACGGGGCTGGGGCCTCTTTTATAAACTATATTAAGCTGGAACCCATGAAAAGCTCGAGCTTCGTCGACCTGAAAACTATGCAGTTCTACATTTCTGGTAAGTGGTACCCTCTAGTCGTTTTGGTTTTGGTTGTTATAGCGTGCTTTTTTGGGTCTTGCAGCCTCTTTACTACGAAGTTTAGTTTGACTGTTGCGGGAGCTCTTTCTTCACTGTTGCTTGCGTTTACTTTTCTAGGGATAAACATCTACTTGTTATATTACATCTATCCTTCGTCTTTTTCTTTGATTGTTAGTGCTCTAGCTTACGGCGTTCTCGCAGCTTTCGCTGTGTCTAAACTCGTAAATCAACTCAGCAAAGACACCAAGCACTAGGAAGTAGTAGCTGTAAATAGCAACTGTATTTGCGGCGCTTGAGTTAGACATTGTGAGCAAATAGGCTGAGAAGGTGAGTAGCACTATTGCGCAGCCAATTAAAACTCTTGGGTCGTACTTTTTTATAAGGTAAATTACATAGAGAGCAATAACAATGTATCCGTTGAACTGAAAGAGTACTAAGTACAAGAGCGAGAGCAAATACGGCATAATTTTCTCTACGTTTAAATTTTTAATGTGGCTAAATTTACTCGAAAGTATTACAAATGCTGTTACTAGATATACAGTTTCTAGCATGTGATTCACGCTGAACATCGCCAAAAGGTAAACCAACGCTATGTACAGCATGTATTCAGAGTAATTAACAAATTCACTGAGTACTGCAGACAGGCTGACAATGCTGAACAGGACTCCAAACAGCCAGTCTTGCAAAGTGCAGGCTATGTACATCCCGGCAGTGTAAGCTAGGTATCTTAAAATTAATCTTGACATGGTCTCCACACACCGATGTTTTTACAGCTCTTATTATGTTTTCGCCTTATAGTTTCGTGGTAGTATCATTTTACGTAATAATTTTTTATTGCATTGTAATTTAAATATGTTGAAGTTAAAATAGCAAAAGACTTAAATATTCTTTAAATTACTACCTTCTCGGGTGGCGGTGGGTTAGTCCACCGCAACTTTGCCATGTACGTGGCAAAGGGGGTTTGGAAAGATGAGTGGTAAAAAAGT
>Ga0256834_1002521_pt1 | contig 11482 bp, 11 predicted proteins | sample 4281140metaG_FD_190536 | JGI IMG/M metagenome (GOLD analysis project Ga0256834, IMG submission 190536) | Hydrothermal vent microbial communities from East Pacific Rise, Pacific Ocean - 4281-140 | ecosystem: Environmental > Aquatic > Marine > Hydrothermal vents | place: Pacific Ocean: East... | reverse complement strand
TTTAAAGTACTAAATCCACACCTAATCCCTTTCCAACTCAATTATAACTATTACATTTACAACGTAACTTTAAACAGCGAATCAATTTTAAACGGTAATGTCACAAACACAAGCGCTTACGAAATTATAATGTTTAACAACGGTACTTGTAGTAATGTTTATAATGTGAGCTCAAATGTAACATTCGGTTGCGGTAACATCTCTAATTCAAATATAACTCTAATTTACACTCCTTTCAACAATATTACAATAACAAACTCTGATTTTGCCGAAATAGTGGCTAAAAATAGCTCAGTTACAATAACAAACTCAAAAGTGTACTATTATCACTTCCCGAGCGTGTACGCACTTTACAACAACTTTAGTATAATAGCTAACTACCTAAACATAAACGGTCTTGACTGCGAAATAAATAAGAGCTGTATATTGTTCAGTGACGCAAACGGTACGATAAACAACTCTAAACTTTGTCCTACAAACTCAGTTAGCCTTGGAATAGTCAATACTTCACAGAACTTTTATGTTTACGACTCTTACTTTGATAACTTAGTCCTTGTGCCAAATTACAACATTTATAACATAACAATAATTCCTCTTGACCAGTTAGTTAATTATATACTCGACTACCCTGATTCGAACTATTATTGTAACGGAACGCCAAGGTTCACGGTTACAACAACGAAAACAAACGTAACAAACGTTACTAAAACCGTGGTTTACGTTAATATTCCAATACAAGTCGCAGTTCCTGGAGATCTCGCAAAATCAACTCCCGCTTTCGGATTTAAGTTGTTGATGATCTTCGTTACATTTTTCATTCCGATACTATTTTTAGTTATAGCATTTTTAACAACACTCGCAGAAAGTAAGAAGTAAATTTATATATTCTGTTTTTAATATTTTTATTATTATGAGATACATAATATTAGCTTTACTTGTGCTTGCAGTTTCTGTTTGTTATTCTGTTGTCGTACCAGTAATCGTCGTAAACACCACGAACTGCTCAACCTACTTTCCAAACATAACAAACAATACTGTTTATTATTTGTTAAATGGAACTTACAATTCAACGGAGTGTATTCAGTTAAATTTAACAAACAAAGTTAATGTAACTCTGATCGGGCAAAGTAAAACAGGGGTTGATCTATATAATTTAAGTAATGGATACACTCTCCAAGTTCTTAATTCTAAACAAATTACTTTCAAAAATCTTTCAATTTCCGAGCCAACGAATTATATTTATATTAATAATTCAGAAACCACTTTCAATAATTGTAATATATACATAAATAAAACAACCATTGGCTATTCAATGTTCTACGCGGTTCAGAACAATATTCTAAACATTTTAAACTCTTTGTTGCAAACAAGGTACTTATATCAAAACATCGTAGAATTCAAGAGCTCTAACAACACCATTCTTATAAACAACTCTAAATTAAACAGTAATTATTATACTCGTGTTACATACGCAGTCACTTTCAACAACAACTTCGTATATATAAATAACACAAACATTAGCTTCCTCAAGGGATGCTACATCTCCTGTCAATATATATATATTAATAATAGTAGCATCGTATCCACAGGGTTATACTCTAATTTAGTCTTAATGTCTAAAACACTATACCTATTAAACAGCTTGTTGTACTATCAAAACACTTTATACATAGCTTCCAATTTGAGCTACATTAAAAACAACACTTTTATAGCAACAAACCCTAATTCTTTTGCATTTGACAATATAGTTTCAAATTACACTTATTTTTACGATAATAAATACTTTAACAACAAAACTTGTATAATCATGAACGGTAAGTTGTTGTATTTGTTTAATAACACTTTCTGGTTCAATGTCGCGTTTAGCTACATAATAAACACATTAAACTCACAATTTTACATCTTCACGCCTGCAATCTACTATAACATTACAATTGCACGAAACAACAGCGTTAACGGTAATTTACATATATCTACCTGCGGTTCAAACTCAAAATTCTACGAGCTAATACTTGATAACTGTACTTCGTACAATACGACGGATTACTTTGTGGTTTCCAATCAGAATTCAACAAGCTCATTATTAAACGATTCTAATGTACTTTTACTTATTTTTAGTAATTACACTACCAATTTCACCTTGAACAACGACAACTTCACATTTTTATATTCAAAACTTTCAAATGCTAAAGTTCTGAACTCCGTTTTTAGAACTATATACGCAAACAAAGTTAATATTCAGAACTCTAAGACAAGACTTTCAAACGTGAGTTATAACATATATATAGCTTCGAAAACATCTTTCAAACCTACAACGATAGCTCTAAACAGCAGCTCGGCAATTGTATGTAATCAAATCTATGCAAACAAGTACTATAACACACTAATCAATAATTCTTTCAATATAATTGAGAATAACACGATAAACTACGTGTACAACTCAAAACTTTGTGTTCCTTCGTCTTTCAAAATATTGTATGGTGATAAAGTCTATGTTTATTACTCATGGCTAAACAACTACACCGTCGACGCTTCACTTGTAATTTTAAACAATACAAGTAATATTTGGCTACCAAGTTTGCCTGACGAAGATTACTATTGTAACGGTACTAAAATGTACATAGAGCCCGTTAAACACGTAAAAAAGAAAAAGAAAAAGTACTGCAATGTGCACTACGTTGATAAGACTATATATTTGGTAGATAAAAGAAAAACCAAAACAAGAAATATATTATTAATACTCGATATTTTAGCGATGATAATAGTAATTTTCAGACTGATGCGAATTTAATTTCACGCTCTTTTTCATTTATGTTTAAAAAGTTTATATTTTCATATGTTTGATTTTTAACCTCCGTATCTATAATAATTACTTTATCTACATTCTTTAGATTTAGGTTAAATGTTTTTGATTTAATTATTTCAACTGTGTTACTGTTTTCTATGTCTATGTCAACATCCCTATTTGATTTAACATTTTCTATGTATATATATTGTGTATTCATAGAATCAAAGAAAAGATTATTAACGCTTGCATTAACATAGCTGTTTTTAATATCTATTTTATTAACATTTTTAGAGAAAATAGACTCTTCTGTGAACTTAAATATACATCTTTCAATAGTAACTTTATTACTGTCTAATATCATTACATTACCTCTTCCAGAAAGTCCTATATTCTCAATTTTAACATAATTACTATTGTTTACAATAATTGGTAACGGAGAATCGATTTCTGACTTGAAAATTCCCTTTTCTCCTCGTATAATTACATTATCAGCATTATTAATAAGAATTGCAGGTTTGTCGATATTTATTTTTCCTTTTATTTTATATACTCCAGACTCCTCAATCTTACATGGTAATACCTCCTCAGAAATAATTGTAGGGCAGGGTTTAAAATTATACGCTTCTTGTAGCATTTCAATTATGTGTTCCTCGTTCATACTTACTATTTCTTAAAAATTATATTAAAACTTAATTTTACAAAGTTGTAAAAAATTAAACTTTATAAAGCTGTGACGAGATTTTTAATTCGGTATGGAGCGTAGAGAAGAGAGAATATTGCTATATGGAATGTTGGGAGTGTTCGGTCTGGTTGCACTTCTATTAATATTCCATCCGTATAGGAGTACTATCACGATAACCAGACCAGTTACGCCGTCGAACGTAACAACCGCAGTAGCACCGTGTAACTTGACATTCGGTAATGGTAAATTGGCTGTTAGCGTAAATAATACGTCTCTTAGCTTTAATACAACGACTGGCGCACTAAAAGGAGTAATTAACGTATCGCTTGCAAATGTTGGACAAGATGCAATACACGGAGTTTATGCAGTTATATACTATCCTGGTACGTTCGAGTATTATGTAAACTCAATCGACTCCTACTGGAGCTCAGTGGACAACCTAACGGTTGTTGGTAGCTCTGGCAGGTACATCGAAGCAGTTGAAATAAAACCAACAAAGCGTGAATACGCAGAGTACACATTAGTTATATCGCCATCAACCCCAGCAGGTACTTACCATGCATACTTGGTCGTATTTGCACTACACAATGCAAGTGAGGAAACCGCAGTACAGACAATACCTATAACAATAACGGTATCCTAAACTCGCTAAACTTTTTATATTCCTTTTTACCTTTCTTAATATATGTTCAGAGACCTTACAAAAGACAAAAGTTTCTTACTCGGTATTATCTACTTGTTTATGTTGTCGGTAGTCTTCTTGAGCTATCTTTATACCTTTCAAGTACAGAATATCCAAAAGTTTGTAACGTTCTATATGATTCTGTTCACTTCGGCTTTCATTTTCGCAATTGCTATTGCCGACGTGCTTCATGACGAGTTAAACCTTGATTATCTCAAAGCCTTTCCTTTAAAAGTTCAAATAAATTCAAAAACAGTAATTTACTGTACTGTAGTAGCTGTTTTGACTATAATATTCACTTCTATCGTTTCTGGAATAAATCCGATAACTGTTTTCACTTCTTTTAGTTATTTTTTAAGTAATATTACAAAAGTTATGGAAATACTTGGTCTTTCAATCTCAGAAGAGCTTTTCTTTAGAGGATTTTTGTTTTACGGAGTATATCTTTATGTTTTGCTTAGAGATCTTTACAAGTATAAAGAAATAAAGAAAATTCCAGAAAACAGGCGTTTGTTTGCCTTCATTGTAGCTTCTATTATCAATAGTATTTTCTTTGCTATTTATCACTCATATGTTTACTTGTTTAGCTTGTCGGCGATAGAATCTTTGTTTATTTTTGGTTTAATTGCAAGTTTTATTTACTATTACACAGACTCACTTTGGGCTTGTATTGTGTTTCATTTTTGTTACGACTTAACACTATTTTTGGTTACAGGGGTAATCTAAAGTTTTAATATTATATAATATAATATAGTGTTTATGAGAGCTCAATTAGGAGAAGCACTACCACTAATACTTCTTATTTTATTAGCAGTAGGAGGTGGTTATACACTTACACAAGTCTTCACACAGTTAAACTCGCTTAGTCAAACACTTTCAACAATGAAAAACGAAATAATAGTTTCTTTAATTCTTATAGCTCTTATTTCTTACATTTGGAAAACAAAACAAACAAACAATATAGTTACTTTCATTTTATTCATGCTCGTACTTTACAGTATTTTTAAAATAATGAACCTTACAACCACAGCTACTATATACAGCTCAGATTCTTATATAATAAAGAAAAAGCCAGTTACACAGACTATTTTTTGGATTAGCAACAAAGGAAAAGGAGTTGAATTAAGCCAGTTCCCTGGTGAACGTGACTGCTTAGAGGAATTTTACCCAAATGGTACCCCAATTCTGACGAAAGTTGGAAACACTTATTATGGAAAAGCATTGTGTTTTAGCTTCCAAAATAGTACTAATTTAGCTTTACTATTAACTACACCATCAGCTTCTGTTCTTCCTTTACCTACACCACTTTTTTCTCCAACTCCAGTCATAAAACTATATATACAAGAATATCAAACAAAGTTTGTTACTCAATCAAATGTTTTTACTCCAAAAATAACTAAATTAATCAGCGAGCAAATTTATAGTTGTGAATGGCAACTTGGAAAGTATGCAAACTGTACACTTTCAAAAACACAAGGAAAACCAGACTATAGTTTGCAGTCAATGATAGTTACAAATCTTGTTAACGCACAGCTTGAGTACCATGTTGTCATAAATGCTAATTTTATTTTACATAGTATGTCCGAAATAGTATCCCCATTCCCAGAAAAAACAGGGCAGAAAAAAGTAGTTATCAGTAAAGTTTACAATGTACACTACAAAGTTACAACAAGTGACGATAATTATGTTTACGATGTTTACTACACAGTTATTTGCCCAACTGGATATCATTTCATTACTTTGTTCCAAAACGCAGTTACAAGCCAAACAGAAGATCAGAGTTATTGGCTGTGCGATGGCACACCACACACAAGGCATATACATTTAGTTACCGCTACTCCTTATCATGATTTTGTAATTAGAATAATGAATCAAGAGTTTGTGGTTAAAAAGTATCAATATACTTTCAAACTTCCAAAACTTCCAATCCAGAAGAGAAAACCTGTAAAAGTCAAAAATAAGAAACAATTCCAAAACACTTTAAAGCAAAACTCATTAAAAACACCAGTTAACGTTAATAATCATGTATACGCACTTTCAAAACAGTTTAAAATAAAAGATTATCATTTAATTACATACTTTGACACGAACGACTACACAAACATAAGTTATATTTTACTTTGTGGCAACTATTCAACCCCATACCTTGTTTTAAATACTAATAAAAACAACGCAATAAAATGTACAAAATCAGCTTGTTCATTTTTAATTAATGTTAAATTACCACATATTTACAAAAATAATAAATGTACATTAAAGCTATATAAAAACGGCAAAGAAATAACAAGCGAAACATACACATTCACATTGAATGTAACCCAGCAACAAATACAAAACTATAAACCAAACTATAACAATCAAAACATTAACTATCCAAGCTCCGTTTACCAACAAATATTAAATTATAAACAGTACTTGTACTACTTACTGTTGTTCATAGCATTAATATTACTACTCTATGGAAAGAAAAAGAAATAATTAAATAAATAGTATGTATTTTTATTATTATGAGACGAGCAATAGCTTTGATTATACTATTAATATTTTTAATAAAAGCATATAGTTTAACCGATACGTTTTCTCATACATGGTATGTTATAACAAATCAAAGCGTTTACCAATACTACATTTCTGGTTACTTGAAAGTACCAACGAAAACTAATCAAAATTTAATTTTGAGCTTGGAGTGTTCTGGTTCAAGGGATATTTACGTACATATCAATATTTCTTTTAAATCTCAAAACACAACTTGGCAATATTTTCAAAAAAACTATAAAATTAGCTGTTCTCCTGCTGGAACGATAAATAATATTAAACTTCCAGTATATTTCATTGAGAAGGGAACATACGTATTAAATTACAATATTAGTAATGTTTATTACTATAACGGCAGTTACTATATACTTTCAACACAAATAATCAAAACTTATAATCTTACAAGTTATTTCAATAAAATATTTGAAAGTGTTGGAGCTAAGCCTAAAGTTTCGTATATAAGCGACTCTTTAGCTTTCACCATTACAAAAACAAACTTACTTAGTGCGTTGGGTGTTTATACTTCATTCTTTTTCTTGGCAATGGCTATTCTTTTAATAATAATGTACTTGAGAAGCAAAGACAAAAAAATACTAATACTTGCAATAGTTGTTTTAGCTTTGGGTATAATTAACTCAAAATTGGCTACAATTTACATGTATCCTCAGTACTCTCAAACAGCTATTTACAAAAATAATAACTATATTGGATCTTTCAACGGACCACAAGGTATGATTACGGATGGAGCTTCTTATGTACTTGTTTCACTAAAAACAGCAGTAATAAACGACACAATCAAAAAAACAAAGTTATACGAGTATGAAACAAGCGACTACGCAATAACTTACACCCTAAACTTACAAAATGTTTCACACGACTACAACTACGTAAAACAGCTTGTACAAAACAACGCTATTTTGTTAAACTTTCCTATACAAATTAGAACAACTATACCTATTAGTAATAATACAAAACTTTTAGGATGTGAAGTTACTATGTGTAACACGAGCCTTGGTAAGTGTTATGGCACCATACTATTACAAAAAACCATAATTCAACATAATATATATACAAACGGAAAATACACTTACTACGGAGGTAACGCTCTCGACTTATGGGTTCAAATCAATGGTAAAAACGCAAAGTATACTATAAACCCACCTTGGTACTCTTATTTAACACTCAATTTCCCAATTACAATCCAAACACTACCTAATCAAGTTAAATTGCGTGTAAACTGTGTTTTCAGAACCGTGAAAGTACTACAGCCTAATGTTTCAACTAAGCAACTACCTACTGTGAATCTCGATCAATACATAAAACAGAATCTTGGAGAAATTACGAATAAAGACAATAAAAAACTAAAGAATAAACAGCAACAACAGAGTTTGTTTACAAATTTAATATTTTTCGGAAGTATGATCCTTGCGATAATATTTTATTATAGAAAAAATAAGTAATTATAAATTGTTAACGTAGCAAAACATATTGTTACATATCATATAACTTTTAAATCCTACTTTTCTGTAAAACTTTAGATCGTGGATCGCTGGAACTACTTTATACTTGTTGTTTATTTGTTCTCCTAATTCAAAATCGTATACTTTATTATGATAGTATACTGCCACATGGAAAACTTGAATGGAACTGTTAAAATTAAACTGATTTAGGAAACCCATAAAGTACATCGAGCTTATCGGAACTACTTCTGGTTTTTTCACACGCACGTTGAAAAAGAAAACATATTTTACATTATAGCCATAATACCGTGAAACTGCATAGTTCATACGCGCGTACGTTTGGCAAATAGGCACATTTTTCTTGAAAGGATTTAATCTTAAATTGTATAGAACAATAAACGGAGCAATTGGCTCGAATTCTACTTTGTATAAGTATGCGGGTACAAATGGGTGAAAGGTGTTGATATCGTAGGCGTCAATTTGGTAAAGTGTTGGGTGTTTTAGTATTCTTGCTTTGTAAGGTACTGGAATGGCAAAAAAGTATAGCTCTTGTAAAAGGAAGAGTGGAAGTATAATTAAAATAACGGAGGCTAAATGGCTCACATATCTTTTATTTATATCCAAATTCAAATACTCAGCTACTTTTTTACTTAAATTAGTGGAAATGTAAAATATTATGCTTATTCCGACAAACATGAATAAAATATAGCTCATATTGATAAAATAACAAACTAAATAAACCAGGAACGAGAAAATAACGGTGAATATTATAATACAATAAATATAAAGAATAGCTTCTGGGTGTAGTATATTCTCAATACTTGTTTCAATGGCATAGAAAATAAAAAATAAAAATACTATGGCTATAACTTTTTGAATCGTATTTGTATAACTTATCTCTAACGCGTTCTTTATTAAAAATACGGAAAAGAACAGAATTGTAAGAAAGAGAATTATTGCAAGTATTCTATTTAGTTCCTCATTCATAATTTAATTATATTTAAAAAATTTAAAAACTTAATGAAAGGAAGGTTACCAAAACAAACACGCTTAAAAGCAAACACACGTACGGGAAGTATTTATATAGTGTGTACCTGTAATTATTCTCCTGCACACGAGTATAAAATTGTTGATAGTTAATTTGGGTACTGTTTTTTAAATAAACTAAGTATGATTTTGAATCGGAGTTAACTAATATCTTCTTTTCTGGAACTATTAAATTGATAGCTTTACAACACATTTTATTACTACAGCTCATCGCAAAAACGTAGTAAGTTAAATTGCTTAACTTTATTTGAGCTGTGGCATAATTATTCGAGCTTAGAACACAAACGCTTTGAATATAGTTAGTGTTTAGCTTCGTAACTTTTGAAAGTTTTACGTTGTTTAAAAACACGGAGTAAGCTACAAAATGCGTCGAAAGAATTACTTTCAAAATGAATAATATAACTATCAAATTAAGAACAAGAGCTATTTTACTTATAAAGCTATCCTTAAACAAATAATATAGTATCGATACTATCAAAAGAACTATCAATTCTATTGAAAGGAACTGGTTAAACATTATCAAGCTCGTTACCAGAAGAGCGAGAATTATTGCAGTACTATATATCAGTATGTCTTCTTTCATATTATTTTTATAACATATTATATATTATATAAATTTATGAACTCGATTTTAAAGTCGCTCATATTTTTATACATACTTTTTGGTGTGCTCGTATCGTTCTCATTTCCTCAAGTACGTTATATTTACCTTGTATATGGAATTGTTTTGTATTTTATCGCAATAACGCAAACAAAAAACAAAACACTTTCAATCATGCTGCAAGTTTATATTTTAATCTTTTTACTTTTTTACACACTGTTTCATGAGAGTATACATGCTTTAACTTATTATTTTCTAACGCACAAGCAAATAAACAAAATATATTTGTTGTTTAGTCACTTTACCCTTGAGGGTGGATTTGTAATTATACCACACCTTAAAAATGTAAACAAATACATAATTGTAGTCGCCGCACCTTTACTCCTTACTGTGTTTTATACTTTAGTACTTTTGGCGTTTGACAGGTTTTACGACGTTGTTGTTTTGCTACTTTTGGCTGGTTGCGTTGTTAATACTATTTTACCCGGTTCTGACTTTTTTACAATCATTGTACTTGCAATTAAGGGTTACACTTTGGCTTTCAGAATTTTGGTTCTTTATCTATTTTTACTTATAAGTCAACTCATTATCATTCTCAAATCAGAAAAAATAGAAAAGTACTCGGATGATTTACTTTTGAGCTTGCTTCTTTTCTTTTTACTTTATTTAGTATGAGAGTTTTAATCTTAGCAGCATTAAAATTGGCAATAGTGAAATTGCTAACGAAACTGCAAATCCTTCTGTAGGGAACATAACGTATATTCTTTTTACTGGTAAAAATTTACCTGTCAATGCTAATAACATTAATAAAACCACAAACAAAAGGAAAACAATAGGTAAAATAGGAGCTTCTGAAAGAACATCTATGAAAATAAGTATAAATAAAAGTAAAGGATATACTGCGAACGGATTAGGTAAATATTTAATTAAAAGTAGTGTAAACAGCGAAACTAAAAATAAAATAGCAATTAGATCGAAGCGAGCTATATTATAATAAAGAAGCACGAAAAATAGCATAACTGCGCTTATTACCACATCTATTTCTAATATTTTTAAAATTACGCTATATGGAGTTGGGGAAATTAGTAAGTATATGATTGAGCTTGCAATAGTTACTATTACGAATAAGAACACGAACATATTTAAAACATAGGAGCATTCGTTTAGTAACTCACTCATATAATATTTGTAAAGTTTAAATATTATAAACTTTAATTTTAAATTATGCGTATAGGAGTGCTTGTCGTACTTTCAATATTTCTGGTTACATTAGCCACCATGCTTGAGTTCTACCCAACACCAGCTAAAACACAAAAAAGTAAAGTTTCAGTTATTGTAAACCTAACTCCGAAACATAATAAAGCTATTTTCCATATGAAAAAGTTTAGTGTTGCGCTTATAAACTTCGATAAAAAGTTCTTAGGCAAAAATATTACAATGAACGTAACTTGCGATCCAAACACTATGATATTCCTTAGTTTGTATAATAAAAAGAATGAAACTTCATACATACTCAGAAGATTCAACAGTTTTAACTTTACTTTTTACTATAACAATACCTCCGAAAAGATTATTATTTATTCTCCTGTGAACCAGAAAGTTAAGGTGGTAGCCTATGCAAGCTAATAACAAACTTGAGTCTAAAGTAGAAGAGATATTTATCGATGAATGTATAAAAAACGATGGA
>Ga0256834_1002520_pt1 | contig 11489 bp, 12 predicted proteins | sample 4281140metaG_FD_190536 | JGI IMG/M metagenome (GOLD analysis project Ga0256834, IMG submission 190536) | Hydrothermal vent microbial communities from East Pacific Rise, Pacific Ocean - 4281-140 | ecosystem: Environmental > Aquatic > Marine > Hydrothermal vents | place: Pacific Ocean: East... | reverse complement strand
GGGACGGTTTGTGCCGAAGCTGAGAAGCCCGTTGGGGAAAACCCGTTAGTCGAGAATCGCCACAACCCCTTTCCACTTCTTCCCGAAGCACTCGCTCGCGATGGCGCTCTTCCCCGTTAATTCTTCGAGGAACTTCAAAGCCGAGTCGCACTTCTTGAAGCCCGTCGCTATACCCACCGTTACCCCCTCTATCTCTCTCACTCCGGCCCTCTTCTGGTTATCGAGCTTCTCCTTTAGCTGGTCTCCATACTTCCAGAGGATTCTCCTCGGGTCGAGGAGGAGTTCCCACTCGACGCCGTCGAGGACTTCCTTGAAGTCCCAAACGAAGTCCTGGCTCTTTTCCTCCTCGCTCGCGAACAGCGTGAAGCGGCCTGTCTGCCACTCGCGGAGGAGCCACCTCGCAGTTTCTTCCAAATCAACTTCTCCGCCGGCCTTTATGAGGCCCCTCTTTTCCCCTATCCGCCTGAGGATTTCCTCCTCGCTTTCGGCTTCGATGCCGAACTTCTCGGTTATGGCTTCCCTCCTCGTCTCAAGGATTCTGGAGATTAGCTTCAAGGCCGGCTTGACGGGTTCCTCAATCTTATCCGCCGGAAAGCCTCCTTTAATGACCAGCTCATCGAAGTCGTCTATCGGAACGACTCCGGGGCTGTCGAGAAGCCAGAGCTTCTTGCTGAGCCTTATTAGTTGTTTTCCTTTGGTGTAGCCAGGTATCGGGGCTGTTCCGACGGCCCTTTTTCCTTTCAGGGTGTTGATTATCGTGCTCTTGCCGACGTTGGGGTAGCCTATGAGGGCGACCTTAACTTTCTCCTTCTCGTCAAGGAGGGGCTTTGCGAGCTTTTTGAGTTCCCTCCTCAGGATTCCGGTTCCCTTTCTCTCCCTCGCGGATATGAAGACGACCGGTATCTCGCTCTTCCGCTTGTACTCCTCGGCCCACTCCTTCGGCACCAAATCAGCCTTGTTCATCACTATGAGGAGAGGTTTACCAGCTTCCTGAACTAATCTCTCGAGTTTTCTGTTGCGCGTCCCTATCGGGTCCCTCGCATCGACTACCTCGACTATCACGTCGGCCTCGTCTATGACCTCCCTAACGACCTTCCAGGCTTTCCTCTGCTTCATCTCTAACCACCGTTATCTCGAAGATTACAGTTCCCCCGTCGGTATAAGGCGGTCCCGGGTCGAGGCACTGGACGTAGGCTTTCTCTCCCCTTCCGAGGCCTAGCTCGCTTGGTTTAATACCCTTTCGCAGGGCCACTATGTAGGGGAGCAGTGAGGCGAAGGCGTGGGTGCATATCGCGTCGGTCTCGTCGAGCTTTACTCTCGGCCCTTCGATGACTATCATGTCCCCCCGCTTAAAAACGGGACAGTTTCCCCGAATTTCAACGACTCTAATCTCTAACCTCTCCATTTTCTCACCGAAATCTAAATAAAGCTTGAGGTTCAAAAGGTTATTCGATTATAGAAGGCCGATTATAACGCTAACGGTGGTGCTCAACGTGGCCGAGGATATTGAAGCGAAAATCCGGCGTTTGAGGGAGCTGGGTAAGGTTAGCGCGGAACCATCTACCCCCCCAGCAAAACCGCCGGCCGCAGCTCCCAAAAAGCCCCCTCGCAGGCCGAGGTCTATTAGTAGCATACGCGAGAAGGAGAGAAGGAAGAGGATTCTCATCGGTGCATCAATCCTGATAATAATCATACTCATAATCTCTGTAGGGGCTTACGCTTACCTCCAGAACAGGGCTGCCAACGAACTCAAGAACGCCCGCGAGCAGAAGCTCCGTGAGGTGGCCTATTACTTTAAGGCCGGCAACTTTACGAACCCTAACTGTACCAAATACGCCAACCAGTACAAGACCGAGGTCGTGAACAAGATACTGCAGGCTAAGACCCTTCAGGAGCTAAACGCCATAAACGTGAAGACATATTTTGATAAGGCCGTCCAGGCCTATGATTCCTGTGTTGCGAAACAGAGGCAGCTTGAATACGAGAGGATTCTCAATCAGACCAAGCAGGAAAAACTCAAGTCTATTGAGCTCGCCTTCCAGCCCCTCCTCTCGATGCCCCTCCCCGACAGCCTGAAGGCTAAGGTAGTGTCCACGTTGCAGAGCCTTGAACAGCAGGTTAAAGAGGCCAAGACCGTGGAGCAGGTTGAGGCCATCAACCCCGACCCGTACCTGCTCTCCCTGTGGAGGGACTACTACTTCTACAGGATTGACAGCATAACGACACCCGACGTCATCCTCGAAAAGAACGGCGTTAAGACCCTTGTGTCAAAGTCCGAAGCGAAGGCCATACTTGGGAGCATAATGAGCTACCAAGAGCTTCTCCAGTATCAGGTCTACCCCGTTCAGTACGTCGAGATAGCCCTTCTCCTTCCGAGGGACAGAATAGCCGGCGGCTTCCTCAAGCCCGGCGACAAGATAATGTTCTTCGCCAGCAACGGAACGAAGGGTTCCTACCACGAGATAGCCAACCAGGGATACGTTGAGATGGTTCTCCTTCCGAGCACCGCCGGTCAAATCGCCGTCAGCGAATCGCAGAGCCAGACGAGTTCATCGACAAGCTCGTCTTCAACAAACTACAACGAGCAGCACTCCTCTGCATACAATCCGGGAGGTATCTCCTATACCAACGGCACTACCTACACGGACACCTACTCCAACAGCCAGACCTCAAGCCAGAGCTCGTCCGCGAGCTACACCTACAACGTGAACCTTGCGGAGATACTCAAGGCCATAGCCGCCGGCAAGATTCAGGCAAGCGAGGAGGTTAAACAGCAGCTTGAGAACTACGGCTGGAAAGTCATAAACCTCGAGGAATCCTCAGACATGCTCGTCCTTCCACCAGACACGGAATTCCTCATAATAGTGAAGGTTCCCTCAATATTCGTTCCCGACATACTTCAGAACCAGCAGGACCTGTACATAGCCAAGATATCCACGTGAGGTGATGGGACATGAAAAAGCCCTTGGGTTTTCTTTTTGTTTTGTTAACTATCTCGTTTTCATTCGCTTCCGCCGAAACATTCACGCTTCCCGGAACGACTACAGTTGGAAGCTACAACAACATAGGAATCCTCGGGGAGGTCATGCTTAACCTGAACGTTACCCTAGTTAACCTTGCCCCCTATCCCAAGTTCATCGTTGTGAACCCCCGGTACGACTTCCACGTATACCGCCTCGGTGGAATCGAGTTCAACGTTAACAACCGCACCTCCACGGGTGAAATAGTGGGTCAGGTTTCCTCGTACACTGTCCTTCACAGCCTAAACTACTACATAGGCTTCTGGATTATGCCCTACGAGACCGTTGTTGTAAACTTCCAGATAACGTCGAACGCCTCCTACTCAGTTCCTCTCAGGGATTATCAGGACATCTGCGGCGGAATCGGGCACATAACCTCAGTCACGTACTCCAACGGAACCGTGAGCAGCGTCAACGTTCCCATACCGGCTTCCCAGATAAACCGGCTGACGTGCGGGGTCGTTTACCCCCAGCTTCTAAACTATCCGATGATTATGAGCCTCAGAACGCTGTTCCCCTTCATAGACCGGTACATCAAAGTGCTCAAATATGATGGAACCGTAGCCTTCAGGCTCACCAACGTTCCCAGCCATTACAGCAGTGAGAAGCCCTTCGCCGTGCTCTTCGCGGTTTCGGTGCCGGTGATATTCCAGGGTGCAAAGATGTTTGACTACTCCCCCAATTACACGATGACCTACAGTCAGTACGTTTCCCAGTTCATCTGGAAGGTTCGGGGACTCACCCCTCCCTCCAGGAAGGTCCCCACGGAGAAGCCCAACGCCGGCTCGGAACTCTTTAAGCTGACGAACACGCTGCTCTCTGGTGTCAAGGTTGGTCAGCCTGCCCTCAAGCCGAGGGAGCACCCCCAGATGAACTTCCCGGTCTGGATTATATTTATGAGCGACCAGATTAACATAACTTACCGCGTGAGCTGGACGAACTCGGGACGGTGAGAGTCCGTGTTGGGTGAGAGAAAGAAGAAGAAAGAGGGGATTTCCTGGATAGATGAAATCTTGGCTGGAGAGGACCCTCTTGAGAAGGTTTTGAATAAGAAGGAAGAGGAGCCGCCGTTGCCCTTCCTCTCTCAGGGAGGCGGTACCTTAGAGGATATTCTCAAGGGCGGAGAGAAAGAAAAGGAGTCGAGCGTTGAATCAGGTGCCGATTTGCTCAGCAATATACTGGGCGGCGGAGAAAAGGCATCCCCGGAGAAAAAGCCGCCGAAGGAGGAGAAGGGGGAGAAGGAGCTCCCTCCGGCTTCCAGCGTTCTCGAGGATATATTCTCAAAGCCCGAACCCAAGGAGAAAGCGTCGAAGTCTTCCCCGGTTTCACCTCCCGGAGCGAGTGTTGACTTCCTCAGTGAAATCCTTTCAAAGCCCGAGCCGGAGGAAAAGCGGGCCGTTAAACCGATTTCAAGCCTTCAGGATATACTGGGTTCAACGCCCCTCGAGGAGGAAACCCCCTACGCGGGCAGGGCCCAGGTTCTGGACGCCTACGGAAACGTCAGAATCCTTAAGGTCAAGGGCGAACCTGTGCCGATATACGAACTCAGGTTTCCGAAGCTCAGCAGGGATGAGGAGGAGCTTCTCAGAAGAATACGGGAGAGGGCGATAACCGAGATACAGATAGACCCGACGGCGATTCCCGACCCCGAGGAGCGCAGAAAGGTCTTCATGAACGCAGTTAAGAAGATGATTCGTGAGGAAGCCCCGAACTACTCAGAGGGCAGAATTGAACTGCTGGCCGACATGATAGTCCAGCAGATGATAGGCTACGGCAAGCTCGACCCTCTCGTCAGGGACGACAACCTTGAGGAGATTATGGTCATTGGAACCGGCAGGCCGGTCTACGTCTGGCACAGGCGCTTCAACATGTGCAAAACCAACATAACGTTCCCCGACGAGAAGGAGATACTGAACATAATCGAGAGAATAGCTAGGGAAGTCGGCAGAAGGATTGACCAGCAGAGTCCCCTTTTGGACGCCCGCCTCCCCGATGGAAGCCGTGTCAATGCCACGATACCCCCCATAAGCCTGGATGGCCCAACAATCACAATCCGTAAGTTCAAGAAGGACCCGCTCACGATAATAGACCTGATTAGGTACGGAACCATGAGTTCAGATATCGCGGCGTTCCTCTGGGTTCTCGTTGACGGTCTCGGCGTCAAGCCGGCCAACATACTCGTCGCCGGTGGAACCGGTTCCGGTAAAACCACGACTTTAAACTCCCTTGGGATGTTCATTCCGCCGAGCGAGCGTGTTATAAGTATAGAAGACACCGCCGAACTTCAGCTTCCCGTTGAGCACTGGATAAGGCTTGAAACTAGGCCGCCGAACCTCGAGGGCAAGGGAGAGGTCACGATGGATGACCTTGTGAAGAACACCCTCCGTATGCGTCCGGACAGGATTATCGTCGGTGAGGTCCGCGGTGAGGAAGCTAGGACGATGTTCACGGCAATGAACACCGGTCACGATGGATGTATGAGCACGATTCACGCCAACAGTGCCAGGGAAACTATAATCAGGCTTGAAAGCCCTCCGATGAACGTCCCCAGAATAATGATTCCCGCCCTCGACATAATCATAATGCAGGTTCGCTTCCACAGCAGAAAGAGGGGAACCATAAGGAGGATAACCGAGATTGCAGAAGTTTCAGGAATCGAGGGGGAGAGCGTGCAGATAAACAAGCTCTACAAATACGACCCCGCAAAGGACGAGCTCATTCCGACGGGAGTTCCGAGCAGGACTATAAACACCCTGGCCCACCACACGGGGATGAGCGTTGCGGAGATAGAGCTTGAGATTGAGAAGAGGAAGATAATCCTCGAGTGGATGATTGAGAAGGGAATAAGGAGCATAGACAAGGTCGGCCACTACATAAGGCAGTTCTACATCGACGAGGAGGAGCTGCTCAAGAGGATAATGGCCGAGAGCAGCGTCGAGACGAGCAAACAGATTCAGAACTTCATATGAGGTGGTCCGATGGGGTTTGCAGACTTTCTCGAGAAGCTCGGGGGAAAGACGATAGAGATTACGGAGAAGCCCCTTAAGAAGCTTCCGAAGGGCAAGTCAGTTCAGGAAAGGCTTAGACTTCTCAAACAGCTTCAAAAGGAAATAGAGGAGGAGAGGGAGGAAACCGAAAGAGAGAAAATCGTCGAGGAAGTCCTCGAATGGAGGAAGCAGGAGATAAGCCAGCCCTTTTCTGACAGACTGGCGGAGGCGATATTGAAGTACTTCAGGGGACCTGTTCAAACCCTTACAAGTTCAATCAAGGGCCTTGAATACGACCTTTACAGGGCGAACATATTCATGTCCAAGGAAAAGTATGTGGCTTTAATGCTGGGAGTTTCAATGTTCTCCGGGTTCTTCGGTTTCATATTCGCTTACCTGATATACATCCCGATAACAACGTCGCTCCTGATAGGCCTTCTTGGATTTATCGGTGGATTCCTCTATATGCGCCAGTACCCGAGGATGGTCTGGAAGAGGCGCGTTGTGGAGGTTGAGAGGGCGATGCCCTACGCCCTGAGGCACATGGCCGCCCTCCTCAGCGCGGGAGTTGGTATAGCAGAGGCGATGCTGTCGGTTGCCAAGGCCGACTACGGCGCCCTGTCGGAGGAGTTCGAGCTAATCATAAGGGAGATGAGAACTGGTTCCTCCTTTGAGGACGCGCTCACGAAGTTCGAGGAGAAAATGGGCTCCGACAACATAAGCAGGGTAGTCAAACAGATGTTGCGTGCCGTGAAGTTCGGCGGCAACCTCGCGGAGATACTCTACAAGCTTGCAGAGGACTTCTCCTTTGAGTACCGCATGAAGCTGGTTGAGTACGTTCAGAAGATTAACGGTATAGCGTTCGTTTACATGTTCATGACGATAGTTATGCCCACGATGTTCATCGTTGCAATCCTGGCCGGTTCAATCCTCGCGAGGAAGCTGGTAATCCAGCCCAACGCCCTCGCGGTGATACTGCTCTTTGCGTTCCCCTCGCTGTCGCTGATTATAGTCAACATGATTAAGAAGGGCGAGCCGAGGTGAGGGAGTTGCCGAAGACGAGGCTTAGCGATGCTCTGGTTTCCATCATGAAGCGCATCGTTCCGGAGAGATGGCTCAAGCGCTACGAGCTTATAATATACTCGGCGGGTATAAACTTCCTCGCCGTTGAGTACCTTGTAATCTCCGTCCTAGTCGGCATAATAGTTACCCTCGTTGCGTTCCTCGTAACTAAGCCGCTCTACGCACTTCTTTCAGGTATTGCGGTTTTTATCTTCGTTGCTTACGGCTATCCACAGTGGAGAATCTCCCGCCGCATAGAAGAGATGGAGAAGAACCTTCCCGATGCGTTCTTCTACCTTGCAAGCTCACTTAGGGCGGGCATATCCTTCTCCGAGGCCCTCGAGGAACTCACAACGGCCAAATTCGGTGCCTTGACAGACGAGTTCAAGAGAACTGTCGCCGAGATAAAGAAGGGCCGCCCCACAGTTGACGCCCTCAGGGCCTTCGCAATAAGAAACCACAAATCCCAGGTCATCTACCGTTCGATAATGATTATCATCGAAGCCCTTGAAAGGGGCGCCCCAATGAGCGACGTTCTCGTCTCAGTCGGAAACGATGTCAGGGAGATACTCAGGATAAAGCAGGAGCGCAAGGCCTCCACCGGAATGCAGATGATGTTCTTCATAATAACGAGCGGTTTCGTTGGTCCCCTGATACTGGGAATCGTCTACCAAGTTATGAACGTCATGAGCGCTGGGCAGGCGGGCATCCACTTTCCGCTCGCGGACATACGGTTCATCTTGATGGCCTTCGTCGTAATTCAGGCGATAATCTCGGGACTTGGAATAGGGGTAATAAGGGAAGGAAAATACAGTGCGGGCCTGAAATACGGTCTCTTTCTGGCCCTGATAGGCATCGTGGTCTTCAGAGGGGCAACTTCACTCAACATCTCCGCCTTCTGATTTCTTTACATCAAGAACTTCAATCTCGAAGACCAGGGTTTTCCCCGCCAGCGGGTGGTTGAAGTCCAGTGTGACGAGGTTTTCCTCGACCTTCAGTATTTTTGCTATCCCTGAGTCGGTCATAACGTACAGACCCTCCTCAGGTTCGAGACCCGCCTTCTGGAACTCCTCGGCCGGAACCTGTATTATCAGCTCCTTTCTTGGCATTCCGTAGCCCTTTTCCGGGGGAACCGTGACGGTTTTCTTCTCCCCCGGTTCCATGCCAATCATGGCCTCGTCAAGGCCTTCGATTATCTCCCCGGCCCCTACTTTGGCCCACATTGGACCGTACTCCCTTCCTTCAACGTAAATGCCGTGCTCCTTGGCAAGCTCCTCGACACTCGTATCAAAAATTTCTCCGTTCTCAAATCTTCCAACGTAGTTGAACAGAACGTAATCGCCAGCTTCAACTTTCATTTCCTTCAACTCCAAAACTGTCTTCAACTGGGCTTACTCCCAACCCTTATAATCCTTTTGGTTCCTTATTTTTTTGTGCAACAAGTATATAAGGGTCTTTGCGCTATGTTATACAGGTGACGTCTATGGGATACCTTTCTGACATTTTGAAGGACGAATACAGCGGGCTTAAAGTCCGGGAAGTTTACTCCTCCAAAATGGGGGATGCCGATGTGGAGATAGTCGAGGTCAGCTCCGGGGATGAGAAGTTCATTGCAATGTTCCAAAGTGCCCCCGTCAGGGACGGTCTCTACCGTTGGTCCCTCATCATAACGAGCGCCTACAACAGTAGAACGATGAAGGGGATGGACAGACTGGACGCCATACGGCTCGCTTTGAGGTCGAGCGTTGATGCAATGGTAAATGGGATGAGGGGTGAGTAATCAGTCCTCCGGGAGTATGTAGTAAACGTAGTGGGGTCTGTTGGTTATCTCGTCGATGAAGACGACGGTTCCGTTGCGGGGAGGTTTGAGGTAGTGAACCTCACCCTTTCTGGTTGTTACCGCCGCAAAGACGTCTCCCGTTCTGACCCTGTTCCCCACGTTGGCTATCAGGGTCTTTGTAAACCCCTCCACCGGAAGGAGCATAAGCTCGTCTCCCCTTTTGAGGTATATTCTCGTTCTTCCGTCGGGAAGAACCAGTACTGCGTCGGAGTTCATTCTGTTGGTGGTTCTGTCCACGTATAGGTAAAAGCGGTCGTAGACTTCCTTTACCAGAAACTTTGCGTTCTCCCCTATAAACTCGGGAACCTCGTCGCCTTTCTTGAGCCAGACCTCAACGTTGTTCTCAATAATCACGCAGTCCCTCGTAACCCTGCCGTTATCAATGCAGTCTTCTCTCCTCCCCTCAACGTAAAGCCTCGGCATCCTCTCCATGCTCCCACCTAATTTTACTCCCCCGTAAATCTTTTAAAAGCTCTCCCCTTTCAATGGTGTGGATTAAAATGTCCACCAAAGCAAAGTTCGTGGCACTGCTGACTCTAACGGTTGTAACGATATCCCTCCTTATGAACAGCCACACTTTTCTTGTTCCAACGCGGAAGCTCTCAGCGGAGCAGTTCAACCAACTGCTTGACCTGGCGACAATAGCTATGATGGTAGGCGTTTTCTCAGGACTTATCTTAATCTTGGTGCTGTCCATTTACATCAGGGACAGGTACGCGCCTGAACCGAAGATGTCCCTCGCTCACGTTCTCTTGAGACATCTGCCCCCCCTAATCTTTGCCCTTGCTATGATGGCGGCCTTCAGGCACTTCTCTAAGGCCGTTCACAGCAATGTGAGAGGCGTCACGAAGGGCGTGCCCCACAACGTTACGGCAAACGCTTCAAACTACACCGGCCTTCACTACGCCAAGCCCCTCGTGACCGCAAACGGAACGCTCGGCCCCGTTTCATTTTCGGGCCGCTACCTCACGCACATCTGGGTGGTCTTTTTGGTTCCCCTGATAGTGGTCTTCGCATACCTTGGCTATTACTACTACAACCTTGGAAAAGCTGAGATTGAGAGGAAGAGGAAGATTGAGATGGCAAAGAGCTTCGATAGACAGCTCGATGAGCTGGGCCTTGAGAAGTTCAGGGACCCGAGGGAGGCCATCGTTGGGATATACAAAAACGCCGTCCTGTGGCTTGAGGGCCTTGGGATACCCTACCGCGAAAGCTGGACGCACTGGGAGCATGCGGAGCACGTAAGGTACATGCACGAGGTCTTTGTTGAACTCGCCAGGCTCTTCGAAAAGGCGAAGTACGCCCCCGAGAGGGTGAGCTGGGAGGATGCCAAGAGGGCGCTTGAGATATACAACCGGCTGAGGGGGAAGGCAAATGAGATTCTCGAAAGTTAAGAGGTTTAAAGGCAGGCTCACTTTAGCCGGCGTTTTGGTGTTCCTTTCGATAGCCCCCGGGCCGTACTACATGAGGTGGATTGCGGTTGTTCTCTTGGCGGTGTCCCTGGCCTCAGTACTGCTGAGCGAGGACGTCAGGTTTCCCTATAAACTGAGCGGGAGTGAGGAGGAGACCTTTGAGAGAAAGTCCGACTTCGAAAGGATTTTGAACGCCGTTAAGGGTCTCAAAAAGGGCCATTCCCGGAAGCTGATTGAGGAGGAGCTCTTGGAGATTGAGTACCTCCTCTTCGGCGGTGAGCGCAACTTCCGCGAGCTTCGTTCAAACCCGCCCCCAGCCTTAAAGGCCTTCTACTCATCTCCCGACCCCTACGAGGGTCTTAAAAAGGCTTTAAAAATTCTGGAGGATGAGCTGAATGAAGGTGGAGGAAGTCCACGAGAAGTCTAACCTAGTCCTCAGGGAGGTTGGGAAGGCCATAGTGGGAAAGGAAAACGTTCTGAAGATGATACTGACGACGATTCTAGCGGACGGCCACGTCCTCATCGAAGACCTCCCCGGCTTGGCAAAAACTCTGATGGCCAAGAGCTTTGCCCGGGCCTTGGGTCTGGAGTTCAAGCGCGTCCAGTTCACCCCAGATTTGCTACCCAGCGACATCATCGGAGTCTCGGTCTTCAACCAGAAGACCCTCGAGTTTGAGTTCAGAAGGGGCCCTGTCTTCACGAACATACTCCTCGCCGACGAGATAAACCGCTCTCCACCGAAGACGCAGTCGGCCCTGCTTGAGGCGATGCAGGAGAGACAGGTAACTGTTGAGGGCAAAACGTACCCCCTGCCGAAGCCGTTCGTGGTCATAGCGACCCAGAACCCGATAGAGCAGGAGGGAACTTACCCCCTTCCCGAGGCCCAGCTCGACAGGTTTCTGGTCAGGCTTCACGTTGGCTATCCCACGAGGGAGGAGGAGAAGGAGATACTAAGGAGGAGGATGGAGCGTAAGAGGGAGGAGGTTGACATAAACCCGGTCGTAAGCGCTGAGGAAGTCGTTGAGATGCAGAGGGCCATCGAGGACGTTTATCTGAGCGAGCCAATCCTCGATTACATCGTCTCCATAGTCGAGGCGACCCGTAAGGACAAGAGGAACGTTGAAATCGGCGCCTCGCCGAGGGGAAGTCTGGCCCTTATGAAGCTTTC
>Ga0256834_1002519_pt1 | contig 11490 bp, 8 predicted proteins | sample 4281140metaG_FD_190536 | JGI IMG/M metagenome (GOLD analysis project Ga0256834, IMG submission 190536) | Hydrothermal vent microbial communities from East Pacific Rise, Pacific Ocean - 4281-140 | ecosystem: Environmental > Aquatic > Marine > Hydrothermal vents | place: Pacific Ocean: East Pacific... | reverse complement strand
TATGTAAGGCACAAAGCTCATACTCCACAGTTGTCCTGTCGCCCCTATGCTTTTTCCACTTTCAGAGTCCCAAACCTCAGGAACAAAGCCAAGGTGATCCTTGTGAACTTCTTTTGCCATTCTCTCGAGCATTTTTAAGGCAAGTCTTTTTTGGGAAGTGTTACCTCTCAAAAGACAGCAAATTCCAAGCATAGTTGTAAAGCCCCATGTTGCTCCACAGTGATAACTCGAAGGAGAATAATTTTTGTCTTTTTTGGAGAGAGTCGCAACTCCTGTCCCATTGATCAAATGCTCTTCAGCGGTTTTCAAAATCTTTTTTTCCTCCGCTTTCGAATAAGCGTCAAAGAGCATTGGCATGAAGCAATTCGGCGTTATCGCACCCCTCGGCTTTTTTATGTCGAAAGTGTCAAAAGGATAATCCAGATGCTTGTTCCAAAATGCCGATTTGAAGACCTTCTTAACCTTGCTTCCATAAACCTTTTCCTTTCTGTTTGGAGCATAATCAAACGCTTGAGCCCAAAGCCCTTGAATCTCAACCGCTGTGCCTTCCCTCCTTATTGAATCCATCCATGTTTCTCCTGGCATGTGCACAGCCAAAAAGTTCTCGAAAACCGCTTTGTTTAACGAAGCGTTTATAGCCCAGTTGATTATCGCGTTTCTTTTGCCGGTTCTCTCCTTGAAAATGTTTGCCAAGAGAATGAAAAGCGGATCTGTATCAGCGGCATGATAAGCCAAAGTGAAGTTGTTCACCTCTTTGGCGATGAAGCAAGGTATTCTCTTCCTTCTTCCAGAGGCCAATGCTTCCAATGTCGTTTCAACCTCTTTAAACATTCCAGCATCAATGTAGCCAAGGAGGGACCACAAAGCGTCTCTTCCCCAAATCTCGGAAAACCAAGGATAACCAGCTATAGGAGCTAATTTATCTGGGACTACTTCTGTCAAAAACTCATCCAAGGCGTTTATGGAAAATGCGAAAAGGTCGGATATATCAGCGTTTTTACACAAAAATTGTTGGTGCAAGATGTTCAATTTATGGGAAACCTTTTTCTTTAACTCCTCTCTCCAGAGAGCGAGTGAAGAATCATACTCGTTCCTCGTTTCCTCGTCGTTTTTGCCAAAAGAGTAAACGAAAGGCAAATAAAGAATTTCTTTAGGCTCCATTATAAACTCGACCTTGTAATTGTAAGGAATGTAGCACCTTTGTAACTCTCCTCCTGGATAATGCTCCTTGTACTCCTCTCTTTCCTCAACCTCCACATCTATCTCCTGGGTGAAATCGCAGCCAAAGTAAGCGAAAACTCCGTTTTCTGACTCAACTTTAACCATGTTTCTACTCTCATCAAAAGAAGATTTGTACTTCCTGAGGTTGAAGTCCTCATTCTTTCTCCTAACATCAATGGCCGTTTCCAAAAGAATCTCCACATGCTTCTCTTTCTCGCTTTCATTTTCAAGCATTAAAACGCTGACAACTGAATTTTTTTTGAGCGGGACGAAAACAATCTCCTTAACATTAATGCCATCTACCTTTTTAAAATGATGGATTGCTGCATAAGGCAAATAGGTGAATTTTTCTATGTTCTCAGGGGACAGCCACACACCATTTATTCTATAAGCAAAATATTCGTAAACTTTCCAAACTCCTGTCCATATTCCACACCACTTGTTGAAAAAGCCTGTGTCGGCACCCCTATATATAAAATTTTTCCTTCCAGCGAGAGAATAAACCTTTCCTTTGATATCGTCCCCTTTCAAAACGATTTTTGGGATCATGAAGTTTTTATGGGGGGAAAATAATATATAGTTAACCAAACCAGAAATTTTATAGGGCCTTTGTTAACGATACAACAAGCGAACATTTATTTTTGAGAGGTGGTTATACGGGAGGAAAAAGTTCTTCAAAACCGGACTATCTTTTTGAGGCATCTTTTGAGGTCTGCAACAAAGTTGGAGGCATTTACACCGTTGTTTCTACCAAGGCAAAGTACATGAAAGAGTTGTATGGGGAAAATTATTATGCCATAGGCCCTTATTTCAAAGACAAAGCCAGAATAGAGTTTGAAGAGATTGAGTTAGAGGGATGGAGTGATGAGGTAATAAAGCAGGCCGTTAAAAACCTCTCAAAAAAAGGCATAAAGTGTCATTGCGGCAAGTGGAATGTTCCAGGGAATGTTAACGCCATACTCGTGGATTATTCTTCATTAATAGATGCGAAAAACGAGATAAAGAGAAAGCTTTGGGAATCCTTCAAAATCGACTCTTTGCGGGCAGGTTGGGACTTCGAGGAGCCGATGCTTTGGAGTTATGCTGTTGGGATGTTAATAGAGGAAATAAGCAAGAAGTTAAAAGATAGTAACAAAACCTGCGTTTTGCACATGCACGAGTGGTTATCCGCGTTTGCTTTGCTTTATTTGAAGATGAAAAAAGCAGATATGGAAAACATAGGCAGCGTTTTCACGACTCACGCAACCATGCTTGGAAGGGCTTATGCCCATTCCAACCCTAACTTTCATGAGGAAATTGAGGAAGGTCTTAGAAAGGGCAAGAGAATTGACGAATCCTTGGCTTACAAATTCTGCATAGAGGCGAAGCATCAAACGGAGAAAAAAGCCGCTTACTTAGTTGATGTTTTCACAACAGTTTCCGAGGTAACAGCGGATGAGTGCGAATATATTCTTGGGAAAAGGCCGGACATAATTTTGCCTAACGGCATAGATGCGGATGATTTGCATTATCCGGAATTGCTTTCTCACATGCACATCTTGTTAAAGAGGAAAGTCATGAACTTTTTGAGAGGGTACTTCGGCCCTTACTACCAAATAAACACAGAGAATTCAAGAATAATCTTCATCTCCGGAAGGTACGAATTCAAGAATAAGGGCATTGATATCTTCATAAAAGCTTTGGGCAGGGTCAATGAAAAGTTGAAGGCGGAAGGGGAAACAACAGATTACTTCGCGTTTTTGCTTATACCGTCCGCAACAGCTGGCGAAAGAGAGGATGTTCTGGAAAACATATCTTTGTTCAGAGGCATGCAAAACTATGTTGACGAGTTGTTGAAAGAGATGAAAGTCGAAATATTGGACAGGATAGCAACGAAAAGGACACTTTCCTGGAACTCATTTTTAAAGGAGATAATGCCCGAGGAAAAAATCTCTCAACTGAGAAAGCTTTCATTAAGCTTTCAATCCAGAGATGGGAATGCTCCTCTCTGTCCCTTCAATTTAGCCTATGAAGAAAGCAAAGACGCGATAATGAATGTCTTGAAAGAGAACAATTTGTTGAACAGAAAGGAAGATAAAATCAAAGTTGTGTTTTATCCTGCATACCTTTCATTATCTGACCGTTTGCTTTGCATGGACTACAGGTCTTTTCTTTTGGCTTCCTCTGCCGGAATATTCCCTTCTTACTATGAACCCTGGGGATACACACCGTTGGAAGCCGCTCTCCTCGGCGTTTTAGCAGTGACAACGGATTTGACAGGATACGGGCAGTTTTTGATAAAAAATGGAAAGATCAAAATCGAGGACGATTCCAACGGCATATTTGTGCTTAAAAGGAAAGGCAGAAATGAAGAGGAAATTGTCGAAAGTTTGGCGAAGGAAATCTACAAAATATTGAAGTATTCCAAGGAGGACATAGGCATAAGGAAGCAAAGAGCTTATATGATTGCTAAGCTTTCGGACTGGAGAAAAATGGTAAAATATTATCTGGAAGCGCACAAAAAAGCGTTGGAAAAAGCGACGAAGAGGTGAGATGAGCAATATGAACGATAACAATCCAAATCTTAGTGCTTTGTCTGGGAAGATAACCGAAAAGATAATAAAGCGGTTAGGCATAAGCGAAAAGGACATAGAGTTCAACAAGAAAGCCAAAACCGTTGTTCTGATAACTCCTGACTTCTTTCCAAGAATGTCAAACGAAATTGCCTACACAACAAATGAAATAGCCAAAAATTTGGCTATAAAAGGCATAAACACACACTTGATAACTTACGATCCGTTGAAGCAAGGGCAAATAGATGAGGTCGCTGGCTTTAAAGTTCACTATGTCGGCAACCCTATAAGGACTTATTCTCCGCTGACCTGGAGCTTGACTTTGAGCATGGAGATAAGCAGAGTTATAGCGGACATTTTTCACGAGGAAGGCAACATAGATTTGATACATGCTCACGAGTGGTTAACTTTTCCCGCTGGAATGCACCTCCAAGCCGCTTTGAAAAAGCCCTTGCTCGTCAATTATTACTCCATAGAGCACATAAGGAATCCAGGAATATGTAATGGCTACACAGAGGCCGTTAAACAAATAGAATGGATGAGCTCTGTGAAATCGAAAAAGATCTTTGTTAACAGCGATTTTTTGAAGGACTGCATAAAAAAGCACTACGGCGTTAAAGAGAACAAAATAAACATTCTGGATCTGTCAGCAGAGGACTTTGACAAAAAAATTGTTAGAGATTACAACTGGGTGGTGAGAGAGTGGAGGGAAATAATGGAGAAGTGAAAAATAACGGTAAAAAAGAAGGCGATGAGAAAAAGATAACTGTTTTGCACCTAAGCTGGGAATATCCTCCGCACAAAGTTGGTGGCCTAGGCACGCATGTGCAAAATTTGTCTAAAGCGGAGGTGGAGGCAAACATACAGCCAATAGTTTTGACTTGCGGCTTCAACGGTAACTGCGGCATTAGTTTGGAGGATGGGGTTTTAGTTTACAGAGTTGATGCAGATGGAATACCTGCAGAAGACTTTTTTTCCTGGACACTGCAAATGAACATTTTGCTTCAAGCCGCATCAGCCGAGATATTCTCCAAATACAAGATAGATTTGATACATGCCCATGATTGGCTTGTTACAACAACGGCCGTTGCTTTAAAGCACATATATAGGATACCATTAGTTGCCACAATTCATGCCTTGGAAAGTGGGAGGTACGGAGGCATAAAGGGAGATAGGCAAATGATGATCCACGATCTTGAAGGAAAACTTGTTTTCGAGGCCTGGCGTGTCATTTGCTGCTCCAATTTTATGAAGTACAGCGTCGTTGGGACATTCTGTTGTCCCGAAGACAAAGTGGATGTTATACCTAACGGCGTTAATGTCTCCGATTTTGAGTTCGATTATAATAGGAATGAGTTTAAGAGGAAATACGCTATGCCGGAAGAAAAAATAGTTTTGTTCGTTGGCAGGCATGTTTGGGAAAAGGGCTTGGATGTTCTGATAGGCGCAATACCGATGATTCTTGAAAGGCATCCTGAGGCAAAGTTCGTGATAACTGGCGATGGTTATTTAAGAGGACAATGCGAATCTCTAGCAAATCAAATAGCTCCACAAGGAAAGGTTCTTTTCACAGGGTATTTGCCGGATAAAGAGCTTAAAATGTTGATGAAAACTGCCGATGTCATGGTCATTCCATCCAGATATGAGCCCTTCGGAATTGTTGCATTGGAAGGTTTGGCTGCCAAAACACCGATCGTGGTTGCAGATACCGGAGGCCTTGGAGAAATAGTGAGGCACGAGGAAAACGGCATAAAGATTTGGGTTGACAACTCTGAATCTTTGGCTTGGGGTGTAAATTACATTTTGGATAATCCGGAAAGAGCGAAGCAAATAGTGGAAAACGGTTACAAAGAGGTCAAAGAAAAGTACTCTTGGGTAAGCATTGCGAAGCAAACAAGACAGGTTTACGAGAGAATATTGGCGGAATACAGCAGAGTTAATTGGAAGCCAAGGTTCAATTTTTGGGAAAAGAGGAATGGAGTGAGCGAATTGGGAATCAAAGAGTGAAAAGGTGGTGCGATGGTTTCTGTTTGCTTTTACTTTCAGGTTCACCAACCTAAAAGGTTGAAGAGAGGGGACAAAATAAAGTTGAAGGGAGTTAAAACTTTGGAAGAGTTTGAGAAAAGAGTTTTTGATCACGAAAAGAACAAAAAAATAATGAAAAAAGTCGCAGAGAAATGTTATTTGCCAACTAACAAGTTGATGCTTGGGTTAATAGACAACTACAAAAGGCAGAGGAAAAAGTTCAAAATCTCCTATTCTTTATCAGGCATATTCATAGAGCAGGCGGAAAAATACATGCCAGAGGTGATTGAAACTTTTCAGTGGCTCGCAGACACTGGCTGCGTGGAGTTTTTGGACGAAACATATTATCATTCTTTGTCAAGCCTTTGGATTTATGATGAGGACCTCAAAAATGAGTTCATAGAGCAAATAAAATTGCACAGAGAACTCATTTGGAGCTATTTTAAGCAAAAGCCCAAGGTTTTTAGGAACACAGAGTTGATTTTTAACAACGACATCGCGAAAGTTGCAAAATCTTTGGGCTACAAAGCGATATTGGCAGAGGGAATAGAACACATTTTGAATGGGAAAAGCCCTGAGCACATATATCACGCTTATAACACAAAAATGCCTGTCTTGTTGCGACATTATAGGTTGAGCGATGACATAAGCTTCAGGTTCTCGGCTCCTTGGTTCGAGGCCTGGCCGTTGACCGCTGATAAATTCGCTTCATGGGTCGCAAGTTGCCAAGGAGAGGTCATAAATCTTTTCATGGATTACGAGACATTTGGAGAGCATCAGTGGGAATGCACTGGCATATTTGAATTCATGAAACACTTGCCCTATGAACTTTTGAAATACGAGCATGTGGATTTTGTGACTCCGACAGAAGCAGTAGAAAGATATCCTGTTAGAGGCACCATAGATGTTCCGGGTTGGCAAACCATATCTTGGGCTGACATAGAAAGGGATCTTTCCGCGTGGTTGAGCAACGATATGCAGAGAACAGCTTTCAAAGAAATGGAAAAGATAGGGAGAATGCTCAAAAATTTCAAAAGCGAGAAAAAGGAAGAGTTCAAAAGACTTTGGAGGGAGCTTCAAACATCAGATCATCTTTACTACTGCTGCACCAAGTTTTGGGCAGATGGAGATATACACAAGTACTTCAGCCCTTACAACTCACCTTTTCTGGCTTTCGAGGGTCTGATCAAATCCTTGGATCACTTGCAGTATTTGATGCTGAAAGAAAGGGAAAAAGTGAGGGAAGAGGCAGAATCGATTAAGATCTCATCTGCGAGGTAATGAAAATGGAGAGCAACAAAAGAGGAATAGAGGTTAAAATCGTTGAGGAAGATCTTGCCACATTGAAAATAATTTTCTTTTTAAAGCAGGGAAATCTTGCAACGGACTTTCCTTTCGCGGTTTTTCTGTGGAAAGGAGAGAAAGCAAGGATGCTCGTGCCTTTCAACTTTAACGGGGAAAGTGCAGCGTTTGAAAATTACCCTGTTAGCTTCACAGCGTTGGAGAATTTGAGAAAAGTGGATAAGGGCATGTATATGGTCAAAGTGAAAAAAGGACAAGTCGATAAAATGGAAATGATTTGGACTAGCGAAGGGAAAATCATGAAGAAAAAAATAAAAATTCTGGAGAATAAAAATTAATTGTGGATGCCTCGGAGTTAAATTTTAATTCCATCGAATCCGTTTTGGATTGGGCCACAAGAAATCTCAAAGACGGGCATTATGGAGGACACTCGCCTCTTTATTTCAAAAGGAAGGAAGTAAAAGCGAAGTATAAAGGGAAGGAGGAAATTTACATAAAGGTCTATGGAAACAGAGTGACCATCAAAGCGGATTACTGCTCTCAGTTTATAAAAGACCTTAAAGAATGGGTAAAAGAGATTTATGAGAATTGCAAAATTGAAGAGAAAAGAGCAGAATTTTACCCGCTTGATTATTTCATTTTTGAAAAAATGTGTCCTTTCGCAAAATTTTTTGGGAAAATCTTTGAACGCATTAAAAAATCCGAAAATGGGAAAGTTGTTAGAAAACAGTATTATTGTAATAAAGGAAACGGAAATGAAAAGGTTTTGATGCGAGAGGAATATGAATTCTCAAGGCAAAATGCTAAGATAGAGATCTGTTTTAGCTCAACGCCTGAATTTGCCTTGGCTTACGGAACATCTCTTTCTAAAGCGAGCGTGGTTGTGGAAAAGCATAGGTAAATTTAAAAGATTTTTTGCCTTTATTTTTCTTTGTAGCGCGGTCCGGTGGCTTAGCCTGGTTAGAGCGCCCGCCTGATAAGCGGGAGGCCGGGAGTTCGAATCTCCCCCGGACCACCAAAGAATTATTAAACAATTTATGCTCATTTTTTCCAACTTTTCTCCTGGCCAACAACATATATATAATGCCAAAGCCCAAAATTAAATATGCTCAACAAAGTTATCATCGGCAGGGACAAATGGGACATTGAAAAGTTCGGCGACAAAGGAACCGGCTTTATTGGGAAATGTTATGTTGGGGAAAAGGGAGAGGCAAGATTAACGGTCCCTGTTTATCTCGATCTGGCAAGGCCCCATGTGATCGGTATTTTTGGGAAAAGAGGAACTGGAAAGTCATACACCTTAGGCACATTAGTGGAGGAAATAATCAACTTGCCTGAGGAGATAAAAGAGAACATAGCCGTTGTTGTTATAGACACCATGGGCATTTTTTGGTCCATGAAAAATCCTAATGAAAGGGATTTCAAAGCTTTGATGAGGTGGAACCTGCATCCAAGGGCTATGCCTGTCGAGGTTTTGGTGCCTTACGGCTTGGAAAACAAGTATAGAGATGATGAAATACCTTACGATGGGTTGTTCTCCTTCACATGCAGCGAGTTAATGCCAGAGGATTGGATGTTTGCTTTTGGCATTGATGAAATGAGCGAACACGGGACATATTTGGAAAGGGTTGTTTCCGCTCTAAAAGAGAGGAGGATGCATTATGAGATAAATGATATTATCGAGGAAATAAGAAATTACGATATGCCAGAGTACATCAAAAACTACCTCATAAACAAGTTTTACCTTGCAAAATCATGGGGAGTTTTCACTTTGAAAGGAACAGAAATAAAGGATCTTGTGCAACCGGGAAAAGTCGTGATTTTGGATGTTTCGCTTCTCGGCTCTTTCTCTCTTGGCTGGAATGTTAGGACATTGATAGTTGGCTTGCTGGCGAGGAAAATCCTTTTCGAAAGGATGAAGGCGAGGCGAAAAGAGGAGATGGAGTCGTTGCGAGGTTTTGAGCGATCGTTCATGCCCATAACCTGGATGTTGATTGACGAAGCCCATCAGTTTTTGCCGGCTGAAGGGAAAACGGCTGCCACAGAACCTTTGCTACAATGGGTGAAAATAGGTAGAGAGCCAGGCGTTTCGTTAGTGTTGGCAACTCAGCAGCCAAACAAACTGCATGAAGCGGCCATAAGCCAGATGGATGTCGTTATCTCTCACAGATTAACGGCAAGAAACGACATAGAGGCGTTGAAAAACATAATGCAAACCTATCTAAGGCATGACCTCGGCTATTATCTCGATTCCTTGCCAAGAGTTAAAGGAGCGGCGATAATCCTGGACGACAACTCAGAAAGGATTTACGCAGTTCAAATGAGGCCGAGGATATCTTGGCATGCAGGAGGAAGCCCCACAGCCATAAAAGAATAAAATCACAAAATGTTTTCTAACTCGCCTCTGCTCAAAAGATCTAAGTACTTTGACCACAAAAAACTTTTCGGCTTTGAAATTATCTCTTTTTCAGCCTTCCCCTCTGCTATCATCTTTGCCAAAGCCTCTCCAATTGCTTCTGCTTCAAATTTGTCAGTTCTGACCTCAAAAACATTTTTCCTATGTATCTCAATAGCCTCGTTCAAAATGACATCCGTTATTTCCGCTTCCAAATTCTCCAAAATCTTCTCTTTGCTCCACCCCTTCTTTTTCAACCTTTCCTTCAAAACAACAGGATCACACCTCAGAACGAAAACAACATCGGCTTTCAAAAAATGGGAAAGATGCCCTTCCAAAATGCAAGGTTTAAAAGAACCTATGTTAATTTTCATCAAAGATTCCACATCCACGATCTCACATTTTCTCTTTTCATCAAAACCCAGTATGAGATTTTCCCTTTTCGCAAGATCATTAACAGAGATCAAATTAAAATCATGGCCCTTCAGCTTTAGCTTCTCTTTCACAACTTTTGCGATTGTTGTTTTTCCAGTCCCCGGAGTTCCAGAAATAGCCACTGAAGAAAATCTTGGCATGTTTTCATCTCTCATAAAACACCTCTACATTCCCACTGTTTTCTCCACAAGCAACAATGCAAACAGGAGTAGCCATTAAAACTTGAATGCAAACTTGCCCTGGCTTCTCAAGATTCACAGATCTAAAAATAAAAGCGTAATGATCGGTTCTCTTCTCAACCTTGTATTCCAACTTGTGGCAAGGATCTGGCAAAGTTATTTTGGAAAAGTAGAGGTAGCATTGCCCATTCAACTTATACTTCTCAACAACACCTGCTTTGGCTTCATTTTCACCAATCCCATTTTCCCGCACGAAATTTAAGCATGGATTGCCCATCAAAACAGAATAGTTTAAGTTATCCTCGGCATTTACATTTAAATTTGGGATTTTGCCAGAAGATCCGTTGATGTTTGGCACTTCTCCCACTCCTCCTTTGTTCATACTGCTGTTTACCTTCTCACTGATTTTGCTCATCGCAAAATTGAAGAGAATCTTGATTTTGTTCAAAATGAATAAAAGAACATCCAAAGCTTTCGAAATGAAAGATCCCACTTTTGACTTCTCGATTATTTTTTGGGAAAGAGATTCAGGACAAAGCTTTATGGTGTGTTTAATAACAAACTTTTCAGGATTGGCAATATCTTTCTCTTCCAATTTGCAAATCAAAGTTATGTTCTCGCATGCCTTCAATTCTCTCGTGGAGATCAAAAAGTCCTGCTTGCCCATTCTCTCAACATTTAGGGTTTTGCTGTTGACATTTTCAACAAAACAATCGGATGGCAAAGTTGTGTGAATGTATAAATTCTCCGCAGTTCTATTCATCCTCAATTGATACGGCAAAACTAAAGTGGAGGATGTTTTCACATCAATTAACTCCTTAACATCGTTTGTTTTTTTGTAAGCATAAACAACGATCTCGTTCGCCCCTTGGCTGTTGAAAGGCCCTATGATCATGGAAAAAGAGTTGTTCCCTGCCTTTGCGTAAAAAGTCCTCTCGCTTTCAAATCCAGTGCCTTTAACAACAAAAGTTGTGTATCCATATCCCAACGAATAGTAGTTTATTTTTATCTTTGCCTTCCCGCCCAAAGGAATCTCGTTAGGAAGAACGACGCTGTTTATTTTCCCCTCCAAAGTTCGCTTAACAAAAACGCTCGAATTAACATTGGAGCCGTCGTCCATGAAAAAGAGAATATTGTTGCTTCCGTATTTCCAAGGTTGTATGTAAAAGTAAAATGTGTGTGGCAAGTAATAAGGCGTTGTGTCTTCCTTCTCAATAAAATTTTTGCCCACTGCATAAAGATAAGTTGCATCCTCACCTCTTTTGCTCAACAAAACAGGTATTTTTTTGAGGGAAAGGCCTGAAACTATGAAAATAGGCGATGCCTCAATTTTGCTCGAGCTTTTTAATCCTTCAGGAGAAACCTTTACGTTTATGACTTT
>Ga0256834_1002518_pt1 | contig 11491 bp, 9 predicted proteins | sample 4281140metaG_FD_190536 | JGI IMG/M metagenome (GOLD analysis project Ga0256834, IMG submission 190536) | Hydrothermal vent microbial communities from East Pacific Rise, Pacific Ocean - 4281-140 | ecosystem: Environmental > Aquatic > Marine > Hydrothermal vents | place: Pacific Ocean: East Pacific... | reverse complement strand
CACAATAGAATCGCCATTAAATAAAACATTGCCATTACAATCTTTATGAATGATTTTAGTACTTGGATCTACATGATCGCCTGTTGCTTCTGCCCATTTTACAGTATCTTCTTCTAAATACATTTGGTCAATTAAATCGCCTGCCCAATCTTCGCTAGCGTATTTTAATTTATATAATTGACGCCAAACCGTAACTTGTACCGCAGGAAATTCAGACCACATACTATCATTTAAACAACGCCAATGATTAGTGTTTAATTCGCTGTTATTTAATTCGTCTGTACATGTAGGACAAACTAAAATACAGTTTTTCTCTTCTACTTCTGTAACTGGTGGCACTTTAAATACACTTAGTTTTTCGTTGAATCCGCATAATTCACATGTGGAATTACTTCTTTTATTTAGGTTTCTTTCTATGCTCATTTTATAGTTGTTTTTTTAAACCATATAAGACATTTAAGGTCATGTAAGGCTTATTGGGGTGTTTTAAATTTTTGAAACATAAAAGGCACAAAATTAAGTATTACTTATATGTACTTAAATGCCTTATATGGTAGGATTATTTACTTCAAGTTTTTACTCATAATTCAATATTCTTTCTACTTTTTTTATAATTATTCATTCTCTTGCTTTGAACCATATAAGACATTTAAGTTCATATAAGGTTTATTGGGTTCTCTTAATTTTTGAAACACAAAAGTCATAAAAGAAAACAAAAATCACGCTTTGCTTATATGAACTTAAATGCCTTATATGGTGAAATTATTTACTCCAAAATTTTATTCATTTATCTTACTTTAAACCATATAAGGCATTTAAGTTCATATAAGACTTATTGGTTGTTTTATTTTTTGAAACACAAAAGTCACCAAAAGAAAACAAAAATTACGCCTTGCTTATATGAACTTAAATGCCTTATATGGTAAAATTAATACTGCTCTTTTTCATTTGGAAAATCAACACTTTTGACATCTTTAATATAATTTTTAAACGCACCTGTCATTTCATCGTATAGATTAAGGTAACGTCTTAAGAATCTTGGGTTGAATTCATGTGTCATTCCTAACATATCATGCATTACCAAAACTTGTCCGTCTACTTCTGCTCCAGCACCAATACCTATTACTGGTATACTTATGGTTTTGGCAATTTTTGCTGCTAATTTAGCAGGAACTTTTTCTAAAACTAAAGCAAAACAACCTAGTTTTTCTAATAATTTAGCATCTTCAATTAATTTACCTGCTTCTTCTTCTTCTTTTGCTCTTACAGTATAAGTTCCGAATTTATAAATGGATTGCGGTGTTAAACCTAAATGACCCATTACAGGAATTCCTGCAGTTAAGATTCTTGAAATAGATTTTGATATTTCTTCGCCACCTTCTAATTTTACTGCATGTCCGCCAGTTTCTTTCATTATTTTTATAGCAGAAGATAATGCTTTTTTAGAATTACCTTGATATGTACCAAAAGGTAAATCGACTACAACCAAACATCTTTCTATTGCTCTAACAACCGATTGTGCATGGTAAATCATTTGATCTAAAGTAATAGGTAACGTTGTTTCATGACCTGCCATTACATTAGATGCTGAATCGCCTACTAAAATAATATCGATTCCTGCATGATCTACAATTTTTGCCATGGTATAATCATAAGCAGTTAACATGGCTATTTTTTCGTTATTGGCTTTCATTTCGACCAATGACTTTACGGTAATTCTTTTATATTGTTTTTTTGCTATGGACATAATTGTTTGTTTTTTTTTGATGCTTTTTTATTTTACCATATAAGACATTTAAGGTCATATAAGTTTTTGTATTACCGCATTTTTTTGACTGAACACTAATTACTCTTTTTTATTAAGAATAATTTTATTTTCATCTGGTATTTTATCTTTTAATTTCTCAACCGTATCCATAATACTTGGGAATATAGTTGGAGCAAAATCTTTTACTGGTGTGTATAAAATCGAACTTTCTAAAGTATCTTTATTAACAAATGTAATAGTATCGTTTAATTTTGCAAACATATTAATGATAACACTCACAATTAAACCAACTTTTGCCAGACCAAATACTGCTCCTGCAATTTTATTTAACAGACCTAAAGCGACAACATTCATCATTTTAGTAACTAATTTACCTATCATAGAAATGACAAATAAAATCACTAAAAAGGTTAATGCAAATGATGCAACCTGTATGGTATTACCAGACCAAGAAACTTTCATTTTTAACCAATCGCCTATAAAATAAGAAAAATGAATCGCACCATAAACACCTAATATTAAAGATAATAATGAGGTTATTTCTATTACAAAGCCTTTCATAAAACCTTTTACTAAACCGTAAACTAAAATGATTGCTAAAACAATGTCTATATAATTCATAATTTTTTTTAAACCGATTAAATCGAAAGTTGTTTTGCAAATATAAGATTAACTTTTAAAACTTTTTATTGTTTTTTAGCAGATTTAAAAGCAAGTAAATTATTAAAGTTATTCGTTTTTTTAATTTTATGATTTTTTTAATTTAAATTTACAACTTAGCATATATGTAGTGTCTTTTTGTTAGTTACTTTGTATATACTTTTGTTTGCAGCAAGCAAAACAAACCAAAAACTCTCAAAAAATTTCAAATTACCTCTCAAAGACTTTAACTGAATAATGAATTGTATTTTTGTTTAAAATATTTAATTATGAACATAAATAGTTGGTTAACAGTAATAACAATTTTCACTGCGGTAATCGCATTACTTCCTAAAGATGATTTAAAAATTCAGATTTTTGGGAAATCAAAAATAGCAAAGATATTAGGTGTAATAATGATGTTTATAAACCTTCTTATTATTCCATTTCTTATTTTTTTTGATAAAATAATTATTAGGATTCCAGCATTAAATATTTTTACTGTTTCGTGGGGTATCGACCCAAAAAATATAGCATTTATTTTATTCTACTTGTCTTTTGTATGGCTTGTTAAAGAACTTTTTTATAAATCAAGCGTTAATACAAACAAAAAAACAATTGAATTATTTACCGACTTGTTAAACAATAAAAGTTTTCCTGATTTTTTTAAACTATTTACAAAATATACAAATAAGGCTGAAATAATAAAAAAATGGAATTTATATAGAACTATTCTTTTTCAACCTCAATTTTTAAACAACATTATTGATTATAGAACATCCTATATTTTAAGTTTTTGGACTCATTTTGATACAGAAAAAGAATTTCAATCAATTTTTAAATTATTTTTAAATAAACCTAATTCTTCTTATTATTCTGAAATTAAGGGAAATAGAAATTATAACAGTATTCTTGATGATAAACCATTTTTACAAACAATTCTTATAGATAATTTAAAACAATCAATAGACAATGGAATATTTCTAATATTAACCGATCAGATTAATCAACATTTAAAATCTCAAAACGAATATTTGAACATTTATAATCAAGAGCATTATTACCCAAGAATAAAAGATAACGAAGGTTATGATTTACCAATTTATTATCATATTCATTTCATAGGGCTTATGTATTCATCTGCAATAAAAAATGATATTGATATATCAACAATATCTAATAAGTATATAAATCCACATTCATTTTTTTCTGACATTATTAAATTAATTATTGATAATATTGTTTTAACAGAAAATAACCTTGATATGAAATTCCAAACTAACTACCTTTGGTTGATAAATGAAATTTTTAGTATTCAATCAAAATGGTTAGAACAGTTTGGTCACTCAGAAAATGAAAAAAACTTTAATGATAACAGTAGTTATATATCATTTATTCCTTCTTCTTTTCGATTTTGTTTTAGAGAACTTTACAAAGGTTTAAATAAAAATAAAATAACACTGAGTTTTATTAAAGTAAAAATTGCAGATCATATTATGTATGATTATTTTAATGGATTAAATGAAAAATTAAAGAAATCAATAGACAATGAGATACTTAAGCAAATTCCAAAAAACATTAGAAAAGAGATTATTGATTTTTCTGTAAATGAAAGACTTGGTTTCGATCTTGATAATTTGACTGATAATGATATAACCCATCATAAAAACAGAAAAGATTTATTAAACCTCAAAAATATAATAAATACGTGAAAAACAATATCTAAAACAGCCTGCTACCAATAAAAATTTGTATAGTTAATGGCTACTATTTGCAAATCTTAAACTTAATTTATAAAATGAAGTTTGGTACATAACCGAAAGTTTAGTAGTTTTATCACGCTACTAACCATACAAGTAGCCGTTGATAAAGTCACTTTCAATACAAAATACTTACGATTTGAAAAAAAATCAAACTTCCAAAACCTCAACTTCATCACCAATATAAACCAATAATTTACCAACAACGTCAAAATTCATGTTGCCTAAAATTGTAGCGTATTTATTAATCTGAATCTCATGTTTCTTCTCTTTCTTACCAGTTTTATAATCTAGAATAGTCACTTTTTTATCTTCAAAAACTAACCTATCTGGTATTAGTAGTGTTTTGTCATCATTTAAAATTTCTCTTTCGTTTAAAACGGCAACTTCATCAGAAAAATAAAAATTTAATTTTTTATGATGTACAATTTTAGTAATTAAATCTAAAATTTCTTGTTCTCTTTCTAAAGGTACAATTCCTTCATTTACAAAATTTGCAACTGCATTTTCAATATCGCTTGCGGTGATAATTTTTGCTAAAATTTCATGAATAATAGTTCCGTATTTTCTAGCATCCTCAAAACCTTTATCAAAAGCAGCATTTGCAACAATGGTAATGTTATGATTTTTCCAATCGGAACTTATAAACTCACTTTGCTCTCTACTAATAACTGTTGTTTCTTTTTTTGTGGAAATCCTTTTTTTACTACCAAATTCAAAAACAGATTCTTGGGCATTCCATTTGCCAATATTTTTTAAAAAAGTGCTATAAAACTGCGAATAGGTTTTAGGTTCGTCAGCTTCGTTTTTTCGTTCACTTATAATGTATAATTGCTCTTCTGCTCTTGTTAATGCAACATATAGCAAGTTAAAATTGTCTAATTCTAATTCTTCGCGTTGTTTTTTATACAATTCTTCGCCTATAGAACCAATTTCTTTTAAGCTTGCATTATAATTTATTAACGCTGCATCAAAACCATTATATTTTTCTTTATCTAAAGGTTCGTACCAAACTTTGGGACTAATTTGTTTATAAATATCTAAATCATACGCATAGATTACCACAGGAAATTCTAAACCTTTCGACTTATGTATGGTCATAATTCTAACTGCATTATTACCTTCGGGAATCACGATACTTAATTTATCTTTTTTCTCTTCCCAAAAATCTAAAAACGTGGTAATTCCTTCATTTTTTTTGAAGGTATATTCTAAAATTACATCTAAGAAAAACTGAATATAAGCATCGGAAGTTTCTACTAAATTAAAACATCTAATGATGTGTTCGATACTTTCATAAAAAGGAAAACTAGAAAATTTAGTAACATCAAAATAGATGTCATACTTTTCTAATTTTTCAAAAAAGGGAACAAATTCTTCGTCTATAAAATTAGTAATAAAATGATGTTTATCTTCTGTTAAATTTAAGTGTTTATGCAAGAAAATAAGCAATTCAAACTTAACTTCTTTATTTTCGGTTTGTGTAATATAATGTAGTAAATTTATTATAAATATTACTTTATTAGAGTTCTGTAATAACAATGTTTCCGAACTGATAATTGCTACATTATTTTCGGTTAAATAATTGGCAATCGCAACACCTTGCTTTTTAGTTCTGGTTAAAATACAAATTTCCTTTTTTAAAAATTCATCTTTTAAATTCGTGATAATTTCTAAAATTTTACTGGGATATACTTCATTTTTTTCTTCTGCTGAAAATCCGTTGTCAATAAATTGCAATTGCACAAAACCACCTTTTTTGTCCGTTTCTAACTGCTTATTACCTTCTTTATATAATGTAGCGTAATTTTCGTTTTTAAGATATTTAGATAAATATTGAAAAAAGGAATTGTTAAACTTAATCACTTCGGAATAACTACGGTAATTAGTCGGTAAATTTTCTACATGTTTTTTAACTAAAAACGGATTGTTTTTTTTATCATCTAAAGTCAACTCAATAAATTGTTCGGCTTTTCCGCCACGCCAACGATAAATAGATTGTTTCGCATCGCCAACCAAAAGCAACGACCCTTTTTCGCCTTTTTCATTTTGACTATTTAGTGCATTATCGAGCAACGGAATTAAATTTTGCCATTGCATTACCGAAGTATCTTGCATTTCGTCTATGAAGTAATGTTGGTATTTTTCGCCTATTTTTTCATAAATAAAAGCAACAGGTTGTTCTTTTAAATGTGTGCTAATAAGCTGATTAAATTCCGAATTTAATCTAATATTATTGTCTTCTTTAATTTCGTTTAAAACGGAATTAATAGATTGCAGAACCGCCAAAGGTATTAAACTACGTATAATTAAGTTGTTTAATAAATACGTTGCATAATTAGTGTCATAAATAATTTTTGATTGATGAAAAAGCAAAACTAATTCATCTTTTATGCTATCTATTTCTTGTTTTGCAATAACGGTTGCCTTACCTGAATACTGATGATGATCTTTTGCGATATTTTTACCCAAACGACCTTCAAAATTCATAGTTTTTAAATTGACAATTGCTAATTTCTTAAAATGATTTGGAAAATCACTACTGGCAAAATCATTGAATTGCAAATCAGTTTCTGCAATAATTTTCAACCCTTTTTCACCTATTTCAGCAAATTGATTTTCAAGATTTTTCTGTTGTTTATAGATGGTTTTTTTTAAATCTATAAAATCTTTAATCGGTCTTTTTTGAAGTTTATTTACTTGTAATATATCGTTTTCATTTAATAGCAATTTGGCAATTTCTTTTAAATCAAAACCAATGTCCCAACTTTTGTCTTCGTTTATTTTTTCGAGCGAAAAACTAATTAGTATCTTGGTAAGCTCTTTGTCTGTTCCTATTTTTGAAATGAGTACATCTACCGCTTCATTTAAAAGTGAAACAGCATCCATTTCTACTTCAAAATTCATAGATAAACCTAAATCAAAAGCAAAACTTTTAATAATTTTATAGGTAAAACTATCTATGGTTGTTATGCTAAAACTTGCATAACTATTTAGAATACTTTTCAAAACATTGCTCGCTCTTTTTCGTAGAATTTCTTTATCAATATTTAATTCTTCAGAAATTGCTAAAAACATATCATTTTCATTTTCTAAAAAAGTATCACTAGAAAAAGAGCGTAGATTATCAATAACGCGTAGTTTCATTTCTGCAGCAGCTTTATTGGTAAAAGTAACTGCTAATATTTTTTGAAACTTAAAAATATCGTTCGTTTTTAAAACAATTTTTAAGTATTCTTTTACCAAAGTAAAGGTTTTACCCGAACCTGCAGATGCGTTATAAATTTGAAAGGTATTTGTATCACTCATACTAATTCAAAAATACAAAAAGTGAAGTGATTTTAGAAAAATTCTATGCAAAAAATATGTTTATTTATACTTTGCTGTTTTTAAACAATTTACTTACTAACCAAGCCATTGGTATATATGCAAAAAGAAGATCAACTACAATAAACCAAGTTGGTGCAGGAATCATAGTTGCTGCTGCTATTCCGCCTAGCAAGAAAAAAGCGCCAATACCTAAAGCAAATTTCATTTTATGAGTTGCTGCAATTTTAAACGCAACCATAGCACCAAAAAAAGTACCAAGTGCATGTGCTAAAAAAAGAAAAAGAAAATGTTTCGCTTTAAACAAATGAATACCTGCTTGCATGCCTTCGGTTGTAGTTACATCTACGCCTTCAGGTGGCGGAATTATAGAACCACTAATAAGAATGATTCCCATATTTACAAAACTACCAATAATTATACCTGCAATAACTGCCAATATATTTTTAATTGTTGCATTCATAATATTTGAGTTTAGTTAACTCAAATATACAAAATATTAGCTTAGTGATAATAAAGTTTAATATTTCTAAAAATCCAAAAAGAGATAATAAAAGTTAAAATGATTAAAATTGCAGTTTTCCCAAACATTATTTTTCGCCATTTTAATACTACTTGTGTTGGTTTTTTAATTAATTCAAAAGCAAAACCCAACAATATATATGGTATAAAAACTACTGCTAATATGTTTTCATTTACAGCGTTAACTATATCAAAATTAAGCAAATAATGTATTGCTCTTTGTGAACCACAACCAGGACATTTTACACCAGTAGTAGAAAATAAAGGGCATTTTGGAAAAAAATTAGAATAACTAGGGTTATAAATTTTATAGACAACTAATAATAAAATTAATACGATTCCTAACAGAAACCATTTTAATTTATTAATCATCAAAACCTCCATTTGCAATACTAACACCAACGATAGCAACCATGAAAATTATATACAATACAACTACACTTAAACCAATACCCAAACCGATTTTAGTCCATTTTCCTGCTTCTTTAGATGCGTTTTTAGCACCTTGAATATCACCAGAGTTAAAAAGAGATTCTACTTTAGATGCGTAAACAATTCCTGCAATTCCGAATGGCAAACAACATAAAATAGTTACTAAAATAGATTCTACCAACCAAGTTTTTGGTGGTTTTGAAAAACTAACTTCGTTAATATTGTTTTTATTATTTTCGTCTATCATGAGTTTTTTTTTTATAAAAAAAATAATTAAATAGTATTCACTTTTTTAATAGCAGCAGTAAAATCTTCTAAATCATTATCATTCATCACTAAATGAACTGCTTCACTACAAACTTTATCTACATTATCTAAAGGAATTCCTAAAGCAGTTGCTGCTTTTTTCATAACATTAACTTCTTCTAACGAAGCAGAATCATCTGCATAAATCATTTGTGTTAGTCTATATAAACGTTCAATTGACGCATCATAACCAATTGGTGGATTAATAGCGTAATTTTTAGGATCTTTTAAAACAGCTTTATATTCTTCATCAGAGATATTTAATCTTCTGGCAGTTCTTTTTAATAATTTTTCTTCACCTTCAGAAACTTCACCATCTATTTGTGCAATTTTTACTAAACCTGCAAAGTGGCCTAAATTACGTTTGTGCTCACCTGTTGCAAAAAAATCTACTATCGACATATCAATTTATTAATGTTAGGTTGCAAAGGTAAAAAATATTCATTTAAAAATTAGGAAAATATTTAATAATAAGGTTCTAATTTTTCATTAAATTTGCAGTATAAAATTTATAATTATGAATACTTACGATGTTACAGTTATTGGTTCTGGTCCTGGCGGTTATGTTGCCGCAATTAGATGTGCGCAATTAGGCCTGAAAACTGCCATTATAGAAAAATACAACACACTTGGTGGAACTTGCTTAAATGTTGGTTGCATACCATCAAAAGCACTTTTAGATTCATCGCATCATTTTCACGATGCTACTAATCACTTTGAAAAACACGGTATTAAAACAGGTAAATTAAGTGTTGATTTTAAGCAAATGATTACTCGTAAAGACGAAGTAGTTAGTCAAACTTGCGACGGAATTACATTCTTAATGAAAAAAAATAAGATAGATATTTACACTGGTATTGGTTCTTTTAAAGATGCAACCCATATTAATATCGCTAAAGCGGATGACTCAGTAGAAACGATAGAATCTAAGCATACAATAATTGCAACAGGTTCGAAACCATCTACTTTACCATTTATAAAATTAGATAAAAAACGAGTAATAACTTCCACCGAAGCTTTAAGTTTAAAAGAAATACCAAAACATTTACTTGTAATTGGTGGTGGCGTTATTGGTTTAGAATTAGGTTCGGTTTATAAACGTCTTGGTGCTGAAGTTTCAGTAATTGAATATTTACCAGAAATTATTGGCGGCATGGACAACATGTTATCTAAAGAATTAAAAAAATCTTTAAGAAAGCAAGGTCTTAAATTTTTTGTTTCGCATAAAGTAACTTCAGTTTCTCCTAAAGGGAAAGAAGTTATCGTAACTGCCGAAAACAAAAAAGGCGAAAACATAGAGTTTAAAGGCGATTATTGTCTAGTCTCAGTCGGAAGAAGACCTTATACTGAAGGTTTAGGTTTAGAAAACGCTGGTGTAAAAATGACAGAAAGAGGTCAAATAGAAACAAATGCACATTTACAAACAAATATTTCAAATATTTACGCTATTGGCGATGTTGTAAAAGGTGCAATGTTAGCACACAAAGCAAGTGAAGAAGGCGAATTTGTAGCCGAAGTAATTGTTGGTCAAAAACCACATATGGACTATAATTTAATTCCTGGTGTTGTATATACTTGGCCTGAAGTTGCAGCAGTTGGTAAAACTGAAGAAGAATTAAAAGAAGCAAAAATAGATTATAAAGTTGGTTCATTTCCAATGCGTGCATTAGGTAGAGCAAGAGCAAGTATGGATTTAGAAGGTCAAGTAAAAATACTTGCCGATGCAAAAACCGATGAAATTTTAGGTGTACATATGATTGGTGCAAGAGCAGCAGACATGATTGCGTCTTGTGTAGTTGCTATGGAATTTAGAGCATCAAGCGAAGATATTGCAAGAACATCTCACGCACATCCTAGTTTTACAGAAGCTATAAAAGAAGCTTGTATGGCAGTTGATGGCAGAGCAATACATAGTTAATTGTATTATGTTGCAAATTTTAAAGAACTCATTGAATAATAAATTCAATGAGTTTTCTTTTTATTAGGAGTGTCTAAATTAAATAGATAACTGCATCTATAAGCAACCAATTAATTGTTCATAGTCGAAAAGTGAGAAAAACCTTACCATTTATAGAACAAAAAGTTTTAGATTTACGAGATAAAGTAATGTGCAAAAATGATATAGAGTTCTAAAACAATTAAGCATAAATAACAAACATGAAACTAAATATAGGAGTACTTGGTGGCGGATCTTGGGGAACAACAGTTGCTTCATTAACTGCAAAAAACAGTGCATCAACCATAATTTGGGCTAGAAATATAGCGACTGTAAATGAGATAAATGAGCAACATTGCAACTCAAAATATTTACCAAATGTGTTATTACACAAACACTTAAAAGCATCTAACTCAATACAAAAAACGGTACAAAATGCAGATGTTATTGTTATGGGAATTCCATCACAAAGTTTCAGAAAAGTACTCGAAGAAGCAAAACCATATATTAGACCTTGGGTTCCTATTGTAAGTTTAGCAAAAGGTTTAGAAATGGAAACCAATTTACGTATGACCGAAGTTATTAAAGAAATATTACCTGGTCATCCAACAGGTGTTTTAACAGGTCCAAACCTTGCAAAAGAAATCATTTTAGGTAAAGCAGCAGCATCGGTTATTGCAATGGTAGACAAAACTATTGCTGAAAAATTGCAATCCGTTTTTAATTCAGGTTCATTTAAAGTTTATACAAATAATGATGTTATTGGTTGCGAACTTGGCGGTGCACTAAAAAATATTATGG
>Ga0256834_1002517_pt1 | contig 11491 bp, 6 predicted proteins | sample 4281140metaG_FD_190536 | JGI IMG/M metagenome (GOLD analysis project Ga0256834, IMG submission 190536) | Hydrothermal vent microbial communities from East Pacific Rise, Pacific Ocean - 4281-140 | ecosystem: Environmental > Aquatic > Marine > Hydrothermal vents | place: Pacific Ocean: East Pacific... | reverse complement strand
AAATAATAATCCGTTATTTGGATTACATAAATCATTGGTAGTAAAATCAATATCTAACGGAAGTGTATCGCCGGCTGAAATAGATTGGTTGATAGTGCCGCTATATAAACTTGATCCTGAGGGATTACCTGTACCATCATCACAATAAATATCATAGGTATAGCCGGCAGGCACATTGATGTCACTATTATTTTGAAGACTTAAATGGACATTTACTTCTGTAGAAGCACTTGTAACAAGAGCAGTAGCGGAAGAAATGCCGTATTCAACCAATGAAGGTTTGCGAATATCTAATAATTCAGCCGTATTTCCTGTAGCAATGGTACTATGGTTACATGTAGTATTACCACAAGAAGCACTGGTTTCAATATAGTTAATAAAAGTTACATTTTGATTTTCATCGCAAGTTGTATCATCGGATAAAATATCGAAAGTAAATTCGGTTGTATCTCCGTCTCCCAAACCCTGCGGGTATTTAATAACCAGAACCGATCCCGAGGCAGATTCTAAAGTTACAGGATTTGTCCCGGTACTGTTAAAAGATCCCGTCACATAAGAAATGCCGGAAGGTAATGTAATTTTACCATAATCACTGTCGCCGGTATTAGGAGGTGATTGTCCTACTATAGCAGATATTTGAGTTGAAACTCTAATTTGTTCAGTAGTATTACACCCATCAATATGTGCACCGTCAGCATCAGCGGCATGTGGTAAAAATATAGTCGAAAAAGCATCATAAGGAGGTTCTAAACCGTCTATCAAAATTGGATCGGAGATACTTTGTGTATCATTTCCAATAGCTGGTTCACCACAAGTTTTATCACCGAAATATTTAAATTTTAAAGAAGAGTTGGAAATAAAATCACAGGTTGTCTGTAAATTTAATAAAACATTGACTTTTCTCCCGTTTACATCTGAGCCCATTTCACCGGTTCCGGGCAATCCTCCATAAGATACCAATCCGGAGTGCGTTATAGGAATATCATAAGTATCAGCCGAAATTTGAGTTAAAGGTAAACTAACTGTTTCCAAGTTCCCGGAATTAGCAGGATATTCAATTTGGATACTATTAATATCGACAGCATTAACACCTCCGGGAATAGTAAAATGAACATGAGGATTAACAATAGTGCCGTATTGTGCAGAGTTGATTTCAATTTTAATATCAAACGGATCACAATTGGTCACTTCAGTAGTTGGTTCTTCAATGATTTGTCCTTGAAGTTCTGCGCTGGAAGGTTGTAAAGTTATTTGTGTTTGATAATGATAACATGCATTGTCTACATCTACATAATTTGTGGGATAAGCATCACAATTAGATCCTAAAAGGAAATTAACATCTTGATCACTACATGAACTGTATTCTGCTTGAATTCTAATATCTTTACTTTCATTACTGTTTAATGATCCTATTTCAACCCATGTTTGCCCACCGCTATGAACGACATTTAATGCTGTTGAACCACCTCCGGTTATATCGGTTGCACTTGTTACATTAATATTAGTATTGTCTACTAAAATCCAGTTATAACCAACACTACCACTAGAAGTATTAACAACATTTAAATCGAAGTTTACTTGAGGACTGTTACCTGCCAAAATTGTAGATGCAGCAGGTTGTATGGTAAAAGTAGGTTGATAATAATAAAAATAATTGGTTCGAGATTGGATAAGTTCCTCTTCTTCGCCGGTAAGATATTGGAATTGATTCATAGAAGTTGTAACCGGTAGTTCATTAAGTTCATTGGCTGTGCAAGAACCTTTTACCAAAATTTTAATTCGCGGCCAATTAGTATCTCTATGATCAATTAAATTAACATTTACGGGTTCAAAATGATAAGTATTACCGGTTTGTGTCACGGAAATGTCTCCATTGGACAACAAATAAGTTCCGCCATAATTAAACCATTGGGCATCTATCAGTTCAATACCATCGGGTAAAACAATATCGGAATAATTCCATTTATAAATAGGCCTAAATTCATTGGGATTGATATCGCCCGAATTGGAATAAACACCGGCTAATAGTGTTAGCCATTTGTGCTCACAGTTTTTAAAAGAATCATAGTTGGGATACATATAATTGGCCGTATAAGCAACTTTTGCCAAGGTATATTTGGCATTGTCACCCCAATCGTCACAAGATACTTCATTGCCTAACATATCCAAAGAATAGTAACGGCCTCTAAATCCGCTTAATTGATGCAAGTTTACATTAGGCAGATTTTTGTTTATTCTATAATGCAATACCATGTGAAAGGTATCGCCATCTTCTACAACATTGTTTAATCCGTCAAGAGTTGCCGTTAAATCAAACTCTGCAGTATGATCATTTCCCGAACTGGAAACCGTTGGCGCCGATAGTGTTTCTATGGCTGTATCGGTTCCGGTATTACCATCGGTGTAATATATGGTTCCGGATATAAATTGTAGGTCATCGGCTCCTAAGGTGTTACCGTCTGTTGTATATTTAAGTCGTAAATGTAAATTGTCAAAAGTTGAAGAAGACATTTGTCCTTCTATTTTTATTTCCATTTGATCGCCGGCTAAATAGTTATCTACGTCGTATCCTTGGGCGTCGGCATCATCTAAATTGACTTGTGTTGACATTGTATTGTCTGTCCATCCGGGCGTAATTCGTTTGGCATCAAATAATGTGGTGGAGGGTCCGTTACAAGCAGGAGTACAACCATGTTGGGTAATTACCGGAAAACTGCCACAATGTATATCTTGATCGAGACAAACATTGCCATTGGCATCTTTTAATTTTAAATTTGTTTGATAATCAATGGTAAAAGTAGATCCGCCACCTGCTGCCGTATAAGTTGTACAATCCAAAACCAAAGGAATACGTAAAAATCCGTCTGAAAACAAACCGCTAAGTACATACCAGCTGTTAATTTCGGTGGTTGACCAGGTAATAGTATTCCCGGATTGTGTAAAACCTGACGGAGATCCAGAAAGTGATACACCATCCGGAACAGTAATATTTACGGTAAACTCCGAATCGGCACTATGGTCTAACATAGCATGACCATTGAGTCTGAAAGAAGCATACAAATGTGGTTTAATGGCAACCTCAAAAGGGGTACCGTCCGTGACATCGGAATCAGATTCTAATAAAGTCGGAACTTTGTAATCTCTAATCATATTACGGTATTCCAAATCTACACCTTTTACCTCACTGACATTATCACATTGTGTTTTACTCAGTGCATTAAACATAATATGTTCCCAACCAACATAGTCATATCTGGCGGTGCCGCAATTGTCTCTTTGGTTGATATTATAGTCATATTCGAATATCACCGAATCGCCGGGGGCAATATCATCAAAATAACCATCGCCGTCAACATCACTAAAACCTCCTGCTCCGTCAAAATCCGTAGTATGAGTATCGGGCAAGATGGCATAAGTATAGCCTGAACCGCGGCTGGCATAATTGGTGCTTGCCCAATGATCCATAGTAAAGGCTTGTCCGTTTACCATAAAATTACTTACTTGCTTGGTGTTATACCAATCAAATGCCCAACGGTTGTTATTGTTATAACCTATATTAAATAAATTATTGTTTGACCCTAATCCTAAGTTTAATAAAACATCTTTTGCCCAGGCAGTTGTACCCGTTCCGGTATTTTCAATTTTAATTTTGATATGATTGGTGGCACATATATCATGACCGTTTTCTAAAATCGTAACTTTTATATCAGGATTATTAATATCAAACAAAATATTGCCTGAAACCCGGTGAGATGTTTGGCACTCCCATGCCGCTTGATGATAGATAACAGAGTCATCACAATCTGATAATTCAAAAGATTCTGTAAAAACCAACGATTCACCGTCTTCAAAAGTTCCATTACCATTTTCGGTGCTAGTAGCTACATTAAACGGTGCCGAAGACATATCCAGATTATAGATTAAATGTGAAGCTGTTGAGGCAGGATCAGGTGTTAATTGGGTTCCGTTGTAATAAAGCTTATAATTGACAACGCTTGCTCCAAGGTCAACTGTATGAACTGCCTGAGATGTACCGGCATTGCCACCATTTACTATAGTTATATCTCTTGAATGCACATATCCCGCTTCAATCACACCTACAACCGGATCTATGGATTCTATGGACAAAGACGCCGCTAACAAATCATAATTCCCGATTTCACCATCTGTATCAATGGCGGTTTGGTTACCTACATCGGTGTCTGTATAAGACAAACCTGCTATGTCTTTAAACACACCTCCGGTTTCTTTATAAGTAACGGCATCACAATTTGCAGAACGAGTAAACTTAAACTTTACATAATCACCGATATCCCATGTATTATCTGCCGAAGTATTAATTAATGAAAAAGAAACATCGTTTAAATTGGAAATATCATCTTCGGCAATAATATAGTTCCCCGTACCGTTATTATTATCAACTATTGCAACACTACCGGGGACATAATTGACACCATCCGGTAAGTCAAATTTAACAATTAAAGATTTTAAACTGTTTTTTTTGGCTTGTATAGTGATTAAATTGTCACTGTTTTGACTTCCGCCACCTACCCCTAAATCTGTAGGGGTATAAATGACACGAAAATCACTGTTTTCAAACTGCGCCTGTAAGTTGCTGATGCTAAATAATATAGTAAACAAAAATACAAGTTTGGTAATTTGTTTTTTTGTAGAGGGGAAAAAATTATGACGTTTCATATATTCTTTAAATTTCTTATAAATTAATTGTGCAAATTACAAATTTTTCCCAATTTATTTATATTATTTAATTCCTTTCTACAAAATAAAATTGTTGTTTACTTTTTAGTTTTTTTTAACCAATATTTTTTACGGATTTATATAAATCTAAAATAATGTTTTTATATATTGTTACAACAATTGGTTTGATTATTATAAATGTTTTACAATTTTATGTTATACCAAATATTGCAAGCAAAAAAGCCTGTAATTCAAAATAAAAAACGCAATAAGAAAGATAGAACGTTAATAATATTCAATAACATTCCGTAAATAATAACTTTTAAGATATTATATAATAAAAGTTATTGTATCACATCATACGTGATACAAGATGACTTATACCAAATTGGTTTATATATTTGGTCAATATGTTATTTAATACCTAATTTTTTCTTTAAGTCTTTCGGTAAAGCATCTTTATGTACAAAAATGTCTATGGTTTTATATTTAAAATAAGGATATGATGCCAAAAAGTAACCGTTTAATTGATTGCTTTTACCCCAAGAATTTTTAACTACAAAATATTTATTATCATGTTGATCCTTAACAATACCAACTATGTGCATCCCGTGATCATCGGTAGTACGACCATCTTCAAAGGCTTGTTGTCGCATTAGCGGCGTAATTTTTTTCTCTTTAACAGGTTGGTAAAAAGCATTCGGTATTTTTTCGCCGTTTTCATCAAAAAATAAATCGTTCGATTTTCTATTTTGTACGGTTCTTTCGTCTTGAGGCACAATAGCCAAACCTTTTCTGTGAGAAAACCCTCTTTCAGAAACATCGGCACCCCAAGCAAAAGTATAGCCTTTCATAATAGCATTTTCGGCGATTTGCAGCAACTCATTCAATGGGATATTATAAGTTGTATGCATTTGCCAATTATCCGGAATTTCCATAGCAAAGGCTTTATAATAAGGATGGTGTGTAAAAGAGGTCAATTCCACATAATCATCCATATTTAAATCTAAATGTTTTGCATAAGTTTTAGGAGTATAATTTTTTCCGTCAACGGTAAACGTAAAATCTTCTGTATTATCAGGCACTTGTCCCAAATAGGCATCAACTGTTTCTGCAATGGCTTTTTTCCAAGATGGTGTTAAAACATTATTTTGCGGTTTTTTATTTAAGGCTTGCACCATAGCTTTTAATACGGCATTAAGCTCTGCATGATTATGAATATCACCACCATAGGCTTTTCCCGGATAAGCAAATTCGGGAACAATCCCATAATTGTTAATCACCCAAGGGATATCATGTGCTTCTCCCCCTTCATCAAAATTGGTATGTCCGCCACTGAGCAGATAATTACGTGCTTTGCCTAAATAAGCATTGCGAGCGACCCACATTTCAGATAAATTATGCACTCCTTTACCTTTACGCAATAATTCGGATTCTAAAAAAGAAAGTGTAGAAAAACTCCAGCATGTTCCTGTCCGGTTTTGGTTTTTGACAGGCGTATCATCAAGGTGTTTAATGACTTTAAATTGGTATTTACTACCTTTTACGTTAGTAAAATTTTTATGGTTTTCTAATTGAGACCAACCGTTAAATATAATGAATATAAGTAACCATATTGAAAAAATCTTTTTCATAATAATAAATTTTTAAATTTCAATTTATAAAATTACAGTTTTTAAACGGGATAACAAATCTAATTTTACAAAATCCTCATATAATACCAAATCGACATACAAAATATTTTGGACTATTTTGTATGTTGTTTTGGTATAAGTTCTATTGATATAAAAATTTATCGGTATAAAAATATCAAATGTATAGACCAATACTTACAGGCAAATATTGGTATCTTTGCATTTTGAAAATGAAGTTATTATGAGAAAACAAAATAACAAAATAGAACTAATGGCGCCTGCAGGCAGTTGGGAAGCTTTACAAGCAGCTATTGACAATGGTGCGGACTCGGTTTATTTTGGAGTTGAACAACTCAATATGCGGGCCATGTCAAGCATAAACTTTACGTTGGAAGAATTACCCGAGGTAGTGCAAAGATGTGAGAAAAATGGTGTCCGTTCTTATCTGACTTTAAATACCATTGTATACGATCACGACTTATTAATAGCCAAAAAACTTATAAAGGCTGCTAAAGATGCCGGTGTAAGTGCCGTGATAGTAGCCGACCAAGCTGTCATGTTTATGGCGCGTGAAGCCGGCTTGGAAGTGCATATTTCCACTCAAATCAATATTACTAATGTAGAGACTTTAAAATTTTACAGCACTTTTGCCGACACCATGGTTCTGAGTCGTGAATTAAGTTTGAGACAAGTAAAACATATTACAGACCAAATTAAAAAACAACAAATAAAAGGCCCTTCGGGTCGTTTGGTCGAAATTGAGATTTTTGGCCATGGAGCATTATGTATGGCTGTTTCGGGCATGTGTCATATGAGCTTACACACTTATAATTCATCAGCAAATCGTGGCGCTTGTAAACAAAACTGCCGCAAACCTTATATAGTAATCGATAAAGAGTCCGGCATTGAATTGGAAATAGACAACGAATATATTATGTCTCCAAAGGATTTGATGGTATTAGACTTTTTAGATCAAGTTAAAGATGCCGGAGTCAATGTTTTAAAATTGGAAGGACGCGGACGTGCTCCCGAATATGTCGCTACAACAGTTAAAACATATCGTGAAGCTATTGATGCCCTGTATAACGGAAATTTTACGCAAGAGCGTGTTGAACAATGGGTAACTGATTTGGCTCGTGTTTACAATCGTGGTTTTTGGAGTGGCTACTATTTAGGTCGCAAGTTGGGAGAATGGACAACTCCCGGATCACACGCAACCCAAAAGAAAATATATTTGGGAAAAGGTTGGCATTTCTATCCTAAAGCGCAAGTAGCTGAATTTAAAATAGAAGCTTTTGACTTAAAACAAGGGGATAAAATTTTGATAACAGGACCAACCACAGGTGTTATAGAAATGGATCTTAAAGAAATGTATGTCAATGATCAACCGGGCACTTTTGCCAAAAAAGGTGATATTATATCTATTAAAATGAATAAAAAAATACGACCTGCCGATAAACTATATAAATTGGTTCCGGCAGAACAAGTTAAATAAAACCAAATTGGTTTATATTTAAATGAGGCTGTCTCAAAAGATTGAATTATCTGTCATTCCGAACAAAGTGAGGAATCTCATGTTTGATAATCAACAACTTATATTTTCATTATTATATGAATTATTTATAAAAAACCCTTTTGAGACAGCTTCATTTAATCAAGAACAAAAACGCCGTAGTAACCATAGCTACAAACAATCATTTTCAACGCTCGGTAAGTGAAAATGAAATATAGGACTATTTTGCATGTCGTTTTTATAACATTACTATGGAAATTCTCATTTGAAATAGGTCAACCTAAAATCTTATAAACCGAATCAAAAATAATCCGTATTTTTACCTAAAACAATATTTATGCACAATTACGGTTTTTGGTCGGTCATTCCCCCTTTACTGGCTATTGTATTGGCAATTCGCACCAAACAGGTTTACATTTCTCTGTTACTGGGTATTTGGTTGAGCTGGATTATCATTGACCACGGCAATCTGTTTTCGGGCACCTACGATGCCATAATGGCACTGGTCGATGTATTTAAAGATGCCGGTAATACCAAGACCATTATGTTTAGTGCCTTGGTCGGCGGATTGATTATTTTAATTCAGAAATCCGGCGGCGTCTCCGGTTTTGTCCGTTGGATAGACCAAAAATTAGGAGGTCTGCAACCCGAACATCTGGATAAAAATCGAAAAAAAATACAATTTTTTGCCTGGTTAACCGGCGTATTAATTTTTGTAGAAACCAGTATTTCTTCATTAACCGTAGGAACTGTTTTTCGTCCTGTATTTGACAAATTGAATATCCCCCGAGAAAAACTGGCTTATATTGCCGATAGCAGTTCAGCTCCCACCTCAATTATAATTCCGTTTAATGCTTGGGGGGCTTTTATCATAGGATTGCTCCTTACGCAAGGATTTGAAGATGGATTTGGTGTTTTATTTAAAGCCATGCGTTATAATTTTTATCCGTTTTTAGCCTTATTGTTGGTCATAATTGTTATTTTTTTTAAATGGAATATCGGGCCCATGAAAAAAGCCGAAAAACGAGCCTTGGAACAAGGAAAAGTATTGTCGGATACTGCCAAACCCATGATTTCAGAAAACTTGACAGCCGTCCATTCTATTGCCAAAAAAGACAAAGTTATTAATATGATTGTACCACTGACTATTATGGTTTTAATGATGCCTGTAACACTTATTTTAGATGGCTGGCAAAAAGCCTCAGAAAATTTAGGAAATGGTATTTCGTTGGAAAAAATCTTTTATGCCATTGGCAAAGGATCCGGATCAACTGCAGTGCTAATAGCCGTCTTAACTGCTATCTTTGCAGCTATGATTTTATATAAAAGCCAAAAGATAGCCACATTTACCGGAATGTTCGATTGGATACTTAAGGGAATCTCCGAGATGATGCCCTTGGCGCTATTGATGTTATTGGCTTTTGCCATAAGTCACGTCACCAAAGAACTCGGCACCGGCCAATTTGTAGCCCAATTGACCAAAGACTTTTTGTCTCCTTCCATTGTACCTTTCATTATCTTTATATTGGCTGCCTTTATTGCTTTTGCTACCGGTACCTCTTGGGGCACTTTTGCCATTATGATACCCATTGCCGTACAAATGGCACATAGCCTTCATGTCAATCCGTATTTAACCATAGCAGCAGTGCTCAGTGGTGGTGTTTTCGGCGACCACAGTTCTCCCATTTCCGATACTACCATCATTTCATCTATGGCATCTGCCAGTGACCATATTGACCATGTTAAAACACAATTGCCTTATGCACTGATAGCCGGTGGTCTGGCAGCTTTACTATTTTTGATAAGCGGGTATTTTGTTACTTAATACGCATTATTTCTCCTTTCAACTTTAACTATCAACTTTTAACTTATATGTCCGGTATCTATATACACATTCCCTTTTGTAAACAGGCTTGTCATTATTGCGATTTTCATTTCAGCACATCATTAAAACATAAAGACGGGCTCATTCAAGCCATTATTCAAGAAATATATCAACGAAAAAAAAATTGGGAAACTCATCGTTTTGAAACCATATATTTTGGCGGTGGAACACCCTCAATCGTCCATATTGCGGATATTGAAAAAATCTTAAAAGCCATCAAGCAAAACTATCACATTAATGATAATGCGGAAATCACTTTGGAAGCCAATCCGGATGATCTGAATCTTGAAAAACTCAAACAATACAAGGCTATTGGGATCAACCGGCTCAGCATCGGCATACAATCGTTTTATGAAGAAGATTTGGTAAAATTAAACAGAAGCCACAATGCCCGGCAAGCAACTGCCGCTATTGAAAATGCACAAAAAGCAGGCTTCAATAATATAACAATTGACTTGATATACGGCATTCCGAGTCTAACGGACACTAAATGGTTACAAAATATTGACACCGCCCAACAATATAACATTCCGCACATTTCCGCTTATGCCTTAACTGTTGAACCCAAAACAGCATTGGCATGGCAAATCAAAAACGGCAAATATCCGCCGGTTTCCGAAGAACAAGCTGCCCGGCAATTTGATATTTTAAAAAATAAATTGTCCGGCCATAATTTTATACACTACGAAATAAGCAACTTTGGAAAAGAAAATTTCATTTCACGTCATAATACTGCCTACTGGCAAAACAAACCCTATTTGGGACTGGGACCGGCGGCACATTCGTACAACGGACAACAAAGACGCTGGAATATTGCTAATAATACCAAGTATATAAAAAATATACAAAACCGGAATTATTATGAAATGGAAAATCTTAGTAAACAAGATATTTATAACGAGATAATCATGACAGGTTTACGCACCATTTGGGGTGTAGACTTAAACCGAATCGAAGCCTTGGGAACAACTTATATGGAACAACTAATAAAAACTACTCAAACATATATTAAAAACAAACAATTAATACTGGAAGATCATTATTTAAAAGCCCATCCCGATAGTCTTTTTCTGATTGAAGGAATTATTAGTGATTTGTTTATAGTATGAAGCACCTGTCAATAACTGTAATGTTATGCACCCGGCCCAGTTATATAAACTTGCAAAGATATATAAGAAGTAAGGAACCGGTTGTTTTCAAAAATTGTTTATGTCTTATAAGACCGATGCTGTATAAATGTTATTTACAAAATGACAAATTGCTTCAAATAATAAAAGATTCTTAGCAAAATAGTTTCTGTTTTAATCCTAAATATATATCATTTCGGTATTAAACCAAATCTATTTATAAAATAGTCCAAAATATTTTGTCCCGAAGCTCCGGGATTTGGCTTGGACAAGGAGAAAAACACAGTAGTAGCCGTAGCTACGTGCGGGTATTTTCAACGGTGAGAAAGCCAAAAAGAAGGGCTATCTCAAAAGTGAATTTTTGTTGTCATTGCGATGAGGAACGAAGTGGCAATCTGTTGATTTTCAACAACAAATATTAATAGCACTTCAGGTTTCTCATTGAGATAATGGCTTTTGAGACAGCCTCATGCCGTTTTGGTATTACATAGGCACTAACATTTTGACCATAAAAAAACCCCACTGAAAAAATCAGTGAGGTTTTTAATTTAAAAGATGGGCGGCGACTTACTTTTCCACCTAACGGTAGTATCATCAGCGCTGCCGGGCTTAACTGCTCTGTTCGGTATGGGAA
>Ga0256834_1002516_pt1 | contig 11492 bp, 8 predicted proteins | sample 4281140metaG_FD_190536 | JGI IMG/M metagenome (GOLD analysis project Ga0256834, IMG submission 190536) | Hydrothermal vent microbial communities from East Pacific Rise, Pacific Ocean - 4281-140 | ecosystem: Environmental > Aquatic > Marine > Hydrothermal vents | place: Pacific Ocean: East Pacific... | reverse complement strand
GCTCACGCGTTGTCGTTCAAGCCGATGGCGGCTTGCGCACAGGCCGCGATATGATCGTTGCCGCACTACTTGGCGCTGATGAAATGGGTTTTGCCACCGCACCACTTATTGCCGCTGGCTGTATCATGATGCGCAAGTGTCACCTTAACACCTGCCCCGTTGGCATCGCCACCCAAGACCCAGTATTGCGTAAGCGTTTCACTGGTAAACCTGAACACGTCATCAACTACTTCTTTTATATTGCCGAAGAAGCGCGTGAATATATGGCGCAAATGGGCTTTAAAACCTTTGATGAAATGGTCGGCCAAGTCGATATGCTTGATCGCGCCGATGCCATCAGCCATTGGAAAGCTCAAGGACTTGATTTCACCAAGCTGTTTGCCAAATCAGAAAAACAAGACACCACACCGATTTTCCAAACCGAACTGCAAAACCACAATCTTGGCGCCGTACTTGATCGCTCACTGATCGAAAATGCTGCTCCAGCTTTGGAAAAAGGTGAAGTGGTTACCTTTGACGCCAAAATCACCAATGTTGATCGCTCAGCAGGTGCAATGCTATCGGGTGAAGTGGCCAAAAAATATGGTCATGACGGATTGCCTGAAGACACCATCAACATCAATATGACCGGCATTGCTGGCCAAAGTTTCGGTGCCTTTACGGCGCGCGGCGTTACCATCACGCTTACTGGTGAAGCAAACGATTATGTTGCTAAAGGCCTTGCAGGCGGTAAACTGATTATCCGCCCACCTGAAAATGCCGCCATTGTGCCCGAACAATCAATCATCGTTGGCAATACCGTGCTTTACGGTGCGATTGCTGGTGAAGTGTATTTCCGCGGTATCGCAGGTGAACGCTTTGCGGTGCGCAACTCTGGCGCTGTTGCGGTTGTTGAAGGCGTTGGCGATCATGGGTGTGAATATATGACAGGCGGCGTTGTTGTCGTCATTGGCAACACAGGTCGCAACTTTGCCGCCGGCATGTCGGGCGGTGTTGCTTATGTACTTGACGAAGATGATACCTTTGCCAAGCGTTGCAATCTTGCCATGGTTGATTTAGCGCCAATTCCAGCAGAAGAAGAAGCGCTGGCAAGCCAAGGCCATCAGGCGGGCGACCTTCATTCTCATGGGTTGATCGATGTGGATCATCACTTATCAGAACTTGATGCTGCACGGCTTCGTCAATTGATTGAGAACCATAAAAATTACACAGATTCTGGCCGCGCAGCTGACATCTTAGATAATTGGGATGAAATGCTACCAAAATTTGTCAAAGTAATGCCAGTTGAATACCGCCGCGCCTTACTTGAAATGGAACAACAACAAGCCGCATCAATCGCAGCGCAATAAGAACGCGGTCGAAAAGGTTATCGCAAGGAAAGCTGAACTCAACCTTTCTTGCACCAGAATAAATTGAATACGACGGAGGAGCCCCGCGACGACTAGCACCATTGAGGTGCGCAGCCTGCGTGGCGCTTAAACGCTAAAGAACAAGGACTACACAAAAATGGGAAAAGTTACCGGGTTTTTGGAAATTGACCGCTCAGAACGCACTTACAAGTCTGCGTCTGACCGCGTACGCAATTTTGATGAGTTTGTCATTCCACTCGACAAACCAGAAAGCCAACGCCAAGCAGCCCGTTGCATGGATTGCGGCATTCCCTATTGCCACACAGGTTGCCCCGTTAACAACCAAATCCCCGACTGGAACGATTTGGTGTATCGCGATGATTGGTCAAAAGCCTTGGCCAATTTGCACTCAACCAACAACTTCCCAGAAATTACTGGCCGCATTTGCCCGGCCCCCTGCGAAGCCGCTTGCACGCTCAACATCACCGATGAACCCGTCACCATCAGAACTATTGAGTGCGCTATTGTTGATCGCGGTTTCCGTGAAGGTGAAATTGTGCCCGTCATTGCCGAAGAGCGCACTGGTAAGCGCGTAGCAATCGTTGGCGCTGGTCCTGCAGGCATGGCAGCGGCCCAACAACTTGCCCGTGTTGGCCATGACGTACATTTGTACGAGAAAGACGACAAAGCAGGCGGCCTTGTTCGCTACGGCATCCCAAATTTCAAACTTGATAAGTCCATCATTGATCGCCGTGTTAAGCAGATGATTGACGAAGGTGTGACCTTCCATTTCAACAAAGCCGTTGGTGAAGATATTTCAGTTGAATGGCTCGAACAAGACTTTGACGCTATCCTTTTAACAGGTGGCGCTGAACAACCGCGCAACTTGCCAATCAAAGGCCGCGACCTTGACGGTGTTCATTTTGCCATGGAATTTTTGGGTCAACAAAACCGCCGTTTAGGCCATGAAGACATCTCAAAAGAACCGCAAATTTCAGCAGCTGGCAAGCATGTACTTGTCATTGGCGGTGGTGATACAGGCTCTGATTGCATCGGTACATCCATTCGTCACGGCGCGCTTTCCGTCACCCAAGTCGAAATCATGCCTCAACCACCTGAAAAAGAAAACAAAGAACTGACATGGCCCGACTGGCCAAATAAAATGCGCACATCAACCTCGCAAGAAGAAGGCGCAGAACGAAAATTTTCCGTTAGCACTGTTGATTTTGAAGGACAAAATGGCCGCGTCATTGCTGCTAACTGCGTCACCGTTGGCCCTGACTTTAAACCGATTGATGGTACACAGTTCAAACAAAAAGCCGACCTTGTGCTGCTTGCCATGGGCTTTATCCACCCCGTACACGAAGGCATGATCGACACATGGAAACTCGATCGAGATCCGCGCGGCAACGTTATTGCTAACGAAGAAGATTATATGACCAACCACGACAAAGTCTTCACCGCTGGTGACATGCGCCGTGGCCAATCTCTTGTCGTTTGGGCCATTCGCGAAGGCCGCCAAGCCGCTCGTTCCATCGATGAATTCCTTATGGGCGTGTCTGATCTGCCACGATAAACGGGTACTTGGACGGATGAATGACACGTTTTAGCGGCGCTTTGCAGCAAGCTATTTCATCGACTTTGATGGTTACTTCAGCACCCCAGAAAAGCTAGCTAAATGGATGGTGTTGAAATTTACACACCAGACTTGCTTCTCAACTCCACAAAACACCCTATCAGCGCAACAACCAGAGGCCCTGAGGCCAAAGGTGGAGCATTTTACAAAGCAAAATTTGCGTGAACAAAAAGTTTGACCCTCCCCGTATCCACCCCTTGAAAACAGCCCCAAGCACCCCACATAACCATCTTACCGAATCAATTAAAAATAGTGCACACTGCGCAAGAAAAAATATTTTTGGCGTAGCATTTTTCGCACGTAAAGTTTTTGGAGGAAACCATCATGCCCTTATTAGAAGGTGCCAGCATTTTTGTTCTTGTTCTGCTTGTTTTAGCAATTTTTGTTATCTTTCTTGCAATCAAGATCGTTCCACAAGGTTATAATTTCACCATCGAACGTTTTGGTAAATACATCAAAACCCTACAGCCTGGCCTTGGCGTCATTTTGCCCTTTGTTGATCGCATTGGTGCCAAACAAAACATGATGGAACAAGTCATGCAGGTTGAAAGCCAAGAGGTTATCACCCGTGACAACGCCATGGTGATGGTTGATGGTATTTCATATTATCAAATTATGGACGCGGCAAAAGCATCATACGAAGTCAACAATCTGGTCTTTGCTATTGAGAATTTGACCATGACAAACATTCGTACTGTGATGGGTTCTATGGACCTCGATCACCTATTATCACAGCGCGATGAGATCAACCATAAGCTTTTAAAAGTCGTGGACGAAGCCACCGCACCGTGGGGCGTGAAAATGACCCGTATCGAAATTTTGGACATTAAACCACCAGCTGATCTGGTGGCATCAATGGCCAACCAAATGAAAGCTGAACGCGACAAGCGTGCTTCAATTCTGGTGGCTGAAGGTGCACGCCAAGCCGCCATTTTGGAAGCTGAAGGCGCACGCCAAGCCGCCATTTTGGAAGCTGAAGGTGAAAAAAAGGCCGTTGTACTCGACGCTGAAGGCCGCCGTGAAGCAGCCTTTAGAGACGCTGAAGCGCGCGAACGTGAAGCCCAAGCTGAAGCTGCCGCCACCGCCATGGTGTCAAAAGCTATCGCTGAAGGTGATGTCCAGGCCATCAACTATTTTGTAGCTAATAAATACATTGGTGCCCTTGAAGGCATTGCCACTTCGGACAATCAAAAAGTACTGATGCTACCACTCGATGCCACATCGGTTATGGGGTCCATTGCAGGCATTGCTGAAATCGCCAAAGAATCTTTCAAAAGCGATGATGGCAAAAAAACCACCTCAACCACACCGCGCGCGACACGCAAGTAACTCAGCGATAACAATTTAGAAAGGCTTAGATATATGGCAAATCTATTCACCTATTTTGATCCATGGACATGGTTTATCATCTCTGGCGTATTGCTGTTGTTAGAACTTCTTGCACCAGGCATATTCTTTTTGTTCTTAGGCATTTCTGCTGCACTTGTTGGCATCATTGATCTTGTCATCCCCATGGGATGGCAAATGGAACTGACAGTATTCTCGATTGTATCTGTTGTTCTAATCATTATTGCCCGGCCTTTTGTCGTAAATCGGCTTAAAACTGAAACAGATCAGCCCAACCTTAACAAACGTACGAACAACTTTGTTGGTCAAATGTATTATCTTGATGAAGCCATCAAATCGGGCAAAGGTTCTATCACCATCAATGATACACGCTGGCGGGTTCGCGGCACTGATGCGCCCAAAGGCACACAAGTTACCGTCACCAAAGTAAATGGCCTAGAATTAGTCGTTGCGACCATCAATGATTAAAGGCTCTAGCACCGATCAACTTATCTATCTCAAGTAATACCACTTGAAGGCAAGTTGATCTAACGCACTCGCGGTTCAATAAACAATCGCAGCCATTGCGTGATCGAAGCGTTAACTGCTCCACCAGCTCTGGAATATGAGTATGGTGGGGTTTTACGTTGTAGTTTTGCAGCACAGTCGCCAAAATCAACACCGCCTCTTGTTGTGCCTCATGGGCCGTGGCGTTGTAACAGGTTTTAACGCCGCGTGAATCAAACCCCTGCAGGTAAAATACCCACCGTATATTTTTTTTGCGCCATTATTAAAACTACCGATTATCAAAATGACGCGTCGTATCAAATAATTTCAACCGATCTACTTAACGCCAAGCCGCAACAAATCGTGGATATGAACAATGCCCATTGGCATCCCATTTTCAACAACAAATAAACTGGTAATGCTGTTTGCATTCAATATTTCCAGAGCATTTGAAGCTGGTGTTTGTGGGTTAACTGTTTCAGGATCACAGCTCATAACATCAACAACAGATTTTTCTAATAGCCCACTATCCATGTGACGGCGCAAATCTCCATCGGTAACGACACCGACTAATTTTCCATCATCGTCAATTACACCAACACAACCAAATGATTTTGCCGACATGTTAATGAGCGCTTCAGACATAACCGTGTCAAGATTGACAATGGGAACAGCATCGCCATCATGCATCGCATCACTAACATGGGAAAGCGCCGCGCCCAGTTTCCCACCAGGGTGATAGAGCCGAAAATCTGATGCTGTAAAACCTTTGTCTTCCAACAACGCAATCGCCAACGCATCACCAATAGCCAACTGCATGGTGGTTGAAGTTGTCGGGGCTAAGCCACGTGGGCACGCCTCACCCGCCTTTGGCATACAAAGCGCAACATCAGATGTTTTTCCCAGTGTACTGTCAGCTTTTGACGTAATCGCAATCAACGGCACATCAAAGCGGCGTGAATACGCCAGCATATCTTTCAATTCAGCCGTTTCACCAGAATACGACAACATGATAATCAGGTCTTTTTTCTCCACCATACCAAGGTCGCCATGACTGGCCTCTGTGGCATGAACAAATTGCGCTGGTGTACCTGTTGAGGCCATCGTTGCAGCAATCTTACGGCCAATATGGCCTGACTTGCCAACACCAGCCAAAATAACCCGGCCTTCAACTTTTTTAATCAACTCAACAGCTTCAACAAAGGATTTACCAAACCCATCATCCAACGAAGCAATAATGAGTTCTAGGCCTAATAGCTCTTTGCTTAAAGTACGACGTGCAGATTCCAGATACGATTCTGGACCACCTTCTAATTTTTCGATAATTTGTGACATTTATTGACTATACCCCCGTCAGTCGCCTTGGCCAACCCCAGCCAATTTAAAAAAAACCTTAACCTCATAATTATAGCCAAATTATGCCGATACCTTTTTGATAAACATCATCTGTAAAATATACCAGCTGTTAACCATAAATTGGCTAGTCTGACCTGATATTTTGTTGGTTTTCGGTTCAGGCGTTTCAGCTCTCATGAGTTTTAATAAAAAACATTCGCACATTGCGATCACAAGCTCATTGTTGGTGCTCACAGGTTTTGCCGTCGCAAATGCCCAACAAGCCTCAGTTTTACGCCCAGCTCTTGATGTTAGCAACACGCAAAACAACCAGCAAACGAACGCAAACAACCAGACAGCCACAACAGTACGCACCAACGCGCCCCAACCCATTCGCTTGTTATCTACCCAACCTCAACAAATACCGCCACCACCCCCGCCAGTAAGAAGACAGCGCGAGACAGACCCTTACGCCCCCTTGGGAATTAAAGCAGGTAGCTTTCGGATATTTCCTGTTTTAAACGTTTCGAGTGTGTTTTCAGATAACGCTCGCTCTGACAATTCAGGCAAAGTAAAAGACATCGGCTTACAAATTGCCCCGTCAATTCGTATTGAGAGCGATTGGTTACGCCATTCTTACACCTTCAACGCATCAAGCGACCACTTGTTTTATGCAAAATCCACAGATGCCAATTCAAATACATTCGCGGCTGAGGGTGCCTTTCGGTTAGACATTCGCCGCAATACAAACCTTTTAACAACCGCAAGTTACACGCTTTCTGAAACATCATCTGCATCATCAGAAGTGCCTGGCACTGCCATTGGTAACAGACGAGACCACGAGGTTTCATTTAACACCGCCCTCACACACCGTTTAAACCGCCTTGTCGCCACCCTATCAACCGGTGCAACATGGCAAGCATTTGAAAAGGTCGAATTGTCGGGCGGCGGGTTTGAAAACAATGACGACCGCGAGTATGTTGAACCAAACATAAAATTTCGCCTTGGTTATGAAATTTCACCAACCATTACCCCTTTTGCAGAAATTGGATACACCCCGCGCTTTCACAAACGCAAGTTTGATCGCAATGGCCTGCGTAGAAGTTCTCAAGGCTTTAATTCGCAATTGGGCTTAGGCTTTAATCTCTCGCCAATTTGGGACGGTGAGATTGCCGCCACCTATGAGCACCGCAATTTTAAAGATCCAACTCTTTCAAACATCAACGCATTCGGTATCAACGCTACATTAAACTGGCGCCCAAGCGATTTAACCACGGTTTCATTTGTGTCTTCAACCAGTATTGAAGAAAGCTCTACCGCGGGGATTTCTGGCACGCGCAACTACGATCTTGCACTCGATGTAACCCACCGTTATAGAGAAAATATCACTGGAACTCTCAATCTTGGCCTAAACTACGATGACTTTGTCGGCACCAACAATGACGATATTCTCTACACCATTCAAACAGGCATCTCCTATGCCCTGAGCCGCAAAATTGAGTGGACGGCAAATTATCAATTCACCTATTTTGATTCAGGCACCGCTGGCAGCGATTTTACAGAAAATCGCATAACAACGGGCTTCCGCTTCCGCTTGTAAATCAAACAAGAGCTTCCAATAGATCGTTTAAAAACACCCTTTGAAAGGTCTATTTTTTATTGAGAATTTCGTTCAACACGAGGCGAAATTCTTCGCCCAGTTCTTCGCTTTTGAGGCCATAAGCAACATTTGCAGCTAAAAATCCAATTTTCGAACCACAGTCATATGTGGTGCCACTAAACTGACAGCCGAAAAACTGCTGTACATTCATCAACGAAATCATCGCGTCAGTAATTTGAATCTCACCACCTGCGCCCGGGTTTTGTTTAGCAATTTCATCAAAAATTTCAGGCTGCAAAATATAACGGCCAGAAATGATTAAATTTGACGGCGCATCTTCTATCGCAGGTTTTTCAACCATTTGAGTAATCTCAAACGTATCGCCCGTTTTGTTGGCACATCCAACGACACCATAACTAGAAACATCTTCTTTTGGCACTTCTTCAACCGCCACAACATTGCCGCCATGCTTTTCATAGGCTGTAATCATTTGAGACAAACAACCAGGATCTGCCTGCATCAACATATCAGGTAACACCAAGGCAAAAGGTTCCCCGCCAACCAATTCACGCGCGCACCAAACGGCATGACCAAGACCGAGTGGTTCTTGTTGGCGAGTAAAGCTTGTTTGACCTGCCGCAGGCAAATCTTTGCGCAGCTTTTCTAGAGCATCAAACTTACCACGCGCCCGCAAGGTTTCTTCTAACTCGAACTGCTTATCAAAATGGTCCTCAATCACACCTTTATTGCGACCTGTCACAAAAATAAAGTGCTCAATACCAGCCGCTTTTGCTTCATCAACTGCAACTTGAATAACAGGGCGATCAACAATAGTCAGCATCTCTTTGGGAACTGATTTTGTTGCTGGAAGAAACCGTGTTCCAAGTCCCGCGACAGGAAATACTGCTTTTCTGATTTTACTAAAAGATGCCATTGTGCCCCACATTTTAAGTTTTTATCTATCCCATAAGTCTCCAGCCTTACATCAGATGGGTTAAGAATTCGCAAGTTTCTCTTGCCAAATCACGGTAGGTACTGAAATTATCATCCTATGATAGACAAAACAATTCCAAACAGGCGCTTGATCGCCACTGCAATATGTTCTTTTGGCTTAACATTTCAAGACATTCCCGCATATGCCGAGAACGCCAAAGACGACAATAACTTTGCAACTTCAACAGGTTCAGCCAGTTTTTCACGTTACATTCGTCAGTTTCGCTCCATCGCTGTCAATAGCGGTGTATCAGCTAGCCTTTATGACAATGTAACCAAAGGCATGACTGCAGACCCACGCGTATTGAGATTACTCGGCAACCAGCCAGAATTTAACAGCCAAATTTGGAACTATTTGGAAAAACGTGTCAGCGCTCAGCGAATTTCTACTGGCCGTGCAAAAAAGAAACAGCACGCAAAGTCTCTTGCAGCCATCCAACAACGCTATGGTGTTGATCGCCACATCCTTTTAAGTATTTGGGGAATGGAAAGTAATTTTGGCAGCTTCAAAGGCAATATGAGTGTCATTCGATCACTCGCAACCATGGGGTTTGAAGGCCGCCGAAAAAGGTTCGGGCGCAGCCAAATGCTGGCAGCGTTTAAAATCCTACAAAACGGAGACATTAACCCCAAGCAGTTTACAGGCTCTTGGGCGGGTGCCATGGGCCACACTCAGTTTATTCCCACCACCTACAACGCCCATGCTGTTGATTGGACTGGCGATGGAAAACGCGACATCTGGAACTCGGTCGAAGATGCTCTTGCCTCAACAGCCAATTATTTAAGAAAAGCAGGCTGGCGAGCCAATCGGCCATGGGGTTGGGAAGTAAAACTGCCCGCAAAATTTGATTATTCAACCGCAGGAAAATCTGGCTCTCGAACGGTTAACAAATGGGTCCAACTTGGCATCAAGCCCGCAAGTTTCAAAAACTTTGGCGGCTTTAATGAAATCACTCGCCTGATTATTCCAGCAGGTTCCAAGGGTCCTGCATTTTTGATTACTGATAACTACAAAGCCATTTTGGCTTATAATAAATCCCACTCCTACGCCTTAGCTGTTGGCCATTTGGCTGACAGAATTGCAGGTCGGGGCCGTTTTAAAACGGCTTGGCCCGTGAAGGACAAACCCTTTAATCGCGCACAACGTCAAGAGCTACAAAAACTCTTAACCAAGCGCGGGTTTAATACAGGCGGCACAGACGGGCGCATTGGTGGTAAAACTTTAGCCGCAATTGCCGCGTATCAAAAAAGTATCGGGCTTATTGGCGATGGATATGCTAATCATGGCCTCCTTACTCGCTTACGATCAAATAACTAATATGCAAAAACACTTATTTCGTTACTTAGCCAGTTTAGCTTTATTGATTTGTTTTGCCATTCAAGCAAACCTATCAACCCCTGTTGCTGCCCAACCAAAAAACCTTGGATACCTTGGTCAGGGCCGTGACCAATATAAACTTTTTATTTTTGGTGATGCAATGGCAGGCGGCCTGTGGGCTGGCACTGTGCGAATTGCAAAAGGACACCCACGATTACGTATAAACGGTCGTTACCGCGAAGGTTCAGGCTTTGCTCGCCCACAAATTTATAATTGGCAAACACGCCTTCCTCGCACTTTAGAAGGCCGTAATATCGACATCGCCATTGTCATGCTTGGTATCAATGATGGCCAAGCTATTCGCAGTAACAATGAGTATTTAGTGTTCAATACACCTGAATGGCAAAACGTCTATAGATCATCCGTTGAAACCATGATGACCCAATTCAAACAAGAAAACATCGCAGTTTACTGGGTAGAAACACCGCCAGTAGCACGCCTTGACTTAGACGCGAAACTGAAAATAATCGCCAAAATTCAACAAGAAGAAGCTGAAAAGGCTGGCATTCGGTTTGTAAAGATTCGCGAAAAGTTTACAGCATCAGACGGCTCTTATACCGACCGAGGTGCAGACATTTACGGCAACCTTATTCGCTTGCGCTCACGAAACGGCATTCGCTTTATTAAAGCTGGTAACAATAAACTGGCCAGTATTGTTTTAGCTCAAATCAATCGAGACATTGAGATCGCCGATGGAGATCTCCCCGTTGCCGCATTCCCTGTGCCAGCACACAACAAAGCAGCCCAACGCCAATTCACAGGGGCCGCCCCCTATGACGGGCCAATTTTTTCTGGGCCAACTCCGCAAGGAAAAACCGTTATCATCGAACCAGAAAACTTGCCTTCCGCCAACAGTCCAGTTGTAGCTGTAGCGCCAAGCCAAGTTCCTTCATTTGGCTCAAGCTCTCCATCTAAAAACACTTCAACATCGATTTCATCTGATTTGGTTCTGCAAAGTTTAAAGAACCAAGCAAAACCAAACAGCCCAGCTTACAGCCTGTATTCACAAGGAAACTGGCCAACTGCTGCTGGCCAAACCAACCGAGTGGATGATTTTTCCTTACCTGAAAAGTAAGCTCCTACTCTTAGCTTTCTGCATCAACAACTCTGTGTTTTATCCTCCGAACACGATGTTTAGGCAATTGAGCGGTCCAACCGCAACAACCATTTAAAGTATTGGGTTTAAGCTTCAAAATGCCTCCATGCTTTTCCACCAATTTGGCAATCAAACTCATGCTCCAGTGATTTCTATACTCGTCTTGTTTTTTTAAACATTTTTGGCTGGAAAACCGATTCTTGCCATACTCCAAATCACAACAAAACACCAAACGACCATCTTCAATGCGCGTTGATAAACACACGCAGCCA
>Ga0256834_1002515_pt1 | contig 11496 bp, 13 predicted proteins | sample 4281140metaG_FD_190536 | JGI IMG/M metagenome (GOLD analysis project Ga0256834, IMG submission 190536) | Hydrothermal vent microbial communities from East Pacific Rise, Pacific Ocean - 4281-140 | ecosystem: Environmental > Aquatic > Marine > Hydrothermal vents | place: Pacific Ocean: East... | reverse complement strand
TAATTGAGCCATATCATATACAAATACACTGTCTTTATTTTGCTGTTTATTGTTGATATACAGCTGTTTGACATCTTTAAGCTGATACAATACCGACCATGGATATTTTTGGGCGGGATGTAATTTAACACTTAAAGAATCCTGTGCAAAAAATGCTTGTGTAAACAGGAATAATAAAAAGACTATATAAAATTTTTGCTTCATAATTAGCTGATTTGATTTACAAAAAACAAATATCATACCTTTTTAGCTAAAATAAAAGTATTTCGACTTTTGATTTGGCAAATTCTCTTGATCAACTGCCGTTATATCAAATAACCGATTTGGTATAAGGTCCAAAAAAATACGATTCCGCAGATACGAAATCGTATTTTTTTATCAATTAACTTAGGCTATAAGACACCAAGTCAAACCAAGCCAAAATTAAACAATACCTTGTGCCAACATAGCGTCGGCTACTTTGACAAATCCGGCAATATTAGCACCTTTTTCATAATCTATCCAGCCTTCGTCAGTCTTTCCGTATTTGACACAAGATTGGTGAATATCGTTCATAATACGTTTAAGTTTTTCATCAACTTCTTCTCGTGACCAATTAAAACGCAATGAGTTTTGACTCATTTCCAAACCGGAGACCGCCACACCACCGGCATTAGAAGCTTTACCCGGGGCATACAAAATTTTAGCGGCTTTGTACAACTTAATAGCCTCAGGGGTTGAAGGCATATTAGCCCCTTCGACCACAGCTATAACACCGTTTTTGAGCAACTTGGCCGCATCTTCGGCTTCAATTTCATTTTGGGTGGCACAAGGCAATGCTATATCAGCTTTAACACCCCAAGGACGTTCTCCTTTAAAATATTTAGCGTTGGGATATTTATCAACATACTCATAAATACGACCGCGTTTGACATTTTTAAGATGCATAACAAATTTCAATTTTTCGGCATCTATGCCATCCGGATCATAAATATACCCGCCTGAGTCTGACAAAGTAACCACTTTACCGCCCAATTGAGTTACTTTTTCGGTGGCATATTGCGCCACATTTCCACTACCAGATACCAACACGGTTTTGCCTTTAATGGAATCGCCTTTCGTATTTAACATTTGCTCGGCAAAATAAACCACACCGTAACCGGTCGCTTCGGGGCGGATTAGCGAACCTCCAAAGGAAACACCTTTACCGGTTAAAACACCTGTAAATTCGTTTTTTAATTTTTTATATTGGCCAAACAAATAACCTATTTCGCGACCACCTACGCCTATATCTCCGGCAGGCACGTCGGTATTAGGCCCTATGTGTCTAAACAGTTCACTCATAAAGGCTTGCGCAAAACGCATAACCTCGGTATCCGATTTGCCACGAGTGTCAAAATCCGAACCTCCTTTACCTCCACCCATAGGCAGGGTCGTCAAAGAATTTTTAAAGGTTTGTTCAAAACCCAAAAATTTTAAAATACTCAAGTTAACCGTTTCATGAAAACGTAATCCGCCTTTATATGGGCCTATAGCCGAATTGAACTCAACGCGATAACCGCGGTTGACTCTTGTTTTGCCTTTATCGTCAACCCAGGGAACACGAAACATAATAACTCTTTCGGGTTCTATCATCCGTTCCAATAACATCTTATTATTGTATTTGGGATGCTCCATCATAAATGGGATAATGGCTTCGGCAACTTCGCTGACCGCTTGTAAAAATTCGGGTTCGTTAGGATTACGATGCTTGGCATAATCCATAAAAGCGTTAATTTGTTCTTGATATTTGTTTTTCATAACTAAAGGTTTAATAATTTGATGCTTTAAGTTAGCAATTATTTACAAATATGCAAGTGATAAAAATACTTAATTTCTTAAATCTTAAAACTTTGGTTGTATAAACATAAAAGAACCTGCCTTAAAAGTATGTTTTGTAAATTGTGTATATGAATAATATTGAAACAATAATACCAAATCGACATACAAAATATTTTTGACTATTTTATAAATCGATTTGGCATGAATTGCTGATTATCAGACATAAAATTCCTAACTGTGTTCAAAATGACAGATAATTCACTCTTTTGAGACAGCTTTAAAAAAATTCAACAATTAAAAAAAACTAATACATTTTTTCTCTCAATTCTTTGATTTTTTTATCGGTAAGATATTCATCAAAACTCATCAAACGATCAATGGTGCCTTTGGGTGTAATTTCTATAACCCTGTTAGCCACTGACGATGCAAAAGCATGGTCACGAGTCGTAAAAATAACCGTTCCGGGAAAATTGATCAAAGCATTGTTTAAAGCTTGAATGGATTCCAAATCCAAGTGGTTGGTAGGTTCGTCAAGTAAAAGAATATTAGCTTTTTTCATCATCATCCGCGAGAGCATGGCACGCACTTTTTCACCTCCAGATAAGACCTTTACCGACTTTAAAGCTTCGTCGCCGCTAAAAAGCATCTTACCTAAAAATCCACGTAAGTAAACATCTTCTCGTTCCTCGTCGGTTTTGGCAAATTGTCGCAACCAATCGACTAAAGAAATGTCTTCTTGAAAATATTTGTCATTATCTGCCGGCAAATAAGCTTGCGTTGTAGTGACACCCCAACGGTAACTGCCGGTATCGGGCTCCATATTGCCGGTGATTATTTCGTAAAAAGCCGTAGTAGCACGTGAGTCTTTAGAGATTAATGCCACCTTGTCGCCTTTGTTCAGATTAATATCTACTTTGGCAAACAATAAATCTTCGTCAATGCTTTTTGACAAATTATCAGTTTCAAATATTTGATCGCCGGCCTCCCGTTCCGGTTGAAAAATGATTCCGGGGTAGCGTCTGCTGGATGGCTTGACATCATCGATATTGAGTTTTTCAATCATTTTTTTACGGGCAGTCGCTTGCTTCGATTTAGCCACATTAGCCGAAAAACGACGGATAAAGTCTTCCAATTCTTTTTTTCGTTCTTCTGCCTTTTTGTTTTGTTGGGCTCTTTGTCTGGCTTTGAGCTGACTGGCGTTATACCAAAACGTATAGTTACCGGTATAAAAATTGAGTTTGCCGTAGTCAATATCTACCGTATGTGTGCTAACGGCATCTAAAAAATGGCGGTCATGCGACACAACGATAACGGTATTTTCGTAATTGGCCAAAAAATCTTCAAGCCAAGCAATGGTTTCAAAGTCCAAATCGTTGGTAGGCTCATCCATAATCAGCACATCAGGGTTGCCAAACAGGGCTTGGGCCAATAAGACACGCACTTTCATCTTGCTTTCGAGTTCGGACATTTTGGTATAATGCAAGTCTTCGGGCACCCCCAAATTGGATAATAAAATAGCCGCATCACTTTCGGCATTCCATCCGTTCATTTCTTCAAAACGCTCTTGCAACTCCCCCATTCTATTGACTTCTTTGTCTGTAGGATCGGGATTGGCATATAGTTCATCCAGTTCTTTTTGTATCTTATATAAATCTTGATTGCCCATCACCACAGTGTCCAAGACGGTATAATCGTCAAAGGCATTGTGATCTTGTTTCAGAACTGACATACGTTTGCCGGGTTCTAAATGCACTTTGCCGGTGGTTGGCTCTATATCACCTGATAAAACTTTTAAAAAGGTTGATTTTCCGGCACCGTTTGCACCGATAATTCCATAGGTATTACCCTTTTTAAACTGGGCATTGACCTCGTCGAATAAGACACGTTTTCCGAATTGAACGGAGACATTATTTACTGATAACATAAGTTCTTTTAAAATTTTTGCAAAATTACAATTTTAATTTTAAAAAAAGTAAACCATAAGTTCGTAGTCAAATATTAAAATTACAATTGAAATAACCTTAATAAGACTGTCTCAAAAAGATTTAATTAATATAATATTATAAAAAAATAATTGTTAAATCGTTGATTTTCAAAGTTAAAGATTTCTCGTATTTGCTCGAAATGACAAACAATTCACTCTTTTGAGACTGCCTCATATTTACAACCGGCATTTCAGATATTAATTAAGTCTGCTTGGCTATCCACTCATTAACAACTTTGAGCAATTCGTCAATATTTGCTTGGTGTTTGCGCGGCGTATGCCCACGTGTTATGGTAGATGCGTTTCCTACCAATAAACGACTCACTTCACTCCAATTGATAAATTTGCGTAAATTTTCCAAACGTTCTATTTCTTTTTTACTTTTTTTAGTTTTAATGGTTTTAGATTCAATAACCAGTTCTTTTGAATTTTTACGGGTAACCACATAAGGTTTTTCCAATTCTAAAACCAAGGTTTCGCCTTTTTCTTTAATAGTAAAGTTAATTTTACCGGTCTCGACATGTATTAAATTTCCTACCGGAAAGTCAACTTTGGTCTTTACTTCCAACGGAATAATTTTTCGTGCTTTTATTTTCATAATTCTTTATTTTAAAATTTTTCTTTAATTAGTTAATCAAATTGCTATTGCAAACGGCTTATTGAAATTTATGTAATTTCATAGTTTGGCCGTCCAAAACCAAATAGGTAAAATGATTTAACCAATCACCTGTGTTAAAGTAAACCGACTTTTCATCTACAGGCATTTTTAACGGTAAGTGCCGGTGCCCAAATACAAAATAATCAATGCCGGGATGTTTTTTTAAATAATTTTTAGCATATAAAAAAAGCCATTCGCCGTTTTCACCATGAAAATGATTGTCATATTCGCCACTAATCAATTTGTTTTTTTGCGATAAATACCGGGCCAAAGCCAAACCTATATCAGGATGCAGCCACCGGTAAGCCCATTGGGCCACCGGATTGGTAAAAATATGTTTTAAAAACTTATAACTCTTATCACCGGGGCCTAAACCGTCTCCGTGTCCCAATAAAAATGTTTGCTTGTTTATGGTAAATATTTCCGGTTTAAAAAAAACGGGAATATTGAGTTCGGTTGATAGGTAATCACGCATCCACATATCATGGTTGCCAACAAAAAAATAAATGGGAATACCGCTATCGGTGAGTTCGGCCAATTTGCCCAAAACTCTTATAAATCCTTTGGGAACAGCCCGTTTATACTCAAACCAAAAATCGAACATGTCACCCAAAATAAAAATGGCACCGGTATCGTGTTTTACCATATCCAACCATTGCACAAACATTTTTTCGCGCATTTGGCTAGGTATTTTAGCATCCAAACCAAAATGATGGTCAGATATAAAATAGGCTTTTTGGCCTTGAGATAAATTGATATGTTTATTTTTGGTCATCGGCAAACCATTCGGCATAAGATGTGCCTGTTTCGTATAATCGTAAATGGTGTAAACGCATATTGGAAGGCAAATGCGGCTTGATGCGCGCTGCCATATCTTGAATCATCATTTCGCCGGTCGGTTGAAAATCGACCAGCAGAATATGGTGACCTCGTTCCGATAAAAAATCGCCTATTTCTTTGTAAGAAGTGTTTTTATTGAGCACCAAAGCATGATCATAGTCGTCGATAACATATTTTTTTACAACATCTTTTAAGTCGCCAAAATCTATGACCATACCAAATTTTACATTATTGGGATCCATAATAGGCTCTCCGATTACGGTCACTTCCAGAGTATAACTATGGCCGTGCACATTACGACACTTACCGTCATAACCGGCCAAGGCATGTCCGGTGTCAAAATGAAATATTTTTGTCAATCTTATTTTAGCCATACCATTTTCTATTTAATTATCATCTTTTGTAAATTCGTCTTCCTCATATTCCATCAAATCCTCGTCATCTTCAGGGCCTTTATAGTGCTTGGTAAAATACCAAACCATCAGCATGGTAATACTAAAACCCAAAATAACGGGCAATAAGGCTGTAAACCAATAGGTTATTTGATAAACCAAGTCTTTTTCAGCAGTCGTTAATAACATAAATACGTCTTTTGGGCAAAGATACGGAATTTCAATTGAATTACAGGTTTTAGAACGCCGGGGGCAATTCTGATGGATAGCCTTTATAAATCGGTTTTAAACTGCGCTTCAAATTCTTCTAAAACAGGCTTGACGGTTTCTTCCGGCAAATCGCTGATTTTGATATACATCAGCCCGTCAATGGCATTGTTAAAATTAGGATCGACATTAAAGGCAATCAACCGGGCATTTTGTTTGATGTATTTTTTGAGCAAGACCGGAATTTTTAAATTTTCGGGTTCCAGTTCGTCTATCAACTTGTCAAATTTGGTCAGATTATCACCGGCAGTATTAAAAATAAAGGCTTTATCTTCTTCTTTTAGTTTTACTTTAAAAGCTTTGTTAGGGCGGACATATTGGGCGGTATAAGCATCATAAAAATAAGACTTCATAAATTCGATAATTAATGACTTTGAAAAATGTGTAAATTTATCACTGATGCTGACCGGCCCTATCAAGAATTCATGATCCGGAAATCGTAAAGTGGTATGCACTATACCGCGCCATAGCAAAAATAACGGAAAAGGTTTTTGTTGATAGTCTTTTACTATAAAAGCCCTTCCCATTTCTATAGACTTTTGCATCATATCGTTCAATTCGGGTTCAAAAGTAAACAACTCACTCAAATAAAAGCCTTTGATACCGTATTGATCAAAAATATCACGTCCCAATCCCATTCTATAGGCACCTACCAAACGTTGCTTGTCTTTATCCCAAAGAATCAGATGTTTGTAATATTTATCATATTTGTCCAAGTCTATAGGTTTGCCGGTGCCTTCACCCACTTCTCTAAAGGTTATTTCGCGCAAACGACCTATTTCTTGCAAAATATGCGGCATGTTTTTAGCATCGGATAAAAAAGCCACGTATTCATTTTTTTCAAACAATTTGTCATCAATATGATGTAAATGCCGGATATCATCAAGCAACAATTTACTATCTACCGGTGGTGCTATGGCTGCAAGGGTTTTATCATTTTTCTTAAGCGGCTTTTTGATTTTGTCTTTTAGCGAATCTTTTTCAAAAGTTTTGGCCAAGATATAGGTTTTCTTTCGAATAAATTCGCCCAGCATATCATGATTGGCAAAACTCTCCTGCATTTTAGGTGTAATAGGCTTACCAATGCGCACTTTAATGGTCTTTTTCATATCCGAGATAGCTTCAGAAGGCAGTTTGGCAGTTCGCAATAAGGGATGCAAACGTGACAACCAATAAAACAAACGGCTGTTGCGCCCGTGAAAATAAACCGGAATAATGGGGACCTTGGCTTTATATAACAATTTGAGTGCCTGTTTATCCCAAGTCTTATCCACTATTAATTTTCCATCTTTATACACTGACACTTCTCCGGCAGGAAACAAACCCAAACCATGACCATCTTCCAAGTATTGCAAAGCATTTTTTAAACCGGAAATTGAACTTGAATCTTTGGCATCAATATGGATCATATAAGCTTCCAATTGAGGTATATTTTTTAAGATAAACGAACTCAAAATTTTATAATCGGGACGTTTTTCCAATAAAATTTTTAACAATAGAACACCGTCAAGACCGCCCAAGGGATGATTAGAAACCGTAATAAAAGGGCCTTGTTCGGGAATTCGCTTCAAATCTTCGGAAGGAATGTCTATTGATATATCGAGCCTGTCAATAATGGCATTGACAAAGTCCAAACCGTGTTGATCACTTATTTGGTTATAAATACGGTTGATCCGTTTCATGCCCAACATTTGCATCAATAGCCAACCGGCTGCCGTGCCGGCTTTGCCAAACCTGTCTAAATGTATGGCGCGTGCAATATCGGAAGGTTTAATCAGTGAGTTATTCATTATATGTTGGTTGTTTGTTTGTTACAACAAAGATACAAAAGTCTTTTTGCCTCGCTAAATCTTTATTGATCGGTATAAAACGCCTGACACAACAACACCGTCTTGTTAATACGTTGAAAATACAAATCAATGTTATGTGAGCCATTCAACAAGGCTTTTCCTTTGTAGGTATTTATATCCAAATCGGTAATTTTAATATCGTTTTTAAAACTCAATCCCGGAATACCTGCCAATTTGTAGATACTTTCTTTGGCAGTCCACACCCACTGCCATTGTTCCAATCGGAATAAATTTTCGGGTAAAATATCATCGGGGCGGACAAACCGCCGGGCAATGCTTTCCAATTTCGGATTAGGTATTTCAATATCGATACCCAGCGCCTGTTTACTTAATGCTACAACCACGTAATCATTAGAATGACTGATAGAAATATATGTTTGATCTGTCAAAACCGGTTTACCGCTGTCCAAATACATTAATTTATCTGTTAAATGATGCCTTTGCAGTAAAATTTGTTTGGCCAAAAATTGTTTTTGATGCACCGGACTACGGTATTGATTGACTTTTGCCAATAGATTTTCAGGCAAAATACGACACAACTCTTCCTTACTTTCGGTCAATTGCCAAAGTAACAGCTTGGACGGCGCTTGATGAGACAACTTTATTTCAGGCATTTATATTCTTATTTAACCTCAAAAATACGCAAAATCAGGCAAGTTTGTTAAATTGATTTTTAAAAGTATCTTTGTTTTAAAAATAACCTAAGTGGCATACATTATATATATACTTTTATATCCGTTTATTTTTATTGTGTCGCGATTGCCTTTTTGGCTTTTATACCGGCTTTCGGATATTTTTTATTTTATTATTTATTATTTGACCGGTTACAGAAAAAAAGTTGTCCGAAAAAACCTCCAATTGGTTTTTCCTGAAAAAACAGAAACGGAACGACGCCATATTGAAAAAACTTTTTACAAACATTTTTCCGATCTGTTTGTTGAAATGATTAAAGCATTTCATATGCCGCTTGCGCAAATGCAACAGCGTTTTATTTTTAACAATGCCGGACTTATCAACCAATTAACGGCACAAGGCAAACAAGTAATAGTAGTAGGAGGGCACTATGGCAACTGGGAATGGATTTTTTCGTTGGCACCATTGGTTAAAGCCGATCCCATAGCCACCTATTTAAAAATTAACAACCCCTATTTTGAACGTTTTATGCTCAAAAACCGGTCCAGATTTGGCGGCACCTTGGTAGAAACCAAAAACTTACGTAAAACACTGGCAACATATCAAAAAAATGACAAAAAATTTATTTTAGGTCTGTTAGCCGACCAATCGCCACAAAGACATAGAGCCAAATATTGGCGTGATTTTTTTGGAGTCACCCAAGTGCCCGTTTTTACAGGCCCCGAAGACCTGGCTAAAAAATATGATGCCGCTTTAGTCTTTATGCGAATCAACAAAATAAAACGCGGTTATTATGATGTTGATTTTGAACTGATTACAGACACACCAAAACAATTCAAAAACTACCAACTGACCGATATTTTTGTAGAAAAATTGGAACGGCAAATCAAAGCCCAACCGGCTTATTATCTTTGGACCCACAAGCGCTTTAAACACCAAGGTAAGAAACCTTAAAAAACACTATTAATAACTAGCATAAAATAATTGTGCGTTACCATTGTTACTATTTGTAACGAAACTATTCATAACTTTGTCATATCAAAATCAAGTATTATGAAAAAGGTCTTTTTGTATTTCCTTTTATTGTCGGCAACAAATATTTGGAGTCAGAATCTGATAGATACCGGCACATTGATACAAGGAGGTGTTGATGACGGCAGTAATTTGGTCGAAGCATATATCAACCCACTCAACAAAGCCATTGTTTTCGGCTTATCCGATGTTACTTATACAAAAATTAAGAAAAAACAAAAACGCCGCTTATTGCTATCGGTAAAATTAGCCTATATTGGTATCCCCAAAGAAGATTGGACTTATGATGTTACCAGTATCGGTTTAAAACATTTTGAACCCAAAGATTATGATCAAAAAATAGCGCAAACTATTTTCGGTGACTCTTTAAAAACCATCACTTTGGTTTCAAAAGAAAAGGATGTGTTAGGCAGGCCGCTTATAGAATTTGACACACCTGCCGGTAGTCAAAAATCAGGCATGCCACTGCCTTATGTAGGTGCAACCTACCGTTTAAAATACACAAACCTGTCCTTTAATCTGATTCCTTATATAACCATACCCGATTCCGATTTTAAAGTCGGGATGATTGGTATTGGAGTGCAACAAGATTTTGCATTGTTTATTAAGAGTTTACAAGACAAAGCCTACGGCTTAAGTGTGCAAGCCAGTGGCAATTACTTATATGGTCGATCCGATTTGGATATTCGTCCGGGTAAAATATATACACCGGTTGGTATTTCGGGTAATCTCAATGGCCCATACGACAATCAAGAGATTAAAATAGCCTATACAAGCTTTAATATTGCAGCTTATATTGATTATAATTTGACCGATCATTTTTCTGCTTATGCCGGTGCAGGAATAAATACCGGCAGTGCTCACATCATGCTAAAAGGCACTTATCCTGTTTATGCAGCCGACCCGACCGGCACAGGTGCTGTTGTAGCCGATGATATTTATGATCCATTAGATATTTATAACACCTTTTCGCGCAGTAAATTGGAATTGGGGCTGCGGGGTGACTGGGATCGTTTCTATGCCCAAATAGGTTATAATGCAGCAACTTATGGTGGATTATCTGTCAATTTGGGTTATAAAATGCTTTAAAAATACGGACACAAAGCGCATTTTTATAAAATATATTTTTTAAAACATGAAATAAGGCATAAAAATGTTTGCCAAATAAAAAATAATTTATAAATTTGCACTCAATTTTGAATAAGATAAAAATATAGCGAGATGTCGAGAGTTTGTGAAATAACAGGAAAAAAAGTGATGATGGGTAACAATGTTTCTCATGCACACAACAAAACCAAAAGAAGGTTTGATATCAATCTTTTTAAAAAGAAATTTTATATTCCTGAAGAAGACCGCTGGGTAACTTTAAAAGTTTCTAAAGCAGGATTAAAAATTATTGATAAAAAAGGAGTTGCAGCAGCAATTAAAGAAGCAAAAGCAAAAGGCTATCTAACAAGAAACGTATAAATTTAAAGAGAAATGGCAAAGAAAGCAAAAGGAAACAGAGTGCAAGTCATCTTAGAATGCACAGAGCACAAAGATAGTGGCCTGCCGGGCACTTCAAGATATATTACTACCAAAAACAGAAAAAACACTCCCGGTAGATTAGAATTAAAAAAATACAATCCTATTTTGCGTAAATATACTTTACACAAAGAAATTAAATAATTTAAGACATGGCAAAGAAAACAGTAGCAACCTTACAAACAGGTTCAAAAAAATTCACCAAAGTGATCCGCATGAAGAAATCACCTAAAACAGGTGCGTATGTCTTTGAAGAAAGAATTGTTAACGCTGACTTGGCAAAAGATTTTTTCAAAAAATAATTTTTAAATTACTCCCTTATTTAAAATCCAATTGCAATTGCGGTTGGATTTTTTTGTTAATCGCCTTATACCAAATACATATATAAATTAGGGCTTGCTGAAAAGCTCGGAAGTGCAATAGATTTTTAATTTGTGAATTGCAGATGTATATAGATACTTCAAAATGAACAAGTTGAAAAGATGTTGTGCTTCCGAGCAGCAGAAATATTAAATT
>Ga0256834_1002514_pt1 | contig 11500 bp, 10 predicted proteins | sample 4281140metaG_FD_190536 | JGI IMG/M metagenome (GOLD analysis project Ga0256834, IMG submission 190536) | Hydrothermal vent microbial communities from East Pacific Rise, Pacific Ocean - 4281-140 | ecosystem: Environmental > Aquatic > Marine > Hydrothermal vents | place: Pacific Ocean: East... | reverse complement strand
GGCGAGCGCGGCATCTGTTGCCTGCCCTACCGGCGCCACGGCGACGATGCGACCGTCTGGTTCCCGGTCAATGTCATCGCCAACCTGTATGTCAGCAACGGCATGTCGGCCGGCAACAGCGCGAACGAGGCGCGGGTGCAGGCGCTGTCGGAGATCTTCGAGCGCGCGATCAAGAACCGCATCATCGCCGGGGGCATCAGCCTGCCCGAGATTCCGCAGGAGGTGCTGGCCCGCTATCCGTCGATCGAGACCTCGATACGCGCACTGGAATCCCACGGCTATCGCCTGCGGCTGGGCGACGCCTCGCTGGGCGGCCGCTACCCGGTGATCGCGGTCACCCTGATCAACCCGCGCAACGCCACCGTGTTCGCCTCCTTCGGCGCGCACCCGAGCTTCGAGGTGGCGCTGGAGCGCACCGTCACCGAGATGCTGCAGGGCCGCGGACTGGATCAGCTCGACGGCTTCCAGTCACCGGTGCTCGATCTCGACGAGGTGGCCGACCCGCACAATCTGGAAACCCATTTCATCGATTCCAGCGGCCTGCTCGCCTACGATTTCTTCCGCGCCACGCCGGACTATCCCTTCGTCGACTGGGATTTCGATGCCGACACCGGCCGCGAATTCGAAACCCTGTGCCGCCTGCTGCAGGACGAGGGCAAGGAGATCTACATCGCCGACTACGAACACCTCGGCGTCTATGCCTGCCGCATCCTGGTGCCCGGATTCTCCGAGATCTACCCGGTCGACGATCTGGTCTGGGGCAACAACAACGAGGGCGCGCGCCTGCGCGAATCTCTGCTCTCGCTGCACCGGCTGGAGGACACGGAGCTGCAGCGACTGTTCGAGCAGCTCGGCGAAAGCGGCTTCGACGATTTTCAGGGCGTCTGCGAATTCATCGGCATCGCACCCGACCCGGACACGGCCTGGGCCAGCCTCCGCATCGGCGAACTGAAGGCGATGATCGCGCTGGCTCTGGGGCTGGACGAGGCGCGGGACTGGATCGACTGGTGCATCCACCTACAGCAGCTGCCCGCGGAACGGCACCAGCTCTACGAAGCGCTGGCGGTGCTGGCCGACCTGCGGCCCGATCGGCTCGAGGAGCTGCGCCCGGTGCTGAAGCAGCTGTTCGGGCACGAACGCATCGAACGTGCACTGGCGCTGCTGTCCGGAGCATCGCGTTTCGACGGCCTGCACAGCCCGGGATTGTCACTCGAAGGCTTCGAGTTGCACCGGCGCCTGCTCGAGGGCTACGATAAGCTGCAACGCATGAAACGCAACAATGCCTGTTGTTTCCCCCTTTGTTCCGACGAGTGACCTCCATGATCATCCGAACCCTGCTGCTTGCACTCGGTCTGCTGTTCGCCGCACAGGCCGCCGCCCTGCCCCGCCAATCCCTGGTGCCGGGCGGAGTCGCCATCATCCCGCTCGACGCGACACAGGGAAAGCCGGAATTCCGCTTTCGCGGCAAGCCGGTGCTGATCACCCGTGACGACAGCGGGCAGACGGTCGCCGTGGTCGGACTGCCGCTCAGCCTCAAGCCCGGCGAGTACTTCATCGAGGGCCGCTATGGCGGTCAGAGCCACAAGGTGAAGAAGTTCTTCCGCATCCGCGACAAGCAGTACAGCACCCAGCGCATCACCATCAAGGACAAGCGCAAGGTCAACCCCTACAAGCAGGACATCGACCGCATCCTCAAGGAGAAGAAGCGCAAGCAGAAGGCCGCCAACAGCTGGCTCGACGAAGAGCCGGACACCGATTTCCTTGTTCCGGTGGACGGGGTGATCACCGGCAGCTACGGCCGCCGCCGCATCTTCAACGGTCAGCCCAAGCGACCGCACAGCGGCATGGACATCGCCGCCGACAAGGGCGTGCCGGTACTGGCGCCGGCCGATGGCGTGGTGGTCGAGGCCGGCGACTTCTTCTTCTCCGGCAATGTCATCTACATCCAGCACGGCGAGGGGCTGGTCACCGTCTACGCCCATCTCGACCAGCGCGACGTGAAGCCGGGCGAGCGGGTGAAGAAGGGTCAGGTCATCGGCAAGGTCGGCGCCACCGGCCGTGTCACCGGCCCGCACCTGCACTGGAGCGTCGGCCTCAATGGCACCTGGGTCGATCCCGCGCTGTTTATCGACTAGCCCGGCCAGGGTTCTGTCGACAGACAGCGGCGACGATCAGAACTGCATGCGGATGCCGATGTGCAACTGGTCGTCGTCGAGATCGTAGTCCCTGCCGTCATCCAGCTCGACATCGAAGCTGCGGTAGCCGATGAAGGCCGTGGTCTGCGGCAGCACCTCGATCTGGAAGCCGACATTGGTGTCGATCAGCTCGTCGATATCGGAGAAACTGGTGATCTTCGGCGCATAGTGGGCCGTCAGGTAGACCGCCATCGGCATGGTGCCGGGGAAGGTGTAGCGTACTTCGCCGCCGATGGCGATGGCGAAGATGCCCTTGTCCGGCGTGTCGATGGCGCCGCCGTACATGCGGGCACCGACGCCCAGCGTCAGCGGCGTCTGCTGCGAAGGCTGGCGGCGCTGCATCAGGCTGACCTGCCCGACATAATCATCGGCATTGTTGTAGTAGAGGCCGAAGCCCAGCTCGGAACCGCCCCAGCCGATCAGGCTGGAATCCGAACGAAAGGTGAACTGGGCCGTCTCGGAACTAAGCGCAGCCTCCAAATCGTTGGCGGCGGCGGGCATGGAAAGCGCCAGGCCGGAAAGCATCAGGGCGGAGCTGAACATGCGTGCGAATCGTGTTTTCATCATCGGTCACCTGTGAAAAAAAGTTGGGCAGAGAATAGCACGGATCGATCCGTGCCGAAGTCTCAAAGACCGGGCGACAGGATAAAGGTTCAGGCTTGCTCGCGACTGAACAGCGGGGTGACGCTTGCGGAGGGTTCGGCGGCTTGCTCGCGACTGTCGAGCCAGCGCAGCAGCGGCGCCCACTGCTCTCGATCCTTGCGTGCACGGCTCTCCTTCAGGTCGAGAATGCCGATACCCTGCTCGAAGGCGCGGCTGTAGAGCTGGGTGTCGCGCAGGCTGGTGACAAAGGGAATCTTCAGCGTGAACAGGAAACGCTCCAGCGCGTGATAGGACAGCGTGTTCTGACGCACCCGGTTGGCCACCACGGCCATCTTCACCTGTTTCTTGCGCGCCTTGCCGATGACCAGCAGATCGCGGATGAAATAGGCCGAGGCATGGATGTCGATCGGCGACGGCAGTACCGGTACGATCAGGAAATCGTCTTCCTGCAGCATGCCGGCGAGTTCGGTGGCCGAGATGCCGGCCGGGGTGTCGAGAACCACGGTATCGGTGCCCGGCGGCACCCGCAACTGCCAGGACCGGGTCATGTGGTTGTCGGGCCGGCGCGAGGCATCGACCACGGCAATCTCGGGCAAGCTGTCGTCGCGCCGCTTGTTCCACTGCAGGGCCGAGCCCTGGGCATCGTGGTCGAACAAGCGCACGGTCTGCCCTTCTGCCGCCAGGTGCGAAGCGATGCCGGTGGCCAGCGTGGTCTTGCCGCAGCCTCCCTTGGCATTGGTGACGAGAATTCTTCGGGTCTTCATGGCGGTACCGCTCCGGGCCAGTGGGTCGATGGGAGTATTGCCGAATCGAAAGCACTTACAAGCCGAGCATAGTCAAGATGCGACCAAATTCAAAAATACCCCGCTCGAACAAGGAAAACGGCGTTCTGCTGTTGCGCGGTACGATCCGTTGGCAGGGCCAGGATGCCGCGTTCGCGGACTCCCACATCGTCGCCAATTTTCGGCCCGGTTTTGACCGGTTGCCGCAGAGCCTGGTCCCGGAGTTGCGGAATTCGATGCCCGGCGACAGGCTGCGACAGACCTTCGAGCCCGGCGAGCTGCTCGAACCGTACCGCCCCGAGCTGCGCCAGCGCCTCTCGCGTGAATGCTTCCGCCTACCGGAGCCGGCAATGAATACTGGCATCGGCCGCTTTCATCCGGTGGCATGGTTCCAGGGCCTTGAGCTTCCTTCGGACACCAAGCCAGCATATTGCCGCATCATCGATCTGGACGACCGGCAGATCGCCATCGATCTCAACCATCCGCTGGCGGGGAAGGACATCGAGCTTGAGCTGCACATTCTGGGCAGGAACAAGATGCCGCCAACGCCCGGCACACCACCGAAAGACCTGACGGCCCTGCTCTGCAATAACGGACCGGGCATGCAGGACCGGCTGCCGCAGCGGGAGACCGATTTCGACGACCGTCAGCCGCTGCCCCGTCTCGACGAAGGCGACGACGCGGCCTTTTTCGCCGAGCCGTCACTGGAACCCTACTGGAGCCGAGCGGCGCTGGAGCAGGTCAGCCGTCTGTACCGGCGCCTGCTCCAACCCGGACGGCGCGTTCTCGACCTGATGGCCGGCGTGCACAGTCCGCTGCAGGAGGCCGGCATCAAGTCACTGTCGGTCAGCTGCGCCGGGCTCAATGCCGTCGAGCTCGATCGTAACCCGGTATGCAGCGAGCGCCGGGCGCTCAATGTCAATCGCGACCTGCCGCTGCCCTGGCCGGAGCGGCATTTCGACGCCGTGCTGATCCATGCCGCCATCGAGTATGTCACCCGGCCGGACGACCTGTTCGACGAGCTGCATCGCGTGTTGCAACCCGGTGGCCGGCTGGTCATCACCTTCAGCAATCGTTGGGTCGAGGAAAAAGTGGTCCGTCTGTGGACCGGCCTGCAGGATTTCGAGCGCCACGGACTGCTGCTGTCCTGGCTGCGACGGCAGGGAGGCTTCACCGACTGCCGGGGCTGCTCGATACGCGATCTGCCCGAAGGCGCCGAGCCGATGCATGCCGTCCGGGCACGAAAAGCCCGCCCCTGAAATGCATAGAGGCCACCCGATCGGGTGGCCTCTGCATGCTGAATCCCGAAGGCGATCAGCTACGGCGACGACGAGCCAGGCCCATGCCCAGCAGGCCCAGACCCATCAGCGCCCACAGCGACGGCTCGGGCACCTCGGTATAAGCAATGGCCTCTACATAGCTGCTGTGCTGCCCCCAGCCGGATGCGGCAATCGCCCAGTACTGATAGGCGCCGACGTCAATGGAGAGGAACTCGCGATCAGTAGGCAGCAGCTGGTTGGCAAAAGCATTGGCATACTCGCTGCCGTCCAAGCTGTAGTAGATGTTGAACAGCGATTCGCTGGGCTGATACATGGGGCCGCCGTCGGAATCGACCAGTTCTTCATGTTCTCCGTTGAACCAGACTGTATCCAACGAAACGAGTTCGTCGAAATCGAAGAACAGGATTTCGTCGGACCTGTATCCGCTCACGTTGGAGGAGAAACTGTCGGAATCGCCGGCACAGCTGGGATCTTCGCTGCACACCCCCAGTCCTCCATGCTCGGGGCTCAAGTCCTGATTGACATTGGCCATCACAATATCGGCTCGATCGAAGGCGCCGAAGTTGAGATTGTCATTGACCGACTTGCCGCCGCTGACATCGAAATCCGAGAAGTTCAGCACCGGCCCCCAGACATCCGGGTTGCCGTAATTGGCCCCGGTGGCAGTTTCGACAATGCCGACCTTGGCGGTGCCGCCATTGTTGCCATCGAAGACGATGATCTCGGCGGAAGCAGCCGCAGCGGTTACGGAGAGAGATACAGCCAGAAGCGAAGTAGCGATGAGTTTATTATTCATTCCATGTTTACCTGACGAAGATTTGTAGAGGTCAGGCAAGGACAAGCAAAACCTTGTCCAATCATATATTTAACAATCTTTTCAACGCCTTAACGACAAGTTAAACAACAGCATCAAACAGCTGTCAAGAAAACCTGACAAAACCTACCGCTACGGTTACGAAAAACCGGACAACCCGAAGGCTTTCGTTCGCCACGCCGGAACCCTGCCATCAAGGCCGGGCATCGGCCTCGTTCTCGTTCTTCTCCGGCGGCATCAGGTCGATGCGCGAGATGCCCATCATCAACGCCGTCGAGCTGGCGACATAGATCGAGGAGTAGGTGCCCACCAGCACGCCGATGATCAGCGCCAGCGCAAAGGAGGCAATGACCTCGCCGCCGAACAGGTAAAGGGAAAACAACACCAGCAGGGTGGTGAGCGAGGTGACCAGAGTCCGCGACAGGGTCTCGTTGATGGAGATGTTGACCACCTCGATCGGCGTCCTCTTGCGCAGCTTGCGGAAATTCTCGCGGATGCGGTCGAATACCACGATGGTGTCGTTAAGCGAGTAGCCGATGACGGCGAGTATGGCCGCCAGCACGCTGAGATCGAATTCGAGTTGAAGAACCGAGAACACGCCCAGCGTGATCACCACATCGTGTATCAATGCCGCCACAGCGCCCAGCGAGAAGCGGTATTCGAAACGCAGCGAGACATAGATCAGGATCGCAATCAAGGCATAGAGCACGGCCAGCCCGCCGTCCTCGCGCAGTTCCTCGCCCACCTGCGGACCGACAAAGTCGACTCGGCGCACCTGAACCTCCTCGCCCGCGGCCTGCTGACGCAACAGCTGGATTACCTGCGAGCTGACCTCGGCCTTGTCCTGCCCTTCACGTGGCGCCAGCCGCACCAGCACTTCCTTGGCACTGCCGAAGTGCTGCACGATGGCATCGCCATAGCCGGCCTTGACCAGGGTCTCCCGAATGGGTTGAAGATCCACGGTGTTCGGGTAGCCCAGCTCGATGACGGTGCCGCCGGTGAAGTCGATGCCGACGTTCAGACCGCGCGTGACGAGGCTGCCCAGCGAGATCAGGATCAACAGCGCCGAGATGGCCATGGCGATCTTGCGACCGCTCATGAAGTTGAATTTCGTATTCATCGTTCAGCCTCCTCAGATGGCCAGCTTCTTGACGTTGCGGTGGCCATAGATCAGGTTGACCAGCGCGCGCGTGCCCATGATGGCGGTGAACATCGATGTCAGAATGCCGATCGACAGCGTCACCGCAAAGCCCTTGATCGGCCCTGTGCCGAAACTGAACAGGATCACCGCCGCGATCAGCGTGGTGATGTTGGCGTCGGCGATGGTGCCGAAGGCTTTCTGGTAACCGGCATAAATGGCGGCCTGAGGCGTATTGCCGTTACGCAACTCCTCGCGTATTCGTTCGTAAATCAACACGTTGGCATCCACTGCCATACCCACCGTAAGCACGATGCCGGCAATGCCGGGCAAGGTCAGCGTGGCCTGCAGCAAGGACAGAATCGAGATCAGCAAAACCAGATTGAAGGTCAACGCGATGTCCGCGATCAAACCAAACACCTTGTAATAAACCGCCATGAACGCCAACACCAGCAGGAAGCCGATGACCACCGACTTGAAGCCCTTGCTGATGTTTTCCTTGCCGAGACTGGGGCCGACGGTGCGCTCCTCGATGATCACCATCGGCGCCCGCAGGGCGCCGGCGCGCAGCAGCAGCGCCAGATCGCGCGCCTCGCGGGTGCTGTCGAGGCCGGTGATCTGGAAGCGCTTGGAGAGTTGGTCGCGGATGGTCGCCACATTGATGACACGCTCCTCGGTTTTCTTGAAGCGTTTCTTCACGCCATCCACATCCTTGTATTCGTACTTGTCCTCGATGAACACCACCGCCATCGGCTTGCCGATGTTATCCCGGGTCACCTTGCTCATGCGGTCGGCGCCCTTGCTGTTGAGATTGATCGATACGTTCGGGGTGCCGGACTGGCTATCGAAGCCGGAGGCTGCACCGACGATCTGATCGCCGGTCACGATCACCCGGCGCTTGAGCAGGATCGGGGAGCCATCGGTACGCTTGTAGAGCCGGGCGCCGACCGGAATCTTGCCGCTGGAGGCCGCCGCGTCCCATTCGGCCAGGGTGCCATGCACCAGGCGGAACTCCAGTGTCGCCGTCGCCCCCAGGATCTCTTTCGCTCGCACCGTGTCCTGTACCCCCGGCAGCTGGACCACCACACGGTCCTCTCCCTGTTGCTGGATCACCGGTTCGGCAACGCCCAGTTCGTTGACGCGATTCTTCAGTGTCGAGATGTTCTGCTTTACGGCAGCCGCCTTCTCTTCCTGCAGCGCCTGCTCGTTGTATTTCATGCGCAGAAAATAGCTGCGACCGTCGTCATAGCTATCGAACAGGAAGTCTCGGAATTCTTCTTCCAGCAATGCCAGCGCCTTGTCGCGCTCTTCCGCGTTGGCAAAGCGAACCGCCAGCGCTTCCTTCTGGGTGCTGACCGTCCGGTAGCGTACCTTGTTCTCTCTCAGGAAACCGCGCACCTCGGTCGAGGTCCGTTCCAGGGCCTTCTTGATGGCCGCTTCCATATCCACTTCCATCAGAAAGTGCACGCCGCCGCGCAGGTCCAGTCCGAGGTACATCGGCAGGGCATTCATCGAGCGCAGCCACTGCGGCGTCGCCGGCGCAAGGTTCAGCGCCACGCCATAGCGCGTATCCTCGGCTCGCAACGCATCCTTCAACTCGGAAGCCGCCTTCAGCTGCTCCTCCTCGCTGTTGAAGCGAACCAGGATATGCCCCGGCCCCTGCTCGATCGACTTGTACTTGATGCCGAGGTTGGTCAGGGTGTCCTTGATGTGCTTGAGCTCGCCGTCGCCGACCAGATTGACGCGGTGCGAAATCTGCACGGCCGGATCTTCGCCGTAAATATTGGGCGCGGCGTAAATAATGCCGAGTACCAGCACCACGATCAGCAACAGGTACTTCCACAGGGGGTAGGTATTGAGCATGGGGAACCGGTTTCTGGATTACAGGTTTTTCAATGTGCCTTTCGGCAGCACAGCGGCAACGGCATGGTTCTGCACCTTGATCTCGACGCCATCGGCAACCTCGACCGTCAGATAAGTCTCGCCGGCATCGGTGATCTTGCCGAGAATACCGCCCTGGGTCACGATCTCGTCGCCTTTCTTCAGGCTCTCGACCATCTGCTTGTGCTCCTTCGCCTTCTTTTGCTGCGGGCGGATCAACAGGAAGTAGAACACAACGAACAGCAGGATTAGCGGCAGGAAAGAGGCAAGCGGGCTGCCCTGCGCGGCCGGTGCAGCCTGGGCCATCGCATCACTGATGAAGAAGCTCATGGGGGATTCCTTTGGTTATTGTCGGAAAAACGGCGCGTATTATTGCACAGCACCGGAAACGAGTGAATGTAAATCGCACCGCCTTGGATTGACGAGTTCGAGCAGGGTTCCCGCGATCGGGGAATTTGCCCCGACGCCGCGACGGCAGACAGGCTCCGGGGCGAAGCGCTCAACCGAACACCACCGCCAGCAGCCGTTTCGGACCGTGCACGCCATAGGCCAGCACCTGCTCGATGTCGGCCGACTTGGAGGGGCCTGAGATCAGGATACGGTTGGGCGGCACCGGCTGGTCCCGCCATTCGGCGAACAGGTCCGGCAGGTCATCGAGCAGCCGCTGGCGCGGCAGCAGCGCGACATGCAGCGGCGGAACCAGCGACAGCGTGCGCGGCTGATCGGGCGACGAGGCAATAACCAGGCTGCCGCTCTCGGCCACCCCGGCTTCGCAATAGCTGATCCCCGCATCCACCGACTCGAACAGCAGATCCGACAGGGTCTCGAAGTCCTGCCCGAAACGCAGGCAGTCGAAGGACGGCGCCAGTTCGTCGAGCAGGGCATCCAGGCGCGGGGCAAGCCCCGTCATCAGCTGCCGGGCGCCCGCCTCGCGCAGCCAGTCGGCCACCACCGCCGGCACCTCACGGGCATCGGCACAGACCGCCACCTCGCCCTTGACCGCCGTCATGCGTTCGGCGAAGCGCTGCAGCGGGTCTTGCGGCTGGCGGGACGGCTGCGCCCGGGGCATCTCCTGCCGTGGCCAGGCCTTCAGCCGGCCCAGTATGGCTTCACGCGCGCTCATCGTTCCGCCTCCGAGCCAGGATTTCGTGCAAGCTGCGCGCCGCCGGTTTCGGCGCGGCGCGGTAACGGGTCCAGCCGCCGAGGCGCTTCGGCATCAGCCCGCGCAAGCGGGTCGCCAGCCACAGGCTCATGCGCCAGGCCCGGGGACGGGCATTGATCCAGGCCCAGATCCGCCACAGCAGCGCTTCCGGCCATCGGCGCAGGCGGCCCTGCCCCGGCAACGCCGCCACATCATCGTCGGCCGGCTCGACCGCCTCGTGACGCAAGCGGGCGATCAGCGAAGGCAGCGGAATCTCCACCGGGCAGACCTCGCCACAGCGGCCACAGAGCGTGCAGGCGGAGAGCAGGTCACCGGCCTGCTCCAGCCCGCGGCGCTGCGGCTCCAGCACCAGCCCAATCGGCCCCGGGCAGGTGCTGCCGTAGGCATGGCCGCCGATCTGCACGAACACCGGGCAGTGGTTGATGCAGGCGCCGCAGCGGATGCAGCGCAGGCTGTCGATGAAGCCTTCGCGCACCTGCATGCGCGAGCGGCCGTTGTCGAGCAGCACCAGGTGAACCTCGCTCGGGCCGTCCCGCTCCCCGTCACGACGCGGGCCGCCGATCAGGTTGACATAGGTGGTGATCGGCTGGCCGGTGGCCGATTTCGGCAACAGGTCGAGCAGCGGGGCCAGGTCGGCCTGGCTCGGAATCGCCTTCTCGATGCCGGTGACGGCGATGTGCAGCGGCGGCACGGTGGTGGTCATGCGGCCGTTGCCCTCGTTCTCGATCAGGCACAGGCTGCCGTTTTCGGCCACCATGAAGTTGACGCCGCTGATGCCGGCGCCGGCGGTGGCGAAATGATGGCGCAGCTCGCGCCGCGCGATGGCGGTCAATTCATCGACATCCTCGGTCGGCTCGACGCCCCGGATATGGCGGCGGAACAGCTCGGCGATCTGGCGGCGGTTCTTGTGCACCGCCGGCACCACGATATGCGACGGCGCCTCCCCGGCGAGCTGGATGATGAATTCGCCGAGATCCGACTCGATCACCTGCACACCCTGTTCGGCCAGGTGTTCGTTGAGACCGATCTCCTCGGTCACCATCGACTTGCCCTTGACCACCTTGCCGACGCCGCGCTCGGCCAGCAGGCCGGCAATCAGCGCATTGGCCTCGGCCGCATCCCTGGCCCAGTGGACCCGGATGCCGTTGGCAATCAGCTGCGCCTCGAGCTGCTCGAGCAGCTGCGGCAGGCGACGCAGGCTGTCGGCGCGGATGGCCGCGGCCCGGTCGCGGCGGCGCTGCAGATCTTCCGGGTCGGGAAACTGCGCGGCGCGGCGCTCGATGAATCCGCCCATGGCCTGGCGGAAATTGGCGCGCAGCGCGGCATCGTCCAGCGCCTGACGAATGCGGGCACCGAAGGCGTTGCCGCTCATGCCTCGGCCTGCTTCAGCAGATTAAGAAGATGCTCGGCGACATGACGCACCGCGATGTCCCGTCCCCGCCGCTTCAGCCCGCCGCCGAGATGCATCAGGCAGCCGCAATCCTGCGACACCAGCGTGTCGGCCCCGGTCGCCAGCAGGGCGTCGCTCTTGTCGGCCAGCATCGCGCCGGAGATGTCGGCCTGCTTGACCGAGAAACTGCCGCCGAAACCGCAGCATTCCTCGGCGCGGGCCGGTTCCCGCACCTCGACGCCGAGGCGCTCCAGC
>Ga0256834_1002513_pt1 | contig 11505 bp, 9 predicted proteins | sample 4281140metaG_FD_190536 | JGI IMG/M metagenome (GOLD analysis project Ga0256834, IMG submission 190536) | Hydrothermal vent microbial communities from East Pacific Rise, Pacific Ocean - 4281-140 | ecosystem: Environmental > Aquatic > Marine > Hydrothermal vents | place: Pacific Ocean: East Pacific... | reverse complement strand
AGACATGGCCTTTAGATATAAGTTGTTTAGCTGTCCAGGATAAGATGCTGCTTGGTATGGCATATCCGATCCCTGGAGTTGAGTATTGTTCTGTAAGCATACCTATTACCTTGCCGGAGGTATTTAGTACAGGGCCGCCTGCATCCTGTGCATTTACAGAACAGTTGATTTGTATCAGTCCAATTAATGTATTGGTTACAGGATTTTTTATTGGTTTGTCGCTCATGCTTATAGTACCGCTGAACATGGATGGATGTAAGGCAAAGGCATTGCCAAAGATAAAGACCTGTTGACCTACTGCCGGCATGGCATTTGGATTAAAGTTCAGATAGGTTAGACGTGAAATAGTATTAGGAGGAGCATTTATCTTCAATAATGCAATGTCTGTGTCTTTATCCATGCCAATCATTGTGGCAGGCCAATTTTCTCCATCTGAAAGGGTTATCTCAAGACGATGTGGATCTATAATGAGGTGAGATAGGGTTAGGATATGTCCGTGATTGTCAATAATAAAACCTGTTACACTCCCCTTGGGGACAGATGGAGACAGGGCAAATCCTGTAGCCAATGGGGTACTGGTTATGTTGACAATAGCAGGGGAGTATTGTCTGTAAGTACGCATTGAAATGCGTTCTGTAGTGGTGTATCCCCATGCAGGACTTATATTGGAGAACAGCAACAGGGCTACTATGGCAGCAAGAATGATTCTGTAGTATGCAAAAGGTTTAAATGTATGCGTGGTTAAAAAACGCATTAAAAATGCTATAACAATATATCCTGATATTGCTGCTGCTAAAAAACCTGCTATATATTCATAGCCCATATTTCCTATGCCACCACTATGCAAGATCTTTATCCCTTCGTATAGTCCTGCACCTGCAATAATGGGTGCTGACAGTAAAAAGGAAAACTTTGCAGAGGCAGGCCTGTCAAGTCCTAGGAATAGGGCGGTTGTCATTGTGATACCGCTGCGTGATACCCCGGGTACAATAGCTGCTGCCTGTGATATGCCAATTAGTATGGCATCTTTAAGGGTAAGTTTTTCAAAATTTCTTGAATGTCTGGCAACCTTTTCCGCCCATAGTAACAATAGGGCCACCCCGCCTAATGTGCATACAATGACCCATGGACTTCTGAATATTGTTTCTGCCTTATGCTCTAACAGAAAGCCAATAACCGCCCCCGGGATAGTTCCCAAGATGACATATATCAAAAGACGTCTTTGTTTGGGGGCATTTGGCAAAATACCTTGGGCAATAAACAACCAGTCATTAAAGAAATATATCAAGACAGCTATTAATGTCCCCATGTGCAGCATTACGTCAAAAGCCAGGTCTGCTCCCTTCAGGTGAAAAAAGTATTCAGCTAGGATCAGGTGTCCAGAGCTGGAAATAGGTAGGAACTCGGTGACTCCCTGTAATATGCCTAAAAGGGTAGCATCTAATATATTCATATATTATTCTCCTGTGAATTAGGATTCTGAATGTATAAGATAGTTTTATTAGGTATTGCATTAATTGCAATATAATTAATTATCAGTACTGATATTAAATCAGTGCCAGGATAACGGCAAGGATGCTGTTATCATGTTTTTGACAGGGAATAGTCATATGAAACGGATTGTGTCGGGAACGAGAGGTATTAATAACCTGAGAGATTTTGGTAAATATGTGATTGCTCCTTTAGCCGGGCAGAAACTGGACGACACGGCTTTGGAATTGATCCATGACTACGGGGTGTCCAGTTTTATCCTGTTTAAAAGGAATTTAGTTGATCTGTCAGAGGCCAAGGAGCTGTGCGACAGGATAGATACTGCATGTATAAAGGCAGGGCTAGGCCATGCCCTCTTTGCAATAGATCAGGAGGGTGGGCCTGTACAGCGGCTTGTTGTGCCCGATTATCCCAAGATTCCATCCAATAAGCAGGTTAGTTTGGACAGGAATCCATGGCAGCAGCTCTTTAGACAGGCATCTTTGGCAGTATCTACTTTAAAAATTCTGGGAATTAAGCTTAATTTGGCCCCAGTGTTAGACCTTGCAGATGATTCCTGCAATGACGTGCTTTTCGACAGATCATATGGGATAGATGCCAATAAGACTGCCCTGCTTGGCAGTATCTATTTGAGCCTGCTAACTCAGTCAGGGATAGCAACATGTGCAAAACATTTTCCCGGTATAGGAGCAGTTAGGCATGATCCTCACAAGGAAACCGGCTGGGTATCATTAGATTCAGATCAGTTGAAAATGCATCTGCTGCCCTTTGCTGTTGCAATAAGGAGTGGTGTCCCTGCCATTATGACCTCTCATGTGGTTTTTAAGGTATTAGATAGCCTGCCTGTAACATATTCTTATCTTATAGCCCATGATCTTCTAAGGGAGAAATTGGGGTTTAAGGGTGTTCTTATTACAGATGATTTGGAGATGAAAGGGGCAGGAGAGGAGAGTGTGGCCTCTGCTGCTGTAAAGGCATTTAAGGCAGGGCACGATCTTCTGCTCATATGTCAGTCTCAAAATGAGGTGAAAGAGACAATAAGTCTTTTGTCTGAATCTGTATCCTCTAGAGAGATTTCTTCTGATAGGCTAGAGATATCAAGTAAGAGGATTTTTGCCCTTAAGAGTAAGTTTGGATTAATTACATGATTATATCCTAACTTACTCCTAATTATGTTAAATGGTGATTGTATTAAGGGGAATTTTGACAACAGTCCTTAGTACAAGGTGCTAATATTCTGCTGAGATTCTGTCTTGATGGTCTGTAGTTTTGCTGCTGTCTATTTTAGAAACAGGTGGAATCTTTGACGTATAAACCTTAGAGATGGTTTGTTCTAGAGAGGTGAGTGTAAATGGTTTTGCGAGTATTCCGGCAGCACCAGCCTCCATAAATTTTTTCTCTATTTCATTATCAACAATGCCTGTAGATATTATTACCTGTATGTCTGGTGCTATGTCTTTTAGTGATTTAAGTACAGATAACCCATTTTCTCCCGGCATATTGTAGTCTAATATTACCAGGTCTATGGAAGACTGTGACTTTGAGAATAAATTAATGCCCTCTTTTCCATGTGATGCGACTAAAACTTTATGTCCAAAATACTCCATGGCAGCTTTTATGGTTTCTCTTACGATTTCCTCGTCATCAATGATGAGTATGTTAATGTTTTTGGAATCTGTCATTGGTTATATCCTCCGAACTCATTTTTTAGGTCTAACAAAGATATTAAAGTTATGCAAGATTGTATTTAATAATATTTAGCAGTTTGAAGTTATGTTGATTAAGTATAGGTTTAAATTGTTAGACTTTGATTATATTATCATTAGCTCTAGTTAATCGTATCGGCGGGATATATGTGTGCCTTTATTATAGAATATTTTTTATTTTTTCTACATAATTTGCATATGTTATAAAACAATATAAGTGTCGGGACAGGGGGTGTCAAGTGAAGATAGGTATTATGAGTGATTCCCATGACCATATTTGGCATACAAAAGCTGCCTTTTCTAAGGCAGTTGAGCTTGGTGTAAAGACAGTTATCCACTGCGGAGATTTGGTTTCTCCCTTTATGTTAGAAGAGCTTGAAGAATATCCGATCCATATGCATCTGATATTAGGGAACAATACAGGAGATCAGCTTCTGTTGGCCAGGCACTGTGCCAAGAGGGTTGAACAGGTAACTCTGCATGGATGGCATGGTAGATTGACCCTTGAAGATAAGGTAATCTCATGGGTGCATGATCCTTTTTGGGCTCAGGCGCTGGCTGCCAAGAGGGATGCAGATTTAATATGCTTTGGGCATACTCACAGGTGGCATATTGAAAGAAATAGAGATTTTGTATTATTGAATCCGGGTGAGCTCCTTGGTAGAAAGGAAGAGCCGGGCTGGGCATTGGTAGATCTGGATGATATGAATATTACAAGGATAACAGTCGATTCTGGTAAAAAACAGATATGAATATTAGGATTGGTATTGATACAGGTGGAACCTTTACAGATTTGGTATCTTTTGTGCCGGGGTTCGGCTGGAAGATGTGGAAGGTGCCATCTACACCTGAAGACCCTTCTGCTGCAATTATTACTGGATTGAACTCCATTCTGTCTGAGTATAAAGATTGTAAATTGGAGATAGTTCACGGAACTACTGTTGGTACCAATGCCTTTCTTGAGAGAAAGGGGGCCAGGACAGCCCTTATTACTACCTCTGGTGTTGAGGATATAATTTTTATTGGTCGTCAGCATAGAGCTAAGTTGTATGATTTTGCAATACCGCCCAGACGTGAGATAGTCTCACCGTCTCATATATTGGGATTAAAAGAACGTATTAATGCCGGTGCAGAGGTATTGACTCCACTGTCTCGCAGGGAGATTGTACGTCTTCGTGGTTGGTTGAGAGACCTTGATGTGGAATCTGTGGCAGTATCTTTTTTGCATTCCTATAAGTTAGATACTCATGAATTAATGGTTGCCGAGGCGCTTAAGGACATGGACTTACATGTCTCATTGTCTTCTGAAATATTGAGAGAGTTCAGAGAGTTTGAGAGGACCAGTACAACCCTGATAAATGCATATCTTGCCCCTACAGTAAGTTCCTATATAGATAGATTATATACTAAGATGTCTGGTGCTACCCTGTTGATACAGCAGTCCAATGGTGGATGTATTCCTGCGGTTGGAGTGGGAAGTTTGCCTGTATCTACTCTGTTATCAGGTCCAGCAGGTGGGGTGTTAGCTGCATTCAAGTTGGCTCAACGTTTAGGACTGTCGGATATTATTACATTAGATATGGGAGGTACATCTACAGATGTTTCTCTATGCCCCGGAGAGTTGACTTATACCAGAGGCTACCATATAGAAGGTTATCCAATTGCCTTACCCATGCTGGATATACATACAGTAGGTGCTGGCGGTGGTTCTGTTGCCTGGGTGGATAAAGGAGGGCTGTTAAGGGTTGGCCCTCAAAGTGCAGGAGCTGATCCCGGGCCGGCATGTTACGGTAGAGGTACGGAACCTACGGTTACAGATGCCAACTTGTTTCTGGGAAGGCTGTCTCCAGAACGTTTTTTGGGCGGCAGAATGCAGGTATATCCCGACAAGGCTGCCTACAGCCTGGAGAAATTGGGAAAGAGTTTGTCTCTTCCTCTAGATAAGGTGGCAGAGGGCATATTAAAAGTTGTAAATACCAATATGGTTAAGGCTATTAGGCAGGTTTCACTGGAAAGAGGATATGACCCCAGAGATTTTGTATTAGTGTGTTTTGGTGGCGCTTCGGGGCTTCATGCCGCTGAATTGGCAGAAGATCTGGGTATGAAAAAGATATTGTTTCCGTCCTTATCAGGAGTATTTTCTGCACAAGGTATGGCATCCGCCGATATAGTAATAGAGGCATCCCGGAGTATATTGGGTAACGCTCCAACGCGTTCCTGTCTTGACAGTGTTACTGATGCCTTGAGAGAAGTCCTTGTGACGAGATTGAAAGGATTGGGACTTTATGGGTATGGATGTAATTTTGAGCCTGTTATAGAAGTTCGTTATATTGGTCAGTCTTTTGAATTAGAGGTCCCCTTAACCAAGGATTGGCAGGATGTTTTTTTAGGTGAGCATAAACGTCTATATGGTTATGCACTAGATGCACCATTAGAAATTACATCAGTCAGAATGAGAGCTAGGATCCCAAGATATATAGCGGAATCAGAAGAGAAATATACTGTGTCAGATGATTCATCCAACTACAGTAATGGATGTCCTGATAGTGCATTTGATATGATCTATATACATAGGACTGATGTAATGTCTGAAAGATTGTTTAAGGGCCCAGGTATCATATTCGATGATTTTACAACAATATATGTCCCATCGAATTGGTGTGCAGAAGATGTGGGAGATCACAACATCCTAATGTCATACATGCACTAGTTTTTTTGTTTCATCTCCTATAGGGGTAAGGATATGATTGGACAGGATGTTATGGAACAGGATGGATTAAAACAGGTTTTTGAATCTATAAACAGTGCTATTCTGGTAGTAGGCCCTGATGAAAGTGTGCAGTTTGCCAACAGCAAGGCATTGGAGATACTGGACGCAAAGACAGGTGATATGTTTGATCTGCCAATCAGAGCAATTTTCCCGCCAGAGGATAGGGGGATTTTGGTAACAAATATACTTAACATTACCAGGAAAAATAAAGAATTTGAGACAGAGGCCATGTTGACAGCCCTGTCTGGCAGAAAGATCATGGTTTTGCTGGCGACCTGTATAGCCTTCTGGGATGATGAATCTATAGTTTTTTCCATACACGATATATCAGGTAAAAAGGAACTGGAGAGGTTTCTGCGGCAATCTGAGCGCATGGCATTTTTGGGACGCATGTTGGATGATATAAGTCACCAGATTCGCAACCCGGTACTTTCAATAGGTGGTTTTGCAAGACGACTTGCCAAGATTGAGGGATGTAGAAGGGATTATGTTGATGCCATACTAAGTGCCTCTGCCCGTCTGGAATTATTATTGTCCACCTTAAACGCATTTATTGCCCTGCCCAGGGCCAAGCCTAGGTTGATTACAGTAGATAAGTTGATGGAAAAAGTTAATTCTTGTCTGGAAGATATATTCTTTGCCAGAGAAGGAAGTCTTGAGGTTAAGATATATCCAGATTCTGACTGGCAGGTTTTGGTTGATCCTGATCTTTTTGGAGATGCCATGGTAGCTATTATTTCAAATGCCTTTGAGTCATATTTAGACAATAGTAATACCTCTGTACTTTTGACTTGTACTGGTTTGTCAGAAGGGAAGGGGGGTGTTTTTGTTGTTGAAGATTTTGGCGTTGGGATATCCCCTCAGCATGAGTTTCAGATCTTTGATCCCTTTTTTACCACCAAAACAGGCCATATAGGAATGGGATTGACCAGGGCAAAACGTATTATAGAGGAACAGCAGGGAGAGATTAATGTTGAGTCTGAAATCGGCAAGGGAACAAGGGTCATGGTCTCCCTTAAATCAGAAAGACGTCGTAAGATAAGGACAGAGCTTATAGAAGCTTGATTATTAACTTGATATTTTTTTGTTTTAGATAATGTCTGATCGCAATTTTTCTCCTATTGACCTGCAAATATTAAATAAACTGCTTTCATCCATTGCAGAAGAGATGGGGATTGTCTTACAGAGATCCTCTTTTTCTGCCAATATTAAGGAACGGCGTGATTTCTCTTGCGCCCTTTTTGATGGCAAGGCCAGGCTGTTAGCCCAGGCTGCTCATATCCCTGTGCATCTAGGGGCAATGCCAATGACCGTGGCTACAGTCCTTGAATATATGACGCCTTGCAAGGGGGATATTATATGGACTAATGATCCATTCTCAGGCGGAACGCATCTTCCTGATATTACAATGATTTTGCCTGTATTTTTTGATGAGATATGCAGAGATGATCCATTGTTTTACTTGGTTTGCCGTGCTCATCATGCAGATGTCGGTGGAAAAGAGCCTGGGTCTATGTCTCTTGCCAATAGTATAGAAGAAGAAGGCATCTTGATAAGACCAGAGTGTATATGCAGGGCGGGTTCTCTAGATAATTACAGGCTTGATAGGTTTTTGTCAGAAGTTAGACGTCCAGATGAACGGATGAATGATATAAAGGCGCAGATAGCGTGCTTAATGAGAGGAGCTGACAGATTATATCATTTAGTAGAGAGCTGGTCCTGGACTAAACTCCAAGGTATGTTGGAGCCTTTATTGGATTATGGCCACCGGGTTATGAAAAAGACCATAGCTTCAATACCTTCCGGTACATATGAATTTTGTGATGCCTTGGACGATGACGGGATTCACGATACTCCCATACAGATTAGGCTGCGCTTAACTGTTGATAAGGAGAGTGTTATATTAGATTTTTCTGATTCTGATGATCAGGCCAAGACTGGTATTAATACAGTTAAAAGTGTTACTTGTTCCTGTTGCTATTATGTATTTCAATGCCTTCAGGGAGAGGAGTATCCTGTTAATCATGGCGCTATTATGCCTATAAATATTATTACAAGAAGAGGCAGTATTGTCGATGCCAAGAGTCCTGCTCCAGTAGCTGCTGGTAATGTGGAGACATCTCAAAGAATAGTGGATGTTATATTGGGGGCATTGGCACAGGCGATTCCAGATGTTATACCTGCTGCAAGTTGTGGCTCAATGAACAATATCTCCTTTGGTGGAGAGCTGGAAAATGGGAAATATTTTTCCTATTATGAAACAATTGGGGGAGGTATGGGGGCGAGACCTTATGCAGATGGCTTGTCTGCTGTCCAGACCCACATGACAAACACTTTAAATACCCCCATTGAGGCACTGGAGCATGAATATCCTGTCCTGATAGAACGTTATGCAATAAGGCGTGGTTCTGGTGGTAATGGACAGTTTCGAGGTGGTGATGGTATTATCAGAAGCTAGGGTTAGCTTGCTAACAGAGCGTAGAAGATTGAGACCTTATGGCATTAATGGGGGCGAGGCAGGTAAGAGGGGAAGGAATTTTTTGTATCATAAGAATGGTATTTCTAAATCCTTGCCGGGTAAGTGCAGTGTTAGTCTCTCTCCAGGTGATCTTCTTGAAATTCATACCCCGGGTGGTGGTGGATGGGGCATGAAGTCCTGATTTTTTCCCTGTTTGACTTGACAGGAAAATGTATTTTTAAGATAAGGAAGGCGCACATCTCTAAGTAATAAATTTAAGGAGGATATTTTAGATATGCAAAAGCGTTATATCATGGCCCCTGGACCTACAGCCGCAGCTCCAGAGGTTCTGTTGAAAATGGCTGAACCCATTATGCATCATAGGAGCCCGCAGTTTTCTGAGATATTGACCAAGGTTAGAGAGAATCTTAAATGGCTTTTTAAGACAGAAAATGATGTGTTTATTTTAGCATCGTCGGGCACTGGTGCAATGGAGGCATCTGTTGTAAACCTTCTTTCTCAGGGAGACACCGCCATAGTAGTTCGTGGTGGCAAGTTTGGAGAAAGATGGACGGAGCTATGCGAGACATATGGAGTTAATGTAATAAACATAGATGTACCCTGGGGTGAGGCGGTTGATGTATCTGATGTGGCTAAGCTCCTTGATGAGAATCCGGATGTCAAGGCAGTTTTTGTCCAGGCGCATGAGACCTCTACAGGAGTTAAGCATCCTGTTGAAGAACTCGGCAGTCTCTTGAAAGACCGGGAGACCTGTCTGGTTGTGGATGCCATAAGTGCTATGGGGGTTTATGATATCCAGACAGATGCATGGGGCCTTGATATTGTGGTTTCAGGCTCTCAGAAGGCATTTGGACTTCCTCCGGGCCTAGCCATGCTAAGTGTCAGTGAAAAGGCATGGAAGCTGGCGGAAAAGGCAACACTCCCAAGATATTATTTTAATTTGCTTAAAGAGAGAAAGGCCCTTGCCAAGCAGACTACTGCCTTTACTTCAGCAGTATCCTTGATCATTGGACTTGGAGAGGTATTGGAAGACATGAAAAAGATGGGCCACGATAATCTCTTTGCCCATCATCGTATCTTAGCAGAGGCTACAAGGGCTGGTATAACAGCTATGGGGCTAGAGATCTTTGCAAAGGTCCCCTCTGAATCTATTACTGTGGTAAAGGCCCCTGATGGTATAGATGGCCAAGAAGTAGTAAAGATGTTAAGAGAGGAATTTGGAATTACTATAGCAGGTGGACAGGCCCAGCTAAAGGGCAAGATATTCAGAATATCTCACATGGGGCATTTGGATCAGTGGGATATGATAGTCGCTTTAGCGGCAGTTGAAAGAGCGCTTAACAAGCTGGGGCATCCTGTTGATTTTGGTAAGGGGGTTGCAGCAGCAGAGGCATATTTTGCTGCTCATTAGTTTGTTTCAAAATATAAATAACATACATAAGGAAAGGGGAGATGTATTATGACCGTAAAGGTACTGGTCACTGATCCAATTGCCAAAGAAGGCATTGAAATCCTTGAGCAGGCAGGGATTGATGTAGAGGAGTGTCTTGGCCTATCTCCAGAGGAGCTCAAGGAAGTTATAAAAGATGCTGATGGACTTGTCATCAGAAGTGGAACAAAAGTAACTCAGGACTTAGTCGATCATGCAGCACAACTGAAGGTTGTGGGTAGGGCCGGTACAGGTCTTGATAATGTTGATATCCCTGCCTGCAATAAGCGTGGTATTGTGGTTATGAATACCCCTGGTGGCAATACGAATTCTGCTGCTGAGCATACAATTGCCATGATGTTGTCTCTTACAAGGCACATACCTCAGGCAACAGCCTCTCTCAAGGCCGGAAAGTGGGAGAAAAAGCTTTTTAAGGGGAGAGAGGTAGCAGGCAAGGTTTTGGGAATTATAGGTATCGGACGCATAGGAAGCATAGTAGCCAGCTTGGCCCGTGGCCTTAAGATGAAGGTCCTGGCCTTTGATCCCCATATCAGGCCAGATACTGCTGACAAGATAGGGGTAGAGTTAAAGGAGCTGGATGATCTGCTAAAAGAGTCTGACTACATATCAATTCATACACCTCTCACCAAGGAGACAAAGGGTTTTGTAAATAAGGACCTGTTTGCAAAGATGAAAAAGGGTGCAATGGTAATCAATTGTGCCAGAGGTGGGATCATAAACGAAGCAGATCTATATGATGCCCTGTCTTCCGGACATTTAGGCGGTGCAGCACTTGATGTATTCGAGGTAGAGCCTCCAGGCACAGAGAATCCACTGCTGAGCCTCAAGAATTTCATATGTACGCCTCATCTTGGTGCTTCTACTCTAGAGGCGCAGGAGAATGTGGCAGTGGCAGTGGCAAGACAGATTGCTGATTATCTGACCAAGGGCATTGTGAGAAATGCGGTTAATGTGCCTTCTGTGAGCAGTGAGGTGTTGGCGCAGCTTGGACCATTCCTGCATTTGGGCGAGAAGATGGGTTCTTTCCATGCCCAGATTGCCAAAGGGCCAGTGGAAGAGGTCCAGATTGAGTATCAAGGTGATGTGGCAGAGCTTGATATTGCTCCTGTGACAGTGGCTGTATTAAAGGGCTTGCTGGCCCCTGTTCTCAAGGAGGATGTCAATTTTGTTAACGCCCCGATCCTAGCTGATGAGCGTGGTATTAAGGTATCTATTGCTAGGAGCAAGACTGCCGAGGATTTCACCAATCTTTTGACAGTCACTGTTAAGACAACAGAGGATTCCAATACCCTTTCTGGTACAATTTTCGGGAAGAAGGAACCTCGTCTGGTCAGGATAAATAACTTCCGGTTAGAGGCCGTGCCTCAAGGACATATGTTATTGATTTATAATGAAGATAGACCCGGGGTAATAGGACGTATCGGCAGTACTCTTGGCGAGTTGAATATGAATATAGCCAGGATGCAGGTAGGGCAGGATGAGGGTCATCACCGTAATGTGATTCTGCTTACTACAGATGAGCCGGTGACTCAGAAGGTCCTTGATTCTCTGAAGGAGCAAGATGGTGTAACTCAGGCAATGGCCCTTGAATTATAGTTTTTATAGGGCT
>Ga0256834_1002512_pt1 | contig 11506 bp, 10 predicted proteins | sample 4281140metaG_FD_190536 | JGI IMG/M metagenome (GOLD analysis project Ga0256834, IMG submission 190536) | Hydrothermal vent microbial communities from East Pacific Rise, Pacific Ocean - 4281-140 | ecosystem: Environmental > Aquatic > Marine > Hydrothermal vents | place: Pacific Ocean: East... | reverse complement strand
AGTTTTATATTCGATATTACAACAATAAAAGGCTAAGTTCCGTGATTGGATATATTACGCCAGTTCAAAAAAGAAAAAATTTACTTAATGTGGCTTAGAAAGCCTACAGAAATACTTGACCACTACACTTCTAAAAAACTCCCCCCCTACTCAAAATAAAAGCATAGGGGGGGGGATTTTTTATCTCTGTCAAAACTTTGCCTTTGTGCATCTGGCACAACTAATGCTTTACGACTGATAACAAAAAACTTTACTTTTTTGAAGGCACGCTTCTTCAAAACTACCATAGCCAGGTTTAAAGTTATTCAATTTGTTACTTTTGCTCTACATGAAAAAAGGAAAAAGTCATGACATTAAACAATACCACGCCAGAAAAAGTGAAAGCACCGATTCTTCAAGAGTACCACCTCAACCAAAAAGAAGAAACGCACTTAAAAGAGAACCCGAAAAAAACCATTTTACTGTTGCTGCAAGGCGCGGTAGACAAAGGCAATATGGCAAAAGTTTGCCATCAAAGCACTGCACTGGTCGAAAAAGGATTTCACCTTGGACGAATGACCACCATTTTAGATGCTCTGCGTGATCGCCTTGCCTTTACTCAAAGCACGCCACTGGCATTTGATTTAGAAGAGCTGTATCGCTATGCCGACCAAAGCATTCAAGAGGCCGTTTTTGAAAAAGACAGCTTTTACCTAGACAGTGCCATTGATATTTTAACGGAACTTCGTGACGCTTGGGTGGAAATGATGCAACAAACAGAACAGCTACCTCAGAACGCCTAAATAAAACATAAAATACCACCAAAGGACGCTGAAAACGTACCTTTGGTGAAGTTTTCAAAATTTTCATCCCATTCGTGAATTCATTTCATTAATTTAAAAACTATCAATCCCTATCTTTTCCATTATAATACCTTCTTTTTCAATTCCTTAGCGTGAAACCTCCTTCTAGCTTACTTCCTAGATGGTGACACTTCGGTACGATTTCGTTAATTTTAGAGAACCTTATTCATGACAACTCAACATATTCGCAATATCGCAATTATTGCCCACGTTGACCACGGTAAAACAACCTTGGTAGACCAACTTTTAAAGCAATCTGGAACAATGGATACGCATAAGGAGATGGGCGAACGAATGATGGACTCTAACGATCTTGAAAAAGAACGTGGTATCACCATTTTGTCCAAAAATACTTCCGTTAAATGGAATGACTACCGAATCAATATTGTTGACACCCCAGGCCATGCCGATTTTGGTGGTGAAGTCGAACGAATTCTATCCATGGTTGATTCTGTATTACTCTTGGTTGATTCTGTTGAAGGACCAATGCCACAAACACGTTTTGTAACTGAAAAAGCATTAGCCCAAGGGTTAAAGCCGATTGTTGTTATCAATAAAATTGACCGTCCTGGTGCGCGTCCTGATTGGGTACTGGATCAAACCTTTGATCTATTTGACCGTTTAGGCGCGACCGATGAGCAAATGGACTTTGATGTTCTTTATGCATCGGGTCTTAATGGTTTTTCTGGTTACGAAGAAACCGTTACCGAAGGTGACATGGAGCCAATATTTCAAACCATCGTGGATAAAGTCTCACCACCAAACGTTGATATGGGCGGACCATTCCAGTTGCAATGTATTTCGCTTGATTACGACACCTATAAAGGGGTCATCGGAACAGGGCGAATTAAACGTGGCTCCGTTCAAGTCGGTATGCAAGTCAAAATCGTAGATGACCAAGGCAATACCCGTAATGGTAAAGTGGGCGAACTGTTTGGTTTTCATGGTCTTGATCGTATTAACGTTGATGAAGCCCATGCAGGTGATATCGTTGCATTTTCTGGATTTGATCCGCTAAACATTTCAGAAACTCTTTGTGATCCAAACCACCCAGAAGCTCTGCCTGCCCTCACCATTGATGAGCCAACGGTTAGCATGACGTTCCAAGTGAACAACTCTCCATTCGTAGGAAAAGAAGGTAAGCTCTTAACCTCTCGTCAAATTCGTGAACGCTTGGACAAAGAGTTATTGACGAATGTTGCGCTACGCGTAGAAGAGACGGAAGACGCGAACAAGTTCCGTGTTTCTGGTCGTGGTGAACTTCACCTTTCTGTTTTGATTGAAACCATGCGTCGTGAAGGGTTTGAGATGGGTATCTCTCGTCCAGAAGTTATCTTCCGTGAAATTGATGGCGAAATGCAAGAGCCTTACGAAAACCTAACCGTAGATGTGCCTGAAGAGTCTCAAGGTAGCATTATGGAAAAATTAGGCGAGCGTAAAGCTGAGATGCAAGACATGGTTCCTGATGGACATGGTCGTGTGCGTATTGACTTTATTATTCCTTCACGTGGATTGATTGGCTTCCGTACAGAGTTCATGACCGCAACACAAGGGAATGGCTTAATTTTCTCTAGCTTCTCGCACTACGGCGCTAAGTTTGCTGGCACGTTAGGCGATCGTACCAATGGGGTGTTAATCTCAATTGGTCAAGGTAAAGCTTTAGCCTTTGGTCTGTTTGGCCTTCAGGATCGTGGACGTTTATACATTGGCCACGGTGACGAAGTGTATGAAGGGATGGTTATTGGGTTACACAGTCGTCAAAACGACTTAACGGTCAACCCATTAAAAGGTAAGCAGTTAACCAATATGCGTGCCTCTGGAACAGATGAGGCTCTAACCTTAACGCCTCCAATTCGCTTTTCTCTTGAGCAAGCGCTTGAGTTCATTGATGATGATGAACTGGTTGAAGTAACGCCTGAAAGCATTCGTATCCGTAAAAAGATACTGACTGAAAATGGTCGTAAACAAGCCTCTCGTGGTAAAAAATAGTTTTTAACGATTTTGATTTAAAAAAAACCAGCTTCGGCTGGTTTTTTTATGCCTGTAACCTTTTTTCTAAAAGTGGTTTTCAGTTACACTGTAGTAAAAACTGACTACTGGAAAAGATCATGTCGCTCAGCACCACTCTCTATCCGCCCATTAAGCCTTTTGTGCAACACAGTTTGCAAGTTGATAACACCCATGTGCTGCACATTGAAGAGTGTGGAAATCCGCAAGGAATTCCCGTTCTCTTTATTCACGGTGGGCCAGGGGCAAGCTACAGTGCCATTCATCGACAATTTTTTAACCCTGATACCTACCGAATCATTTTATTTGATCAAAGAGGCTGCGGCCAATCCAAACCCCACGCCTGCCTTACCAATAATACCACCGCCCATCTTATCGAAGACATGGATAAAATTCGCCGCCATCTGAACATTGATAAATGGCTCTTATTTGGTGGCTCATGGGGTTCAACGCTCTCTTTGCTTTACACTCAAACCTACCCAGAACGCGTGCTTGGCATGATATTAAGAGGTATTTTTCTCTGCCGAGAAGAGGATATTCACTGGTTTTATCAATCAGGTGCTAACCGTTTCTTTCCCGATTATTGGGAAGATTTTATTGCACCGATCTCTCCTGAAAACCGTCACAATATTGTTGATGCCTACTACAAACTACTCACCAGTAGCGATGAAATTGCACGCATGAGAGCCGCCGAATCTTGGTCCGTTTGGGAAGGAAGAACCTCTCATTTGCAAACCGACCCTAACACCGTTGACCAATTTAGTGACCCTTATCATGCGCTGGCACTGGCTCGTATTGAATGCCACTATTTTCAGCACTATGCCTTTATTGAGTACAATCAAATATTAAGCAATGTCGCATCCATCGCACATTTACCCGTGCATATTATTCAAGGTCGCTATGATATGATTTGCCCCATTAATCAGGCGATGGAACTGAGTGAAAAATTACCAACCGCACAACTCACCATTTGCAACCATGCAGGGCACTCTGCCATGGAACTTGAAATTGCTCAAGCCCTCATTAATGCAACCGACCAATTTACAATACAGTTACAAAATGTATGATCTGCTTAATTCAACGCGTCAGCCATGGCAAGGTCACCGTACAAGAAAAAACCATCGGAAGCATTAAGCGTGGCCTAGTCGTTTTTGTTGGATTTCAAGCGAATGACACCAAAAAAAACATCACAAAAATGATCCATAAATTACTGCACTACCGAGTATTCACAGATAAGCAAGACAAAATGAACCTTAATGTTCAACAGGTACAAGGTGAACTGTTGCTTATTCCACAATTTACCCTCGCGGCCAATACAAAAAAAGGGCTAAGACCCAGTTTTTCTAGCGCCTTAGCTCCAAAAATTGCAACCGATTTATTCAATCATTTTATTAATGAAGTACAACAACAATATGCTCACATTCAAACAGGGCAGTTTGGTGCAGACATGCAAATCACGTTAACCAACGATGGCCCAGCTACCTTCTGGCTAGAAGAATAAGTATTCTTGTCACCCTTGTGTATAAAAATACTCAATCTTTAGTTTAAAATCAAAAAAAAGACCCGCTTAAGGCTAAATACCAATTGTATTTAATCATTAAGCATTTAAACTGGTGGCTTGCTAATGATAAAACCTAAGATCAAGCATGCAAACTAACGCCCAAAATAAACCGACTATTCTCGTTGTGATCCAACACAAAGCCACTCGTTTAACTGCGGTAAATGAGTTAAACCTGACGGGGTTTCATACGATTGAAACGGATGATGCCCGAGAGGCACTCACTCTATTTATGCGGCAACAAGCAAGTCTTGTTTTGATTGATGCCAAAACGGCCGAACAAAATGACTTTTCTGTGATTAAAGCCATTAAAGCCTTTGATAAAAAGCATGCTATTCCAGTATTAATTTTAACCGAAGCAGAAGACATCGACACGATAGGAGATGCTTTTAATGCTGGTGCAACTGACTTTACAATTCGTTCAAGTGCACTCAAACATCTATCACAACGTATTCAATACATCTTGCGAACGGCTAAAGTAGAACAACAGCTTCAACAAGAAATATCCCACTTAGAACAAGTACAAAAACTAGCTAAAATTGGTTACTGGAAATGGGATGTAAAACAAGACTCTGTTACAGGGTCTAACATAACATTTGATTTATTAGGCATTCCAAAACAAAAAGAGCTCTCTTTCACGCAATTTATAAGCCACATACTCCCTAAAGACATGCCCTTAGTTCACCAAGCAATTTCCGATGCTAACCAAGGACAAACCTATATTGCCATTAATTTTCGAGTGCAACAACAAGATGGAAACTCAACATTCATTGAGTGTTTAGGCAGTGCTACGTTTTCAAAATCGGAACAACTTCTCAGTATCTCAGGGTCGATTCAAGACATTACTCGTTTGCATAAAGATGAATCACTCATTGAATACCAAAGCCAATACGACGCACTCACTGATCTACCTAACCGAGCCTACTTTGGCAAAATGCTTAATGAATTTTTAACGGGTAGAAATAGATCCACCTTGAGTGCCATCATTATTTTTGACGTTGATCGTTTCAAACAAATCAATATTAATCTAAGTCAAGAACAGGGAGATCATTTATTAAGAAATTTAGCCCAACGAATCTCTCATGTCATTCGAGAAGCCGATTTTGCGGCTCGATTAGGCAGCGATGAGTTTGCAATTTTAATCAAAAACATACAAGATTTGGATGAACTTAATTTATTAATGGTTCGCATTATATACGACCTTTCAAAACCTTTTTTACTCGATCATCAAGAGATGTTTATCAGCTATAGTTCAGGAATATCCGTCTTTCCAAATGATGCAACCGATGCAGAATCGCTTTTAAATTATGCCAACATTGCTCGCTCCACGGCTAAAACAAGGGGGGGAAATCAATTTATTTTTTATCACCCCGTAATGAATGCAAAAGCTCATGGCCTACTTTCTATGGAGAATGATCTTCGTAGAGCCTTAGCCAACCACCAAATTGAAGTATTTTATCAACCCCAAGTTAATGCAAAAACGTTAATCCCAACAGGTGCAGAAGCGCTGGTTCGCTGGAATCACCCTGAACATGGGATTATTTCACCCACTGAGTTCATTCCATTAGCGGAAAGTACAGGCCTTATTATTGATATTGGTCGTTATGTTTTACAACAAGCCATTTTTGAAGCGCAAAAATGGCATGACATGGGCTTTAATACCATGCGAATCGGCATTAATCTTTCCAGCAGGCAATTCACACAATCCAATCTCATGAAAGATGTGCAACATGTTTTAAGTCAAACCACACTCCCCCCACAATTTATTGACTTAGAGCTGACCGAAAGCTTGGCAATGAATGATGCAGAAAACAGCCTTGATATTTTAAAGGGCTTAAAAGCTTTAGGGGTATCTCTTGCCATTGATGATTTTGGTACAGGCTACTCCTCTCTTGCCTACCTACACAGCTTTCCGATTGATACAATCAAAATCGATCAATCCTTTGTGCAAAATCTAAAAACGGAAGAGGGGCGAACCATCACTCGAACCATATTAGCCATGGCAAAAAGCTTAAACCTAGAAGTCATTGCCGAAGGCATCGAATCCGACGAGCACGCTTATTTTTTTCAAGACAAACATTGTGCAATTTTTCAAGGATTTAAATATGGCAAACCCATGCCTAGCAAAGATTTCATAAAGTGGCTAACAAATCCTTAGAACACTGTAGAATATAATGATTTGATTATCAATATCAAGCAAGCATTAATAAAAGCCTTATTTTAACAACAAAGGGGAAACCCATGCATTACGACGTCAGCAAGCAGGAAATTTCAGCAGCTAAACTGCCTCATCATATTTTTAATTTAAATGTAATTTTAACGCATTTAGCCATATCCCAAGTCGTTTTAGAAATTGGAGACGGAAGCCCTTTTAACTTTATCATGGTGCCTCTTATATCTATCATCGTACTCAGCTATATTTATTTTAAAAGCAAAAAATTAGTACATGGCGATAGCTGGTTTGTGGCTGCACACTGGACATTAGCGTGGCGACGAGGTCGAATTTTAATCATCTCCTACATCGTAGCCATTACAATTATCGTCATCACGACATTACTCGGCTCTTTGTTAGGCGGTGGCATGATGATGAATGATTTTTCAACAGACGGTTCATCAACCCCAATACACGAAAAAATAACGATGTTTCTCTCTGCTGTGATTGTATTTTTTACATTGCTTGTCATGTTTTTACAGGAAGGTATTTCCGTATATGATGCAGGAAAAGGGATTATTGACCCCTCAATTGAAAAATATGTACCACGTGACGCGCATTCAAACAAAGACCTTCCTAGTAAAAAAGATGGGCAAAAAATAGACACAACAAAAGAGAATCAATAAATTACCATGAACTCCCCGAAAATCGTTAAAAAAAGAAAACTCCCTATCTTTTGGGTTGTTTTAATCTCTTCTGTCATGATACTCATACTACTGATAAGCATTCAACCAGAACGAGAAGCAGTTAATCCAAAACTACTCCCGTGGAATTCATACTATGATGACTCTGGACAATTACATGCGCTTGGCCTCACCCTTAACCAATCTTCTTTAAAAGACGCCATGGATCTATACGGAAAAGATGTCGAAGTTAAAATATTCTCCGATGCCAATAAAGAAAACAAATCCATTGAAGCCTATTTTCCCGTCATGTACATTGGTTCAATTAAAGCGGCACTTGCACTTAAAATTGACTTAACCCCAGAGGAGCTAGAGCAAGCCTATAATGAAGGAAAATCCATATCGAGAACTCCTACAGGCAACCAAGAGATTGAGCTATACAGTTCAACCATTGTAAAATACTTTGACCACCCCTTAACCAGCATTACCTTACTGCCAAGAAAACATTTAACAACTGAGGCTATCCTTAAACGGTTTGGAGAACCTGACCATAAAGAAGTTCAGTCTGATCAACTACCCCACTGGTTTTTTTATAAAAAAGGACTTGAAATTATTTTAGATAACGATGGGCCAGAAGCACTTCAGTACGTTGCTAAAATTAAAGAAAGACAGGTAGCTAAAACTGCAGAATAACACGCCAATAGACAAAAAAACCCGCTTAAGTAGCGGGCTTTAATAAGAATTAAACATTGTTAGGTTTTATTTTAGGTCAAAACGGTACATCATCATCGTCAAAATCATTAGGAGCATACGCGGGTGCTTTTTGTTGAGGTGCTTGCTGAGACCCTGTATTATTTTGCTGCCCCATTGGGGCTTGAGCCTGCGCGGGTTGCTGAAATTGATTTTGTTGACGTGGTTGCTGTTGACCCATTGACCCTTGCTGATTAGACCCTCCTTGATCAAAAGAGGTATCGCCACCTTGGCGATTTCCACCTAGCATTTGCATAGTGCCATCAAATCCACTTAACACCACTTCGGTAGTGTAACGATCTTGACCGTTTTGGTCTTGCCATTTACGTGTTTGCAACTTGCCTTCAAGATAGACCTGAGAGCCTTTTCTAAGATATTGCCCTGCAATTTCGGCCAATTTCCCAAAAATCGTAACACGATGCCACTCTGTTTTTTGTTGCTTTTGACCTGTATTTTTATCACTCCACTCTTCGCTGGTTGCCACACTTAAGTTCGTAATGGCGTTACCGTTTGCTGCGTATTTAACATCAGGATCAGCCCCTAAGGTGCCGACTAAAATTACTTTATTGATACCGCGCATACATATCTCTCTTTTCTTTCACAAAATGTTTTAAATTTAATTTATCGGCTCTGCTCTATGTAATCAATCAAAGCCGCTTCATTCACAATTTTTCGATCCACTTTAAAATAAGCACGTTGTTCATCAATTAAAACAACGGCTTCATACACGCCTTCGTAGGCGAGTAATTTTTGTTCAATTTCTTTTGCATTATGGCTGTCAATACCTTCTAAAGGCACTGAGGCGATGCTTAATGGCAAAGGATTTTCCATGGTCATGGCTGCAACGAGCCAAATTCCGCCGATCACGGCCGTAAAAATAAAGACTCCATTATACCCATAATACTGATAGAAAAACCCACCTAAAACGCCCCCGACCGCTGCGCCCAAAAACTGACTGGTTGAGTAAATACCACTGGCGGTTCCTTTTTTATCTGCGGGCGATAATTTTACCACCAACGAAGGCAGTGAAGCCTCCAACAAGTTAAAGGCAGTAAAAAATATGAGCAGTAATGCAAACAGAGACCAAAAAGTATTTTCTAGGCCAGCAAAGCCAAGTTGCACTAAGGTAATCGTTGCCACCGCACCCACAAACATGTGTTTCATTCGACCGCGACTTTCGGCTTGAATGATAAAGGGAACCATCAACGCAAAAGAGAGCAACATAACGGGCAAATAAATAATCCAGTGACTCAATACATCCAGCCCTGCATTGTCTCTTAAACTTAATGGCAACACGATAAACATTGCGGTTAACATGGCATGTAACACAAACACACCTAAATCGAGCCTTAGAAGTTGTTTGTTTTTTAAAATCTCTCTGAACTGACTTGGATCGGCTTGCGCTTCGCGTTGAAACTCTTGCTTTTCGATGTTTGGCATGGCAAATTTAACCAGCAACATCCCAACAACGGCTAACCCTGCAATTACCCAAAAAATACCCCTTACCCCAAACCAAGAGGCCAAAACGGGGCCTGCAATAAGAGATAAGGTAAAAGATAATCCGATGGTAATGCCGACAATAGACATCGCTCGAAGTCGAAACTGCTCGGTGACTAAATCCCCTACAGATGCCATTAAGACTGCGGCAACCGCACCCATCCCTTGAATGGCTCGCCCTAAAATCATCATCTCCATCGATTCTGCCATGGCGCAAATCATTGAGCCGATCATAAAGACAATCATTCCTGCCACAATCAACGGTTTTCGGCCATATTTATCCGATAGCATGCCGTAGGGAATTTGCAAAAAGGCTTGAGTTAGGCCATAAATCCCCATCGCAATTCCAATTTGCATCCCTGTTACATTCGCAAACTCATCCTCTGCAAACAGGGCGAATACGGGGAAAATCATAAACAGTCCCAGCATACGAGTCGTAAAGATGCCCGCAATCGAAAAGGCAGCACGGCGCTCTACTGGGCTCATGGCGTTAGGTTCAGGAAAAGACGACATAATGGTGAATCCTACAAGTAAACAAAACAGACTCTATCACGTTTAAATAAGTCCGTTTAATGATATAAATCAAAAAATTAAGCGGCAAATTATAACACTGCTAACAAACCCGCTACGTTATAATCACATGAAACCCTTAAAAAATATTCAAGGAATCAACCATGCTATATTTTACCCCCCCCTATATCAAATATACCAAACAAATTTTAACGCTATTAACTCTCTTCCTAACCTGTATTACTACGCCCATTTTGGCCAGCCAAACTTTTACCCCCCCCCCTCCTTCCGCTTCCAAATCCACATTAATGGGCAATAATGTTTATTTTTCTATTTCTGAATATCAAGAGATGGATAATGACATTAGTATTGTGACCTTAAGTGCATCTGCACAAGCTCGTTCTGCAAAAGCGGTGATGGAGACGATTAATAAAAAAATGCAAGCCGCCCTTGCTACGCTAAAAAAATACCCTGAAATTGATGCCAAAACCACGCAATATCAAGTTCACCCTATTTATCAAAAAGACCGAGTGATTCGCCAGTGGAATGGCAGCCAATCTTTAGTGGTGACTCTGGATGCCAGTTCAAAACAATTTCAAGTGTTAACCGAACTGCAAGAGCAACTGGTGTATCAGAACATGCAACTTAAAATTTCACCCGAAAAAAGACAAAAAGCGATGCAACAACTTACATTAAAAGCCCTGCACTCTTTTCAGCAACAGGCTAAACACATTGCAAACGCGTTTGGTGCGGTGGACTTTAAACTATTGGAAACACGAATTAACACACCCTTTTCTCGTCAATATGGACAAGAAGCGGAATTTAGCGGCCGAATGATGATGACCAAAAGTATGGCTGCACCCGCATTAGAAGCTGGAACAAGCACGTTAAATGTCACGGTATCGGGCGTATTGTTGCTTCCTAATTAACACTTAAAATAATCTTCCCCCCTCTCGAGCAAAGGTCTCTCTATATTGACGACTCCCGAGTCGTTGCCTATTATCTTGCTATAATAACCCTTTTGATTCAATCATAATGGGCAAGGCATGTTAGAAAATATCATCATCCAAGGCGCGCGAACACACAACTTAAAAAACATTGATGTAACACTGCCTCGTGATAAATTAATTGTAATTACAGGGCTTTCTGGCTCTGGAAAGTCCTCCCTTGCTTTTGACACCATTTATGCCGAAGGCCAGCGCCGTTATGTGGAATCGCTGTCCTCTTACGCCCGTCAATTCTTATCCATTATGGAAAAACCTGACATTGATCACATTGAAGGCCTCTCCCCTGCCATCTCAATTGAACAAAAATCAACCTCTCACAATCCGCGCTCTACCGTTGGAACGGTCACCGAAATTTATGACTACCTACGTCTCCTGTTTGCTCGCGCGGGGACACCTCGTTGCCCCAATCACAACTGTGATTTAGAGGCACAAACAGTCAGTCAAATGGTTGACCACACCCTCACACTGCCTGAAGGCACAAAATGTTTGCTCATTGCTCC
>Ga0256834_1002511_pt1 | contig 11507 bp, 6 predicted proteins | sample 4281140metaG_FD_190536 | JGI IMG/M metagenome (GOLD analysis project Ga0256834, IMG submission 190536) | Hydrothermal vent microbial communities from East Pacific Rise, Pacific Ocean - 4281-140 | ecosystem: Environmental > Aquatic > Marine > Hydrothermal vents | place: Pacific Ocean: East Pacific... | reverse complement strand
AGACCAAGCCGAAGTCTCACTTGAAGATAAACCAACTATTTCCCATGAATATCTCATGGTCGCCAATCAAAACTTTGATCGTGATACTGCTCTGCTGTTTAATGACCTCTACATCACCTACCTTCATCAGACCCAATCGATAGACCACTTGGAGAAAGAAGGAGGCAAGCTACAAGATGCTCTCTTGCAATTGATCAAACGCACCCATGGCGATTACAGCTGGATTATCGCATGGGCGAACAGTCAGGGCTTTGATCCTGTCACCCTGAATCAATTTTGGTCAGGTAGTCGCGACCTGGAAAAACCACCCATTATTGAAGCAGCTTACACATTGCAAGGCCACGCCTTTCTGGTTGATTTCCTAATTGAGCTGGAAGCTGCTAACGACGGTGCCAGCCGCCTGGCCGACATCAAAAAAGAATTTGAAGCCTATTACGAACAACGCTACATCAAGGCCTGGCAGGAGTTTGCGGAACAATTTAATGCCGGCAAAGAAAAGTTACGCGACAAAAAAGAGTGGCTATTTTCCCTCGAACGAATGGCCTCCACTGAGGATAACCCCTACTTTGCGCTGATGAAGCGTATTAACGACGAATTAAGGCCATTCCCAGAAGCCGCCCAACAATTTGAAGCACTGGATATGATTGCCTACTTCAACGAAATGCTGGTCTACACAAAAACAGAGGGTGGCGGTGATAATTCTGCCCTGACAAAAATGACCCTTAAATTGGTAGGCAAGGCAGGCAAAGCAGGCAAGCTCGTTGCAAAAGCGGGTAAAAAAGGAATGAAAGCCAAGAAAAAACTGGGGGGCAAAGATGGAGCCCAAATGGCAAATGTTATTGAAGATGCAGCCAAAGCACTGGATGAATATAAAAAATCACTATTAAATGTGGCGTTTAGTGCAGACACAAGCTCCCAATCTTACGCCGCTACATCGGCTTTATTTAAAAACAAAGATAATCCTGGCGCGGGTGATGGAGCTGCTGCTGCTGCCTGGAAAGCCATCATCCAACTACAAAAACTCATTGGCAAACCCCTGCCCAGCAATAAAGTCTTTTGGGATCTTTATATGGGACCGCTTAACCTTGCACATGAGTTTATGCGTGAGGAGGCCTCCTGTTACCTGCAAGAAAAATGGAAAGATGATGTACTCGTCGGTATAGAAGGAGTCGCCAAAAACAAACTTGGCAATACCCTGATTGGAGAAGAAGGACTGATATGGGAATTTGTAGAGGGTGATGGAGCCCCATTTCTTATCAATCCCCCAAAGAAAGGCTACCTCGCCAATGACCTGAAGGGCCAACGTATTCGCTGGACTCCCTCCTTTATGGAATTTATCAATCAGGCGGCGGCTGGACGCTATCTTGTTGGTAGCAAGTTCTCAGTCAAACTAAACGCTTTACCCACAGGCGTAAACCAGAATGCCAGAATATCACCCTATGCCACTTTTTTAACCCTACACTGTGCCGATGGTGTGCAAGAGCTGGCCAACTATAACTACCCCGGCACCACTGAATTTAACTGGTCGCTGGAAACCTGTGGTAGCACAACACTGCAAATTGAATTGGGGCATATCACCCTGCGAAAACAATACCCAGATCCCAATGAATCAGATCCCAACAAACCAGACTCCAAAGGATTTGGTCTGTTCTTGAATGACTTTAAAGATGGCCGTCGAATCTTTACTACACAGGATTTTCCAAATCAGAAAAAACAGTTGGAAAATGAAGGTGTACTTGCCGTGGATGTAAACTACGAATTTTTTGGTCAGAAACCTATCATCCAGATGTTGGATGACGTACCCATGGTCGCACCTCCACGCGCCACTTATTGCTGGTAATAACAACTATGGCAAACCCATCACAGCAAAGCATTGAACGCATCAACCTTGTTTACCGTTCCGGAGACAAACAAACCGGCATTGATGTCGAATTACCTTTTCGTGCATTAGTGCTCGGTGATTTTTCTCAATCTGAAGCCTCAGAAGTCTTTAACGAGCAAACACCGGTATCCGTCAACTTAGACAACATCAATGATGTAATGAAAGGGTTCGGCATTGAACTGGTGTTCAGTGTACGCAACTACTTAATGGATGATGAATCGCCTAGTCACTTATCAGTCACTCTGCCGATCACTGAAATTGCCGACTTTAGCCCACAAATGATTGTAAGAAACGTCCCTTATTTAATGCGATTAGCTACGTTAAAAAAACAGTTATTGCGACTACTGGAAGATGAAAAAAACAATGGCCTTAACGACCTATTGCAAGGCGACAAAGACGTTGCCGCCTTTGTTCAACGCTACGCCCTGGACGATCAACTTAGCCAGTCATCTCTAACTCTACTAGTCACCGAAATTGATAAACGCCTCAGTGCACAGATGGATGCTATTCTTCATCACAAACAGTTTGAGGCTATCGAATCTGCCTGGCGCGCCCTCCATTTTTTACTCGAACGGACACCCTTTGAAGAAAACTGTACTGTTGAAATTCTAAACATCAGCAAACATGCACTGCTTGAAAATTTTGAAGATGTCCCTGAAACGGTTCAGTCTGCACTCTACAACATCGTATACAGTTCAGAGTTTGGTCAATTTGGTGGTCGCCCCTTTAGTGTAATTATTGGAAATTATGACTTCTCCCCATCGGCACCAGATATGCACCTGCTGCAACAAATTGCAGCAGTTAGCAGCATCTCTCATGTTCCCTTTATCGCAGCGGCCTCCCCTGAATTCTTTGATATTGATAACTTTTCAGGACTAACCCGACTGCGTGATTTAACCGCCATTTTCACACAACCCCGCTTTGCAAAATGGGCTTCATTTCGGGAGTCAGAAAATGCACGTTACGTTGGACTCACACTCCCCGGCTTCCTGTTGCGCTCACCCTATGAATCCGAACTCGATGGTGCGTTTAATTACCAAGAACACTACGACAAAAACCAGGTAGGCGGCCTGTGGGGTAATTGTGCATTCGCTTTCGCAACACGACTGTTCGATAGCCACTCCCAATACCGATGGTGTCTGAACATAAGTGGTGCACAAGATGGAAAAGTTGCTGGCCTACACATGAGAAAAACGGCCAACAGCCATCGTTCAACCATCCCCACCCGTGTATTAATTTCTGACCGACGTGAATCAGAACTTGTTAAACAGGGATTCATCCCTCTGAGCGTGCGTAAAGGCAGTGACACGGCCGCTTTTTACTCAGCACAATCTGTACAGTCCGCCAAAGTATTTGCAGAGACAGAAGAGGGTCGCGCCTCCACCCTCAATCATCTATTAGGGGCACAATTCCCTTATCTGTTTATCGTTTCCCGCCTATCACACTATTTAAAAATGATGCAACGCGAGAACATTGGCAGCTGGAAGACACGGCTTGATATCGACAAAGAACTTAACAACTGGCTGCGCCAATATGTATCCGATATGGACAACCCCACCCCAGCTGTACGTGCCCGTCGCCCGTTACGCAAAGCACAAGTCAAGATTCGCGAAGTAGAAGGTAAAAGTGGCTGGTACTTAATTAAGTTAGTGGTCGTACCCCACCTGAAATACATGGGTGAATCCTTCTCATTAAATGAGACGGGAAAACTTGATCTTGCCTAAACAGCTCTAAAAGGAAATGAAAAATGCCATTACCCGGAAATATAACCATCATCGGTGAAGAGCAAGGCCAGATCGAAGGCTCTTGCGACACTGATGGACGCGAAGGAACCATCCAGGTGCTGCGCTTTGACCATAGCGTGGAGATCCCCACCAGCACCGATGGCATTACTGCTGGGCGTCGAGTGCATCGCCCTTTTACCATAAGCAAAGAAACCGACAAAAGCACACCCATGTTATTCCAAGCACTATGTACAGGAGAGCTGTTAAGTGAAGTCATACTTGATTGGTATCGCATTGATGGTACCGGAGAGCAGGAGCTCTATTATACAATCAAGCTTTACAATGCGCTGATCAGCAAAGTACGCCCTTGGGTTCCCGATATCCTCGACCCAAGAAAAAGTGCTTATCGACATATGGAAGATGTTTCTTTTACGTATGAAAAAATAATCTGGACATGGGAGCCCGATGGCATCGAATACGAAGATGCCTGGGGTGAAATGGCCTAAGCCAACATATGTCTAATGAACGCCTTTTAAAACGTATCACGCAGTGGAATATGCACCAGATTCCATCGGCAGACCATAACGTCTATATTGAATCCGTATTGGCTGACTTGTCCATGCTATATAACACCCAGCATGGAACGACATTAATCGATGAACACTACGGATTACCGGACTTTACCAATATATTTAATAACCTGACACCACCGGATATAGATACAATACAGCGCTCCATCATGGAGACAACAAGTCGTTTTGAAACCCGGCTAAAATCGATTACTGTTCAATACGAAGACCGGAAAAATGAATTTGGTTTGCTACGATTTACCGTATCCGCCCAGCTAATGCACCTAGATGGATTATCCCCCCTAAGCTACAGCATATTGCTCAATGGCGATGGCAGTGTTGCAATCGAGGTTAAATAAAAAGAACAATGAGCACGGAATATTACAAAAAAGCATTAACCGGACTACGTGAAGAAGCCGCCATATTTGCGCGCGCCAACCCCGCACTCGCCCCTCATTTGGCCGGCCCCAGCCCCGACCCGGATGTTGAACGCCTGCTAGAAGGGGTTGCTTACCTCACCGGTAATATCTACCAAAAGCTGGATGAGGGCTTCCCGGAATTTGCCCAAGGCATAATGCAACTGGCCTTCCCCCATTACCTTAGACCCTTGCCCTCGGCGACCATTATTCAATTTACGCCAAAGAGTATATTAAAAGGTAAGCTAACCATACCGGCAGGCACCTACATCGACTCTATTAACGTAGAAGGTACAAAATGCCGTTTTCGCACCTGTTACGAAGTAGAAGCATTACCACTCACCATTACCGATGCAAATATCATTGACCTTGGCAGCAGTCGCAAACGTATCGAGCTCAGCTTTAATTTATCCAATGTGCGTATCAGCGAATGGAGCTCAGATAAACTCCGCCTCCACCTTCACGGAGACCTTGCCGGTGCAACCAACCTGTTTATGGCCCTGCAACACTATCTGGAAAAAATAACCGTCGAAACCCAGGCCGGGCAATATAATATTGAAACGGAGCAACTAAAACCGGGTGGCATGTCAGCAAACGAAGGACTAATCCCCTACCCTGGTAATGCATTCCCTGCTTATCGTTTAATACAGGAATATTATCTATTAAAAGAAAAATTCCTGTTCCTCGATCTGCATGGTATCGATGACTGGAAAAGTAACCTAGGCAGTGGACAGTTCAAACTCATTTTTGAATGCAAGAATATGCCCTTCATACTACCCCGCATCAATAGTGACTGGTTTGTATTACATACCACACCGGCAATCAACCTCTTTGAGCATGAAGCAGAACCCACCGCCATCACCCATCGGCAAAGTGAGGTTCAACTACGTCCTTCACGCTCAAAAGGTGAAAATACACAGGTCTACGACATTCAATCCATCATTGGCCACAATCGCAAACAAGCCAAAAAAACCAAATACAAACCATTAGGAATGTTTGACCCCAAGGAACAAGCCGAACCGGTCTATCAAACCACCTTTCGGCCCTCCGAGTCTGGCAAAACCAATGAACCTTACCTGACTATCAGTTACCCACCGGATTATGACATTCCCGACCAGGAAACCATTATCGCCCAACTGACATGCAGCAATGGCAACCTGCCAGCGGGCCTGCGCCCAGGAGATATTTGCAAAGCCACCAGTTCAACTTCCGAACTAGTGGAATTCAAAAATATCACTCCCGCAACAGACTGTTATCAAGCTCCCACAGGTAAAAATGTTTTATGGCGTCTAATGTCACACCTCTCCTTAAACCTGCTATCGCTTGCCGATGCAGAAAACCTGAAGGCGCTGCTCAATCTCTATATCTTTGGTGGCGGTAAAAATCGTAATGAAGAAATGGCAGACCGACGCCGTATTGAAAGCATCTCTGAGCTGACAGTCTCCACCGAGGATAGATTTGTCTCTGGCCTCATTATGCGTGGTCAGGCCATCAATATTACCGCAAGACTAGATCACTTTGCCTGTCATGGTGATTTTTATCTATTTGGCACCCTGCTCAACCAATTACTGGCCAGTTTTTCTTCCATAAACTGCTACACACGCCTGATATTCAAAGATGAAGCCAGCGGTGAAGAGTTTTCTTGGCCCGCCATGCTGGGAGGCCGCCCATTAACGTAAACATAAAAGATGATATTCTAGAGAACGCCTCCGAATACGATTTTTATCAAGCCGTACGCCTGCTTAAACGTATTCAAGAGGAGCGTAAAGGGCGACGTACACCAGCACTTAACATTCGCCCCGAACTCAGTCTAGATTTTCCAGATTCCGATATTTCAGAAATTGAAGTATCTGGTAAAAATGGTGGATTCAATATCACCACTACATTTATGGGCCTGTATGGTGTCTCCTCACCCTTACCCACCTTCATCACCGAAGATCTTCTAGATGAAGAATGGGATGAGCAAAGTAGCCAACGTGGATTTCTGGATATCTTCCACCATCAACTCTACCCCCTACTCTACCAGGCTTGGTATAAATATCGTTTTAGCCACAACGCGGTAGAAGCAAAAAATGACGCCTATTGGCAGATCATATTCAGCCTATTTGGCATTGGCTCTGAGGAGTTTCTTGACGCAGTAGACAACCCCTATGCGTTAATGCGCTATGCCGGAATATTGATGCAACAACCCAAATCACCCACGGGACTGGAAACCATTCTTCGAGACTACCTTGATAACACCCGTATCGAAATTATTCCCTGTGTTCGTCGCACCGTATCGATTACTGAAGACCAACAACTGCACATCGGCAAACAGGCAAACACCCTAGGAAAAGACACCATGCTCGGTGGTGAAATTGATGATTTAAGTGGTAAATTCACCATTGCCATCGGCCCCATGGATGAAACAACATTCCATACTTATTTCAGCAATCAGGAAACTATCAACTTCATCAAACAGCTCAGCCACTTTTATCTTTCAGTACCACTGGATATTGATATCAAATTGATCATTGAAAAAAATAGTGCAAAACCGCCCATGCTGGGAGGCGCACAGTGGTCATCCCTGGGAGAAACCACGTGGTTGCTGGCCCACAGCAACCCGGACAACACGCTTGAAATTTCTTTACCGCTACACCGACTTTCTCCACAAACCGGCCCAGCGGCATCCACTTATTGAAACATTATCGAATAATTTCTATTCAGGTAGATAAATGAACAATCCAACATTTAGATTCAAAAGCCATGCCGCAGGTGGAGACCAGTTTACTGTCGTCAGTTATACCGCCACAGAAGGTTTATCCTGCCTGTATCGTTACGACATTACACTCAAAGCACCAATCAGCGCTGCAATTGACCTAGATGAAATGCTCGATAACCCCGCCCGATTCATTGTCGATTTTGCTGGAAACGAGTCCCCGACACATGGTGTTTTAAGCACCTTTGATGAAGTCAGAATATCTGGCGAGTATATTTTTTATCAGGCCACACTGGTGCCGCGCCTATGGAAATTATCCACCTACAAAACCAATGAAATCTACACTACCGAAATCACAGTCGACAATATTATTCGCACCGTACTGGACAATGCAGACTTAAAAGAAAATGTAGACTTCGACATAGGCAGTATAAAAAACACCCTTCTACAAAGAAAATATATCTGTCAGTTCTGCGAATCTGATTTTTCCTTCATCTCCCGGCTGATGGAAAACGAAGGCATCTATTATTTCTTTGAGCAAGGTATCGACTCAGAAGTACTGATCATCACTGACGATAGTGAGTACGACCCAATTGAAACACCTACCGCCACTTTTGATACCGCACCACAATCACATCGTGTCGGAGAGAGCATCCAATCATGGCTTTGTCGTAAACAACGACTACCGGAAAATGTCACCGTACGGGACTATAATCCAGAGCAACCCTCATTGGATGTATACGACACCCGCTCTGTTGATGCTGCTGGGCACGGTACCGAATATCTTTATGGTGAAAACTTCCTAACAGAAGCTGAAGCAGAACATCTAACCCAGGTTCGTGCTGAAGAGTTTATCTGCCGTAAAACACGCTACTACGGGGAAAGTGGTATTTGTGGATTTAGCTCAGGGTATACCTTTGACTTAAGTGGCCACCCTAACGATAAATACAATAATATCAGCTACCTCATTACCGAGGTAACGCATGAAGGCCAATTTCTAGATCAAAATGCCTCAGACAATACCGAAACCAAACCCATCTACAACAATACATTTGTTGCAATTGAAGCCAGCACTCCCTGGCGTCCACCGGTAAAAACGCCCAAACCCCGTTTTTTCGGCACCATGACCGCTTTCGTCTATGCCGAAGCCACTTCAGAAATGGCCGAAATTAATGCAGAAGGCTGTTACCGTGTTCATATGCCCTTTGACAAGGCCGATGGCAGTAAAAACAGCACCAATCCCGACCGCAAAGCCAGTTGCTGGATACGCATGGCACAGCCCTATGTGGGCGAAGGCGAAGGCATGTATTTCCCATTACGGGGTGGCACAGAGGTATTACTTACCTTTATTAACGGAGACCCTGACAGACCTGTCATTTCAGGTGCACTTCCCAATGCAGCCACCCCCTCCCTGTTAACCAGTGAAAAGCCGACGGAATCTGTGATTCGCACCAAGGGCAATAACGCGATCAGAATGGAGGACAAACCGGGCTCTGAACGGCTGATGCTGGAAAGCCCCATGGCCAATTCCTGGGTACGTGTGGGTGCACCAAATGACCCTGTAACGCTTAATGGCTCCGCAACAATCACTGTTGAAATTGGCGACACCTATACTGAACAAGGGGCATTTAGTAGCAAAGATTGTGTCGACACACCAATCACATCACCAACAACAATACGCCGCGCTGATGGAACAACGGAAACATCGATAGATACAAGTAGTTCAGAAATTTATTACTTAGAATATGTCCACGGTACTGACACCGCAATCCGTACCGTAATTATCGGCGATGAATTAGTGGATAGATTACCCGGCAATGGCATACGCATCCAAACTTCAGGAAATTTATTCCTGGAAGCCCAAAGCCAATATGCTGATTACACTAAAGGAGCACCCGCCAGTGCATCATTGCCCAGAAAACCCAGTGGTTCAAACGATGCAAACCAGATTGGCGATTTATATGACAAGTTTGCCGGAGCCAATAAAAGTTACGCGCCAACTGGAATCGTTAGGTATGATGGAAGCACTCCAGCAGATCCTGCAAACTTCATCAGCTCAGTTTTTAATTCCGCCCATGTGCAACTCTCCAGCCTAGATACGGTAAATACCCAAGAAGGCAACATCTACGACTTTGGTGGTTACTGGAACTATAACCTTGGCAATAGCTATGAAGAGGCTCACATTAATCAATCAGCACTACTCAACTTCAAGCACGAAGAAACATCAGGTTCCGGTAATGTCAGTATCCCGTTAGCCAGTATTGGTATAACAGCTGCTGCTGGAGCCTTCACCGGAATTGCCATCGGCATTGCGGCAGGAGCGGTAGGAGGAAAAGCAAGTTCAATTGCCGCTATCATAGGTGGGATAACTGTCGGTGGTGCTGTTGCCACGATCGTTAGTGCTATGTCCAGTGCATGGGGGATGGCTGACAATGCTGAAACTCGCCCATTTGGAGACGTGATAAGTGGTCCAAATTTCGGCCCTATCTGCGGCCCCAACAATAAAGTTAAAAGCAGTTTTATCAGGATTGATGAAACCAGCGGCAAACCCATCGAAGATGAAGTATTAGAACAAGATATTGATGAGCATAAAAGAGCACCAGGTAGTACCTACCCAATGCACACCGATACAACCTGGGTCACCAAAAGCTTTGGCGACACCTATGAATACAGCTACGGCAATACGTTAGAAATCAGTATTGGACATACTGAAGAACACAGTAAAGGTGACACCTACGAATACAGTTATGGTGGCCGAAGCGAAGAAACAAAATTTAATGGCGCAGGAATAATGACCTATCAATCGTGGTCTGAGTCTGGTGAGTCTTGCGAATCCAGTTTTAACCCAAAAAACGGTCAGCTGACCAACGTGCAGTACAAAAACAGAGCTGACTACTTTATTGACGCTGAACTAACGCTACCCTCAACACCCACGTTTAGTGCATCCTGTAACATCGCATCCATGAAAACCTCCGCAGAATTCAGTACAGGAGTAAACATAAATGTAGGCGTATCCGCCGGATTAAGCACCAGTGTTGCATTTAACATCGGGTTTGCCGTCGAAATTGAAGGAAACCCTTCATGGAAACTAGAACTGGATGACGGTGAAATGGTATTTAAAGGGCCAGGCACCGCATTTAATAAAGAAGCGGCACTCAAAGGGAAAATTCAATCATTAATGCTAAAAGAGTACAAAATGGCAATTGAAAAATCGTCGGGTTGCAAAGTCACAAAAGAAAATATTAGTATTTATGAGACGATTTTAAAGATGAACAAAGGCTTCAGCATTATGGGGGTTTAATAATGAAAATTATTAAACCTTTTCAACTTGGCGTCCAATCCAGCGTCATCGAGCACAACAACAAATTTTATTTTGTTACCTCGTCCACGCTGGGGATCAACCTGCTAACAGGAAATGTTTTCTTAGAGAACCAATGGATGGAAGATGCCATAAACGGAATGGCTGGAAACTCAATACCTGATACAGGAATGCCTAAACCTTCCGGCGAATACCTGGTATCTGGAAGTTATTATTCACCCAATGTTACACCCGTCACTGGAGGTGAAATAAAAGTACAATTTGGTACACAAGAAAAAACATTACTCATTTTTGGTAATCGACATTGGAACAGTGGATTCCCCAGCAAGCCTGAATTATTCACCACCTGCCCTATCAACTTCAATGGAGCATTTGGTGGGAAAGAGTTTATAAAAAACCCAAATGGATTAGGGTTTAAAGATGCGCTATTACCTCGAATAGAAAACCTGAATAATCTCATCACTTCCAGCAGAGACCAGCCTGAACCGGCGGGCTTATCCGTACTTGATCCCGCATGGCCACAACGCAATCGCTATCTGGGCTCTTACGATGACCAGTATATGAAAAAATATTTTCCCGGCTATCCAGCAGACTTTGATTGGCGTTTTTTCCATTGTGCACCACAAGACCAATGGCACGATAACTACTATCAAGGAAATGAGTCTTTTGAAATCCACAATATGCACCCGGAAAAAACACGTATAGCAGGTAAACTCCCGGGCCTGTATGCCCGATGTTTTATCAACAGTAAAATTGATGATGGCCCTTCCCGATTTTCAGAACTTGACATGAATCTGGACACAGTCTGGTTTTTTCCTGAACAGGAATTAGGCCTGTTGATCTGGCGTGCGACAATTGAAGTAGGAGATGATGAGGCTTCCGAAATAAAACAGTTGGTT
>Ga0256834_1002510_pt1 | contig 11511 bp, 9 predicted proteins | sample 4281140metaG_FD_190536 | JGI IMG/M metagenome (GOLD analysis project Ga0256834, IMG submission 190536) | Hydrothermal vent microbial communities from East Pacific Rise, Pacific Ocean - 4281-140 | ecosystem: Environmental > Aquatic > Marine > Hydrothermal vents | place: Pacific Ocean: East Pacific... | reverse complement strand
TTCCAGGTGGCTTTTACAGGGCAAACATCTACACAAGGAGGATTCTCGCAATGAAAACATTGGGTGCCCATATAAAAATGACCCGCAGCCGGCACTTCGTGGTAGAAATTATCATCGGCCATTTCGAAATTCATTTGGCCTTTCTTAAACTCATGGATACGAATGTATTGCATCTGTGAATCTCGATCTTGATTATTTTCTTCTACACAAGCATTTACGCAATCCATATACCCTTGGCATTTCGAAATATTAAAAGCGTAACCAAAAAGTACATCTTTTTCTGCCCCATTATCTGAAAGATTGATTTTGCCTCCATTATTGAGCTCATACATGCGTTCGAGTCGCTCAACTGTGGCCTTCTTCTCATCAACTGTCATCAACTGGTAGTTGCCTTTAAAATACTCATCCCATTTTAGAGAGGCTAGTTCTTTGTCGGCATCACCAGCAGTTACACTACACGAGCTATTTAAAAAACCAGTGCCTGCTAATAACCCTGCAGTTAATCCTTTTAAAGCCGACCTTCTATCGAGAGGTTTTTTAATTACCTGATCGAACCCATCTGGTTGTTGACAACCGCAGCTATCACTTCCACAACTTTCAGTTTGTTGGGGAGCTATTTCTTCTTCTTTCTTTTTTCTCTTAAAAAACATAGCGGTTATTTAGGATCCAATTCTTGAATTTTTACAGTATTTAAACGCGAAGGCCAACGGTGCTCAAAACCTGGAGAATGTGGGTCGTGGCAATTAACGCAGGTATTAGACACTCTTGGAGGAGCCCAACCACCAAGCTTTTTGCCATGAGCTCCGCCTACCCAATCATTATATTGCGTAGAATGGCACTGTGCGCATACCTTTTGGCTCTTATTAAAACTAACTGCCTTGTTATTATTTAACCTTAGGTGTTCAACATCATCACTGCTGTGGCAGGTAAGGCAATTGAGGGCTTCCTCTGTGGCGTGATTTAGTTTTATATCCCAATGAGCTTTTTTTCCTGCGGGATCGTTAGAAACCATTTTGTTAAGCGGTTGGGTATGACAATTATTACAAGGAAATGATACTATATGATTAATTCGGTTAGGTGTAAAAAAGAGGGTGTCGTTTTCGGTATTTGTCACCGCTACTTTTTCAATAGCATAGGTAAAAGGATCAGAACTTACTTGATAATTTATGGAATCATTGCTGTGTTTTTCGATCTGGGCTAAAGGGCCATGATCGCTATGAGATGGACCTGAACAAGATGAAGATAAAAACAGCAAATAACTTAGCAAAAATGTCATTCCGGCCAGCTTTCCTATCGCCATTTTCGTCATTCCCGCATAGGCGGGAATCCCTTTATTAATGCCACAAAATTTGGACAGATTCCTGCCTTTGCCTTGCTTCGCCATAGCTTTAGCGAAGGCACAGCAGGAATGACGATATAATATATTATTTCTTATCTTGTCCATATCTTAGTTGTGTTCTTAGTATTAACATTTAAGGCATGGCATTGGCGGCAGTTAACCCTGTTAGGGTGAGAAACCCTAATTTCTTTAGGAGCAGAAGGCCCGCCATGGCAAGCCAAACAATTATTTCTCATCTCAAGGCTATGGGGTATAATGGGCGGGCTGCCCAATAAGGCTTGTTGTTTAACCTCAGGCGCATCCATCTTTTTCCAACTGTTTGGTTTAAAAGCACCTGTTGATTTTACAGGCACATGGCATTGCTTACAATTTATGTAATCTGTATGTGGTGTTATAGGAGCATAAGCTTTATATTCATCCACATATCCTCCATTTTGATGGCATTGTAAACAATCTTTACCACCCATACTATGTGCTTCTTCGGTTGGGTGAGGAATAACAGGTGGCGCACCTGGGTATGCTCTTCTATTATAATACACATCAAGATTTTTATTAGAACTTACGCCACGATTGGCCAAGTCTAAAAACTCTTCTGCATTATTACTAAGTTTAAATACCCCTTCTTCAACTGGCAAAGCGTTGGTGTTTGGCATAGCTATAATTTCACTATGATTTAAGGCTTGCTCTTCTGTTAAGCTTGCCTTTATAATTATACCAGCTGCCACTAAAAGTACAATCCAGAATCCGATAATTACATACCCTTGTCGCATAGCTATACCTTTTCAATTCTGACCGCACATTTTTTATAATCAGGCTCTTTTGAGATAGGGCAAAAAGCATCTAAAGTAACATCGTTTATTAACATGCTCTCATCAAAAAATGGCACAAACACTTGGCCTTTGGTTGGCATTCCGCGTTCGTTTATAGAAGCGGGTAAAACGGTTGTTCCCCTTCGGGAAATTACTTTTACTTTTTGCTTATTTCTAATGCCCATTTGTTTGGCATCATCCGGATGAAACTCTACATAAGCGTTCGGTACCGCTTGGTGCAAGACAGGAATTCTACGGGTCATAGAGCCGGTATGCCAATGTTCAATTACTCTGCCGGTATTTAGCCAAAATGGATATTCATTGTCAGGTACTTCAGGTGCAGGCTCGTAAGGGCGTTGCCAAATAACGGCTTTGCCATTGGGCTTACCATAAAAATCAAAATCTTTAGTTGAATCACAGGCAGGGTCGTATTTTGAATTAAAACGCCATTGGGTTGATTTACCTGTTTCTTCAATGTATGGCCAAATTACACCGCTTTGTTTTTTTAGTACTTCAACAGGAGCCATGTTGTGTTTTTTGCCTGCATGAAACTGGCGGTACTCGTTATAAATTTCCTCGTGATGGTTTTCTTTGCTATAAGGAAAAAGATCGCCATAGCCCATACGCTTCGCAATCTCAATTGTCATCCAAGCATCTGGCATTGCTTCGCCAGGAGCTTCCACCATTTTATCCCAATATTGTGTTCTTCGTTCGGAGTTGCCATACATACCACTTTTTTCTACATGCCATGCTGCCGGTAAAATTACATCAGCCACATCGCTGGTGGGGGTAGGAAACACATCAGAAACTACTACAAAGCAGCTATCTTTTTCCATAGCAGGGCGATACCTGCTTGTTTTAGGAAGCGATACTAGTGGGTTTGTTACTTGTGTCCATATAAATTTAATATCGCCTCGGTCAACTGCTCTAAACATTTCGGTGGCATGGTAGGTAGGCTTTGCTGGAATTCGCTCGTACGGCACTTTCCAAATTTTAGCTGCCAATTCGCGGTGTTTCTTATTCATAACTACACCTTTGGGTAGCTTGTGTGTAAATGTGCCTACTTCACGGGCAGTACCACATGCACTCGGCTGTCCAGTTAGTGAAAAAGGCCCATTACCTGGCTGAGATATCTTACCTGTTAACAAGTGAATATTATACACCAAATTATTCATCCAAGTACCCCTTGTGTGCTGGTTCAAGCCCATACACCAAAACGAAACTACTTTTAAGTTTGGGTCGCCATAAAGTGAGGCTAGGTATTTAATATCTTTTGCCGAAACGCCAGTAATAGTTTCTACTTTATCAGGTCTGTAATCTTCTAAAAATGTTTTGTATTGATTAAAATTGATAGGAGTGGCTTCGTCTTTAAATTTGAATTTATCCTCTAATCCATACCCAATATTGGTCTTCCCTTTATTAAAAACCACATGCTTTTCTACAAAACTATTGTTCACCCATCCGTTATTTATTAGCTCATAACATATAGCGTTGGCAATGGCCAAATCCCCCTGAGGTTTAAATAAAATTGATTTATCGGCCGCTTTACTGGTTCTTGTTGTACGAGTGGCAAGGTCTATTATTTTAACATTTTTACGGGTAAGTCTGTTATCTAGCATCCTTGAAAACAAAACAGGGTGCATTTCAGCCATATTATTTCCCCAAAGCACAAAAACATTGGCATGCTCTATGTCTTCGTAACAACCCATAGGTTCATCAGCACCAAAGGTGGTTAAAAAACCAGTTACAGCACTAGCCATGCAAAGCCTTGCATTGCAATCCAGGTTGTTGGTGCCAATGGCTCCTTTCATAAATTTAGAAGCCACATAGCCTTCGGGTATGGTAGATTGGCCTGAGGTGTACATGGCAACCGAATCTTTGCCATGCGTTTCAATCGTTTCCTTCATTTTAGAAGCCACTAAATCGAGGGCTTCTTCCATGGAGGTTTCTACATACTTGCCATTCTTTTTAACCAAAGGTTTGGTTAGCCTATCGGCAGAAGAAGTACACATAATTTGATGATACCCTTTTACACAAAGCAGTCCTTTGTTAACAGAACTGTTTGGGTCGCCTTTTACAGCTACTGCTTTTCCGTTTTGGGTGCCTACTAAAATGCCGCAACCTACACCACAAAAGCGACAAGGGCCTTTAGTCCAATTAATATCTCCTGAGAGTGTTGAATCTTCTTGATCGGAGGCAAAAAGGATACCCGGAATCATAGTAACTGCAGCAGCCATGGCCGAAGCAGCCGCAGCTTTTTTAAGAAAGTTTCTTCTGTTCATCATAATTGGGTTGCTTTATCGTTAAATCCAGAAACCAGATTTAAGTGCTCAATTTCTTTAATGCTATGTAATATTTGCTGTAAATCTTCTTCTTGCTGGTCGTTTTCGGTGTCTGTAACCAACACGATTACATCTTTGTTTGTAGATGGCACAACTTCACAATGCTCTGTGTTTTTTAAAGCACTAATGAGTTGGTTTTTTTCTCCAGAATGAGGAAATGCTATATAGCTTTTTATGGGCATTTTAAGCGGTTATTAGTATAAGGTTCTTATGTGAATTAAATCACACTACAATGAGAATTAAAAATACGAAGAAGAAAAATGATGCCTATCAGTTTTGAGAAATAAATATGAAAATATTACATAGCATATCTAAACCAATAACTAGCGTGATAAAAATAAGTCTTGAACTTATTTGGAAACATTACAGACAATATTTAGGTTTGCATCTTCAATTAGATACTCGTTCAAGAGTTTCCAATTTATAAAGAAGCATGGAGAGGCAGGCTCTAAGAAGTGCTAGCAACCACTCTGATTCCGAATTTAGGAACAGGAAAGGTGCTAAATCCTGATCCCAGAGAAAGTTTATCGAGCGATAGGCACGGGAGAATATAAGTTGTTTATAATGAAAAAATCAATTCAACACCAAGCACGGCTTTTAGCTTTTTGCCAAAACATTGGCCTATCGCATAGCGATAACCCCATTTCTTCTTTAAAGCACACATGTTATAGTATGTGTTGCTGTAGTTGCTGCTAAGGCACACTTTTAAGTAAGGTTCTTAGCTTGCCAATAGGTTTCTTCTTACATTAAAATGTGTAGGAAGATATAGATGTCTATAGCAAAAAATCAATTCGTTTTCCGGCAGGTTATACAATAAGTAAACTTAGTGCCGCTCAATCTTAAATCGCACAATTAAAAATAACAAAATAGTATTATGTCTAACAATTTAAAATTTTCGATTAACTCAACCAGTGAATCCCCCGCCAAAACAAATATTCAGGTACGAGGATTTACCCTAACAGTTGACGAACCCGCAGAACTAGGAGGTACAGATGTAGCTCCAAATCCGGTAGAATATATTCTTGCAGGATATGCCGGATGTATTAATGTAGTGGCTCATATTGTTGCCAAAGAACTTGATATTACCTTAAATGACCTGAAAGTTGATATTGAAGGTTATTTAAACCCCAATAGATTATTTGGTGTTTCCTCTGCAGAGCGTGCAGGCTATAGCAGTATAAAAGTAAATTTAAAAACTACCACACAGCTTGATAAAACAACAAAAGAGCAATGGCTATCTCAAATTGAAGATCGTTGCCCTGTTAACGATAACCTGACAAACAAAACACCTATTAATTTCCTTTTTAACAATTAAACAAAAAATATTATGAGTAACACATTAAAATTTGAAACCTTACAGCTACATGCAGGCTACGAAAATGCTGAAGAAACCTCTCGTTCAAGAGCAGTGCCTATTTACCAAACTTCATCATTTACCTTTAAAAATGCCAAGCACGGAGCTAACCTTTTTGCACTTAAAGAGTTTGGTAATATTTACACCAGAATAATGAATCCTACAACCGATGTTTTTGAGCAACGTGTAGCAGCTTTGGAGGGAGGAGTGGCGGCTTTGGCTGTTGGTTCTGGCCAGGCAGCACAATTTATTGCGCTTAATAATATATTATCGGCAGGAGATAATTTTGTATCAACCTCTTTTTTGTATGGGGGTACTTATAACCAGTTTAAAGTAGCTTTTAAAAGGTTGGGTATAGAAGTGCGTTTTGCAGAAAGTGATAAAGTAGAGGAGTTTTCCAAACTTATTGATGCAAATACGAAGGCAATTTACCTTGAAACCATTGGTAACCCCGGATTTAACGTGCCTGATTTTGATGCGATAGCTGTACTTGCCAAAGAGCACGATATTCCCTTAATTGTTGATAATACCTTTGGTGCAGCAGGTTATCTTTTCAGGCCTATTGAACATGGAGCCGCAGTTGTTGTAGCCTCTGCTACCAAGTGGATTGGAGGCCACGGAACTACAATTGGGGGTATAATTGTTGATAGCGGAAATTATAACTGGGGCAATGGAAAATTTCCTGAATTTTCTGAACCTTCGGAGGGTTACCACGGACTAAATTTTTGGGAAACATTTGGGTTTGATAATCCATTAGGGCTTCCTAATATAGCTTTTGCCATTAGAGCAAGAGTTGAAGGCTTACGTGATTTTGGCCCTGCTTTGAGTCCTTTTAATTCGTTTCAGTTAATTCAAGGGTTAGAAACTTTATCATTAAGGGTAGAAAGAACAGTGGAAAATGCACTAAAATTAGCAGAATGGTTAGAAAAACATCCTCAAGTAGAAAGCGTAAATTACCCCGGACTAAAAAGCAGCTCATATAATGCTTTGGCTAAAAAGTATTTTAAAAGAGGCTTTGGTGGCGTACTTTCGTTTACCTTAAAAGGGAAAAAAGAGGATGCTGCTACTTTTATAGACAGCCTAAAACTGGTGAGTCATTTGGCGAATGTTGGAGATGCTAAAACGCTTATTATTCAGCCTGCTGCAACTACCCACCAGCAATTGTCTGACAAAGAGCAATTGTCAGCAGGAGTTTTGCCAAATCTTTTAAGAATTTCGTTAGGAATAGAGCATATTGATGATATTAAAACAGATTTAGAAGCAGCCTTTACTAAAGTTTAATGATATGACTAAGGTTTCCATTCTAGTTCATAACCACCCGTTTAGTTTGGAGTGTGGCAGCACGCTCCCTAAACTGGAGGTAGCCTATACAACACACGGTTCACTATCAACTGGTAAAGATAATGTGATATGGGTGTTTCATGCCCTCACGGCAAATGCAAATCCATTGGAATGGTGGACGGGGTTAATTGGCGAAAATTATCTTCTTAACCCAGATCAATATTTTATTGTATGTGCTAATATATTGGGGTCATGTTATGGCACTACCGGGCCGGATAGTATTGACCCTGCTACCGGCAAAAAATATGGCATGGATTTTCCTTTAATTACCATTAGGGATATGGTACAGGTGCACGAACTTTTAAGAGCAGAGTTAGGTATAGAAAGTATTTATCTGGGAATTGGAGGTTCTATGGGAGGACAGCAACTATTAGAATGGAATGTGATGAACCCTTCTTTGTTTAAAAATAGTTGTCTTATTGCTGCAAATATGAGGCACTCGGCTTGGGGAATAGCTTTTAATTCGGCACAAAGGTTAGCTATGCAAGCAGACCAAACACTGTACAACAAAAGTGATGGTGCCGGTAGAAAGGGCTTGAAAGCTGCACGTGCAATAGCAATGCTTTCGTATAGAAACGCAACCATTTATAGAAAAAAACAGACAGATACGGAGGATAAAATAGATGGATTTATGGCAGATAGTTACCAAAACTACCAAGGCGAAAAACTATGTAATAGATTTACCGCTCATGCTTATTGGTATTTAACCAAAGCTATGGATAGCCATAATGTTGGAAGAAACAGAAAAGCTATACGAAAAGTACTTAAACAGGTAACATCAAATACGTTGGTGATTGGCATAAAAACCGACTTGCTTTTTTCTTACATAGAGCAAAAAATACTTGCTCAAAATTTAGAAAAGGGAAAATTTGAATTGATAGACTCTTTGTATGGCCACGATGGTTTTTTAATTGAAACAGATAAAATTAGTCTCCTTTTGCAGGATTTTTTGGAGTAAAAAAAGTTATTGCCTTATTTGCTAAACTTTAATGCAAAACTATAAACTGGTTAAGTTGTTGAGAAAATATACAGAATAATATAGAATTTGATTTTATTGCGCAATTACAACACGTAAATAATGAAGAACTTGCTGCATTCTTAGTCAATTTTAAAGAGTTTTTTAATGATGAAATTTTAGGCAAACGGAAGTATATCCGAGATATGTCGAAAGGGAATCAAAAGAAAATTGGCATTGTTGGTGCGATGATTGGTGCTCCGCAAATCCTTATTTTAGATGAGCCTTTTGCAAATCTTGATCCTACTTCTCAGTTTAAGCTCAAAGAGCTTTTGGTCAAAGAGCAGAAAACCAATGGCACTACTATGCTTATTTCGAGCCATGATTTAAACCATGTTACAGATGTATGCGAACGGATTGTGGTGCTTGAAAAAGGAAAAATTGTTAAAGATATCTCCTCAAGCGAAGGAGTACTTGAGGAGCTGGAATCTTATTTTGCTTAACGTAGTTTAAAACTCCGCATTCCCCGGAGTTCTAGGGAAAGGAATTACATCTCTAATATTGCCCATACCTGTAATAAACTGAACCATGCGCTCGAAGCCAAGGCCAAAACCACTATGAGGAGCAGTGCCAAATTTACGAGTATCCAAATACCACCATAAGTCTTTTTCTTCAATGTTCATTGCGGCTAGCTTTTCTTTTAGCACATCTAAACGTTCTTCTCGCTGAGAACCCCCAATAATTTCTCCTATACCAGGGAAAAGTACATCCATGGCAGCTACCGTTTTATTGTCTTCGTTGGCGCGCATATAAAATGCTTTAATCGTAGCAGGGTAGTTATAAAGGGTTACGGGTTTTTTAAAATGTTTCTCTACTAAAAAACGCTCGTGCTCCGATTGCAAATCAGCACCCCATTCTTCTATTACATATTTGAATTTCTTTTTCTTATTTGGCTTCGAGTTACGAAGTATTTCGATGGCTTGGGTATAAGTTACGCGCTCAAAATCGTTGGTAGCCACAAATTCTAATCGCTCGATTAAGCCCATTTCGTTTCGCTCTATTTGAGGCTTCGATTTGTCCTCATCGGCTGCTCGTTTATCAAGTAAAGCGAGATCTTCTTTGCAGTTTTCTAAGGCATAGCTCACCAAGAATTTTACAAATTCTTCGGCCAAGTCCATGTTGTCATGTAAATCTGCAAAAGCCATTTCGGGCTCTATCATCCAAAATTCGGCCAAATGACGACTGGTGTTTGAGTTTTCTGCTCTAAATGTTGGGCCAAACGTATAAATTTCTCCTAGTGCCATAGCAGCCGTTTCTCCTTCTAATTGGCCAGATACAGTTAAGTTTGTTTCGTGGCCGAAAAAGTCTTTGCTATCATCAACTCTACCATCTTCTGTTTTAGGAGGGTTTTCTAAATCTAACGAAGTTACTCGAAACATTTCACCAGCTCCTTCTGCATCCGAACCTGTGATGATTGGTGTGTGTACGTTTACAAATCCTTTATTATGAAAGAAGGTGTGTACCGCATAAATCATTTGGTGACGAATACGGTAAATGGCTCCAAACGTGTTAGTTCTCACTCTCAGATGAGCAATATCTCTTAAAAATTCTAAACTGTGTTTTTTAGGTTGCAAAGGGTATTCCTCAGGGTCGCTATCTCCCAGAATCTCTAAAGAGCTTACCATAATTTCATAAGCCTGCCCTTTACCTTGTGATTTAACTAATTCGCCAGTAATACTTACACTAGCACCTGTAGTAATTCGTTTTAAAAGTGCTTCCTCAAAATTTTCAAAATCAACAACGGCTTGCATATTATTAGAGGTAGAGCCATCATTTAGGGCAACAAATCTGTTGCTTCTAAAGGTTCGCACCCATCCCATCACTTTTACTTGCTGTCCAAGTTTTTCACCTGTAAGCAATTCCTTAATTTTAATGCGTTGCATAATTTCTATAGTATTTTTTCTAAATTAAACTATTAATGGTACACGAAAAACGTTTATATTTTTAAAACCGTTGTTAATGGGAGAATAAATAGCAAATTATTGAAATGGTTACAGTTCTATTTATTGAAGCATTCATCCATTCTATCATTAAAGCATTGCAGCATAGTTTTTAACAAATGATATTGTTTACACGATAATAGCTGTTAGCGTCTTATATAATTAAACCAACCGCAAAAAAACCACTTTTTAACTGATAATTCAATGAAAGCTTCTGAATGTGGCATATTTTAAGGCATCAAAATTGTATGGGGTGAAGAAAAACCTCCTATTTTTGACTAACTAATTTTTTAAATGCAAAAACTAACCCTTTCCCAAACCTTAGGCCAGAAGCTGAGTCCACAACAGATTCAGTTTATAAAGCTATTGCAAGTGCCTACTGCAGAGTTAGAATCTCGTATTGAAGAAGAGTTAGAAGTAAATCCTGCCTTGGAAGAAGGGGAAGAAGAGGAGAGCCCACTCCAAACTCAAGAAGATTCTGCAGAAGCAGATTTTGAAGAAAAGAAAGAAGAAGAGGTAAAACCAGAAGATGAGATTAATGTAGAAGATTATTTGCGTGATGATGATTTTGGAGGTTACAAGATGCAAGGCGATGGGGAAGCGTTTGAAGATAAGGAAATGCCTATTTCTACTTCGGCTACTTTAAATGAGCAGCTACTAGCCCAACTTGGCTACCTCAACTTGGATGAACGGCAAGTTAAAATAGGAGAGCAACTCATAGGTAGTATTGAAAGTGATGGCTACATCCGCAGAGATATGGAGGCTATCATCAACGATTTGGTATTTGCTCAAAATGTGGAAACCGATGAAGATGAACTGGAAGAAATTCTCTTCAAAATTCAGGATTTTGACCCACCGGGAATAGGTGCTCGAAATTTGCAAGAATGCTTGCTTATACAATTAGAACGGCTTCATGAGCAAAACCCAAATACACGATTAGCTTATGATATTATCGACCGGTGCTTTGATGAATTTACTAAAAAGCATTATGCTAAAATTATTAAAAAACTTGACCTCGAAGATGAGGAAGATATAAAACCCGCCATTGAGATTATTACTAAGCTAAACCCTAAGCCAGGAGGTACCTCAACAGGGTTGGTTAAGACGCAGTACATTATTCCTGATTTTATTTTAACCAATAATGATGGCGAATTGGAGATTGCCTTAAACTCAAGAAATGCGCCTGAGTTAAAAGTGAGTTCTTCTTACTCAGATATGTTTGAGGCCTATGCTAAAAGTGATAAGAAAGACAAAAAACTAAAAGAAACAGTTTCGTTTGTAAAGCAAAAACTGGATTCTGCAAAATGGTTTATCGATGCCATTCGGCAGCGTCAGCAAACCTTGCTTAGAACAATGCGCACCATTGTGGAT